>Ga0126384_10000244_pt1 | contig 28460 bp, 27 predicted proteins | sample PanSoiMetPlot_36_FD_92543 | JGI IMG/M metagenome (GOLD analysis project Ga0126384, IMG submission 92543) | Tropical forest soil microbial communities from Panama - MetaG Plot_36 | ecosystem: Environmental > Terrestrial > Soil > Tropical forest > Bulk soil | place: Panama | collected 2016-02-17 | reverse complement strand
GTTTCTTCGAGTCCCTGTTGCAAGCGCGCTGCGAGCCAGCCTTGTCGAAAATAGTTGTAAATGACAAAAGTCCCGTTTGGCTTCAAATGCTTCTTCACGTCTGCAAAAGCCTGCCTGGTGAACAGGTAGCTCTCTAAACGAATGTTGCTGTAGCCGCTGTGAAGCACCAGCGAATCAACCAACGCATAGACGATCAAGTCATATTTCCGCTCGGTGGCGCGCAGGAAGTTGCGTCCATCATCCAAATGAATCTGGACTCGCGGGTTCGAATACGGCTGATCCGGATGAAACTGCCGTCCCAAACGGTTGATGGCCGGATCTATCTCAACTGCGTCCACGTGATCGGCGCCCCATTGCAGCGCGCGGCTCACGTCGTTGCCGGAACCGGCGCCGATGATCATCACATCTTTGAAAGCGGGGTGACCGCTGTCGCGGTTGAGAAGATGAGGCAGAGCGTACGCCGCAAAGTCTTCCTTACGCGATACCATCTGCTGGTGATAGATCAGATTCACTGACAACGAGAGATCGTTCTTCTTGAAGTCTATGCGATAGTAAGGCGACCAGAAATGCTGCGCGTCACGCTGTCCTTCATATTCATCATGAACAGGCGTGTACGCGGCAAGCGCCACCATCGCAAGTAACAACAAACCAATCACAGGGGCAAAACCGGTGAGTCTTCGAAAAGGGCGCTCAGGCGAAATAAACAGGTAGTAAGCGATACCGAGCGCAATCAGCGAGAACCACCAGAGCGGAGACAATTGCAACCACGAACAAAGAAAAAACAGAACAATGCCGGCAATGCTGCCGGCGATGTTGATGCTGTACGCTTGAACTCGATTCCTCCAGAGATTGAGCGCTCGGCCTAACTCCTGACCAGGACCAATCATCGCCAGCGCGAGCATCAGAAAAAAGAAAGCGCAAAGAACTTCAATCGGAATGGCGAAGCGGGATAGATCCTGGGCGTGGTACTCAGTGCCGAAGAAGATGAGTTGCGGCGATGCCTGGTTTCCCACGTCGAGAAACTTAACGAAGGAGCCACTGCTAATCTCGACATACAGCGCGCCAATGAACGCGACTACGAGTAGTAGCGGAGTCCATTTCAGGTAACGACGCCGATGATTAGCAGCGAGGCAGCCCACGGACATTCCCAGGAAGCATGCGAGCAGCACTACATTGGTAAAGAAGGTCAGATAAAGCACGTGCGACGGAAACCATCGGATTGCGGCGAGCTCGAGAAAGAGAATCAGCGTGCTAATTAGAAACAGCTCGAGACCGTTACGAAGGCGAGATTGTTCGATACCGGATGACAAAGGTTCAGACACAGGTATCCTCGTTTGATGGTTTGGTTGATTTCTTTGCGCCTTTGCTTCTTTGCGGCTTTGCGTGAGAGTTTGCCTAGTTGGATTAGCTCACGCAAAGCCGCAAAGGGGCAAAGACGCAAAGATTTACAACTTGGCTAGCTTGCCGGCGCGTTGCAGATCGGCGATGACAAAACGAATCTTTGGATACGTGACGCTTTGGGGTAAAGCGTCGCGAATAGGTCTGAGCCTTTCGATACCATGTTTGGCTATGACCTCTTCAATCTGCGCACGCTCGTCCGCTGAAACAAATTGCGAAACACTCACGTCCAGACCTGCTCTGACACAATCGGCGAGATGGCCTTCTACCGTCCGCACGCTACATTCACGAAACACGGCTATTTCCTCAATCGAGATTCCCCGACGATAAAGGGCATATGTTTCCATGACGGTCTTGCTTGTATCGTTGGTAGATACGCCCGTTTCATGCGATGGCGGTGCGACAAGCTTCGGGAGCGGGAGTTCCACACGCTCACGCTCGCGCATAACTGCGTCACCAAGGTCCGTAATAACTACCATCGGATATTCACCTGGAGTGACGCGCAAGCATCGCGCAACGATCAAAGCTTCAATGTAGAGCAGAATCTCATCCTGCTTCATATCATTTAAAAGTCCATACGTCGAGAGTTCGTTCAGGCGCGCCTGCAGAACGTTCTTGGCTGCCGACCCACGCAGTGTTGAAGCAAGCACATGTTTCCCAAATCTCCCTTTCATGCGCGTCGCGCAGGCCAGAATCTTGCGCACTCGAAGTGTTTCATCGTCAGTCAAGGCACGCGGCATCAGGAAATCTTCGCCGCCTAACGCCGGCTTTTTGCCCTTCCCTGCCTTTTTGAACCTGACGCCCCCTGTGACCTCAGCCTCGTCAAGAAGGGCCAGCGTGTTTCCGTAACAGCGCGGAGAGCAGTTCCCGCACGTGCCGCAGTGTCGCGCGTGGTGTCGGTCACCAAAGTAGTTAAGAATGTGCGCTCGGAAGCAGCTGTCCGTGTAACAGAGATTGAGGATCTCGCGCAGCTTACGACGCTCGAGTGCTGCTCGGGCTGAAATCTCGCCCGGATTCACCCGCAGCTTGCAAGGCTCCCCGTCGAGCATGACCGTCGCCCGATTACGGCGTGGTCCGTCGGTCGCAGCGAGCCGCTCAATGTGTCCTGCACGCTCGAGCAGGTATAGAGAGGAATTCACAGCCATTTCATTGCTGCCACCTGTGAGTCTGGCAATCTCTCGGGCTGAGAGGTCGATTCGCTTCAAGCCGGTAGAAATCAACGCATCGTAAACATCCTGAATCGTGCTTAGATCGGGGTATGAACCGTCGATGAAGAAGTCATGCGTATTCTTGTCCGCATAATTGAAGAGCAGGACGCAGTCAGAGGGAAGATTATCTCGGCCGGCCCGGCCAATCTCCTGGTAATAGCCCTCGATAGAGCCGGGCATATGGTAATGAGCGACGAAGCGAATGTCGGGCTTATCGATGCCCATGCCGAACGCGTTGGTGGCTACTATCATTTGGGCCCGACCTGACATGAACTCTTCCTGCGCCTGGATGCGAACGGCATCCGTCATCCCTGCGTGATAAGCAACGGCCCGAAGACCCTGAAAGCGAAGATCCGTTGCCACCTGTTCGACCGCCTTCCGAGTCGAGGCATACACGATTCCGGAACCCTTGTGAGATGACGCCAGGCGCTTTATGTGGGCAATCTTTTCGCGCTCTCGTTCCGTATGAATGACTTCGATTGAGAGATTAGGGCGGTCAAAGCCGCTGACAAAGGTCGGCGGCTTGATTAGACCCAATTGCTGGATGATGTCCGAGCGAACATATGGGGTCGCCGTAGCCGTAAGGGCCAGTGTTTGGACGCGTCCCAACTTCTTAATTGCAGCCCTTAATCTTAAGTAATCCGGCCGAAAATCGTGTCCCCAGGTCGAAATGCAGTGGGCCTCATCGACTGCGAACAATGAGATGCCTGCCTGCTGCATTGCCTCGACGAATCGTTCGCTGCGGAATCGCTCGGGAGCTACGTACACGAGCTTGAATTCCCCGCGACGCAGACCAGAGATGCGCTGGTGCTGTTCGGCGGTACTTATTGAGCTGTTGATGAAAGTCGCCGGCAAGCCGCGCGCGCGCAGGGCATCGACCTGATCCTTCATCAAGGCAATCAAAGGTGATACAACCAGCGTCGCTCCCTTCAACATCATTGCCGGTAGTTGATAACAGAGTGACTTGCCGCTGCCAGTAGGCATGACAACGACCGCATCTTTTCCTTCAAGGAGGGCGGCGATGACTTCCGTTTGACCGGTACGAAACCCATTGAAGCCGAAATGCTCGCGCAGGGAAATGAGAGCATCTTCAAAGGTCAGCATACGCCGGAGTCTAAAGTTTACGATCACATGTTTCAAGTTCCATGATATATAAATCTTAATCTATTCGATCATTGGGTTCACTTTCATGATATATATGGTTCCCGTTCGAAGATCGCTTGCAGCGTAAGGAATCCCCTCCTGTGAAAATTTGCATACTTGATCCGTCCTACGAAAACTCAGACAGCCCGATGAAGGATTACGATCCGGTTTCAGATGTCGTCAGACATCTGGAAGGTCATGAGTGCGAGACTGTCTATGTCGATAAGGCCAAGGCCGTGCGCCAGGTCGTCGAGCTTTCGCGTCGCGGGTTTGATGTATTCATCAACCTCTGCGACGGCGCCTGGGATGAAGATCGCGCCGGCATAGAAGTCGTGCAGACTTTGGAGAGGCTCGAGCTGCCTTTCACTGGCGCAAGCTCGAGTTTCTATGAGCCTTCACGCGAGATGATGAAGCGTGTCTGCCACTTTTGGGGCATCAAGGCGCCGGCTTACGTCTTTGCTGCGGATAGTATTGGGGTGGAGATCGCAGCCACGACGCTTCAATTTCCGCTGATTACCAAGCATCCGAATAGCTACAGCAGCATAGGGCTTACCAAAGAGTCTCGGGTCGAAACGCCCGAACAGCTGCGGGTTCAGGCCCAAAAGATGATTGACCACTTCGGCGGAACGCTGATTGAAGAGTTTATTGAGGGACGTGAGTTCTCAGTGCTGGTGGTCGAAAACGCCGACCATGAGCTTGAACCCTATGCCTACCGGCCAGTCGAGTTTCGCTTTCCAGAAGGCGAGTCCTTCAAGCATTTTGACCTTAAATGGAAAGATTACGCGGCGATGACTTGCGTTCAATGCGACGATGAAGAGCTGAATGAGCGGCTCAAAGATATGTCCCGAAAGTTGTTCCTGGGTTTGAATGGCGTCGGTTATGGTCGTTGCGATATCCGCATGAGCGCAGACGGCGAGCTATTCATGCTGGAAATTAACGCGAACTGCGACGTCGCCTATCCGCTTGAGGAAGCCGGCAGTGCCGACCTCATTTTGATGCAGGAGGCCTGGGGTCACCGGGAATTCTTTGAAAAAATCATTAGGGCCGCGCTCAAACGCCACCAGCGTCTCCACAAGAAGTGGAAACTGATTCTCGATCACCAGAGCCACTACGGTATGTATGCCGCTGAGGATATCGAAGCCGGCGAAGTCATTGAAGCCTACGAAGAGCAGCCTCACGTTTTGGTTACACGCAAGCATGTAAACCGCCACTGGAATGAACAGCAACAGCGGTGGTTTGCCCAGTACGCGTATCCATTGACGGACGAGCTATTCGTAAGCTGGAGTCACGATCCCGATCATTGGAAACCAATTAATCATTCCTGCGATCCCACTGCGTGGCTTGATGGACTGAATTTGGTGGCCCGTCGCGACATTGCGCCTGGCCAGGAAATCACGATGGACTACGCGACGTTCTGCAACGAGCACATGGAGGAGTTCATCTGCCGCTGTGACGCCGACAATTGCCGAGGCGTGATACGAGGCTCGGATTACAAGGAACCATTCATGGAGCGTTACGGTGACCACGTTTCGGATTATGTACGCTCTCGACAGCTCGTCACGCTCGCAACAGTAAGCGAATAACCATAAGGCCATAACCCGCTGCCCATCCAGCGGGATAACAACTTGCCACAAGTACGGAAGGAGACTCACGATGGCTGACTTCGATGCATTTCTACCCACACTTCTAAAATTTGAAGGAGGTTTCGTAAACGATCCTGCCGATCCCGGGGGCGCCACGAACAAGGGCATCACGTTAAAAACCTTCAAGGCTTTCGCAAAGCCACTTCTGGGTGTAGAGCCCACGCTTGCTAACCTCAAAAAACTTACCAACCAGCAAGCCGGAGTGATCTACAAGCACGAGTATTGGGACAAAGTTCAGGGAGATGCGATCACGTTGCAGGATCTCGCGAACATCCTCTGCGACTTCTACGTCAACGCAGGCGTAAACGCGTCGAAGCTATTCCAGCAGGTACTCAATAAGATGGGCGCGGACCTTCCGATAACTGGCAAGATCGGAACTCAAACGATGACAGCATTGGCCGCTCAGGATCAGACGGTGGTCTATCGCAATTACCGGCAAGGCAGAGTCGACTATTACCAGAATCTGGTAAAGAAGAACCCAAAACTCAAAAAGTTCCTCAAGGGCTGGATGAACCGCGTAAACGCCTTCCCCGAGTTGTGAGTGCTCTCATTTGGGACATTAAACCTAACTGTTGGCCAGTAATCACTCAACATCCGCGGAACATCCCCGCGTCCCTGCGTCTCCCTTTCTCCCCATCTGCTCTTCAGCTTGCGCTCATCTGTCTCTTTTATTAAGGTGAGTTTCCCTATGCCAACTATTCTTACAGAGGTCGAGCTGCGGGTGTTGGGTTCGTTAGTCGAGAAGCAAATCACTACCCCGGAATACTATCCGCTGACACTGAATTCATTAACGCTCGCTTGCAATCAAAAGAATAATCGCAACCCGGTCACCGCCTACAGCGAAGCGACCGTCGCCGAAGCAATTGAAACATTGCGTGTTAAGAATCTTGCGTATGTCTTTTACGGGAGCAACAGCCGCGTACCAAAGTACAAACATGTGATGCCGGAAATTTTTCACCTTAGTCATCCAGAGCTGTCACTGATGTGCCTGCTCATGTTGCGCGGACCACAAACCGTCGGCGAGCTCCACGGTCGGGCAGGCCGCATGTTCGATTTCAAAGGCATCGAAGACGTTGAAGAGACCGTTAACTCGCTGATTTCGAAGGAGCCCGATCCATTGGTCGCGCGCTTGCCGCGCCAGCCCGGTCAAAAGGAGGCCCGGTTTGCTCATCTGCTGGCTGGCGATATCGACGTCGAGGCGCTCGCAGCAGAGTCGCAGTCAACGAGAGAAGCTGCACCGTCGAGAGGCGGATCCGCGGAACGAATCGCCCAACTCGAACAGACAGTTGAGCGTTTGAGCGGTGAGGTCGAAAGCCTCCAACGTCAATTCGAGGAGTTCAAGAAGCAGTTTGAATAATAGAATGGGCTCATTTGCGGCGCGATCTTCTCATTCACCCGCATTAACCTGGTGATTCAGTCTTGCGCGGTGGAACCTGGAACCACTAACTCACCATATCCTACATCTCACACACGGTCTCGGTAGCTCTAGCTGGCCAGCCATCCACAACGGTCGATTTTCAGCCTACATTTTAGGCATCGCCGGTTGGCACGATCGTTGCTGAATACGGGGACCGGAGGCAAGATGAAAGGTATTCGCCCTGATTCTTGTCGCTACCGCTAATATTTGATTTCTTGAAAGATCGATCGCAGGCTTCGGCAGCGATCGTTGACTGGGGCCAGGCTGCGAAGGGGAGAGCGTAGTCTGGCCTCAAATCTTTATGCGGCAAAGGGGTAAGAGGTAAGAGCAAAGCAGAGCCGGCGCCAAAATAGTGCTCTTACCCCTTACCTCTTACCTCTTTGCTCATTCATCGTCATTAGGGCGGCGAACGTTTCGATTCCGTCCCAGAGGTTCTGCAGCCTCACATTCTCATTCTCGGCGTGCTGGTTGTTGTCATAGTTCGCTATCGGAACCGTAATCGTCACCGTGCGCAGATTCTCTGTGATAATCGACAGCGGCAAACTTCCCCCAAATGTTGGAAGCTTCACAATCGGCTGGGAAGTGGTTGACTGCACTGCTTCGATAACTGACAGCGAGATGGGAAGATCCATCCGAGTTCGCTCAGCATTGTAACCACCCGAACGATGTACGACTTTGGCGATCAGTGGCTGCTTCAGACGTTCGTCATCAGTTGGATCTCGGTCAATTACATAGAAGCCCTGCTTGCGTATGTGAGTGATAAGCCGGTCGACCTGGCGCCTGTAATCATTTCCCTTGACGAGTCTCAAATCCAACACAGCCGTAGCCGTTGTCGGAATAACATTGCGCGCCAGCGAACCCACGTCACCGCTACTCATGCCATTAATATTGAGCGATGGCAGGCTGATCAATTCCAGCAGACTCTTGCCAGATCCTTCCGTTCGAGACAAACCTAATTGCACTTTCAGCTCTTCGTCATACTGGGGAGCTTCTGCAATCGCGCGCATCTCAGCCTCTCCGAGCGGCTGAGCGTCGTCATACCAGCCGGCAATGGTTACACGACCCGCTTCATCCTTCATTGAGGCCAACAGCCGCGCCAGTATCATGGCCGGATTCGGCGACCAGTTTCCGTAGTGGCCACTGTGAAGCGGTCGTTTCGCGCCATACACCGTCACGTCAACATTGGTATCGCCACGCACACCGAACACCGCCTGCTTGCGGCCCGACTGATGTACTGGTCCATCACAAATAATCCACGCATCCGCGCTCAGCAGATCCTTGTTGAGCGCAATAATCTCGCCCAGGTGCGGCGAGCCGGCTTCTTCTTCGCCTTCGAATACGAACCTGATGTTTGAAGTCGGCTGAATTCCATTTGCTTTTAAAGCGGCAAAGGCGGAGATAATCGCCATGACTCCGGCTTTGTCGTCAGAGGCAGAACGCGCATACAGCCGCCACTGCGGATTGATCATCGAGCCTTCAGCGGGTACAGGTATCAACTGTCCATTAGCTTCCATTGCAGCCGAGCGCAGCACAGGCACCCAGGGCAACGTGCCCGTCCATTGTTTCGGATCGGTCGGCTGCCCGTCGTAATGCGCGTAAAGAATGATTGTGCGAGCTGCGCCTGGGGTCTTCCACTCAGCGTAGACGACCGGTGGCACATTCGGCGTTTTGGCCTCGAGCAGTCTTGGCTCGAGGCCTCGCTGCTTCATCATCTCGAGGATGTAGGCAGCATTCCGACGAATATTCTGGCGATCCGACGCAACGTTTGGAATCGCAAGCAGCCCCATGAATTCGCTCAGGAGCTGGTGCTCGTGCTCCCGCCGGTACTGCTGAATCCTGTTGTTGCCGGTGGTCTGTGCCAGACTGAATTGAGCAACCGACAGAATGAAAAAGAAAAGAAATGCACGGCGCATAAAGTTGGTCTGTAAAGGATGCTATGGATTTAGTGGCGGGTCAGTCGCAGTCGCCGTTTGCGAAGGATTGACGTGAGTTATTGTTGATATGGAATCAAAGTAGAAATGGCGACCCGCCAGGGGTGGCTCCGGATCCGCATTGACGCTATAGGACGGCTCGCCGCCCTGGTCTGACACGTTAAGCGTCAACACGTACCCTCTGATCTTTGGCTTGTCCCCCTTAAATCGTTCGTCAAGATAGCTGGCGGCCACCAGTTGTTCAAAGGTTCCAAAGTGTCCGTTGTTGCTTGTGCTGTAGGTCTGCTGGGCTGCGGTGATGCTGTGCAGGGCAGCAAGGGCGGCAGTTTCGTCTGCCTTAGTGACACTTTGCTCCAGCGACTTGGTGTAATTACTGCAGGCCGAGGCTACGCAGATTGACGCAACCACGACGATGATGACTCGATGAAGCATGCTGCATTCTCCTGATCGTGGTACTTCTGAGGCCCGCGCGCACAATAGTGCGAGAGCCACAAGGTCGTCAATCCTTCTCAAACGTGGTGGACCTGTTCCTAAACGCATGTAACATCACTGTAAGGTCATCGCCTGTATTATGGAACCTTTTCGGCTAGACTGCGTCTAACAGAACCAATTCCCCGACAACTGTTAACAAAACGACTGTTGGCGGAGTCTTACGATAGTAGTAGCCAACCTTCACTTCGGAGAATAAGGAAATGGGAAAGCGTCCAAGCGGCGATCCGCGGGCTTTTAGTCCTATTCGCGGATTGCTGGCCTTTGCTCTATCCGCGGTTCTCGGACTTGCCTTCGCGGCCGTTGTTCTCAAGGCTCATGACTTATTTGCGGGTGGCGAGTGCCAACAGCCGAGTCTGCTGCGTGCCGGTCACGTGAATTGGCAACACCTGACTTCACATCTGCTTTCAAGAACGCTTTGTCGGAGGGTTTAGTAGTTCAGCCTTAATTCGTATCCGCTATTCGGGAACGATGTAAACCCACTTGAGAGTAACGAAAACAGTCTGGATTGTGGTCATTGACCATTCCCACCGCTTGCATAAATGAATAGCAGATAGTCGGTCCCACAAATTTGAAACCTCGTCGCAGCAGATCCTTGCTCAGCGCATCTGCCTCGGGTGTGTGGGTTAACACTGGTTCCCCCCGTCTTCTCTTTCTGGGTCTCCCATCCACGAAGCGCCAAACGTAATCAGCGAAACTTCCAAACTCTGACTGGACGCCAACAAATGCTTTGGCGTTCTGCAAGGCCGCCGCAATCTTAAGCCGATTACGTACGATTCCGGGATTCTTGAGCAGTTGTTCGATCTTCCGCGCGTTATAGCGGGCGACCTTCGCCGGATCGAACCTGTCAAAGGCAGCGCGATAATTCTCTCGCTTGCGCAGGATTGTCTCCCAACTCAAACCCGCCTGAGCCCCTTCCAGTATGAGGAACTCAAACAGAGCTTGATCGTCATGGAGCGGAACTCCCCATTCAAGATCGTGGTAAGCAATTGATGGTTCAGACCTGGCCCAATCACACCGTTGCAGTTTCTTCATGACGTGAGGGTAGCGCGTGTCGGCGTGCCTTGACTACTTGATAAGACGTTGTTTGGATACGGCAACGTTTCGACACGTAGGTTTGAGGAACAACCAGCCCTGAGCGGCATAATCTAACTGACCTCGCTATTCGCAGCTCTCGCGTTTGACTTGGCGGGGCAAGAGTTGTACAAACGGCGCTGACAAATAAGACCCAGAAACCCGGCACCTCCGCCTCGCAGGTGAGATGTCGGCATATTCCAAGAAACAGAAAGGAAGACAGCCATGGCTTTACGTTTAGGGGACATCGCTCCTGATTTCACGGCTGACACGACCGAAGGTCCAATTAGATTTCATGAGTGGATCGGCGATAGTTGGGCAGTCCTTTTTTCACATCCAAAGGATTTCACTCCCGTTTGCACTACCGAACTTGGTGAGTGCGCGCGCCTCAAGCCTGAATTTGATGCGCGCAACGTGAAGGTTCTCGGACTTAGCGTAGACCCAGCCGACTCGCATAAGAGATGGGCTGAAGATATCAAGGAAACGCAGGGAAGCGCTCTAAACTTCCCAGTAGTTGCCGATCCGGATCACAAAGTCGCAGAACTCTATGACATGATCCATCCCGAGATCAGCGACGTTTTCACGGTGCGCTCGGTTTTCATCATTGGCCCGGATAAGAAAGTTAAGTTGATGATTACCTACCCCGCCAGTACCGGTCGCAATTTCGATGAGATCCTGCGCGTGATTGACTCGCTGCAGCTAACCGCTAAGTACAGTGTTGCGACGCCAGTAAACTGGAAGGATGGCGACGACGTTATCATCGTGCCTTCAATGTCAGACGAAGATGCGAAGGCCAAGTTTCCAGCCGGCTGGAAGGCTCCGAGGCCTTATCTGCGCATTACACCACAACCCAACAAGCCCAAGACTGAGGCAGCGAACACGTAACTTCTTCGAGTTCGTCATCAGGGTAATTTGGCATGTAACGTCAAGGCGCAGAGCCTTAGATTCTGCGCCTTGAACAGTTTGAGCTTGAGAAAAATGCGGCAAATAGTAACTACAGCAAACGGCGGAATTGGAGTCTTGAAAATTGAAGAGCGCCCTGATCCGAAACCGAGTGCCGGCGACGTGCTAATCCAGGTCAAGGCCGCTGGTTTGAATTTCGCGGACATCCTCGCACGACAAGGGCTCTATCCGGACGCTCCGAAGAAGCCTTGTGTGATGGGGTATGAAGTTTCCGGCGTCGTCGAATCCGTTGGGGCAGGCGTCGACCAAGGCCTCCTGGGCAAAGCAGTCGTCGCTCTCACACGCTTTAACGGTCAATCCGAACTGGTAGCGGTTAAGGCTGCTCAAATCTTCGAGAAACCTGAGTCACTAAGCTTCGAACAGGCAGCTGCCCTTCCGGTCAATTACTTGACAGCCTATGCGCTGCTTGCGGTGATGGGCTCGCTGCAGCCTGGCGAAGCTGTGCTGATACACAACGCAGGTGGTGGAGTGGGCCTGGCTGCGCTCGATATCGCAAAGCGGCTGAGTGCGACGACCTACGGCACCGCAAGCCCGGGCAAACACGATGTGCTTCGCCAACGTGGACTGGACCATCCTATCGATTACCGCAACCAAGACTGGCTCGCTGAACTTAAGAAGCTTACAAACAATCGTGGGGTCGAACTGGTGATCGACCCGCTTGGAGGCGGTCACTGGAGAAAGAGTTATGAAGCCTTGCGAGCTACGGGCAGGCTGGGAATGTTTGGGATTTCCTCGGCCTCGGCCGACGGAATAAAAGGCAAACTTGGAATGCTGAAAGCCGTATGGCAAACACCGTGGTTTCATCCGTTTGGCCTGTTGAATAAGAACAAAGGAGTCTTCGGCCTGAATCTCGGGCACATGTGGGACGAGCCCGAGAAAGTTGCTGGTTGGATGAAAGTTATCCTTGATGGCGTCAGGGAGGGCTGGATTCGCCCGCATGTAGACAGATCATTTCCGTTTGGCCAGGTTGGCGCGGCCCACAGCTACATGGAGGCAAGGAAGAACATCGGCAAGGTAGTCTTGGTCCCCTAAGTTGACAGGGAATTCACAAGGTCACGAGCCTTCTACTCCCTGCTGCGGTCAGCCAGAATGAAAGCAGTAACAGTCGAGTAAATCAATCCAAATATCAGCGCCCCAATAAACAGCCCCGCAAAAGCCCCAAGCGCGAGTTTCCAGAAAGGAAGATCCGGGGTGCCGTTTGCGCGGCACATGATCTGGGGTTGAACCAAAATGGCGAGCAGAAAAAACACGCAAGCGCCAAGACCGTAGACAAAGGAGATTCCTACACCTGTCTTCACGAGTGTTTTGAACCGCACGGGCGGAGCAGAGGTCCTCTTCCTGGCCGAAGCCCCCAGAAAGATGCCGGCAATCTGGAGGAGGTTAAAGACAACCAGCGGGCCAAGTTGGTGGACGGCTGAGCAAGGATCAGGGACCAGGAGGTGGGCAGGAATCGTCCACAGAATCACACCAAGAGTGATGAGTAGTCCGTACTTTATCTCGATTTTCAACAGTTTTGCCCTCCTCTAAGGCACTCACCCGTTTAGCGCGCGACAGAGTATCAACCGCGCTTCAAGTACTGGCAAGGCTTGACAGAAGTTCGTTCACCACAGTATAGTTCACCCGTGAACGAAATCTGCGGTCTTGAGGATGTCGGTTTTGACCCACTGGTACGCACCCTTATCGGGGTGGCACAGCGTCTCGAGTCGCGAGTCGAGTCCGCTTTGGCCGCTTCCGGCCTTTCGTTTACCAAGCTCGGTATACTTCATCATCTGATTCAGGCGGGAGAGCCGCTTCCATTGAGTGTGCTGGCCGGCCGAATCAGCTGCGTAAAGTCGAACATTACCCAGTTGATGGATCGCCTGGAAACAGACGGTCTCGTGGCCCGCACAAGCGATTCCAGCGATCGTCGAAGCATCCGCGCTAACGTAACAGCCGAAGGGCGACGACGTTATACCGCCGGAGCGAAGATTCTGGAGGAGCAAGAACGGGCCCTGCTCAAGTGTTTACCCGAAGCTGAACGGCGCAAGCTGGCAAAGCTATTGGACCAACTTTGTGATTAAGATTTGAAGAGGAGCAGAGATGAGCGAAAACGTAAAAGACATAACCGATGCCAGTTTTGAGAATGATGTCATGAAGGCTAACGTGCCGGTGTTGGTGGATTTTTGGGCCGAATGGTGCGGGCCATGCCGAATGATGACACCTGTCGTTGAATCGGTGGCTCAAAAGTTTGGCGATAATGCCAAAATTGTGAAGCTGAACGTTGACGAAAACCCATCGGTGACGCAGCGCTTCGGCATTAAGGGAATTCCAACAATGATTGTGTTCAAAGGCGGCAAAGAAGCAGAGCGCATTGTGGGCGCCACCAATGAAGCCGCTATTGTACGCATAATCGAAGAACAGCTCGGCGTAGTCAAAGCCTGAAACTGTTCAAGAAACAAAAGAAAAATCGTGAGCAAAAAACCGATCAGAATAATTAAGAAGAGCGAACGTCTGGCAGGGCCGAAAAAGAAATCGGCCCATGCAGCAAAGAAAACTCACCGCGGGCAGGATCCCGTCGACCTTGCGAAGACTGTCAATGGTTGGGTACGCGAGTTCAGGAATAGAAGCAGCGAGGAGGCACAAAAGATGTTAGCCTCGATTCAGCAGTCCGATGCGCGAAGAAGCGCCGCCTAGCGTTTCCCTGTCCGCTCACTTTTCTCTGTCAGAATCTTACCGCCTTCAGCCCAGAAGGGTCTGTGCAAGTACGCGATTGAGAACGATTCGGGCAGCCTAAAGTCCCGCTTAATTGTCGAGGCGGGATCGAAGAACCACACTCCAAGTGTCTGTTCTCTTCTGCTGCGATCAAACCAGCCCCACGGCGGCCGAGCCATGTTGAGACCTCCGACTTTACCAACGAAGGCCACGCCGATCTGATTAAGCTCTACCTTGAGCTCATTCTCCTGGTGATCGGCTTTTGCCAGCCTAATCGTGACCTCTCCAAAATCCTGTGTTTGACCGTACGTGGTACTAACTCCGTCGCGAGCTCGAGCCCAGAGTGTGGTGCGAATCGGCAGGAGCTTGTATCCGATCGTGGTTGCCTCAATCCGCTCTGGATCTTCAGCGCGACCGGTACACTCGTAGATCAGCAGGTCTCTGTTGGCGGTTTGGTTATCGTTTGTGAGCGCCAGGACTCCGTGGCCCTTGGGTTCAATATAAAGCAAGGGCCGACCGTCTTTCAGCCGTAGCGTTTCAGAGTCCTTTCTGGATTCCAGGCTATATTTTGTAATCGTGTTGTGTCGTAACGTCTCAAGGAAGACTACTTCGCCCGGCTCGCCTTCCGTCTTGGCCACCACCACGAGACAACCCTCCATGTCGTTCTCATGAGCAAGTGCGCTCTCTTCAGCGATACCAGTTGGATCATACTTTCCGGCTCGCTTCGCTCCTTCGCGCATGAGTTCGCTTAGAATGGCGCCCTTGCGTTCGCCGCCTTTGTAGTCACGACCATGGAACACTGCGTAGTGAATAAAATAGTGAGTCTCAGTTTCTACCAGCGAGTAGTAGACATAGGCTTTCATGGGAAAGCTCGCATCATTGGTATGCGCCCAATTGTTGTCGCCACGCCAGTCGCCGTCGAAATCAAAGTTCGTTATGTAATCCGCGCGGCGGTTTTCTCCAAGCGCCTGATGGAAGACCGGTGCGAAGCGTGAGGCAATTTCGCTTTCGCGCTTTTCCTGGAGGCTGTTCTGAAGTGGTTTGGCAGTCTGCGCACGCGCTTGTGGGGTTAATCCCAGGCTGAGAAAAACCAGCAACGCAAAGAAGGACAAAGTCGGGGGAATGTTCATCTCTTTTGAAAAGGCTCTTGTTATGAACTTAGTAGATAACAGTTAGTACCACCAAGCCGGGAGCTTGACCAGACTGCAGATTGCGGAATGCACATTTCGGCTTGGAAATCCGCAATCCGCATTCACCAATCCGCAATCTATTTGACCCACACTGTTTTTATATTCACAAACTCACGAATGCCAAATTCGCCGAGCTCGCGGCCGTAGCCTGAGTTTTTGATCCCGCCGAACGGTAGCCGCGGATCAGAAGCAACCATTCCATTGATAAAGACGCAGCCGGCCTGCAGCTCGTTAGCGAACTTCTCCTGCTCAGCAGCATCCTTCGTCCAGGCTGATGACCCTAATCCAAAAGGCGTGCTGTTTGCCAGCCTAATCGCGGTTTCAATATCCGGCACCCGAAAAAGCAAAGCAACCGGTCCGAAGACTTCCTCGCAGAATGCTGGCGCGTCCTTCGGAATCCTGGCAAGCACCGTGGGCTCGTAATAGTTGCCGGGCCGATCCAGCTTGCGGCCACCGGTCAGAATTTGTGCTCCGCCCGCGACTGACTTGATCACTTGCTGGTCAAGGTCATTCAAAATCTGCGGGGTCGCTAGTGGTCCAATCTCATTCTGTTCGTCCATCGGGTCGCCGACTCGTAATGCCTGCATTGCTGCTACGAAGCGCTTTTCAAAGTCATCATATATGGCCGCCGAAACAATGAATCGCTTTGCGGCGATGCACGACTGCCCGTTGTTGATTGTGCGAGCTCGAACTCCCGTGACTACAGCTTCATCGACGTTGGCTGAGGGCATAACGATAAATGGATCGCTCCCGCCAAGCTCGAGTACGGTCTTTTTGATTTGTTTGCCCGCGATGCTGGCAACGCTTCGGCCGGCTGGTTCGCTTCCAGTTAAGGTTGCAGCGACTACGCGAGGGTCCTCCAGCACTCGCTGCACATCAGCCGACCCGATCAGCAGAGTTTGAAATGCGCCTTCGGGAAAGCCGGCCCGATGAAAGATATCTTCAATCGCCAACGCGCACTGCGGCACATTTGAAGCATGCTTTAGCAGACCTACATTGCCTGCCATGAGCGCTGGCGCCGCGAACCGAAAGACCTGCCAGAAAGGAAAGTTCCAGGGCATCACCGCCAGCACTGGACCAATAGGCTGAAAGCGAACGTAACTTCGTGAGGCGTTCGTGGTTACGGATTTGTCGGCAAGATGTTGAGCTGCAGTTTCCGCGTAATAGCGGCACACCCAGGCACACTTTTCGGCTTCCTGCTCTGCCGCTTTGATCGGCTTTCCCATTTCCGTGGTCATCGATCGCGCAAATTCGTGTTTCTCTTTTTCGAGGATGTCCGCCACCCTTCGCATTAGGGGTTCACGTTGAGCAAGGCTGGTCAGCCTGAAGGATTGAAACGTCTTAGACGCCCGATCAAGCTTCTCGTCAACCTGTCGATCAGTTAACGAATCAAAGATCTTCAGCGTCTCTCCGGTGGCTGGATTTATGGTCGCTATGTGCATGAACCTGACTCCCCTTGTTTTTTCCCACCATTATCAAACGTTCGCCTTGCTTCTCAAAACGCGGGTACGGGTGTTCAGAGTTCAATCTTTAGATTGTGTAACCTCGTAACACACAAGATTGAATGTCATGAGCACGCAATCTAAAGATTGAACTGTGAACACCTGTACCGAGCATTGACAGGCTTCAAGAACAGCGACTAGAGTCTCCCGAGTGACCGCTCACTTCCGCAAGCTATCAATGTTGTCGCTATTAGTTATCGCCGCTCTGACGGCAGCGTTTGCACAGAACTCCAACCAGAACCAAGGACCGTCGGGCGGAAAAACATCAGACAGTGCAGCGCCGGGCAAAGTCACTACCAAGCCGTCCACAGGAACCAAGACCAGCAAGCCCACAAAGCCTGTAGCGACGAATCCGCGTACGGCAGCCAAACCCACTGAAGCGACGGAAAGCGTCAACGGGAAATGGTGGACGACCGGAAACGACTTTGGCACCTCGCAAATGTTCCTTGAGCAGAATGGGAACATTGTGTCGGGAGCCATACAGTACGCAGATGGGCGCACCGGTACATTCTCAGGAGTCTGGTCCGGCAAGAGGATCAATTTCACCTGGACCAATTCCTCCGGCGATGGTGGTTCAGGCTGGCTCGAACAAAGTTGGAATAATTTTCTGGGCGGGTCTTATCGAAACCGGCAAGGTGTGACGGGATCATGGACTTTGAGCCGTATTGCCGGCAATTGGTGTTTCGGTGGCTCGCGCGAGCGAATTCGTAAGGTCAATCACGGCTCACGAGGCCAACTCTTCTTTGTCAGCGGGGATAGTGGTGAGGAGGCTGGGCGGCTCGAAGGGCCGTTCATCTTCTTGCGCGGTGACTTTGGAGAAGTCAAAGGGACCTTGAATTACAAGTCAAACCGCATCGACTTTGAGACTGGAACGTTTTGGACCTGGTGCGGCCGTTGACGTTCCAGATCCGTTAACTGCTATTCAGCCTCGCCACCTTCCGGTCCGTAGAAGATCACCCATACAACTAGATCATTAGTGAAGTTCTCAAATCGATGATTTACACCTGCTGCGACGAATAGCAGATCAGTTGGGCCAAATGGCCGTCTCGAGTCACCGCAAATGAACTCTCCACTTCCGCCTGCAACAAAGTAGACTTCATCGCGAGTGTGAGGGTTTTGCGGGTCAGTACCCTGTGGGGCGTAGACCTCAATTGATAGCGTCCCATGCTCAAAAATGGTTTCGAACCGCTTGCCGTCAGGTCCGGGCAGCCGTGCAGCGCTTCTTTAATCTTGAGTGTTGCGCATGTTTGAGTGTTACTCATGCGGAAGCTTTCTAAGATAGAAGCAGCCCCCAGGTCAAATAGGATAAGCAGATCTACGAACTACTGAGCTCGTGAACAGTCCGTTCGCACGCGGTGTGTGGCTTCGTATGTCGAGATCTCGCGTTCAAAAACCTTCTGAGCTTTTTCGCGATCATCGTCGCCGATGAATTCGCCCTCGCCGGTCAGCGTCGAAAACCGCACCCGCAGTCTGTGCGCCATCGCAGCGACTTTCACTTTCAACTCGTTCTTAAGATCCACAATGTAGATCACGAGTTTATCGCGCTGCGGCACCAGCGTTCGATTGGCAATGCCGTTCGCTTCTAAATCACCAACAACTACAGCAATACTGCGCTCTGGCAGATTCAAAACGTACATGTGGCCTGCGCCTCGACGATCCTGTTGAAAATACAGGATGGCCTTTTGCCGCGCGAACTTGCCAAGCCATGATGCAGCATAGCGCAGTGACGATTTAGCAGAACGCGTCCGAATGATGGTTGAGTACTCAGCGCCGTCGCTCCAGCTGCCGACGGCCTTTTGCACGTTCACAGTCTTGCCGAACCGGCAGCCTACGTGGTGCGCTTCAGCGATTAAGTTGGCTTCTTCAGGTGAGTTCAATCCAGCGATTGCTTGCTTAAGCGTCAGATTCTCCAGAGTATTCGGACTGACAAAAGCGTAACCGACTGACTGAGGCTCAGCCGGTTGATTTCTCTGTTGGCCTTGCGCAAGCGAGAGCGAGCAGACGAGAAGGGTCAGTAAGACGCTAAATCTTATGCAGCATTTTCGCTTGTTCATTTAGTCTTAAGCCAGGGCAGGCTCGCGTTAGCGTCGAATCCTTTGTTCAGAGCATCAATGGTCGTTTCCAAATTCTGCTTGGCAGCCTCAAGAGCCATTTCGCGAACTCTGAAGTTTCGCCTGTCGGCCCAATGCTCCCATGTCTCGATTCGTTTTGCGTGCGCGCCGCCGTCGCTGTGGAATTCCTCGCTATGAATTAGTAGACGCCTTTCCAAATCGCGAATCGCTGCGCCTGGCTTAACGGACTTGAATCGAGTGGTCCAGTCAAGTTCGCTCGACAAGATCGAACCGGTCTCCTCAACCATGTTCAAGATCCTCTTCGCCGCTGCGGTCAGTTTATTCAGTTGCCACGCCTCGTGCGCCTGACCAATGGTGATGACTGCTGTCCATAGCCGCCGGTGGACGAATGTCACCTTTCCCGAAACGAGTTTTGTGATAACTGCGTCACGATGATCTGCCAGCTGTTGAAGCATGGTAAAGATTAGCTGCGCGCGTGAGTGAGGCCACCATGAACCGCGCACAGGTTCGCCAGCGATCAAGCTGGCAATGCTTGGCAACTTCACATCGTTCTCGAGGAGCACTCCGTTCTCTGCGAGCGCGTTGACGATGATCTGAAAATTAGTGTCTGCGGCCATTTGTCGTAGGAAGCGAGAAATCGGCCTCTTATATCACTGATTGATCGAGCGACAAAACCGCGGATGCACCAACGCATCCATATTTCCGCAGCGGCATCCAAAAAATTGTACGCAGTGTTTGTTTACATTAGAATGAGGGCGGCTCGCTTGAATCCTTTCTACGGAGGAGGTGTCCCTATGAACACGAAGGATCTCATCGAGCTGGCCGGCAACCCCAACTTCATTTCAGGTATTTACAACTATTGCGATCGCTGGTGCGAACGTTGTCCGTTTACTTCACGTTGTCTGGTTTACGCGAGTGAAACGGAGGACGCAGAGAATGACCCTGCAAGCCGCGACATAAACAACGCGGCGTTCTGGCAAAAGCTCACCTCAATTTTCGAGCAAACCCGTGAAATGATCGCCGCGTGGGCCGAGGAGAATGGCGTCGACCTGGACGCTGAAGACGCTATGGCCGCCAAAGAGGAGCATGCTCGCGATCTCGAAGACGCACACAACCATGAACTCTCATTGGCGGCTGAAGACTATGCCGGACAAGTTCGCAGCTGGTTTGAAGTGGAGTTCGGCATGGAAACCTCGGACGATAGTGGCCAGCCTACCGTTGAGAGCAATGAGAACATGGAAAATATCCAGGAGGCGAGCGAAGTGATTCATTGGTATCAGTATCAGATCGCGGCCAAGACCGTGAGAGCGTTGATGTCACGAGACGATGAAGAGGATGAGGATGATGAAGACTTGGCGCGAGATTCGGATGGATCAATGAAGGTAGCGCTTATCGCCATGGATCGTTCAATCAGCGCCTGGCGCATTATGCAGCTGGCCTTGCCAGACAAAGCAGATTCAATCGTTCCTCTTATCCTGGCGCTCGAGAGTCTCAGGCAAAACACCGAAAAATTCTTTCCTCACGCACGGGACTTTATTCGGCCTGGTTTTGATGAGGTTTCTGATACTTTGATTCAATAACTCTGGTGAACTCAGTCTACAGCGCTCGCTTCTAACGTCGCATGAACATCGACTGCGTATTCTGCCGAATAATCGCGGGCGAGTTGGCTGCGCCGATCGTCTTTGAAGACGAACAAACAGTTGCGTTTCTTGACCATCGCCCCGTATTTCCCGGCCATTGCCTGCTCGTGCCGCGCAAGCACTTTGAAACCCTGGCTGATTTGCCCCCAAAACTTATTGAACCCTTTTTTACGAGTGCCCAGTTACTCTCTCGAGCAGTCGAGTTGGGGATGGAAGCTCATGGAACGTTTGTTGCCATCAACAACCGTATTAGTCAAAGCGTCCCACATTTGCACGCGCACGTGATTCCGAGACGTAGAAAAGACGGCTTGCGCGGTTTCTTTTGGCCACGACAAAAATACGAAAGCAGCGAACACATGGAACAGGCTCAAAGGGCTATCACATCAGCATTCAAGAAACTTTGAAATAACTTTTTTCTGCTGATTGTGTGGAGAAGATTTTTTGAAAGAAAAATTAGTGAAAATGCCAACTCCTTTTTGCACGATCAGCTTCAAAAATTATTTTCAAAAAATAAAACACACAAAAAGTTGACGCTAAAAAACCTCTGCGGTATAAAGCACGTGTCGCGAGGGTTATGGCCTTCGAGACCGACAAAGGGACGGCAACCGATGCGGTGACGCACTGGTTGAGGAGAAAAGCAGGCGGCTGCAAATCTCATGACGCCCGAGTCGGAACCGAAAGGTTCAGCTGGAGAAAGTTGCGAGACTTTCTCGAGCCACTCGGAAACGAGTGGCACTCTTTGGAAGAGGACCCGCCAAAGAGGGCAAGCTGCTCAGCGAAAGTTGAGCTTCGTTGTCGGAGCGTAACCGGCGGTGGAGGAAAAGCCACCACAACAAAAACCTAACGGCACCGCTTCCGAAAGGATAGCGTGATTTGGTGAAAACTTAATCTAGTGCTGACCGGTGATGACTTACCGCAAGAATTCATCGGGATACAAATCGGCAGCTTGTGCGTGTACATGCTAAGCTGCCATCCTTTAAAGCCCTTCGGGGATTTTTAGGAAAAACGGATTGCGCTGCAGTCAGCTTGCTGATTGCAGCGCATTTCGTTTTTTGGCGATTACACATCTCTGCGTTTCCATCTACGAATTCTCGGTGCCCGCTTTTCACCTATCCATACTGCGTCGCTCGTGATATTGTTGCCGATTCCCCCATCTGAAAAAATCTTTTGAGGTTGAAAGGAAGACAATCATGACGGAAGCAGCAACCAAAGAAGCGACTGGTTTCGCCCCGGGAACTTTTTGTTGGGTCGAACTGGCCACGAGCGATGGCGAGAAAGCAAAAGAGTTCTACACCAAACTTTTCGGCTGGGATTACGTCGATAGTCCGATCGGACCGGACATGATCTACACCGTACTCAAGAAGGACGGCAAAGATGCGGCCGCGCTTTACAAGATGCCGCCGGAAATGAGTAATCAGGGCATCCCGCCCAATTGGTTATCCTACGTTTCAGTGAAAAGCGCCGATGACAGCGCCAACAAAGCCAAAGAACTGGGAGCGGAATTGCTGAAGGAACCGTTCGATGTTTTCACGCTTGGTCGCATGGCAGTCGTCAAGGATCCGACTGGCGCAGTCTTTGCCGTTTGGCAACCGGGAACCCATCCAGGCGTCGGTGTCTACAACGAGCCGGGTTCATTGTGTTGGAACGAACTGGGAACGCGTGACACAGAGAAAGCCAAGGAGTTTTATCCTCGGCTGTTTGACTGGGAGGCAGGTACCCAACAGATGGGGCCCATGACTTACACAATCCTCAAGAACCAGGGTCGTCCCGGCGGGGGCATGTACGAGATAACACCCGAAATGGGTAACCTGCCGCCGCACTGGCTCGTCTATTTCGCGGTCGATGATTGTGACGACAAAGTAAGGAAGGCTGAATCCCTGGGAGGCCAGACAATGAAGCCGGCCGCTGATATACCTGGCATTGGACGTTTCGCGATCTTGATCGATCCGCAGGGCGCCGCTTTTGCCATAATTAAGCTGGACAATCCTCAAGCATAGAAAACGAGGCGTGGATTACAGGCGTATAGAGTTCAATCTCTAGATTGCGTGTTTATGCGAGGAACAATCTAAAGATCGAACTCTATACGCCTGTTTGCGCGTTTGAAAACGCATGTTAATGAAACCTCGGCTTGTTTGGTTGGTGCTGTGCCTTATCTGGGGCTCGACCTGGCTTTTCATCAAACTTGGCCTGCAGGACTTACCGCCCTTCAGTTTTGCCGCAATTCGATTCCTGATAGCTTCTCTCATTCTTGCACTTTTGATTGCGGCCCGCCGGCTTCACGTGCCGCGCGGTCGGAATGACTTATTGCTGATATCGCTGACGGGGATTCTGTCCTTTACCCTTAACTATGGCCTCGTGTTCTGGGGCGAGCAATACATCACTTCGGGCCTCGCAGCGTTGCTGCAATCAATGCTGCCGGCGTTTGGGTTGATCATTGCTCACTATTATCTGCCGGGGGAGCCATTGACGGTTCCTAGAATCGTCGGCGTCGTATTGGGAGTGATTGGAGTAGGAGTAATCTTCTCGAATCAGCTCCGCGTATCCGGTCCGAAGGCACTCTGGGGAAGCGCCGCACTGGTGCTTAGTGCTTTGTGTGCTGCTTTCGCGAATGTGATTGTGAAGGCCTACTGCAAGCACATCGATCCGGTAGTGCTCGCTGCGGGACAGATGATGTCCGGTCTGGTGCTTTTGTTTCTCATCGGAATTAGTCTGGAAGGAAATCCATTCAGGTTTCACTGGACATGGATGGCTCTGATCTCACTGCTCTATCTGGCGGTTGTAGGGACCGTGATCGCGTTCAGTCTTTATTATTGGCTGATACGAAATATGAACGTCACAGACACCATGATGATCGCTCTGGTCACGCCCGTGGTCGCAGTCTTCCTGGGAATGATCGCGCTGAAAGAAACGCTCGAGTGGCGAACGCTCGCTGGCGGCCTGCTGATTATTTCCGGCCTGTCTTTGATTGTGTTCCGCCGGCCAAGAAGAGTCGAAGCTCGCGACGCCTCAACGATAATTAGCCGCTGATTAGCGCGGAACCCGCGGCCGACGAACTTTCAGAAAACGTTTTCTTCAGTGTTAGCTGGGGTTATTGATTGTCTATCCGCGCTAATCCACGGCTACTTCATATTAGCTACAGACGAATAGAAATCGAGAAGCTGCGCTTCCAGATAAATCTCAATCGTTCGCCCGACGACTGAGGCTTCGTTCGGTGGATAATGAGACGGAAGCTGGCGCAGTTGCTCGATTTGTTCATTCGTCAGCCAGAAACCGCCGGCTTCCATGCCAAAGCGATTTGGAATCGCAAGTTCAAGCGCGGTTCGATGCACAGCTCCGAGATACCTCGCCGCAGCTGAATCGAGTTTGATCACACAATCGGCAAGTTCAAAGCCAATCAAATCGACTTCGGGATTGAGATTCTCAAACTCATTCGTCTTGCGATCCATGCGCGCATTATCTCGCTTCTTCTCCGCGTACTTCCGGTGACGTCTTCAGCACCACGGTTTATTCAGATCGCGCGGGGATGGTCGTATTTTCGAATCAAGCCTCGCACAACTCCCTGGATTTGTATTCGCTCTGGTGTCTTGATGAAGATGGGTTTGAACTGTGGGTTGGCGGGCTCGAGCCGAATGAAATCCAACTCGCGATAAAACTTCTTCACAGTTGCATAATTCCCATCGATAAGCGCCACCACCACTTGACCATTCTCAGCTGTCTGCTGCGACGAAACGAGAATGATGTCGTTGTCCTGAATGTTCTCATCGATCATGGAATCACCGCGGACGCGCAGTGCAAACATCCGTCCACGGCCGAGAAGATCGCGAGGCGCCGAGACAGTTTCATGACTCAGGATGGCTTCGATCGGCTGCCCTGCAGCTACTAATCCGAGCAATGGAATCTGCCCTGCCTCGCTATCGTTGGAGTTTTCCTGCTTCACAAGCTCGATGCCGCGACTGACATTTGGAATTCGTTTTATTAGGCCCTCACGTTCCAGAGCCGAAAGGATGCTATGGACGCTCGCCGGCGAGCTCATTTTGAAGTGCTGTCCAATTTCAGCAATGGTAGGCGGCAGGCGGTGGACTTCAATATGACGCGAGATGAATTCATAGACCTGCCTTTGTCTTGGTGTAACCGCCATCTCTAATCCTCTCTTTACCTCTTGCTTCTAAATTCCGAGTTATGCTAGATTTTCGCCACGCAGCGAAAAGCGGACGAATATTATCGAACAATCTTTCGTCCGTCAAGAGGGGAGTATCAATGGCACTGGCAAAAGCAGCCCTGGAATCCCAACTTAATTCACGATTCGGTGATGTCTTCAAACTGGCTGAGCGCCGGTTCAACGAAGTATTGCCAACTGGAGTATCTAAAATAGATTTACTGAGCGGAGGATTGCCACGCGGCGCCATCACAGAAATTTTCGGACCAGCTTCTTCTGGTCGCACCAGCTTGATGCTTTCTGCTCTTGCGCACGCCACCAGACGGGAAGAAGCCTGTGCAGTAATTGACACCCACAATACTTTCGATCCCAAATCAGCTTCAAAAGCAGGCGCAGATTTGGATCAGTTGCTTTGGTTACGTTGTGACAACCAGCTGGAGCACGCTTTTAAAGCGGCCGATATGATTTTGCAGAGTGGTGGTTTTAGCCTTGTGGTGCTGGATTTGGGCGATCTTCCGGCTTCCCAGGCGAAGAAAATTATCTCCTCCTGGTGGTATCGCTTCCGCCGAGTGATTGAGAATAAACCCACGGCTCTTTTAGTAATCGCTCAGGACGCTTGTGTCCGCTCATGTGCGTCTCTGTCTTTCGCAATCAATATTGTTGGAGATAACTGGACCACCGCTACGACAGTTCCCACATCTCGTCAGCAACCTCTCGTGCCTCGTCTTTTGCAAGGAATCAAACTTCACACTGAGCGTCACAGACCCATCTTGACAGGAATCAGAGCCGTAACTTTTCAAGCACAGCTACATTTGTAAGCAAGCTATTAGCTGGACGGATGGCAATTTGCCATTGCAACGGTGCAACTAACAGTCTGTTTTACCCTTCTTGACGATTTTCGTTTTTCTTCGCTATACTTCGGGCAATTATTGCTAATGAGAGTTGAGTCATGTTCGCCTGTATTTTCACACCTTCGCTGCCATCTGATGTGTCGCTGGTGGATTTTGGTTATGCCTTTTCACCGCTTCTGGAAGAAACCTCCAAAGATACAGTCGTCATAGATGTGGAAGGATGCGAACTCCTATTTGGCTCGGCTTACGGATTAGCAAACGAGCTCTCACTACGCGCAGTTACCTCCAAAGCTGCAGGTGGTCTGGAGAGCAAAGTAAATGTAGCCCTGGCTGCAAACCCTGACACCGCCATTCATGCCGCAAGATTTTTTAAAGGAGTCTCGTTTATTTCTCCGGGTGAAGAAATCACCGGTCTCGGCGACTTGCCTATCGAATCACTCTGTTTTGAGTTGGTTAGTATCGATGATCAGAAAAACCATGTCCGTGAGGACATTCTTGAAACGTTAAAACTTTGGGGTATTCGCACCTTTCGAGAATTCGCCACGCTTCCGACTGCTGGTGTTTCCGAACGTTTGGGACAGGCTGGAGTGAAATTGCAACAGCTGGCCGGCGGCAAAACTCAGCGTCATTTAAAGCTCCACCAAACGCCGCCGGTATTTGAAAACTCAATCGAACTGGAATTCCCACTTGCGGAGCTTGAGCCTCTCTCTTTCATTCTTAGTCGTTTATTAAATCAGCTCTGCGCAAAATTAAATGCGTATGCGCTGGCAACTAACGAACTGCAGGTACAAATGAAACTCGAGAAGGGGGCCTCGTACGAGCGTAAGCTTACGCTTCCTTATGCGATGCGTGATCACAAGGTATTTTTGAAATTACTGCTGCTGGATACAGAAATGCATCCTCCGCCGGCGGCGATTGTCGCGCTTTCGCTTAAATGTGAACCAGTCAAGCCCCGCGTCACCCAGAATGGATTATTTATTCCGTTAGCGCCGGAACCGGAAAAGCTGGAATTGACGTTGGCACGGCTTGCCAAGCTACTGGGTGAAAGCAATATCGGCTCACCTGAGTTGTTGGATACGCATCGGCCGGACGCATTTCGTATCAAGCGGTTTACGCTTAGACAACTCAACAAGAAAAGAGCTGGAAAGGCTTCTCGTTCATCAATGACTCCTCTTTCCGCTGAACCGGTTGTGGCTTTCCGCGTCTTTCGTCCGCCTTTAAGAGCATTGGTTGAAGCGGTCAGAGGTTACCCAACACAAATTAGTGCCTGGAATGTAAATCGAAGTGTGCACGGAAAAATCGTGCAGACCGCTGGACCATGGCGCACGACTGGTGACTGGTGGCGCACAGACTCATGGGCCAGAGATGAATGGGACGTAACCGTGGAATCGCGTCCGGAGAAACGCGGCAACATTTCTCAACCATTGCAGGTGCTTTATCGCATCTATCGCGAGCTGCGCAGCGGTACCTGGTTTGTAGAAGGAATTTATGACTGAACAGTCCGATAAACTTCAGTTTGTCGATGACGCTGTTAACGTCAACCTGGTGAAGTGTAAGTCGTCGACAAACTGAAGTTTATCGGACTTTTTTTCTATGACGCAAAGCTACATCGAATTACATACGCGTTCAGCTTTTAGCTTTTTAGAAGGCGCTTCAGTGCCTGAAGACTTGATTGCGGCCGGTCTCGCCCTGGAGATGCCGGCCATGGCTTTGCTGGATCGCGATGGCGTTTATGGCGCTCCTCGTTTTCATCTTGCTGGCAAAAAGAACGGCATCAAGGCACATATTGGCGCTGAGCTCAAAGTCTCAGATCCCAACTCCAAAACTTTCTTTACACTTCCTTTACTCGTACAAAGCCGCGCTGGTTATCAAAATCTTTGTCGCCTGATCACCCTAATGAAACTGCGCGTTCCCAAGCACGCTAAACCAGGAGAGTGCGCTGTCTCTCCTGATGAATTAGCAATGTACGCCCAGGGTCTGATCTGTTTGACTGGATCAGAAGATGGACCACTGTCGATAGAGCAAACCGGGACACAGGAAAAGAGAGATGCGAAACAAATGGTCGAGTGGTTGCTCAACGTGTTCGACAAAGGAAATGTTTATGCTGAGCTGCAACGCCACTTTGATCGTGCTGAGGAAGCTCGTAATCAGAAGGTGGTAGAGCTCGCGCGGCAATTAAAACTTCCGCTGCTCGCAACAAATGGCGTCTGTCATGCAACTCCCGCCTAACGACAGGTTGCCGACGTTTTTACGTGCATTAAAAATCACGTGCGCCTTGAAACCGCCGGATGCTTACTAGCCAGGAATTCTGAGCGCTTTTTGAAAGCACCCGCGACAATGTGCCGGCTCTTCGCAGACTTGCCCGAGGCGATCGCCAATACAGTTGAGTTATCTACACGCCTGGAATTTACGCTTGAAGATCTTGGATATGAGTTTCCGAAATATCCTGTGCCTGCCGGCGAGACGATGGCCTCCTTTCTGCGTAAACGCACGGACGAAGGCGCGAGGCGTTGTTACAACGGCCGTAACGGCACTCCTTCCTACGAAAAAGCCCGCCTGCAAATTGAGCGCGAGTTGGCACTGATTGAAAAACTCAAACTCGAAGGGTACTTCCTGATTGTCTGGGACATTGTTCAGTTCTGCCGCCGCCAAAACATCCTGATCCAGGGACGCGGCTCGGCTGCGAATAGCGCGGTCTGTTATTCACTTGGTATCACCGCTGTCGATCCGGTAGGCATGGAATTATTGTTCGAACGCTTTCTTTCTGAAGGTCGCGGTGAATGGCCGGACATCGATTTGGATTTACCAAGTGGCGATCACCGGGAACAGGCCATTCAGTACGTTTATCAGCGTTACGGACAATTAGGCGCAGCAATGACAGCGAATGTGATCACCTATCGCGGGCGCTCAGCAGCACGCGAGGTGGGTAAAGTGCTGGGGTTTGACGAAGAGACGGTGGGCCGTTTGTCTGGCCTTGTGCATACCTGGGAATGGAAAGACCCCAAAGATTCAACCGAGCGCCAGTTTCATGATGCCGGTCTCGATCTGCGCGAGCCGCGCATCAGGAACTTCTTTGAACTTTATCAAGCTGT
>Ga0126384_10000243_pt1 | contig 28531 bp, 24 predicted proteins | sample PanSoiMetPlot_36_FD_92543 | JGI IMG/M metagenome (GOLD analysis project Ga0126384, IMG submission 92543) | Tropical forest soil microbial communities from Panama - MetaG Plot_36 | ecosystem: Environmental > Terrestrial > Soil > Tropical forest > Bulk soil | place: Panama | collected 2016-02-17 | reverse complement strand
GCCGAGCGCGGACGTGGGCAGCCTATCGCCCAAGGCGAGGAGCCTGCGTTCGAGTTCGTCGCGCAACGAGCGATCGGACATACCGAAGCACCACCGAGGAAAGTTCTAACGCCTATCACCGGGGCTGAAGCAGCCTGCAGAAGCGATCGGGTTTAGGTTATGTTGCCTCGATGGCTGACTCGTCAACCGACCGAAGCGGTGCGATTTCCCTGACACCTGGCGGCGGGTTTCTCCTCGAGCCTGCCGGCAGCGGAACCATTTTCATCCCCGAAATGCTTAATGAAGAGCATCGGATGATGAAGGAGACCGCCGATGGATTCATGCGGCGCGAGGTCGAGCCGCGGATCGCGGAGATTGAATCGAAAAAGCCCGGACTGATGCCCGAGCTGCTGCGCAAGGCGGCGGAGCTGGGATTGCTCGGCCACGACGTTCCGGTTCGCTACGGCGGCCTCGGCGGCGATCTCACCAGCTCGGGCTTGATCACCGAAGCGATGAGCCCGGTGGGCTCTTTCGCGGTGAGCTTCGGGGCGCATGTCGGAATCGGAACCATGCCGGTGGTCCTCTTTGGCAATCCTGAGCAGCAGGCCCGCTATCTTCCCAAGCTCGCTTCGGGGGAGATGTTGGCTGCGTATGCCCTCACCGAGCCCGAGGCTGGCTCCGACGCGCTCGCCGCGAGGACCACCGCGGTACTGGCGCCCGATGGCAAGAGTTGGAAGCTCAGCGGCCAAAAGCACTTCATTACCAACGCGGGCTTCGCAGACCTATTCACCATCTTCGCCAAGGTGAACGGCGAGCAATTCACCGCGTTCTTGGTGGAGCGCAACTCGCGCGGCCTCACCGTCGGCCCCGAGGAGCACAAGCTCGGCATCCGCGGCAGCTCCACCTGCCCTCTGTTTCTGGAAGAGTGCATCGTTCCCGCCGGCAACGTGCTCGGGGTGATCGGCAAGGGCCACAAGATCGCCTTCAACATTTTGAACATCGGCCGATGGAAGCTGGGCGCCGCGGCGGTGGGGGGAGCCAAGTACTGCCTCGCGCTCGGCATCCGCTATGCTCGAGAACGCAAGCAGTTCGGAAAGCCGATCTCCGAGTTCGACCTGATCCGAAAGAAGATCGGGGAGATCGCCCTTCAGACGTTTCTCTCGGAGTCGATGGCCTTTCGCACCTCCGGGCTATTGAGCGAGCGGGTCAAGGCCATCGATCCGAACTCGCCCAACGCGCAACAACAACAAATCGACGCGATCGAGGAACATTCGATCGAAGCCTCGATCGTCAAGGTTTTTGGATCAGAGATGCTTTACAACGGCGCCGATGAAACGCTGCAGCTGTTTGGCGGGGCTGGATATATCACCGACTACCCGATCGAGCGGATCAGCCGCGATGCGCGGATCAACCGGATCTTCGAAGGTACAAACGAGATCAACCGACTGCTGGTGCCCACCACCCTGCTCAAGCGGGCCCTGCAGGGCAAGCTGGGATTGATGAACCTGGTGGAAAGGGTTCAGGTGGAGATCGCGGATCCTGCGAAAATCGACCATCGAGTACCTGAAGGCCCGTTGGGGAACGAGCGCCAGAAGTGCGATTTCGCCAAGCGCGCCACCGCCTACGCCGCATCGCTCGGTGTCCAAAAGTACGTCAGCAAGATCGCCGAAAAGCAGGAGCTGCTCGGGGTGCTCGCAGATTGTATGATTCAGATTTACGCCATGGATTCGGCGATTGCCCGCACCCTGCAGCTGATCGCCCAGAGTGGCGAGGCCGCGTGCCAGATTCCGATCGCGATGACCCAGTTGTTTTGCGCTCAGGCGCACGAAAAGGTATTTGACCTGCTCCGCGAGATGTTGATGTGGATGTCCCAGACCGACGAGTGGACCCGCGAGGTTCGCGACATCAACAGTTACTACTCGCTCACTCGAGTGAATACGTTCTCGTTGAGAAGAAAAATCGCCCGGCACGTCATCGAGGCCGGCGGTTACGCTCTGTAACCCTCAGAGCGCTTCCACCAGCGCGGCGGCGCCCATTCCTCCGCCCACGCACATGGTAACCATCCCATAGCGCTTTTTTCGTCGCCGCAGCTCCCGCAGAATGTGGCCCACTTGCCGCGAGCCGGTCATTCCGTACGGATGTCCAATTGCAATCGCACCGCCGTTGACGTTCAGCTTTTCCGGATCCAGGCCGAGCTTGTCACGACAGTAGACGGTTTGCGAGGCGAAGGCCTCGTTCAGCTCCACCAGGTCAATATCGGCGAGCTTGAGGCCGGTTTGCTTCAGCAGCTTAGGTATCGCCAACACCGGGCCAATTCCCATTTCATCCGGCTCGACGCCGGCGACAACGAAGGCACGAAAAACTCCGAGCGGCTTCAGCCCCAACGCCCGGACTCGATTCGATGACGCGAGCAACGTCATTGAAGCGCCATCCGAGAATTGCGACGCATTCCCTGCTGTCACCGTGCCATCCGCTTTGAAAGCGGGCTCCAGCCGCGCCAACCCTTCGAGCGTCGTGTCGGGTCGATTGCACTCATCATGATCGACGAGCCCGGGGACGTCCCGCTCCTCGCCAGTTGCCTTGTCCTTCTTTCGCCACGTCGTGCTCATGGGGACGATCTCGTCCTTGAACAGTCCGGCGCGCTGGGCAGCGGCGGTCCGCTGCTGGCTGAGCAGCGCGTACTCGTCCTGGGCACGGCGAGAGATCTTGTAGCGCTCGGCGACAACCTCAGCGGTTTCACCCATCGACATGTAGATGGCCGGCTTTTTTTCCGCGAGCTTTGGATTGACCAAACCATCCAAGTGCAAGCTGTTCTGCAACATCGTGATCGATTCGACGCCGCCCGCAACAATTGCTTCCGCGCCCTCGTTTTGAATTTGATGCGCCGCCACGGCGATGCTTTGGAGCCCGGACGAACAGTACCGATTGAGCGTCATCCCAGGCACCGAAACCGGCAGCCCAGAGAGAATTGCGACATTGCGACCGATGTTGTGGCCTTGCGCTCCTTCCGGATAGGCACAGCCGATTACGCAGTCTTCGAACTCCGCGGCCGCCACCTGCGGGTTGCGCTGCAGAAGCGCCTGGATGCAGTGTGCCGCCATATCGTCCGGGCGGGTGAGGTTGAAGGTGCCGCGCCAAGACTTGGTTAGCCCGGTACGAACACCATCGACAATTAACGCGTCTCGGCTGGTCACCACACACCTCCAAATCAAAAGAGCCGCCGGATCAAACCGCCGATGTGACTTAGCGCGTGCCTTTCTCATTTGCCGTGAAAAGCATCACGCCCGCCAGAACAGTCAAAGAGTCAATCTTCCTTGCCGTGGCCTCTCTTCGACGGCGCGCAGCGATTGCGATCAATGACGAGCCCACCATTCCGCCGTGGCGACGCTGATTGGTCGGGTGTCGTGTATCCGCCCCACCTCGATGCGGTGTCCCGGCCGGAGCAGACTCTCATGTAGTTTCCGAGAATCTGTGTCCTCTGGACGCACAGCTGGCGGTGCGATCCTCACCGTCACACAGTTTTCATCAGTTGCGACAAGTATCCCCCGCATCATCTAATTCGGCCTGACCTAGCTCCGATGTTCGACGTGAATTTGCGCCTAGCTGCTACCCAAGCCGGAGCGCCATGGGAACACAAAGGAGAGTCATGATCGCCAAACGAGTACTTTCACTGACCGTCTTCGTCGCGCTGTGGAGCTGCGCCGGCGCACCCATCACCTCGGACAAACTCCCTGCGACGGAAGCCCCCATTCGGGCTGCCGAGGAGCTCGGCGCCGCCAGGGTTCCCCAAGCCGCGCTTGAGCTCAAGCTGGCACAGGATGAGGTGCAGCAGGCCAAGCAGTTTCTCCAAGACGGAAACAAGCAGCGGGCGGAGATGATGCTCCTTCGCGCGCAGGCCGACGCCGAGTTGGCGCTCGCGCTTGCCAGGGAAGCACCGCTTCAGGCGGAAGCAAAGAACGCTGCCGACCAGGTCAAAGCGATGAAGCAGAGCCGTCAATGATCCAGATGCACCGATCGACCAAGGAGATTTTCATGATCCGAGCCGTCCGAAACATTTCACTCTTGGCCTTAACCGCGTTCGGGATGGCGTGTGCCACCACCGCCCCTCCGAGGGACCTCGTCGATGCGAGGGCGGAGTACCAGGCGGCGAGCGACGGCGTTGCTGCCAAGATGAATCCGGCGGGCCTCTATGAGGCTAAGAAGTCACTGGACCTGGCCAACAAGGCCTTCGAGCAGGATGCTAACTCCGACAACACCCGAGACATGGCATACATCGCGCTGCGGAAGGTCCAGCTCGCCTCCGCCCAGGCGAGAATTGAGGTTGCCGGTCAGGAGAAGGCCGCCGCCGAGCGTGAGAAGGCGAGGCTCGAGCAGAAGCTCACCCAGAGCGAGCTTGCGGAGGTGCGCCGAAAGCTGAGTGAGGCGGAGGAACAGCGGCGCGCTGAGGCCGAAAAGCTACAAAGCACCAGCCAGCAGCTGGAAACGGAGAGACAAGCGCGTCTGCTGGCCGAGAAGAAGGCAGAGGAGGCCACGGCTAACTTGGCCAAGATCGCCATGGTGAAGCAGGAGGCACGGGGACTGGTGATCACCCTCTCCGGCAGCGTTCTTTTCACCTCCGGCCGCTCCACCTTGCTTGCCAACGCGCGCCCCAAGCTGGACGAGGTCGCTTCCGCGCTGCAAAAATCCGACGCCGAGAAGTTCGTCGTCGAGGGACACACCGATTCGGTGGGCTCGGAAACAGCGAACGAGGAGCTTTCCTACCGGCGCGCTCAGACTGTCCGCGATTATCTGACCGAGCGCGGGGTTCCCGCCGAGAAAATCAAGGCGGTAGGTTACGGCAAGAGCCGGCCGGTGGCCGACAACACCACCGCCGAAGGCCGGGCCAACAACCGTCGCGTGGAGATCGTCATCCAGCCCAAAGGTTGAGCGCTCACGGCTCGCCCAGAATAAGATCTACGAGGCGACGGGGACGAGCCGAGGCGACGTTTCCAGAACGTACACATCTTCAGAGCATCGAAGAATCGACTTCTATGGAATCCGGATCTCCTGGGCCTTATTTGTTCGCCCTATGCAAACTCCTGCCGAGCATTCACCCGCGTCGAGCATCCGCACGCCCGATCAGCGTCTGCGCGTCTTCGTCAGCTCGACACTAGGCGACCTCGCGGCCGAACGGCGGGCGGCACGGGACGCGATCGCCGAGTTGCATCTGACACCGGTTTTTTTCGAAGCCGGTGCCCGGCCGTACCCCGCACGCGACGTCTACCGGGCCTATCTGGCCCAGAGCGACATCTTCGTCGGCATCTACTGGCAGAGCTATGGGGCGCTCGTTCCCACGATGAGCATCTCGGGGCTCGAGGACGAGTATCAGCTGTCGAGTGGGAAACCTCGGCTCATCTACATCAAGCAGCCAGCACCCGAGCGGAACGGGCGCCTGCAGGCCCTGCTGGATGGCATTCGCCAGGAGGATGTCACCAAGTATCAGAAGTTCTCGACGGCAGCAGAGCTGCAGGATCAGGTGGCAGAGGACCTTGCCCAGCTGCTGACCGATCACTTCACGCGCCCGCGGCTCACTTCGCCGGCGCCGTTCGCGCCCCTGCCGCGCCCGCGCGGTCCGTTTTTCGATCGCACGCGGGAGCTCGCCCAGGCGCAGGAACTGCTTGGGCGAGACGACGTACGCCTGGTGACCATGACCGGGGTCGGCGGCGTCGGCAAGACTCGCCTCGCGATCCAAGTGGCGACCAACGTTGCCCCGCAGTTCGACGATGGCGCGGCCTTCGTCTCGCTGGCGCCGCTGAAGGATCCTGAGTTACTGGTTCCGACCCTTGCGCAGGCGCTGCGTGTCGCGGGCGAAGAAGGCCAACCGCTCATGCAGAGCCTGATCGAGGCCCTGCGTACCATTGAGCTGTTGCTGGTGGTGGACAACGTCGAGCAGCTGCTCTCGACGGCGGCGCCGCAGATTTCGCAGATCCTGGATCACGCGCCCAGGATCAAGATGCTGATCACCAGTCGCGAGCCGCTGCAGATTCGCGGAGAGTGGACCGTACAGGTCCCACCGTTGCCGTTGCCCGATCCGTCGCAGCTGCCTGAGCTGGAGAGGTTACGCCAGATTCCTTCGGTGGCGTTATTCGTCCGGCGGGCAAGTGAAGTCGATCCGGGTTTCGCGCTGAGGGAGGAAAATGCGCGCGACGTCGCCGAGATTTGCCAGCACCTGGATGGTCTCCCGCTCGCCCTGGAGCTGGCCGCCGCACGCGTCAAGGTGCTTCCGCCCAAGCAGTTGCTGCCGCGGCTCAGCCGCCGGCTGCCGTTTCTCACGCACGGGCCACGCGATCTCCCGGAACGACAGCAGACGCTGCGCAACCTGCTGGCCTGGAGCTATGACCTCTTGGATCCGCGGGAGCAAAGCGTGTTCCGCTCGCTCGCGGTGTTCCGGGGCAGCTTTGGCGACGATGCGGCGATGGCGGTCGCGCGCGTGGAACGCAGCGACGAGATGCTCGAGCTGCTGGAATCGCTGGTGGCCAAAAACCTGCTCAAGAACGAACGTGGCTCCGATGGCACGCCCCGCTTTTCCATGCTGGCCACGATTCAGGAGTACGCGCAGGAGCTGTTGGAGGCGCAGGGCGAGTTAACGACGGTACAGGCGCGTCACGTCGATTTCTTCCGGGCGCTGGTCGAGACCGCCGAGCCCTATCTGTATCAGCCAGAGCGCGGGCTGTGGGTGGAGCGCCTGGGAAGCGAGATGGTCAACCTGCGCCTGGCGCTCGCCCGGTGCAAAGAGAACCGCGATGCCCTCGAGATTGGGCTGCGGATGTCCGGAGCGCTTGCTCTCTTCTGGTTTCACGGCGCCTATCTGCGGGAAGGGCTGTCCTGGCTGGACCAGATGCTGGCGCGGACCTCCGCCACCGACCGGAGCCGTGTGCGCGCCAAGGCCCTGTACGGCGCGGGGCTGCTGTCGTGGAAACAAGCGAACGTGGATGCAGGCGCGCGATATGCCGAGGAGGCGCTGTCCATCTTCCGGGAACGAGGCGAACATCTCTGGGTCGGCAACGCGGAGTGGCTTCTGGCCGTTTGCTGGTTGAGTCAGCGGCGGGACGCGGACGCTCGTCGCCTCCTGGAGGACTCCTTGTCCATATTTCGGGAAGTGGACAGTGCCTGGGGCATGGGAGCGGCGCTCGACTTTTTAGGCATCAGCTGCCAGATGCGCGGCGACCATGAGGAGGCGCTGTCGCATATACGAGAGGCCCAGCAGGTTTTCAGGAGGATTGACGACGTCGTCTATATCGCCGTGTCGCTGGCTGCTCTGAACGGGGTGCGCCTAAGTCTGGGCGATAAAGCAGCGGCCGATGACTTTTTCGAAGAGCTTCGGCTGCTGCTGGAGAAGAGGAGGAATCGATGGGTGCTCGGGATGACGATGCAATCGGCCGGGTTCAACTTACAGTACAACTATCATTGCTACGAGGGAGCGAAGCTGCTCTATCAAGGTAGCCTGCTCCTTTGGCGGGAGATTCAACGCATCGAGGGTGGATTCAGCATCATCCGAGGGCTGATCGGGCTGGCCGAGATCGCCGCCATCCAGAAAGACGCAGGGCGAGCCGGCTGGCTGTTCGGCGCCGCGGATCATCTGACGCCGTCTCAGGGTTCCCATCGCGACACCTTGAACGCGCGCGCCGCGCGGACCCGCCAGCAGCTCGACGGGCCGACCACGGCCGCGTTCGACGCGGCGTGCACCGCTGGACGGACGTCGACGGTCGAGCAGGCGATCGACAGAGCCTTGCGAGAAGCTGGTTCTTGAAACTCGGCGGCGGTTCCACACTGGACGGGTTATGCTCTGACCTCAGGAACACCCTGTCGATGCTACGCTCTAAGAGGGAGGGACGGATGCTCCTGGCCAACCTTACCGTCCTGGCGACAGCGCTCTTCACTGGGGCCGCCGCTTACGTCTCCCTGGTGGAGCACCCCGCGCGCCTCCGGTGCTCGAACGAGATCGCCCTGGCGCAGTGGCGGCCGAGCTACCAGCGCGGCACTGTGATGCAGGCTTCGTTGGCGATCGCTGGCACGCTGCTTGCCATCTCCGGCTGGCTGAGGACGGGGGGACGTGTCTGGCTCGTAGCCGGTATCCTGCTGGGCTCGATCGTCCCGTTCACGCTTCTGGCCATCTTCCCCACCAACAAGCGGCTGGAAGATCCCTCTCTCGACGCGTCTAGCGAGACGGCGAGAAACCTGCTCGTCCGATGGGGTCATCTACACGCGGTGCGGTCGGTCCTCAGCCTCGTCGCGTTGCTGCTGATGCTGTTCATCCCGCGGTAATCAGCGTGAACCATTCCAGTGGCTCACCCAGAAACGCCCGTCGCGAGCCTACTCGTGTTGCTCGACCTCGAAGGCGAACCTCCCGGGGTCGGTCGGTGTTGACCGCTGCGCCAGGAGTGGCCGATGAGCCAATGAGTGCCTCTCAGCTGCTCGCGGGCCCGACTTCACGAACGAGCAGCGTGCGGATGTGACAACCACCACCATGGTTCGGAAACTTAGAAGTTGCGGTTGCTCTGGAACGTTCCACTCGGCGGCAACTCGCCGGCTCGAACCCCCCTGTACCTGAGGATGTAGAGTCCACTGTTCTCATCCATGGTGTAGAGCAGCCCGTTGTGAAGGATAGGGAATGGCCACATCCACACGTCGGGACTGTTCCGGAACCGCTCGACCACCTGCGCCTCTGGCATGGGAACGAAAACCCCCACCTCCATCGGGACCCACGGGTTCGAGATGTCCCAGGCTCGGAAGCCGGCCGAGTACCAGGTGTTGAAGAAGAGGTTCGGGAAGACTAGCAGTTGGTGAGTCGAGAACTCCCGCCGCAGGGCTGGGTCGCCCGGACAGTCGATGCAGCAGTTCTCCGGAAGGTTTTCGGGGACCATATATTGAGCAATCACCTGGGGGCTCATCTCGTCGTAGATGTCGAGAATCTGCCCCGGGGTCCACGGACAGGTCGTGGTTCCGTTCCGCTCGCCGCCAGTGACCGCATAGCGCCGCCCCGGGACTGGGTAGATCGAGTGGTGGATCCCGCCGTACGGCGGAGTCCGATCGATTCTCGCGTCCGGGTCTGGGTTGATCTTTCGAAGGCATAGGTTCGGATCGGTGTTCGACGTTTCGTCATAAGTCACGGTATCCGGTATGCAGGGCATCCCCGCCGCCAGGAGCGAGCTGTCGATGACAAAGTAGCCCGCCTGCGAGTTGGCCATGTAGACGCGCGATCCGTTGCGCGACACCGACATCGAGTGGAGGCTGTTGGTTTGGCTGGTGGGCTTGGGTTCGAAGAAGAAGTTGTCGTCTCTGTAGCGGAACGGATCGACGTCTTCCATAAAGGGAACTGCTGGAGCGAGCGTGAACGTGGCAATCGGATCGGTGGGAATCGGCCCGTGCGGCGGATTCACGATCTCGAATACGCGCAGGGATGGCTCGGAGCTGTTGACCGACGCAAAGATCAAAAAACGATCGGGGCGCACCGGGTCGCGCCAGAGAAAGAACTCGTGGGGAGTGTCCTGGTCAAGTCCAATCATTCCGGTAAGAACCGGATGGCGGCAATCGGTGATGTCATAAACCTGGAAGTTGTTCACGTCGCTCGAGCGCGGTCCGGTGTCGACGAAGTTCTCGATGATCAGCGTGCGGAGGTCCGGGATCGTCCGTAGCTCTCTTGAGGTCGCGTGGGGCGGTGTCGTGAACGCGCCGACGACTTCTGGCCTGCTGGGAACGGAGATGTCCACGATAAGGACCTCGGGCGGAAGCTCGGGCGTGCCGAAGGGATCCCCCGTGCCGGTTCGCCTGCCGATTCGGTTGCCAACGTAGAGGCAGTTGCCTGCGATCCCGACCGGGCCGTTTCGTCCACGGGCGATAGTATCGCCAGGATTCGGCAGCGGGTTATGGCCGATGACCTCGAAGTGTTCGATCTGCGGGAGATCGTAAAGAGGCGCGCGCAGAGCGCCAATGATCGGCCTGGGAGCCGCCCAGATCACCAGGCTCAATAGGAGGCCAGCTGGAATTAACGCCACGCACCACTTCTTACGCTTTGTCATGATTTCTTCTCTTTTTCCCCTGGTTGTCTTGCGACTCGCGGCCGCTCAGGAGCTGGCGGCGAGGCGGGCGCGCTCAGGGGCCGATGGAGATCAGTCATGCTTGATGTCGGATCTTCCCCTTCCACCATCGTCCCCTTTCGACGGTGCCCGCAGAGTCCGCTAGGCCCGCTCTCGAGCCGTGTCAAGCTGCCTGAGCGTGTCGCTCTCTGGCCTGTCAGGTTTATGACTGGGCGCCCAAGAACGAGGGAAAGCCTCGCCCAAAAAAATCAGCGGGCGCCCGGAATCGGAGGCCTTGCCGGAATCCGCCCAGTCCAGCGGAGAACCGTCAACCCGCCGCCGTTTCCGTCGGTCATATAGATCAGCCCTGTGCGAGGATCTTGGAAGGTCTCCCGCGTCTGGCGGCCGACAACCCCAGGAGGCTGGTATCTGGGAGAAAGGTAGTACCCCACCTCGCGTGGGAGGAAGGGATTTGAAATATCCCACGCTCGTACTCCTTGGTCATACCATGCCTGGTAGAACAAACTCGGAGACCGGAAGTCGAACCACGGCTGGTGGATCGATTGCTGCCCCGGTCGGCACACGAACTGCCCGGTGTCGAAGTCGAAGTTGTCGGCGAGAAAAGGGAGACGGTAACTGGCAATCACCTGGGGATAGGACAGATCCGAGATATCGATGATGCGGCCGAATCCGGGCGGACAGTCAAAAATCTCGTCGGTGTGGACGACCAGCGTCGGATGCCGGTTCACGTTCACGATCACCGGAGCCGAGGTATGGGCAGCCCCTCCGGGGGAGGACCCTCCGTTGTAGGGCGGCACGTAATCGAGGCGGGAAATCATCGACGGGTTGTATGGATCACTGACATCGACAATCACCATGCCGGCATCCCGCCAGGCGATGTACAGCCGGTTCCTGTGGAGATTGATTTCGTGGCACATCACATGCTGCGGGGTCCCGTTTGGGTTGAGCTGGTCCTGCGGCGCGTACTCCTCTCCGATGTGTTGCCCTTGGATGTGGAGCGTGCTTGCGAGAGTTGGATGCTGCGAATCGCCGTAGTCGATAATCACCAGCTCATGGGTGCTCCCAGGCTTGCTGAGAGGCGTGGTTGCGCAGGTGTATACGAATTGATCATCAATTTCGAACCCGTGAGTTCCTCCATTTTCCAGCGTCAGGAAGAAGCTGAGGAGCTGAGGGTTCGACGGATCGGACACATCGTGGAAGGTCACCCCCGCCTGGACAGGCTCTCCTTCTGGGGGCTGGTGCGGATTCGCGCTGCTCGTGTCCTGGGTGCCGATGAGGATGCGCCTTTGGTGGTTGACGCGGAGGTAGTTGCATCGGGTCCCAGGGTTGCACGGGATGAAGCTCAGGACTTCCATGTGCCTTGGGTTGCGGACGTCAGCGACTAGGACTCCGAAGAGGGTAGGGGGGTAGCCCCCCAGATAGGCAATGCCATTATGAACCCGAGGGGTTTGAAGACCCGCGCCCAGCCCATCTTTTTGGGCAGACGGCGTGAGCCAATCCCCCCTGAAGTAGCTATGGCCCACGACCTCGAAGTGCTTGCTGCGCGAAAAGTGCCTGGTCTGTTCGAGGTTGAGGTTGAAGACGTCAATGCCCGGGGGGATATGGGGCTCTTCGACTTCGACGCCTCCTCCATAGCCCTCGCACGCCGGCCTCCGATCCTCATCTTGCTGGCCTTGGTCGCCGCCTGTTCGCTGCCCGAAGGCCGGCTCAAGAGGCCAACCGACCAGGCTGAGCAGGAGAGCAGCCGGAAAGAACCTCACGCACCACTTCTTACCCTTGGTCATGATTGTCCTCCCTCTCCGGTTCCTGTCTTGAGACTCGCAGTCACTCAGTGACTGGGAGGATTCGGTTCGGTACTTCCGCTCTCCCGCTCTGTCAAGGGTGTCCCGTTCAGATCATTCCACGCGGCAACAGCGTGATCGCATGGTACTCAGCGCGAACTCGGGGATGGAGGCGAGAACAGTTCTTCCCGCGCCTGCGAATCATGCTCGGAACCGCTACCATGCGCGTGTGGAGTCTAGGAATCTTCCAGCTCGTAACTCTGCCCAGGCGCTCGTCTCGCTCTGCGGAGCAGGGCTGGTGTTACTGTCGCTCCGAGCGGACGACGGTTGGGTGCTCAGACACGTGGTGCTTCCAAACTGGTTTATTCCCCCCGGCAGTTTGCGCGGGTTCCATTTGGCACGCGCAGCTACCGCGGTGCTCGGCCTCCTCGCCATCGGTGTGTTCGGGCCAAGGATCGGGCGCTGGGCCGGCTCGCAATCTCCAAAAGCGCTGGCCGCGAGCTGTGCCCGGATCATGGTCGCGATCGTTTTGGCGGTGCTTGCCTCGGAGCTGGTGGTGAGGAACTGGGACAGCGAGCCTTTCGGGCGAAAGACGAGGCTGGAGTTCGGACTGGGGCGAGCGGATCCCCAGTTCGGGTGGGTTCTCGTTCCCTCGCGCAGCACTCTGGTGAAGAACCGCCGGGCCAAGCCCGTTCATTACAACGTCGACGCCTGGGGAGACCGGGCCGTCAGCGAGGTCTCGGTACCCAATCCCCTACTGCCAACGCTGGTGGTCAGCGGCGAGTCGATCGCGTTTGGTCACGGTCTCGAATACGAGCAGACCTTCGCTGCCCTTCTCGGCGAGCGCTTGGGGCTGCAAGTGGTGAACGTTGCCTTGGGCGGCTACGGGGCGGACCAAGCGTACTTGCGCCTCGTGGAGGTGCTCGAACGCCTGCGGGATCCGGTGGCGGTAGTGACGGTTTTCCACCCGATGCAACTCGGACGGGCGCTCCATGACTTTCGTCCGCGTCTGGTACTGCGAAATGGCAAGCTCGTTCTCGAGGGGCCGGCGAGGGGGTTTTGGTCGGGTTGGAAGCTGCGCGATCTTTGGGTGAATGAGCTGCCGTACCTGAGCGAAGAAGCACTTGCAAAGGCAATGGCGCTCAATGTGGCGATCGTTCAGGCCACTGCGGCGGCTGCGCACGCCCGAGGGGCCGAACCTTTATTCGTGGTCCCCAGCTTCGGCCCTCCGAGATCGCTTGGTGAGCACCCAGAAGCGTCGATCGTGCGCGAGCTCTTCGAGCAGCAGCATCAGCCTTATCTGTTGATCGATATTGGCCGGGAGCGACTGCTGCTGGACGAGTGGCACCCGGATGCAACCGCGGCTCGGGACATCGCGGCTACTGTGGAGCATGCGCTCCGGCCGCGGCTGAGGCACTAGGGGCCGACTCGGGATCCCGTTTCAGGAGCGAGGGGATGCCGGTCGGAGAATAGCCACCTCTACGAGAGCTCCAGCGGTACGGATAATGAGCGGGTAGGGGGAGAAAGACATAGGCGGGCGGCGCGGCTTTCCAGCGGTGCTCGTCCAAAAGGAGCTTATCGTGGACGCAGTTTTCGTGTCGCCGACAATACTCGTCGTAGGCTCCGCTGATCAGATCGCCGTTGTACCAGAAGTAGGCCGCGTCCCGACGGAAGATGGGGTTGAATGCCGGTGGGACAAAAATCGACTGATCGCGGCTGGTGAGGCCGAGAACGAGCTCTTGAAGGTTCCGTTGTTCTCGGTTGCTTGGATAGAGAAGTAGAACCGCGATCAGTACCAAGGGCGCGAAGAGTATCGATCGGCTGAGCAGCGTTGCCCGCCAGCCGTCGCGAATCGAAGTGAACACTTCGGCCGCAAACAGCGCGAGCAGTGGAAGCAGCACGATGAAGTACTGCGCCAACGGGAATCGGTTGAAAGAAAGAAACGCGAGGTAACCGCCGGCAATCCACAACAGCGAGAGCCGGCAGTCATCCCGAGGCGAAAAGGGATTTCGGCGTAACAAGTCTCTGGCACAGAGAGAAGCCCCAATCATTCCGGCACCCCAAAGGATTGGATCGAGCAGAACGCTGAGTCCGATGGTCTTGGTCACGAAGAAGTGTTGGGGAAGCTCTCCTTCCAGGTAGAAGAAACGATTGAAAGGATAGTTCCAGAACCAAAAATCATCGAGGATTCCGAGAGAGCCCATGGCGACGAAGAGCCCGGCGGTGCAAAGCCCCACGAGCGTCGAGACCATGCACAGCCCCAGTGCCAAGCGCAGGGCATGATCAGCCCTCCACCTTCGAAGGGCGATCAGCAATAGTCCGCTGGTCAATACCAAGGCGACGATGACCGCGGCCTTCTGCAACACCACAACCGCCAACCCGAAAAGGGCTCCGGCAGCGACGGAGCGCCACCATCTACCCTCCTCAATGAAGGTCACCCAATTGAGCAGTGCTCCGTACAACGCGATGTTCATCAGCGGATCGGGGCGGAACTCGAGTGTGCTGCGTACGAACATGAAGGACGCGAGCAGCAGAAGCACAGGGAATTGCCAGCGCACTTCCGGATACAGGCGTTGAACCAATCGTCTCACGACCCACAGCACTCCCACGAGGCACAGAGCATCGAAGAGCCGAGCGGCGAACACCAGCGGGCGGACCGATGTGAATTCGGCGACCATCGGAGCCGCGAGAAACCATACCGTGGGGTGGTGTTGCTCGAGAAAGTCCCGATAAGGCAATTGTCCGACCGAGATCAGCCAGGCCGCATGCAGGTGCTCAATCTCGTCATGGTCGTAGGCGGCGAACCAACAATGCCACAGCGCAATCGCAGCGATCGCTGCCCAAAGAGCGGGCCAGGATGCCTTGCGACGTTCCAAAGAGAGGCTCACCTTCACGGTGCGGAGCTTGGGCTTCATCTCAGCATACTCGTTTTTCTCCGAGGCAGACCCTTCAATCCGAGCGACACTGGGCGCATTGGCTTGTTGCAAGCTCGGCGAAATGACAGCGCGCTGGCCCGATTGTCGAGCGGGTTAGGCCGGGCCGGGCCGGCTGGTGTCCGGAGGCGGTGCGAGCACGCGCTCCACGAGCGCCGTGTCCATGTACTCGGTCAGCTCCACGAGCTTGCCTGCCTCGAACCGACACACGTAGCAGTAACTGTTGTTGTAATCCTGACCGCGCTTGGTCCGAACCTTGCCGCGGCACTCGACCACAACGATGTCGTCGTCGGCGACGATGCGCAGCGCTCGATTTGTGTAGAGCCCATCGAACTGGGCGAACAGCGGGGCGAAAAGGTCGCGCCGCACAGCCTCCTTGCCGCGCCAGGTCCCTGACCATGCCCCTTGCCCGGCGATGGTCCAGGTGACGTCGTCGGCCATGGCCTCGACGAACGGCCTGCCATCCCCCTTGGCCAGGGCGTCCATCACGCGTTGCATGATCCTCTTGTTCTCCTGCGAGGACATCACTCCCGGAGGATTTAGCATAGAACGCACTGACCCGCGTGTATTGCGCAAGGCGTTGTTGCGGCGAGTCGATCTGTGCTCAGCGGGCGGGAATCAGATCCCCCGAGAAGACCAGCGCAAGCCCCAAAAACGGGAATGCACCACTTACCGTCTCTCCGGTGCGGTATCGATGAGTCAGGTACCACTGGGCGGTGAGCAGCAGGGCCCCGCGTTGAACTGCGCCCCCGTCGCTCTGGAGAAATTGCCAGGCGGCAACCGGCCCGAGCTTATGGATGGGCGTATTGGGATTGTCTTGCGGCTCCCCCGGACTGTACGCGTCGCTGGGATACCACGCGATGGTCAGTGTGTACCGCAAGCCGACGACGAAGTTTGACGTCCCTAGGTACACGACGTCAGTTTCGTTCTGGCCGACCCACCCATCCTTGTAGACGACGACATCGAGTATCGGATCATAGAAGACCCGATCGCTCCCGTGCAGGTCCGCAAAGAAGCGCAAAGCGCGTGTGGTGTTGCGCACCGCAATCGGCCCTAGAACACCTTGCAACGTCGCGTGCATCGCAAGCTGATGCACCCACAGCGCGTAGCTGCCGCCCGGTCCATCCCGGGGTGCGGAGAAGGCGCTGCTTCCATAGTCCGAATGTGGCGACGGATAAGACTGCGCCAGCCCCTGGGTTCCGAAGTAATAGGTCGCAAAATAATCAACGCCAAACGAAAAATTCACCAGCGGTTGGATCTGTAGGCCTACGCCCGGACGGAGCCCGGCAGGTCCCGCAGCGACCGCTGCGAAGCCGCCGATCGCGCTGCCGGCTCCTCCCAACCGGTGGCGATATTGCAGGCGCAGATCCACTGCTCCGGCGCGTGGATTGCCCTGCGCCAAGAGCGCGACCGAGTACTGCAGCGGCGCATCGCTGGGCATCAGTTGAGCCCAGGCTTGCGGCGCGAGCAGAAGCAGCGTGCAAGCGGATAGCTTCGCAGCGGCCGGAATGTTCTCGAATCGCCGCGCTTTCACCTTCCACCGTCCCGGTTCTTGCTTGTCATTTTTTTGTTTGTCATGGCTCAGCAGATAAGCGCGCGCCGCGCGGCGCTCCATAGGCCGCAAGCCATGCTCGTGGTCAGGGTGGGCGGGTGACCTTGTGCTAGGCCAGCCCGAGCTCGCGCGCTCTCAAGGCGGCCTGAGTACGGTCGTGCACCTTCAGCTTACCGAAGATGTTGGTCACGTGATTTTTCACCGTGCCTTCCGCGATCCGCAGCGCCACGGCGATCTCTTTGTTGCTCGCTCCGCCCGCGAGCTGTCGGAGCACGGCAACTTCTCGCTCGGACAGACCCAGGTCGGCGGCCACGTCGCGTTTGCCGGGAACAGGGGCGGTGCGGGCGAATTCGCTCACCACCTTCGCCGCGACGCTCGGCTGCAGCCAGGCGTGGCCGCGCGCGGCGAGCTCGATCGCCTCGATCAGCTTGGCCGACTGCGTGTCCTTGAGCAGATAGCCCAGCGCTCCAGCGCGCAAGACGTCGAACACCGAGGCATCGTCTTCGAAGGTGGTGAGCGCCACCACCCGCGGTGCGCGAGGCAGTTGCGCGATCTGCCGAGTAGCGGCAACCCCGTCTACGGCCGGCATGCGCAGGTCCATCAACACCACGTCCGGCGCCTGCTCGATGGCCAGCTGCACCGCCGCCTCGCCGTTGGCAGCCTCGCCCACCACCTCCAACCCGTTCGCCTCGAGCACTTTACGCAAACCTTCGCGGAACAGCGCCTGATCGTCGGCGATGAGAACGCGGATCATTCCGGCAACTCGACTTCCAGCGTGAAGCCTTGGCCCCGACCGCTGCGGATCGCAACCTTGCCGCCGACACTTTCCGCTCTCTCACGCAGGCCAACCAGCCCAAAGCCTTGGCCCACGCCATCGGCACCGATTCCGTCGTCTTCTACCCGCAGGCGAACCCCGTTGCTTCGCGAAAAGGCGAGCTCGATAGAAAGGTGCGAGGCCCGTGCGTGGCGGCGCACGTTGGTGAGCGCCTCCTGCGCGGCGCGGTAGACGGTGATCTCAACCGGTTCGGGGAGAGGCCGCGGGGTTCCACTGACCTTGAGCGCGGTCTCGATTCCGTCCGCAGAGCACTCGCCGGCCAGCTTCTCGATCGCTGTCACCAGTTGCCGTTGTGGCCCCGAGCCTCGCAGCAGGGCGACACTGCGGCGCACCTCCGCCAGCCCCTCGCGCGTCAGCTCCTGAGCCTTGAGCAGCGCCTGGCGAGCCGCGCGCGGATCGCGCGCCAAGAGTGCGTGGGCAGCCTCGAGCTGCACGTGGACCACCGTCAAGTAGTGTCCCAGGCCATCGTGGATGTCGCGCGCGATCCGGTTCCGCTCCTTGGTTTTGGCCAGCTCCTCGACGGCTGCGGCCTGCGAGCGGAGTTGCTCGTTCGCATCACTGAGCTTGCGGGCGAGTCTCTCCATCTCGACTCGCGCGCGGTGCTGCACAAGAACGATGCGCGACAATACCAGCGTGAACACCAAAGGCGCGATCCAGATGGCCAGCTCGCGAGCCAGCTCTGCGCCCGAGATTCCGCGGAGCTCCCAGCTGCTCAGCGTGACTGCGGTACAAGCGATGACGACGGCGGCGGCTCCCGCGGGCGTGAAAAAAAGCACTCCGCTGAAGATCAGCGGCATCAGCACGAGGAAGGCCGATCCGCGACTCATCGCCACCACGGCGGCACCGAGGACGAATGCGGCGCCGAGTAAAGCGTACAGATGCGCCCCCCTCCCTCGCTGCTCGACGAAGCGAAGGCCGACGGTGAGCAGCAGAGCGTAGGCACTCGCCAATGCAATCACCAGACCTAGGCTAAGGCCAGATAGCTCTCCACCGGTGGCGACCTTGAGCAGTCCGGCGGCAATCACGGCGACGCAGGACAACTTTATGCCCGGTGTGATGAAAGGGCCGCTCAATCTCTCTTTGGGCATCGCTGCCTCCGTGACTGTGCGAGGCAGAATATGTCCCAGCGTCAGCGCGCACGCCACCCGTAGTGGTGGCGGCGAGGTCATGCCAGCGCCCCGACCAGGAGCATGACCTTTGGCGGTGGCCGCTGGCTGGGGGACGACGCATACCAGGCCTCCGAAAAGGAGGATGGAAATGATGCGAAACAAGGTTGTGCAGTCGGTATGGACTCTCGCGGGTTGGTTTGGCTTAGCCCTGGTGGTGGCCGCCGCGGAGCCGGATCTGCAACCGGAGCCGGCGAAGAACGGCGCATTAACGATCAAGGTGGTCGGCGCGCGAAATGCGAACGGCAAAATCGGTGTGGCGCTTTTTCAAAGTCCCGAAGGTTTTCCTGAGCAAGCATCCGCGGCGTTTCGCAACGAGCTGGCGGACATCGATAGCCAGACGATGAGCGCCGAGGTGGTCTTCCGCGATCTTCCGCAGGGAGTGTACGCAGTCTCGGTGCTCCACGACGAAAACATGAACGGAAAGCTGGATAAGGGCCTCTTCGGTATCCCTCAGGAGGGCTACGGCGCTTCCAACAACCCGGGGAAAAAGACGCGTGCGCCTCGTTTTGACGAAGCGAAGTTTTCCCTTAGCGCGCCGGGACAAGCCATCGAGATCAAGCTCATCTATTAGGAATTTCCGGGTGGGATCAGGAGCTTGCGAGCGCCGAACTTCCCATTTCCCTCCTCCCGTCTCAAGCAGGCGGCAGTTAGGACCTTGTGGGTGGGCAACGGAATACGAAGCGGAACGTCAATACTTCCGTTGCAGCATTCGGAGGTACTTGGATGGCAGGTCAAACCGCGAAGGTCCTCTCCGTCAACGTCGGTGGCGTGCGCAAGTTCGATTACCACGGCCGCCCCGCTCAGAGCGCCATCTGGAAATCGCCGGTTGGTGGACGCGTAGCGGCCCGGGGCGTCAATCTCGCGGGGGACCGCCAAGCGGATCTCCAAGCGCACGGCGGGTTCGACAAAGCCGTCTATGTCTACTCATTGGAGGACCAACGGTGGTGGGAACGGGAGATCGGCCGTCCGCTCTCCTATGGCGAGTTCGGGGAGAACCTGACCACCGAAGGCATCGAGCTCAACGACGCGCTCGTGGGTGAGCGCTGGCAGATCGGGAGCGCGGTTTTCGAAGTTTCCGAGCCGCGAATCCCTTGTTGGCGGCTGGGTGTCCGGATGAGCGACGAGACGTTCCCACGTCGCTTCACCATGGCCTTGCGACCCGGTACCTATCTCAGAATCGTCGTCGAGGGTGATGTCGGCGCGGGAGACGAGATCCGGGTCATGGAGAAGCCCGATCACGACCTCACCATCCGAGATGTTTTTCGGATCTACACGCGCGATCGCGATGAGGTGCCGCGCTTGGTTGCGATTCCGCAGTTGTCCGAGAGTTGGAGAGGATGGGCAGAGCACCACACTAAACGGCAGCCCAGGTCCGGCTGAGCCGTCTAGCTGCCCTTTTTCTTTCCGGGTCCGATCTGCGGCAGACCGCCGGTTTCCGACTCGCCGAGCAGACCCACCTCGCCATAGAGATGCAGCTTGTCGCGCGTGTCGGTGATATCGAGGTTGCGCATCGTGAGCTGACCGATGCGGTCCGCCGGCGTGAAGAACTGCTCCTCGCCCTTTTCCATCGTCAGGCGTTCTGGCTTGTAGGTGAGGTTGGGGCTGCGAGTATCGAGGATGGAGTAGTCGTTGCCGCGCCGAAACTCGAGCGTCACCTCGCCGGTGACCGCGGCGGCCACCCAGTGGCTGGCCGTCTCCCGCAGCATCATCGCCTGCGGGTCGAACCACCGCCCCTGGTAGAGCAGTCGGCCGAGGCGCCGTCCGTTGATTCGATACTGCTCGATGGTGTCCTCGTTGTGGATTCCGGTGACGAGCCGCTCGTAGGCGATATGCAAAAGCGCCATCCCGGGGGCCTCGTAGATGCCGCGGCTTTTCGCCTCGATGATGCGGTTCTCAATCTGGTCCGACATACCGAGGCCGTGACGACCCCCAATGGCGTTGGCCTCGGTAAAGAGCGCGACGGCGTCGGTGAAGTGCTGGCCGTTGAGCGCGACGGGCTTACCCTCCTCGAACTGGACGCTGACGCGCTCGGGCTTGATCGTCACATCATCCCGCCAGAAGGCGACGCCCATGATCGGCTTGACGATAGCCATCCCCTTGTCGAGGAACTCGAGATCCTTCGCCTCGTGGGTGGCGCCGAGCATGTTGGAGTCGGTCGAGTACGCTTTCTCGGCGCTCATCTTGTACTCGATGCCCGCTTTGGCGAGATACTCGGACATCTCCTTGCGGCCGCCCAACTCGTCGATGAAGCGCTGATCCAGCCAGGGCTTGTAGATGCGTAGCTGCGGGTTGGCGAGCAGCCCGTAGCGATAGAACCGCTCGATGTCGTTGCCTTTGTACGTGCTGCCGTCGCTCCAGATGTCGACGCCGTCTTCGCGCATCGCGACGACGAGCATCGTGCCGGTCACCGCGCGCCCGAGCGGCGTGGTGTTGAAGTACGTCGCGCCCGCCGTGGAAATGTGGAACGCGCCGCACTGGATGGCCGCGAGGCCTTCGGCGACGAGCTGTGGGCGGCACTCGATGAGCCGCGCTTTTTGCGCGCCGTAGGCGAGCGCTTTGCGTGGGATATCTTCGTAGTCCGCCTCGTCGGGTTGCCCGAGGTTGGCGGTGTAGGCGAACGGGATCGCGCCGTTTGCGCGCATCCAATGCACCGCGGCGCTGGTGTCCAAGCCGCCTGAGAACGCGATCCCGACTCTTTCACCCTTAGGAAGCTTGTCGACTATCTTGGCCAATTCGCATCTCCGAAACCAAGCAGCGGATGCGGCTCACGCCGATCAATTCTCTCCAGCCCAGCGCTCTCTGCAAGCCGGAGGGCCTGCCGATGTTCGGCCGCGGTGACGCGCCGGTTTAAAACGCTGTACTTCTGCGGCTGACGGAGCACCATCCCATCCGGTGAGTACTGATCCATCACATTGACGTAGGTCCGCGGTGAGATCTCCTGTGCGAGCCACTCCAGTATTCGGGCAGTATCCGCCAGCGCGCTCGGCATCACCAGATGACGTACCAGCAGGCCCCGCCGCGCGAGCCGGTTCTCGTCAATCGCCAAATCGCCCACCTGACGGTGCATCTCGCGAATCGCCGCCCGGGCCCGTTCCGGATAGTCCTTTGCCTTGAGAAACTGAGCACTCGCTTCCGTGTCCCAGTATTTGAAGTCGGGCATGTAGATGTCGACGATGCCATTCAGGAGCTGGAGGCTGTGCAAAGAATCGTAGGCGCTGGTGTTATAGACGAGCGGCAGTCGCAGCCCGGATTCGAATGCGTAGGGCAGCGCTTCTAAAATCTGAGGCACCACGTGTTCTGGGGTAACGAAGTTGATGTTGTGGCATCCGCGCGCCTGCAGCTCCAGCATCATCTGAGCCAGCTCTCGCGGCCCCACCTCCTCGCCGGCTCCCTCGTTCGAGGTTTCCCAGTTTTGGCAGAACACGCATTTCAGGTTGCACCAGCTGAAAAAGATGGTGCCTGAGCCATTCCAGCCGCGGAGGCAGTCCTCCTCGCCGAAATGCGGAAAATAGCTGGAAACCTTGGCGCGACGTCCAACTTTGCAAACGGCTTTTTCGTCGGCCAATCGGTTGACGGCGCAATCGCGAGGACAAACTGTGCAGCGTTCGAGAGTGGCCAGCGCTCGCTCGACTCGTTCTGAGAGTACTCCACTTCTCCAGGTCTCAACGTAGGCGGGCCAACTCACGCCGTAGATGGTGGCAGCAGCGCCGCGAGCTTGCAAGCTAGGAACCGGTCACAATCGGATGCCGAGCCCAGGGCCGTGGGAGATGGCAGGACCTACGCGACGGTGTAGCGCACTTGCACATTCGGGGTCGCGACCGCGACCGTGCCATAGAGTGGTCAAAGCCGTTTGAATTCTTCGACCAAGCCCATGCCCTGAGCGTTGTCCACGCCAGTGAAAGAGAATGCAATCGCAACCGAGTTAAGAGTCCTCACGTCGCTGCGCGCCTGATTGGTGCGATCCAAGATCCCATGCATGCTCACCGCTACCGTTCGCAGGGGGACCTCTCGCTTGCGAGCGATCGCCTGAATTAGCTCCACGCCGCAAGCTGCGACAGCGGACAGGAACGCCTCGACCGGGGTCACCTCCTCACCCGGGGCCTCGTTCTGTACTGGGCCGTCGATGATGAAGTAATGACCCCGCACGCCACATAAGACACGGCCAAAGACGTCGGTCGAACGTGCGGTGACGTCGTACTCGCTGACTTGCGATGGGGCGGTCATGGTTGCTGCGTACTAGAGGCGGGGCCTGGCAGCAAGCCGCACCTGGTGCCACCAGAGGGTTGGGCACGGGGTGACGCATTACGGTGACAGGTTCGCCCGTCGGCGGTGTTCCATCGCACAAAAGGAAGGACGTCACGACGCCCCAACGTCTGGGACGCCGTCGAGCCGCGCGACTCAACCCCCACTCGGAGCTTTAACTCATGCTGAAGAAGAAATTGCTGACGATTGCATTGGTCCCTCTGGCAGTGGCCTGCGACCGGGACTCGAGTAACACCAACTCGGCCGCGATCACCGGACTGCACGCCAACCAGTGGACCTGGGTGCCCTTTGCGGACGCGAAGTGCCGCGACGGCTCGTCGACGGGCATCGCCATCAATTTGGGCTCGAATTCGGACAAGCTGATGATCTTCCTCCAGGGCGGTGGCGCGTGCTTCAACGCGACGACCTGCGCTGGCAACCCGTCGAGCTTCGCCGCCGCCGACTTCGGCGCCCTCGACGTCGTCTGCACTGGCAGCGAGGACCACAAGTGCACGAACGTAAACAGCGGCATCCTGGACCGGACCAACGCGACGAACCCGGTCAAGGACTGGAACTATGTCTTCGTTCCCTACTGCACCGGCGACGTACACGGCGGCAATAATCCGGTCGGCACCGTCCCCGGAGTCGCGGGGACGCAACAGTTCGTCGGCTACGCCAACATCGGTCTGTACCTCGCGCGCCTGGCGCCGACCTTCTCCAGCACGAAGCGGGTGTTGCTCACCGGCGTGAGCGCAGGGGGCTTCGGCTCGGTGGCTGCTTACGGCCCAATAGCCAGGGCGTTCGCCTCGGCGCAGGTTGACATGGTGGATGACTCAGGGCCGCCGATGTCCGATCCCTACCTCGCGGGTTGCCTCCAGGACTTGTGGCGGCAGACCTGGGGCCTTGACAGCACGCTCCTCCCGGACTGCGGCGGGGAGTGCTCGAATATCGCCACTCGGTTCCTCGATCTCTACCAGCACCAAATCAAGACGCATCCAGGGGCGTATTTCGGGCAGGTAGAATCGACCGACGACAACGCGACCACGTCTTATTTTGGTTTCGGCATCAACCGCTGCGCCGGCTACCAGCAACTCTCCGAGGCGCAATTCACAGCCGGCCTGCAGGACATGGAGTCGAGGCTCAGCTCGTACTCGAACACCGGTGCCTTCGTTTTCTCGGGTTCTGCACACACCTCGTTGCAGGCGTCTGACTTCTACACCCGTACAGCGGGAGGTGGGTCGACGGGTGGGGGCGTGGTTCTGAACGAGTGGGTCCGCGACCTGCTCAATAGCACCATCAAAAACGTCGGTCCCTGACCAGTGGTTCTGCCCGGTGTGCGCCGAGGTCCTCGAGAAACACTGGACTTTCATCGGAGGTGACAGATCCTCTGAGCTGCGGTGTTTCCGTCTCAGCAACGCCCGTACGGAGGAGAGGTTGGGGCTCGACATCGAGCAGTTCTATAGGCGCTATGGACCCATGGTGTTGCGCCGTTGTGAGCGGCTCCTGCGCGATCCAGAAAAGGCGGCGGACGCGATGCACGATGTCTTCGTCGAGATTCTGCGCCGAAAGGAGACGCTCACCGACAGCGCGCCCTCCTCGCTGCTTCTGCTCACCGCCACCAACCTCTGCCTGAACCGCCTACGCAGCGCGCGCCGGAAGCCCGAGAACCGGGACGAGGAGCTGCTGATGGAGATCGCCTCGGCCGAAGATCCCGCGGCTCCGGCGGCAGCGCGCTCACTGCTGGCGCACCTTTTCCGATCGCAGAAGGCATCCACCGGAACCATCGCTGTGCTCCACCTGGTCGACGGCCTCACGCTTGAGGAAGTTGCCGCGGAGGTGGGAATGTCCGTCTCCGGCGTGCGGAAGCGGTTGCGGCTGTTGAAGGCGCGTGCGGCAGAATTGGAGGATGTGGCATGACCGATCGCCGGCTTCCGGATTATCTGCTCGAACGGCTCGCGCTCGGCGAGCTTCCCGAAGAAGCTGCTCGCGCGGCACAGGAACAGCTGGCTCGCGAACCCGGTGGAGCGCAGCGGCTCGACGATCTGCGCGACTCGGACGCGGAGCTTTTGGCGCGCCATCCGCCCCAGGCAGCGGCGGCAGAGATCGCGCGCCGGCAGCGGGCGGTGGTGGTGCGGCTGCGGCGGCGTCGAACGGCGTGGCTCACAGCCTCTGCGGGAGTCTTCGCCGCGGTGGTGCTCGCCGTGGTGCTGCGGCCGGCGCCAGAGCAGACCTGGATCAAAGGTGATGCCGCGTTGCTTGTCTACCGAAGCCGCGGGGCGCAGGTAGAGCAGCTACAGAACGGCGCCACAGCTCGGCCCGGCGACACGGTGCAGCTCGCTTACGCCCGCGCGCGGCAAGCTTACGGCACGATCGTCTCGGTCGATGGCGCCGGGAAAGTCACGCTTCACCTGCCCGAGCACGATGGCGAGGCCGCGCGCCTGGTCCGCGATACACGCACCGAGCTTCCTCACGCTTACGAGCTTGACGCCGCGCCGGAATTCGAGCGCTTCTTTCTGATCACCAGCGACTCCCCGTTCCGTGCTTCCATTGCGCTGGACGCTGCACGCAAACTGGCGGCTCGCGGGAATGCGGCCCGTACCGAGCCGTTAGCCCTACCCAAAGATTTCGAGCAGAGCTCGTTTGTTCTGGTGAAAGCGAGTCCATGAGGCAGTGCATTGCCGCGTTCGCCTGGGTGCTCCTTCCCGGGTTCGTCGCGGCACAACCCTCGATCGAGGCGCGCCGCTTCGCGCTGGTGATCGGCGTGAACGATGGTGGACCCTCCCGTCTTCGGCTGCGCTACGCGGCGTCGGATGCGAAGGAATTCGCGCGGGTGCTCCAGCAGCTCGGGGGGGTCGCCGACGACGACATGATGCTCGTGCTTGACGCCGACCGTGCCAAAATCCTCTCGCGCGTCGAAGAGCTCCGAGGTCGGCTCTCGGAGACGCGGGCCGCGGTTCGCAGGTTGGAGGTGGTCTTCTACTACTCCGGTCATTCCGATGAGGAAGGGCTGCTGGTCCGCGGTGAGCGGATTTCCTACGTCGATCTGCGCAGCCGCCTCTATGCGCTGGCAGCGGATCTGCAGGTCGCGATCTTCGATTCTTGCGCTTCGGGCGCAATGACTCGCCCCAAAGGGGGAACCGCGCGTCCACCCTTCCTGCTCGATTCATCCTCGAGCCTGAAGGGCCATGCATTTCTCACCTCCAGTGCTGCCGATGAGGTGGCGCAGGAATCGGATCGAATCGGCGGCTCGTTCTTCACTCATTACTTGCTCTCTGCGATGCGTGGCGCCGCCGACTTGTCCCGCTCCGGCCGCGTCACCCTGAACGACGCGTATGCCTTTGCTTTCCAGGAGACGCTGGCGCGCACCCAGCACACCCAAGGAGGGGCGCAACACCCCTCCTATGACATCCAGCTCCAAGGCGCTGGGGATCTGGTGCTCACCGACCTGCGCTCCACCAGCGCAGGCTTGGTGATCTCCAAGGAGGTGGTCGGCCGCATCTACGTCCGAGACGAGGACAACCATTTGGTGGTCGAGCTGCACAAAGCGCGAGGCAACGAGATCGAGCTCGGGCTCGCGCGCGGTCCCTACCGCATCATCGCCGAGGAAGGGCAGTCGGTGAGCGAGGCACAGGCGGTGCTTGAGGACGGCCGCCGGGCTTTTCTCGATCCCGCGGCGCTGCATCAAGTCCCTCGCGAATTCGCCAGGGCCCGCGGCGACCTCCCCGACGACCCGAGCGCTCCTCGAGTATTTCGCTCGGTGCCGGCAGTCTTTTCACTCTTTCCCAGTGGTGCGGTGGGCGTGGGAAGCGGAGGCGGATGGGTCGGCGACGACACGACGAACGGATTCGCTCTCAATCTCACCATTGGCCGCGGGGGTGCGTTGAACGGCGTCGAGCTGAGCCTTTTGGGAGCGGTGCGCCGCGGCGACGCGCGAGGAGTCCAGCTCGCGCTGGGCGGAAACTACACCGAAGGCGCACAGCGCGGCTTCGAAGGCGCGGCCGTGTTCAATCTGGTGGGACGTGACTTCAAAGGTCTCCAATTGGTCGGGGCCGCGAACTGGGTGACCGGCAAAATGATTGGAATGCAGTCGGCGGGTGGGCTGAACTACTCTGGTGGACCCGCCATCGGCTTCCAGGGGGCGACCGGGGCGAATTTGGTCGCCGGCTCTCTCAGTGGGGTGCAGTTCGCCGCGGGCTACAACTCGGCCTCAGATACCGCCGGCGTGCAGATCGCCGTGGGCGCGAACCGAGCCCGTACCGTCTCGGGCACACAGGTGGCGGTTGGCGCGAACGTCGCGGAGGACGTGAACGGGGTGCAGCTGGCGCTGGTGAACGTGGGGCGGCGCGTCTCCGGATTACAGATCGGCTTGGTCAACGTGGCGGACTCCTCCAGTGCCAGCATCGGCCTGCTCAATTTCATCGGCGACGGCATCCTCGATGCCGGTGGCGAGTTCAGCGAGTTGGGGGCGTCCGCGGTTCTCAGGCTGGGTGGGCGCCGCGTCTACACCGTTCTCAGCCTGGGCGAGTCGAACGAGAATGCCTCGGGCGTGCCGATATTGAAGGTCGGGTTCAGCGGGACGCTGCTGCTCGGTCTGGGCCTTGGGATACACGCGCAAATCGGCTCCTGGTCGGCCGACACCGAGCTGCTGGCGCGGAAGCTGTACAACACCGACCACGAAGGCAGGCATGTGCTCACCACCGTTCGACTGGCGCTGGGGGTTCCGCTCGCCGGTAACCTTCGCCTGGTCTTCGGGCCATCCTTCAACGCGTTCTTCGACCTCGACAACAAGTTCCCGCACTTCGGGTACGGATGGACGATCTCAAGCCACGGGCACACGGTGAAGCTGTGGCCAGGTGCGTTCGCCGGAATCCGGTTCTGATCGACGCCTGAACCCGCCGAAGTGACACCGCGGCGCGCGGGCGGTGTTCCCTCTGCAATCGAAGGAGGTCGCGGTGATTTCACAAAAGCTTCTCGGCCTTACCCTGCTCGGCGCGGGCTGGGTCCTCTGGCTGTTGGTTGGTTTGAGCGTGCTCAGCGTTGCGGTGGCGCTCGAGCGCGGCGCGTACTTTTTCAGGCGGCGGATCGGCTCGAAGTTTCCCGAGCTGATGCGGTTGTGTGACGCCGGGAAGCTCGCTGCCGCCTCGGAGCTCGCATCTGGGGAAAGCTTGGAGGCGGAGGTGGTTCGCGCCGCCGAGAGCGCCGCCCCGAGCGGGCGTGAGGCAGTGTCCATGACCACAGCTGCGAGCGTGGAGAAGAAGCGCATCGAGTACGAGCAGCGCCTCTCGATCCTCGGAACGCTGGGCAACAACGCTCCGTTCATCGGCCTCTTCGGCACGGTGCTCGGCATCATCCGTGCCTTCGCCGATCTTTCCGCCGCGGGCAAAGGCGGAGCACAAGCGGTGATGGGCGGCATCAGCGAAGCGCTGGTGGCGACTGCGGTCGGTCTCTTCGTCGCGATCCCCGCGGTGCTCGGCTTCAACTTCTTCCAGCGGCTCGTGCGCCGCTCGGTTGGCCGTGCCAACGCGCTGCGAAGCGCCATTGCCGCGGGGTTGTCCCGAGCCCAGCCGACGAGACTCTCCGAAGGCCAGGAGCGCTAACCATGGCACCAGCCGTCGAGGAAAGCGACGAGGCGATTACCGGCATCAACGTCACGCCGCTCGTCGACATCTGCCTGGTCCTGCTGATCATCTTCATGGTCACCGCCAGCTACATCGTGAAGGACACCATCGAGGTGGAGCTGCCTCGCGCGGCGCACGGCGGCGAGACGGTGCAGCAGGAAACCTTTGCGGTGGTGATCACCCGCGCGGGCGAGCGGTTTCTCAATGGTCTGCCGGTTGATGATGCCGGCCTCGCCACAGCAGTCGCGGCAGCCCGCTCGCGCGGAGCGGAGGTGCAGGCGCTCGTGGGTGCCGACCGGCTCGCCTCCCATGGCGACGTCACCCACGTGCTCGACGTGCTCAAAGG
>Ga0126384_10000242_pt1 | contig 28555 bp, 20 predicted proteins | sample PanSoiMetPlot_36_FD_92543 | JGI IMG/M metagenome (GOLD analysis project Ga0126384, IMG submission 92543) | Tropical forest soil microbial communities from Panama - MetaG Plot_36 | ecosystem: Environmental > Terrestrial > Soil > Tropical forest > Bulk soil | place: Panama | collected 2016-02-17 | reverse complement strand
GCTTTTGGGGGCAGCATCGCCGCTCCCGTCTTCCTCCACATCGGCTCGGCGCTGGCCGCCTATCCGGAACGTGCGGTCAAGATCGTGGTCGCTAACACGGCTGGCGGCCCGTCCGACATCATCGCGCGCATCATCGCCGCCGAACTGCAGATCGTGACCGGCGCAACATTCGTCGTCGAAAACAAGGGCGGCGCCGGCGGCAACATCGGCATGGGCGCGGTCGCACGCGCGGAGCCCGACGGCTACACCATCCTGCTCTCCACTAGCGCCTATTCCGTCAACCCAGGGCTCTATCCGACGCTGCCCTACGACCCGTTCAAGGATTTCGCGGCGATCTGCGAGCTCGCCGTGTCGCCGCACGTGTTCGCGGTCAAGGCTGATTCACCCGCCAATACGATGAAAGAGTTCGTCGCGATGGTGAAGAAGGAGCCCGACAAGTACAACGTCTCGACACCGCCGGTCGGCACCACGCCGCATCTCCAGGCCGAGGTGCTGAAGCTGCGCGAGGGCCTGGAACAGATGGCGACCATCGTCTATGCCGGCGGCGGCGATGCGCTCAAGGCACTGCTCTCCAACACAGTGCAGCTGTCGTCCGGCGTGCTCGCACCGGCGCACCCGCAGATCAAGGCGGGCGCCATCAAGGGCCTCGCCGTCACTGGCGAGAAGCGCTGGCACGACCTGCCGGACATCCCGACGATGATCGAGTCTGGCTACAAGGACTTCGTGTTCGACACCTATACGGCGCTGATGGCGCCAGCCAAGACGCCACCGGAAGCGGTCGCCTTGCTCGAAAAGCAGGCGCTCGCCGTCCTCTCCAAGCCTGAGTTGCGGAAGAAGCTGACTGATGCCGGCTTCGATGTGACCGCCAGAAACGGCGAGGCCCACATGGCGCGGGTCCGGAAAGAAGTCCCGATGTTCAAGAAGATCATCGCTGACGCGGGAATCAAACTGGGCTCGTGAACTCGCCTGCGTTGTCATCGCGGACTGCAGAATCTGGGCTTCCCCGAGTTCTTTGGGAGCGACGTCTCAGGAGCTTTGCGCTTCAGCTCGCCATGGCAATTCCGGTCCATTCGACGAAGCCGGGCCCTAGGCGAGAAGCCGATGAGGCGCTATGGGTGGGACGTATACCGCGCCGCTGCCCGCTCGGTGGATCGGCCGCGTCGTCGCCAGCACCACCGACGAGGCTAAATCATCACGAGGGACCGTGCTCCACGCGCCGCCGGATCTCGTTGATGACGATGCTGTTGTCCTGATCCCCTTCGCCGTTGCGGACGCAGGCCTGGAGAACCTCAGCGTTCAGCCGCGCGAGCGGCAGATCCTGTCCGACCTTGCGCGCCTGCGCCAACATGAGTTCCACATCCTTGAGGGTCTGGCGCGCGCGTCCTTCAGCCGAGAAGTCCCCGCGCACCATCTTGGGGCCCTTGGTGTCCATGACCTGCGAATAGGACGCCGCCTGGCGCGCGACCTCGAGGAAGCGTGCGGGCTCAAGCCCGAGGCGCTCCGCAAAAACAAGCCCTTCCGCGAGCGCCAGGCGGTTGAGGCCGAGGATCAGATTGATGGCAAGCTTGGTGCGGCCGGCGCTGCCCGCGGGCCCCACGTGGAAGTAGGAGGGAAAGACCATGTCCAGGATATGGGTAACCTCGTCGAGCTTGCCCGCATCGCCGCCGACGAGGGCCACGCCGCAGCCCTGCCGAACCTGCTCGCTGGTACCGGAGATAGGAGCATCGAGAAGGTGGATCCCGTGCGGCGCCATGCGCCGGGCGAGCGCGCCGATACGGTCCGGATCGCAGGTGCTGGCGCAGAGGATGATCTTGCCCGAGCCGGGCCCGGCGGCCGGTAGAAGCCCGCCCTCGACCACCTGCTCCACCTGTGCGGTGTCGAACACGGCGAGGAATATCGCGTCGCAGAGCCCCGCCACCTCCGCCAGAGAGGCGGCGCCGGAGCCCCCGAGGCGCTGCCACGCGCGCTGCTTCTCCGCGTCGACATCGAAGCCGGCCACGCCCAGGCCCGCGCCGATCAAGCGCTCCGTAAGAGCGCTGCCCATTAGCCCCAGCCCCACCATGCCGATCGGCTTCGAGGCGGTCATGCGCGCCGCTGGAAGTCGGCCTTGCAGGCCGCGTACTGGTCGAGACAGCCGTGCATCGGATCCTCAGCTTTTGCTAGAACACTGAGCCATGTCCATGGTGTGACGCAAGCCGAAAAGGATGCCGGCCGTGCCACGCGCCAACACCAATATCCGGACCATCATGGGCGCAGAAAGCCTTTGCAGCCAGCGCGGCGCTGTCGTGACGACTGCACAGAAATGCTCCTTGACCGCCTCGGAGCTGCGGCCTCTACTAACGCTGGTTGGCCAAGCCAACGTGGTGCTCGGCTTCATGCCCGACCGTCTCCACAACGAGCGCATGGCGGAGTACCGCGTGTTCGCCGGCCGCGACGGCGCGCTCAACCGCCTCCGCTTGCGCAACGTATCCCGACGCCCTCGCCGCCGTGCCGTGGGTGGCTCGCATCGAACCGATGCTGTGAAGGCTTCAACAGACACCCACGCTATCCGAAGGAAGAATCAAGGAGAGAAGACATGAGGGGCCGGGACGCGAAGCAGATAGGGTTGGCGATCGTGGGCGGCGGCCGGGTCGGCCTGTTCCGCGGCGAGGTCGCCGCAAGACACCCTTCCGTGGGCTGGATTGGGCTGGCGGAAAAGAACCCCAACCGGGCCGGCGACGTCGCCAGCAGGATGGCCGTCGACTTCGTCACCCAGGACCACCGCGAGCTCTTGGCCCGGCCCGAAGTAACGGCCGCCATTATCGCCACTGACGAGCATCTGCACGTCGCGCCCGTCCTGGCCGCCGTGGAGCGCGGGGTGCCGCTTCTGATCGAAAAGCCGCTGGCGACCGACCTCGCTCAATCCGCCGCGGTGCTTGAGGCCCTCGAAAACGCCGGCCTCGACGCAGTCGTCGGCTACACCCAGCGCTTCCGCCGCAAGTGGCTGTCGGCCAAGGAGAAAGTGCGCACCGGCGCACTCGGCGACGTGACCCTCGTCACCAGCCGCGCCTTCATGAACCGTCTCGTCGCCATCGACAACTACAAGCGCACCGACAACCCAGCGGGCATCTCGCCTATGGTCATCTCTGGCACACACGCCCTCGATATCGTCATGTGGTGCATGGAGGAAAAGACGCCGGTAGAAGTCTATGCGCGCTCGATTGACAAGGTATTGGGCCCCCAGTACGGCGGCATCGACGCTACCGCCGGTATGATAATGTTCTCCGACGGCAGCGTGTACCACCTCAACATCTCCTGGGCGCTGCCCGTCACGTGGCCGGGCGCGGTCTACAGCCTGGAGGTCGCGATCAACGGCACACATGGGGTGCTCACCATCGACGACACGCACCGCGACATGGTCCTGGCCGTGTCCTCCCCTCAGGAGGAGGGTTACGCGCCCGATAGGAACCGCCTGGTCGACTTCATGGGCTCCTACCCGCCGGGCGACATGGCGCTGGGCGAATTGCGCGGGCCCATGGCCGACGAAACCGTGGCGTGGCTCAACCGCGTGTCGCTCGGCCTGCCGACGCCCGCCGCCACAGCGCGCGAGGCGCACCGCAACCTGATGTTGACCAAGGCGCTCGACCTTTCCGCCAGGCGCCGGGCGCCGGTGGCGCTTCCTCTCGATCCCAAGGAGGTTGCCTGAAGGGGCTGAGGAGATCTGGCTCGCTACCGTCCCGCGGATTGACGCGGATATACGCGCAACGTCCCGACATTCCGACATGTGATGAAACGGGATTGCGTGCGTTTATGCGTCAGTCTGGCATGGGCTTTGGGCGCCCAAGTCACGCCGAGGATGTCATTGCGTTGAATGCCGCGGTGGCGGATACGCTGGCGTCCGCACCGCTGCAGAGCCTTGCAGAACTCGGAAGCGAAATCCCCCAACGCGACCAACAGACACCTGAGCGCGCGGCAGTGCCGCTCGTCAAATTCCAACCGAGATGGCTTCCACACCACGTGGCGCCGGCCCTCGCATACAATACCCAATTAACCCCGGACGATGTTGCCTTCGGATCGATGCTGTTGAAAAAGGATTTTAAGGGAGGCTCCGAGCAATACTGATTCAAAACGAGCGTCGAACCTGCAAAATCGATTCAAAAAGTTGGCGACCATGATTCAATTCTTTGCGCGTCGACGGTATGGTGCATGGTGCCGCCTTTTTCAACACCATCGGCCGGAAGCCGGCGTTGCCGCAACGCGGAAATTCTATTGTTATCTAGCGGTCAGAACTCCATTAGGTCCTTCGCGACGAGGACTTTGCCCGAGTAGTGCTTTTTGACTTCCTCGATGTAGCGCGAATAATCATTGTTCGGACTCGGTTGAAGGTGTGTCATAACTACCGTCTTGACGTTGGCGCGTACAGCCATCTTCCCGAGGTCCTCCGGTAACAAGTGCTCCTCGATGTGGTGCCGTATCAAATTCTTCCGCTCTTCCGAGTTCCTCTGCTGCCAGCGCCCGGCTTTGATTTCCTCCGCCGTGTATTCGTCCACCGGATTGGTTACCTCGGAGATCAGCAAATCGGCACCTGCGGCAAGCTGCACGATAGCGTCGGCGGGACCTGTATCGCCGGTAAAGACTACCGAACGGTCCTCCGCGTCAAATCGGTAAGCATATGACCTGTATTTCCCATATCCCGGGGTCCCAGGCGGGAAATGGAAGTGCGTATTTTCAACAGCTGTGACTTTGATATTTGGGTCTTGAAACACCAGACCCTCGCCCGAGTCTTTGCCGCTAAACAGCTTGGTTGCCGGAATGGTCTTGGTTCCATCACTGATTCGAATCTCCGCATTAACGTTCACAAATTGCAACAGCCCTTGCACGCTCGCCGCTGTGCCCGGCGGGCCATAAATACCCACGACCTTCATAGGATTCCCACGGTCGTACAGCCACATCATTAGTGCCCCTAAGCCAGCAGTGTGATCGCTGTGCAGATGCGTAATGAAGATATTCCCGACGTCACGAAAATCCACACCGAGCCTGATAAGGCGGCGCGACACGCCGTCCCCTGCATCTATGATGTAGGCGACACCATTGGTAATAAGCACGTTCGACGACTGGGCGCGATGGAGATCAGCGGTCGGCCCGCTCCGTGTCCCCAATGTGATGACCCGCGTTCCATTCTTGGAGCCAGTGCCGCTGCTGGATTGTGCGTTAGTAACCTGCGGCAAAGCCGACAACGCCACCGCTCGTGCGGCGACCCGGAGAAAATTGCGGCGATCCGGCTTCATGATCTCCCTCCCAACCTTGACTATATCGGTGACCTTACTTGTAGGGCCGCGCTCACACAATCGGTCGCGTAAGGCCTGACCGCTAATGGAATGGTCCGGCGGTGCTCCTGCCCGTCCCGAGCGTGATGCTGGATGGGCTAGCAATTCAAGGAGCACAGCCATGTCCAATAAATTAGCTGCGACCGTTACCACGATGGGCATCGACATCGGGAAGAGCTCGTTCCGCGTCGTTGGTCTCGATGAACGCGGTGCAATCGTGCGTGCCGTCCAGCTTTTGCACGGCCACGCGAGATCAAGAGCACCGTCCGATACTTTGGCATCGAGATCGACGATGCGATTGAGATTGCCGAGAAAATTGATGTCTGAAATACCCGGGCAGGGCTGTGGTGCTCTGCCCGCCGGTCAATCGGTGGAAAAAGGCCAAGCCTGGACTCGTGTACCACAATAAGCGAGCTACGTACTTCGTCGGCGGCAGAGGCTAGCTCATAGTCAGCTCGTCTCGGCTGGACCGCGCGAGCGCGTGAGAGGCATAGTATTGAAATAGGCGATCAGGCCGGCAAAGACGACGATGACCGCAAAATGTGTCATGGCGACTGCGGTAGAAGAGTTGATGCCCGGTACCAACCGATGAGTGAAAGTCACCCGTAGGAACACTTCATTCACGGCCCCGCCGACATGCCTGGACGGTTCCGAGTTTGGTTACTTGCGCTTTCACCGCGAGTCGGCGAGTACAAAGAAATGTCCGCTCATTTTACTCTTGCCACGCAGGCCGATGTTCCTTATCAGCGGCCAAGCAAGACCATTTGACGCAGGCTCCGCCAGTAGGTGCATAGATGACGCTTCCGGATACCGGATGGCATACAACGCAGCAGTTCGAGCACAATCGACTGCTGACGCGATGCGGTTTCTTCAGCGAAACCTCCAACCGTAGCGCGCGTCCAACCGGGTTCCGCTTATTCGGGCTTCCGTGCGCTGCACTTCGCTTTTCAGAAATGGTCCGTCCGCAGTTGAGCTGTACGTTCCGCTACAAGTCGCGCCGTGCGGTGGCCCGGTCGCGGTTGTCACTCTTTGAGTGCGATGCCTGATTGGGGCACGAATAGACCAAGCGCGCGAGGTCAAGAATGACCACGGGAAAGGTGAAAATCGGCGGCCGTTGGCGTGATTCAACAGGAGGGATCATCCTATGGCTAGCGATTGCTTGTTTTCTTGGCGCGGCTATTGCCTTTTCGTGGAATCCGACGCCGTTCGCGCAAGTATTAGCGGCGATCTTTATTGCGAGCGCCCTTGCTCATGCGAGCGTCGCTTACGGCTTTGGATCAGCAGCGGTCCTCTTCTTCATTTGCATTGCAATCACATTCATTATCGAAAATGTTGGCGTGGCCACAGGCTTCCCCTTCGGGCGTTATCATTTCGAGGTCGACCCCCATCTTCCACATGTTGGGAGCATCCCGATCATCGTCGGACCATTGTGGTTCGGCGCTGGCTACTTTTCCTGGGTTGTCGCCTCAACGCTGCTCGATTGTGCCGATCGACGGCTGGATCGAGCACTAGACTTCATCGCCTTGCCGCTTGTCGCCGCATTTGTGATGACGCAGTGGGATCTGGTGATGGACCGGTCCGAGTCGACGATAGCAAAAGTATGGATATGGCATGATGGCGGCGCCGATTTTGGCGTCCCGCTGTCGAACTATCTCGGCTGGCTCGTCACCTCGTGGCTTGTCTTTCTGGCTTTTGCTCTTTATTTGCGTCGGCGACTCGCAGGGAGTCCGCGAGTCGCACAGCAAAGCCGTACGCTGCGGCTGATCGCTATCCTCTTTTACGTAAGCCCAGGCCTCACGCATATCGTCCCTTGGGCTATCGGACAGTCAGGCGATGTCGCCGACGCCGCTGGAAAAATCTGGCAAATCCACGACATACACGAAACAACGGTCGCAATCATGCTGTTCACGATGTTCTTCTCCGCAATACTGGCGGCGCTACAGTTAGTGAAAGAAAGCCGCTGAGGGGGTCGGGCTATGTTCACGCGATGGCGTTAACTGATTTCGGCAGCTCGAGTGCCGGTCTCATTTGCTCAAGGGCCGCAGTCTCTGCCCCCGAGTGCTTGCATCGGACCTGGTCAGGCGGCCGGGTTTTCCTCACCCCGGAGAGGGCGGAAGGCCAAGCGGGTGGTGGTCGCCTGCGCCAGCAGCCAGCCCCTTGCATCGGTCAAGCGCCCTGGTTGTCGGCCTGCTCCACCACCTCGTCGCCACGGGCGGCGGGCCGCCCGTCCGCGCCGGTCTTCGGATGCGGGCCGCAGAACCGACGGAGGGACTCGCGCTGTGAATGCGACAGCACGATCGCCGGGTAGATCGGCGCGCGCGTCTCGCGCTGGAAAAAAGGATGCGGCCAAGCCTCGCCGCGAACGCGCCATCTAAGCACCACGAGAATGGCGCGGGCCATGAGCGACAGTCCCACTCCAGCCGAGCCCGTCGGCGGATTCCCGATCGCATACTTTCCCATGATAGCGCCGATCGGTCTGCCGAAAACGTCATCAGGGTGCTGTGCGCCATTGTCGAACGCCTGCGCAATGATGCCGACGAAGGGAATCGCCGGACTGATTGTGTTACCTACCGGCGTATTGCAGCAGCGCGCGTACCATCGGAAGAGCCCTTTGGGTGTCAGCCGGAGTCCGGCGATGCGATGTTGCCCCTGGACAAACGTAAGCGAGGCGGGCGCGACTTGCACGATGTCAGAACCACCCTGGACATCCAGCAAGTCGGCGCGGCCGAGATGATGCGCAAACGCCTGGCAATCGTCGCAGTAGCAGATCACACGATTGACCGCCCGCGGGGATGCGTTCGCAAGTCTCCCGCGAACTTCCCCGCAACGGCATCGAAAATCCGCTTGCGTGATCATGTCTGCCCGTTCCACAAAGTCGATGATACTAGGCGCATGTGGCAAGTGTCGCAACGCCAGCTCCCGTGATCGTGTGCGTGTGGCGCTGTTTTCCAATGGCCGCAGCGGGTCACGAGCGGCGGTTGTGATTCGCGCCGTCTCATGGCCGCTGCACGTTGAACTGCGGAAGTAGCCGCGCGTTGGCCGATACCGAAGACCGACCCAATATCAAGGTTCAACCACCCGCCTGCCGAGCGCCTTTTGTTGAGCAGGTGCGGCAGCCTAGCATGACATCTGAATGTCGGCGTTCTCGCTAGGTCCTGTGGCATTAAAGAGATTCTCTCCGACTCGCGAAGTGATTCGAGATCGTAACTTGGAGGGCGATCTTGATTCCGGCGGGGACTGACGGAGGCGCGATGGCAGCGCATTAAGCATTAAACCGCCTCTTCCGGGCAAGGAAGTGATGGGGGCGACACCGGGAGGACAATCGTTTGTTCGTCGACGGCGTGTTGTGGTTGGCGCCCGCCGTTGATGACCGCCGCGGCGATCGACGACCAACTCAGGTCCGAACCGATGAGATGCTCCTGACGTGCTCGGCAAGATTGTCCAGCGCCGATGATGTCATCTTCAGCCGCCCCGCCCCAACCGATGCCCCCGAAGCTGGTCGCTGAGTTCGCCGTGATCAGGGCTAGAATCCTGGATCGCCACGGTGTGACGCTTTGGCGATTGCCATGATTATACGCATAGCCATAATGCCTACACCGAATGGATGGACATGAGCGTAATCCGCAGCGCCTTGACGCAACCGCTCGCTTCTGTCCCAAGCCCGCAAACGGCCGTCTGATTGGCCGGATCGCTCACGCAAGCTCAGGAGTGCAACAGCGGCATTCGTTACTAACCGCTACCAACAGGGAGGTGTGCGATGGAATCGGGAGGAAACAACCAAACACGTTCCTTCACGCGACGAAACTTCCTCAAAGCATCCGCCGGAGCCGCCGGCCTGGCGCCGATGCTCTCCGCGCCGTTTGTGTCACGCGCGCTGGCCGACAACAAGTCGCTGTCGATCGTGCAATGGAGCCACTTCGTTCCCGAATACGACAAGTGGTTCGACAACTTCGCAAAGGGCTGGGGGCAGAAGAACGGTATTGCCGTCACGGTCGACCACATTCCGGTGCAGGACGTTGCCGCGCGCGCGGCGGCGGAGGTGTCGGCCGGAGCGGGACACGATCTGTTCGGCTGGAACGGCGCCGGCGGCGCGCACCTTTATCGCAAGTTTCTCGTCGACGTGGGTGATCTCGTCAAGGAGACCGAGAAAAAGTACGGCAAGGTCAGCGTCATCGGCCGGCAGCTCGGCTACAACCAGGACGACGGCAGTTGGTCTGCCTTCCCGGATTTCTACATCAATTTCCCGGGCATGTATCGCAAGAGCATGTGGGAAGAGGCCGGCGTGATGCCGGACACCTGGGACAATTTGCGGATCGGCGGGGCCAAGCTGAAAAAGAAGGGCAACCCGGTTGGCATTTCGCTCGGGCACAGCAACGACCCGAACACGACCTGGCGCGGCCTGTTGTGGAGCTACGGCGCCACCGTTCAGGACGAGACCGGCAAGAAAGTCGTGCTCAACAGCAAGGAGACAGTCGAAGCGGTCAAGTACGCCGCCGCCCTGTACAAGGAGGCGATGACGTCGGACGTCCTGTCGTGGAACGATGCCAGCAACAACCAGTATATCGATTCGGGAGTCGGCTCGTATATTATCAACCCAATCTCAGCTTATCGGACGGCACAGAAGCTCAACAAGGAAGTGGGCGACGACATCTTCGTCATAAAGCCGCCGAAAGGTCCGGCGCGGCAGATCATGGGCGGCTCTTCCGAGTTTTACGGAATCTGGAAGTTCGCCAAGAACAAGGAAGCGGCGCTCGAGTTCCTCAAACACTACTCCGATAACTGGCCTGAAGCTTTCAAGGCGAGCGAAGGGTACAACAATCCCTGCTTCGCCAATCTTGTGCCTAAGCCGATGCCGATCCTGTCCAACGATCCGACCTCGACCCCGCACGACAAGCTGGCGATCCTGCAGGATTCGGACCAGTGGTCCGCTATCCCCGGCTATCCGGGGCCGGCTTGGCCCGCCACCGACGAGATCTACAACGCCTTCATCATTCCCGACATGATGGCGAAGACGGCGACAGGTCAGTTGAGCGCCGAAGACTCGGTGAAATGGGCCGCGCAGCGATGCGAGGCCATCTTTAAGAAGTGGGCGGGCAAGGCCTGATCGACGGCGTTCGGACCGCGCTCTGGCGCGCGGTCCGGGGGCATTCGGCACGCCGGCTGTCGATGAAAGGGGCGACACCGACGACGCTCTGCCAGGGGAGAGGCGGAGGGGGGTCACACGTCAAACTAGCGATTCTGGAACGAGCGATGGCTGCGGTATTGACAAGGGACATCGTCAAGAAATTTGGCGACGTCTCCGCCGTCAACGGCATTAGCCTGACAGTGCCGGACGGCCAGTTCATGGTGCTGCTCGGGCCGTCCGGCTGTGGCAAGACGACGTTTCTGCGCGTCATCTGCGGGCTTGAGAAGCAGACGAGCGGCGATCTTCTGATCGGTGGCAAGGTCGTCAACGACATTCCGCCGCGCGCCCGCGGCGTGGCGATGATGTTTCAGAGCTATGGCCTCTATCCGCACTTCTCGGTGCGCCGCAACATCGCCTTTCCGCTGCGCACCCAACGCGTGCCCGGCGCTGAGGTCGACAAGAAGGTGGCTTGGGCCTCGCAACTGCTCGGCATCGACCATCTGCTCGACCGCCGGCCGCGTCAGCTCTCGGGCGGCGAACGCCAGCGGGTTGCGCTCGCGCGGGCGCTGGTGCGCGAACCGACCGCGCTGCTGCTCGACGAGCCGCTCTCGAACCTCGACGCCAAATTGCGGGCCTCAGCGCGCCAGGAGATCAAGCAGTTCCAGCAGCGGGTGGGCGTCACGACCATCTACGTGACGCACGACCAGGTCGAAGCCATGGGCATGGGCGACCGCATCGCCGTCATTGACAGCGGTCGGGTGCGGCAGGTTGGCTCGCCGGCGGAGATCTACGAGGATCCCGCCGACCGCTTCGTCGCGACCTTTGTCGGCGCGCCGCCGATGAACATCGTCGCGCGCAACAGCGGCTATCTGGGCTTCCGCCCCGAGAACTTCCTGCCCAAGGACATGATGGAGGACGGATCGTTCACCGAGTTTTCATTTCGTGTCGACCGGTCTGAGTATCTCGGCTCGGAAAGGATCGTCTACGGCGTGATCGCGGGCTTCGACCCGAACCAGGTGATCACGGCAAAATTGCCTCCGGCTCATGTCGCCGAGGAAAGCATCCGGCCCGGTGAGTGGCATCCCTTCGCCGTGCGCAACAGCGCGCTGCGCCATTTCGACAAGGACGGCCAGCGGTCAAGCGGGCACTGAAACGAGGTTTAGCCCCATGGTCTCGATTGCCGAACCCATTGCCAAGCCGGCGACGCCGTTGCGCTTTATCCTCGACCGGCGCGAAGTGCTCGGCTCCTTGTTCGTCGCGCCTGCGATCCTTTACGTGCTGCTGCTGGCCGGAGTGCCGTTTCTCCTCGCGCTGTATTACTCGGTCAGCGCCTATACGATCTACGATCCCTCGTGGCGCTTCGTCGGCCTCGAGAATTTCGCGGATATCCTGGAGAACCCTGTCTTCTTGCAAACGTTGGGCAACACCTTCCTCTTCACGTTCGGCTCGCAGATCATCGGCCTCATCCTCGGCAAATTCGGCGCGCTTTTGCTGCTGCGGCCGTTCCGTGGACGCAGGATCGTCAGGGCGCTCGTGATATTACCCTGGGCAGTGCCAATCGCGCTCGCCACGGTCGCTTGGGAGTGGATGTTCGATTCCTTGTACAGCGTCATCAACTGGACACTGATTGCGCTCGGCATCGTCACGCGCTCGGAGGCGCCGAACTGGCTCGGCACGCCGCATCTGGCGATGCTGTCGGTGATCGTCGTCAATGCCTGGCGTTTCTTCCCGTTCGCGATCGTCATCTTCCTCGCCGGCATCACGGCGATCCCGCAGGACGTGCTCGATGCGGCGACCGTCGACGGCGCCGGTTTCTGGCGACGCAATTACCAGATTATCGTGCCGATGATTCTGCCGATCGTGGCTGTCGGCCTCATCTTCGGCACCGTGTTTACCTTTACCGATCTTTCCATCGTCTTTCTGCTGACCATGGGCGGTCCCGTAGGCGCGACATCCGTCCTCGGCTTTGAGGGATTCCAGGTCGGCATCGGCTCCGGCGACGTGTCGCACGGCGCCGCCACCTCACTGTTCATGCTGCCGGTGCTGCTCGTCGTGGTGGTGGCGATGTTGCGCTTTATCCGGCGGCGGGAGATCTGACCATGCCGCGCGCCATATCCAGCGCCATCAGGGAGATCCCGTTTTTCGGCGCGGTTGCTTTTTTCGTGATCCTGTCCGCCTTTCCGTTCTACTGGATGCTCATCACGTCGTTCAAGACCAACAGCGATCTTTACAGCGTCACCCACGTCCCGTTCTGGTTCAGCGACACGCCCACGCTCGAGCATTTCCGCTATCTGTTCGAGCAGACCCTGTTCGCGCGCTGGCTGTTGAACTCGTTTATCATCGGCCTTTGCGTCGTCGCGATCACGCTCGTCACCGCGCTGCCCGCCGGCTACAGCCTGGCGCGGATGACCGGCGGCAAAGGCGAGGCCCTCGGCATCGGCATTTTCCTGACCTATCTGGTGCCGCCGACCCTGCTGTTCCTACCGCTGTCGCGGGTCGTCGCCGAACTGGGACTGCAGAATTCCATGTGGTCGTTGGTGCTGGTCTACCCGACCTTCACCATCCCGTTCTGCACCTGGCTCTCGATGGGCTTCTTCAAGGCGCTGCCGCCCGAGATCGAGGAGGCCGCGATCGTCGACGGCTGCAGCCTGTTCGGGGCCTTCATCAAGATGGCGATCCCGCTGTCGCTGCCCGGGATCCTGACGGTCGTGATCTTCACCTTCACCTTGACCTTGCAAGAGTTCGTCTACGCGCTAACCTTCGTTTCCACTTCCTCGGAGAAGCCGATCACGCTCGGCGTGGCGACCGACCTTATTCGCGGCGACATCTTTTACTGGGGCGAGATCATGGCCGGAGCCTTGCTAGCCAGTATTCCGGTGGCGATCGCCTACAATCTTTTTCTCGATCGATTCATCAGCGGGATAACCGGAGGCGCGGTCAAATAGGAAGGGGCGGAACAACTTCGCGTGCCGACGACGAAGCTCATCGCCACGCCGGTAGGCCCCGTTAGCGCGAAGCTGCGCAGGGGTCTCGGTGCCACGGCCTTCCCCAAGGCGCGCGGCACTTGTGGTCCAGTCCGTAAGTTAGAGAAACTGTCTAGATTTCGACCTTACCTCGATTGAAAAACACGACGGACGGTGTAGACACCGTTTTCTTGGTTTGGCACCACGAGAGGGCGGCTCGGCTTCCTGGTTAATCCCTCGTTGCTATTCTACGGGACCGGCGGCGCCGCCTACGGGCGCGTCGAAGAGTCGGTGCCGGGAGCGTCGGCCAAAACTTCGGACGTTGGCTGGGCGGCTGGTGCGGGCATTCAATACGCGTTGACTCCACAATGGAGCATCGGGCTTGCAATGCGCGCCGAGGAGCCCCGGCGCCAACCGGCCCTCCTGTTGCGGCTCAGATCACCGCACGAGGGTCCCGCCCCATTATAATCGTGCAGCCGGTAGCCGCTGTCATATCGCTTTGACGGCTGCCGATCCGTGATTGATCCTCGCTCGTTCGCGCCGATCGAAGCTTCCGAGAATAGGAGCTATGGCAGCCCGAAGCTCCACCCTTCGGGCCGCGGCGCAGGCGGCTGGGAAAGCCCGTTCTCCGTCGTTCCGACCCTTCGATGGTCGCTTCCCTTTGGTCGCGCTGCGGCATACCAACACGTGGTGCCCTCGTGACCGGGCGCTTTCAACGTCCAGGTCGGCCATCCTCCGGGGTGGTCCTGTAGCACAGCCGAAGCTGACGCAAAGCAAGAAGCAAGCGGCTTTCCTTTTTCCGCCAATGTCTGTGGCGGTCTCTCCTCGGTCGGCTTTAGGTTCAAACGCGCCATAGGCTGAGACGATGCCCCATCCGCTCGGCTCTCGACCGCGATGCTGGTGGCCTTAGCCGAGGCGGCCGCGCCGATATTGGTTGCGGTCTTATCGACGTTCTGCCCCACTGTATCGAGGTCGAATGACATTGCATTGGGCTGCTCAGCAGAAGGAGCGGCCGCCAACGCCATCAGATCAGAAGGGTGAGGGTTCTGCGCAATTAGTGCCGACCGTGGGGCAAGCCGGCCGAGCTGCGGGTGCGAGTTTGCGATCATCTCTCTGGCTGCATCGCCATACCACTGCCAAAGCACGGTGGCTGCTACGCCCATACAAACCGCGATCAGGAAGCGAGTGCGGGCGCTTGGACGTTTACGAGCGGACGGCCGCCGGTTGGGGAATGGGACATCTTCCGGTTTTAAGTCGATGCGTTCCGGTTTTAAGTCGATCGGCTCCAGTTTTAACTCGATCGGTTCCGGTTTTAAGGCGATCGGGCGAAAGAAATCGTCCCACGGCTCAATTGGCAACAAGCCCGCATACCTGGAGTGAGCGGAGCCCGTTTTCGCACTCATCTTAGTCTCCGGTTGTCCGGGTTCTCGGTCGAAACAGCTCCCGCAAGTTGTCGGTCAGCTTTTCAACCTATTGGGCGCAGAAGCCGAACGTCGTGTCTGAATTGGAACACTCTGGCAAGAAATCGTCAAAAAAAAGGTATCCATCGCCACTCGGAAGAGCCGCGCTGCACAGGTTCCAAATGCTGGAAACCAGCGCGTTTGGTTCGCTACGTTGCGCGAAGCGCTCACCAATCCAGATTTACAGGTATCATGTCGAATATGGCAACCGCGAAACAGTCGACGCCGATGCAACTCTCGAAAATGCACGCTTATCTGCTGACGGCGGGGCTGCTACAGCCGTCTACCTCGTCGGAAGGCAGCAAAGCGAGCCATAAGCAAGCTCGCCAGACAGGAGATGCGCCCCCAGCGGGCTTACCGTGACTGCCACCACCCACCTATTTTTAGAACAGTCGGGCGTCAGAGCCTCGCCTCTGCATTGGAGAACATCGTCGGCGAGCCGCGGCATCAGCCGAGAGCAGGGCCGCAATGTTTGTGATCGCGCCAGTAACACGATCGCCGTCTTAACGGCCGTTTGGTCGCTTGGCGCCGTGGTGCTCGCGACTTCGTCGCCTTGTTTCGCATTTGACTTCAATGGTGGTGGGCCGTGGTTCGGGTTCCAGCGTACCAGCATATCGTGTTCTCATGACCAGGTGCTCTCAAGGTCCAGGACGGCCACGCTCCGGGGTGGTTCTGCCGCACGGCCGATGCCGACGGCAAGCAGGTAGAATCATCCCGGCTTGCCGCGGACGACTGCCTTCCTCTTTCCGGCAACATTTGTGGCGGTCCCGCCTGAACGTCACCCTCGGTCGGCTTGGTGTCCAAAGGTACCGGTAATGGTGCCGTCTGCACCTCAGGCGCGACCGTAATAGAGGGGGCCTCAGCTTCCCGTGCCGATGAAAGTTCAACGGGCGGTATATCGGTTCTAGCTTGCGGTACGGCCGCAACGTCGACCGGGCGTTCAGAATTCCTAACGATGAAATAACCAGCAGGCAGCGCCGCGACCGCAATTGCAATCAAGAATTTTGTCCGATTGGAGAGTGGATCCTTTGGCCGAGGCAACAATGGAGCAGGCATCCGCTCGTCAGGCTCGAACGAGGTAAATTTTGGAACCGTCGCTGGCATCTCGGCCAAACGCAAGCCCGCGACTGCTGGCAGCCTTGAGAAATCGACTGCCATCTGTCGAGCCTCGTCGATCGTCAGGAAGTCGGTCTGCCTTGCGGTGCTGGGCTCGGCCAGTCCATAAAACACGGCGAGTTGCTGCCCCGCGGCGTCGTCGACGGCGAACCCGTGCGGGATCTCAACAATCCGCCACGGTGTCGAAAAGCCGCTGGTTATGGTGCCGACCCAAGCGGCATTTTCTTCATCCGTCGCCGGGGTGCGGTACGCGTGCGTTTGCTCCTTGAGGTCAGCCAGCCACATGTAGTCTTCGGCCATGAGCAAATAGCGGGTTTTCATTTGGCATGACGAGGTACTTGTGGCTAGGCGGCTACACTCCTTCGCGAGGTCGCGATAAAATTTTGCTCGATTCCGCGTGTCCAACATGGGAACACCTCCAAAAAAAAAGACGGTGCCCGATGATTTCGATTCGGCGCTAGCCGGAGCAGAAAAGCCCGTCGAAAGGTCTTGTTCCCGCCCCCCCTTTCACACGTTCGCGAGTGTTTCTTGGCGCTTCCTTCACGCGTTCGCGAGCGACCCATTTCTGAATGACTCGGGCCGTCATGGGAGCTAAGAAACGCGTGTGGCGAAGTCGAGGCGCAGATCGAGGTTGCCAAGGCAAATCGACACCGCCATCGGGAAGATCGCTGATGACGTCGCCAGGATCATCGCCGAGGTGCGACACGATACGGGTGACTCCGGATTCCACCTTGTAGGTATCGTTCAAGCCGCGGCTATGGAGACGGCAGCGGGTCGATCAAGCCAAGTGCGTACAAAGACAACACGTGCTCGACCAGGAAGCTTACGCAAAGATTCGAATCCGTGCCGCGAGCGCAGTGATGGCTGAACGACATCGTCGGGAAGATGACAATCGCCCCTCACGCCAATTCGATATCGCCCTCGACTTCGAATTTTGAGGTCGATGCCGCTGGTCGTAACGACCGCCCTGGTCGGCAATGTGGTGCCGCTCGTGCTCATCCTTCGAGACAGGCCCTGAGTTTCAACAGTCCGCGCCTGATCCAGCTTTTCATCGTACCAAGCGGCACGCTCATGCGTTGAGCCAGCTCCTCATAAGTCGCGCCGTCGAGGAAGGCGGCGCGGATGACGGCTGACTGCTGCGCTTCCAGCTGCTCCAGACAGCGAGACAAGCGCTGGTGCTGCTGCGCCAGCTCGACGCGCTCGACCGCGGCCGGGGCGGGATCGCTGACAGCATCGGCAGCCTCGATCGGCTCCACGCGTCGTGTCGCATCGCTCGATCGCAACCGGTCGATCGCCCGGTTGCGGGCGATGGCCACCAGCCAGGTGATTGGACTGCCCCGACCGGGATCGAAACTGGCGGCTTTGCGCCACACTGTCACGTACACGTCTTGTAGCACGTCCTCAGCTTCGCTCTTGTCATTCAAGATACGAAGACAAACGCCAAAAAGCTTCGCCGAGGTGTCCTGGTAGACAAGGCGTAACGCCGCACGATCCCCGGCGGCGACGCGGTGGAGAGCCGCGGCGAGCTGGTTGCGCGATGCCTGTGCGTCCATTCCTGCGGCGCTCCTTACGACATGCCTGCCGCTGCCCCCTACAGCCGGGGCAGCTCAACGTGGAGCTTGTCGCATATCTCGGAGCGGCCGTCATGCTTGACGGCCGCCCAGAGGGTGGATTGCGTGGCCGAGCGGAGGTGGGAGGAGAAATTCCTGCATAGCCGGCGGGCGTTCCGTACCCGGTTGAACGAATGACGGATTCCAACCGCGTGTACGTCGTTTTTGCTGCGGCGAATGTGCCCTGATTTGACCTGCCGTCTCCCGTCCTTGCTACGGCAGCTCGCGTTAGTGCTTGACCGCCTCGCGTTCTTCGTGCGCCACGGCGGCGACCGTCCCGAAGCGTCAACTGCCGCAGGGTGCGTTTAATTCAGGGCTCGATTAGACGACTTATGAAGTTATTAGGCCTGTAGGGTAAATTTATTCCCGTTACGCGCGATGCCAGCGGCTTTTATGTCAACAGCGCGCATCCGTGTAATGTCAGAGGTGAACACAGCCCTTGAAGGTGCGCCGTGCATGACCCACTTTTCAATTAAGCGTCCGCCGGTTTGGTGCTAACTAATGAGGTTGTAGTGATTGCAGCGACGGCCTTGAGGCCGCGCCTGCGGGGGTATCACCCGGCACTACGAAGAGCTTGGTCCGGCGCAGTCTGGTCAGGCTGAGGATGTATGGAGCGATGAACTACGCCGACCCCGATCTCCGCGACCGGCTCGCGGCTGAATACGCGCTGGGCACGCTGAATGGCCTCGCGCGCCGCCGTTTCGAACGGCTGCTGTCCAGCGACCGCACCCTGCGCAGCCTCGTGGAAGACTGGGAGCTGAAGCTCAGTCCCATCGCCGAGTCGGTTCCGGCCCTGGAGCCGCCGGCGCACGTCTGGGATGAAATCGCCAATCGGATCGCGCCAGCACCTGCGGTTGCGCCGGTAGAGAAAAATGCGTCGGCACTTGAAGCGCGGCTCGGCCAGCTGTGGAACAGCCTTGTCTTCTGGCGCGGAGCCACTGCTTTGGGGGCGGCTACGGCGGCGGCCCTCGCCCTCTACGTCGCTTTCTTGGTGTCGGAGCAGATTGCGGCTCTCGACGAGCGGCTCGCACGTATCGAGAACACAACTCGGGGTTTAGTGGGCGCGCCGGGCCAAATGGCCGGTCTCGACGACCGCCTGGCGAGCCTCGCACGCCGGATCGATGTGTTGGCCTCTCGGCCTACGCACGTTGCAGTGCTGCTCGACAAGGATCAACGGCCGATGATGACGGCTGATTTCGACAGTGCCGGCGGGCGTCTGGTGTTGCGGCTTAACCTTACGCCGCCCCGAGATTTCACCGCGCACGTGCTTGAGGTCTGGCTGGTGGCCCCGGACGGCACGCGCCGCCCGCTCGGGCTCTTCCCGAGCGAACGCGCCGGCACGACGACGGCCCTCTTCTTGCCTCGCGACACAGCTGAAGTTCTGGCCAGAGCGGCGCTCGCCGTCAGCCTAGAGCCCAAGGGCGGCTCGACGACGGGACAGCCATCAGGCCCGGTCCTGTTCACCGGCCCGCTCATCCCTACCCTCTAACACGAGCTAGACACGGTTTGGGCCGTCAAGCCTCCCCGACGCGTAGCGATTGCTCCATCCAAACTGCGCACCGCGGTCGAGTTGATCATGTCAATCCCAGGCATCCAGAACTGGCGGCGCGAGTGCGCCCGCGCGCTTGGGGGGAGCGGCATATTCGAAAAGGCGATGCGATGGATTAGGCAACGGGTGATATCGATACACTAAGCACCACCGTATAGATGACGGTTATCACGCCAATTCAATATCGCCCTCGACTTCGAATTTGAGGTCGATGCCGCTGACCGTAACGACTGCCCTGGTCGGCAATATGGTGCCGCTCAGTTTTTTCTTCGCATTGGCGTCGCGAACCGCCTTCTCGATCTCTCGTTGGGCAGTGACACGGAGCTTCTTGAAGAACTTGCGTACGCCAGTGCCGAGGGGATCATCGTCCATAATTGCTCTCCTTAGCGCGTCCTTGTAGGGATTCTCCGCGCCCCCCCCGAGAGGAATTTCAATTTTGCAACATGCGCCGTCGGGTGGGAATGTCAGGTCAACGGTACCGCCGAGCTCATGAGGGATGAGATCGCGGATGAGCCTGCTGCCATAACCAGATCGGACCGGCGCCTTGATCGGCGGGCCGCCAAGCTCGCTCCATGCGATCATGAGGATCGCCGCGACATCGACGCCGGTGCGATCCCAGCTCACCGACACGCTGCCATCCGGGCACGATAGCGCGCCGTGCTTCGCAGCATTCGTCACCAGCTCGTGAATGACCATTGCGACCGCCTGGGTCTCCGCGGAGGTGAGCATAACGTCCTGGCCGCTAATCGTCGTGTTCGCGCCGGTTGTGTAGGGCGCAAGCTGGCAGCGTATGAGCTCGGTCAGGCTCACGCCAGACCAACGGCTTTGGCTCAGGAGCGCATGAGCGGCCGCCATTGATTGAATGCGCCCGTGGAGCGCTTTGACGAACTCGTCCATGGTCTCGCAGCGTCGACGTGTATGCATGATGACCGCAGCAACGCGCGCGAGGACGTTTTTGACGCGGTGGTCGAGTTCGGTGATCAGCAGGTCCTGGCGCTTTTCAGACTGCTTGCGCCGCGTGATATCGCGGGTCAATCCCTTGAGGCGTACAACGCGGCCGGCCTTGTCGAATTCCGCCCTTGCTGTTTCCTCGAGCCACACTTCCCGCCCATCCGGGCGAACGAAACGAAAGGTGATTGAATAAGACGGGCTGTCGACGCGGACCCCTTGAGTGATCGCTTTGAAACGTGGGCGGTCGTCCGGACGAACCCGCGCGAGGAATTGGGCGGCGTTGAAAGGCTGCTGTGGATCAAAGCCGAGGACCTGGGCCGCGTTGTCGCTTCGCCGGGACAGGCCGCTGCGAGGATCGCACTCGAATGCCGTCACCGCCCCGGCCCTTAGCGCTTCCTGCAACCGCGCCTCGCTCTCCGCGACCACAGCCTCATGCTGACGCCGCTCGGCGAACAGCGCCGCAAGAACGTATGCGCATAGCGCGAAGAGCAAGATAGCGCCCTGGGTGTCCAGGACACGGTCGCGCATCGCAAGGGCAGGATCGCCGAAATGGCCGATCCCGAAGGTTATTGTCCAAACGATCGTGAGTGAGACAATGAACACAGCGGCGGCGGCGTACACTGGCTTACAACGGGCCGTAATCCACAGCAGGATCGGAAACAGTAGGGCCACCGGAATAACTGTCTCCCACTCCTCCCGCCGCAGCGAAACGATGACGACGGTCATAACGGTCAACGCCACGAGCGCAGCAACGCCCTCGATGATCTCGTTGCGCGGCGGCGGGTTGCGCAGAGCCCCGGCGAGGCCGATCACCAGCGGCGCAACAGTGATGATGCCGACGGCGTCGGATGCGAACCAGTGCTGCCAGGTAGTCCATATCGGCGACGTCGGACTGTGGAACAACCTAAAAGCCACCATCCCGCCGATACCCGAGGCACTAGTTGCGATGACTGCTGCCGCCAACAGCCCCAACACATTGCGCAGCCTGTCGAGGGTGAAAGTCGAACCGAAATAGCGCTCGACCAGCCATGCAGCAAACAGGGCTTCGCCGGCATTAAATAAAGCGGAGGCAGTGGCGTTCCAGATGCTCCGGTCACCCATCAGATTGGCAATGATGGTGGCGACAATGACGCCGGTGGCGGCCGGCAATCGCGCGGGACGCCCAAATGCGATCAGGACGCCGGAGGATACGCCTGCGGCGGGCCAGAACAGGGCAACGCCATCTGGCTCGGCGAGAAGTGCAAGGCTGAGCAGCGCCAAGAGGAAGTAGAGGATGCTAACCACAATGGCGAGGCCGATCGCACCGGTCCAAGGCAGCACCAGAGCGGCGTGGGTTCCGCGGCGAATTTCATCGATGACATTCTGCAGCATGGCGCCCCTCAAAAAAAAATTCTCAATCCGGCAAACCACATGGCAATTTATCAGCACCACGGATGACGCGAAATCCATCAGCAGGCAGCCGGAGAATGCCCGCAGATCACAGCCGCAGGCTCGGCCAGAGGCTCAGCAAATCCGCGTGGCGGGCGTCCCGGAACCCTGCGTGTGCGCGCGACGGCTGGAATTGAAATCTTCAAGACCGCCAAGGCGCTCCGGGTCGAGGTTCTCCCAAGACATGAGCTCCATCGCCCGAGAGGTGACGGAAAGGGATTTGCTACTGCGGAAGTCGAGTCCATAGGAGAGTATTCCTGAAAGCAGCCAAGAAAGTTTATCCGCGACCTTGGCCAACTCGCTGCGAGCCGCCATTTTGATGATCGGCATCGATTGAGCGATGGCCGGTTTTGCGATGGAGACAGCCCCGGCGCTCCACGCCGATCGCGGTCAGAAGTTAGCCACACCGTTTCGCGACGTCGTTGACGATGACGAGAGCGCCCGCTTGGGCGAATCGGCGGGCCGTCGCGCGGCCCGTTCCGCCGCCTCCGGAGCCTGTGAAAATAGTGAGCCGTCCATCCCCTCAGACTTCGAAGCTCGCCCGGTTCGTCGCCGGCGCCGACACGGCGCGACGGCTCTTCGACGCCTTTGGCGAGACGTTTATGACCGGCGAGAATGCCGTTGCGACCTTCGAGGAGGCGGGCACCTGGGTGGTCGAAATTTATTTCCGGCGGCCGCCTGACGAGGACGCGGTGCGTACGCTGGTGCGCAGTATCGCTGACGATGCGATAAGCGAGCGTTTGGTGTTTACTTCTATCACGGCACGCGATTGGATAGCCCAAAGCCTTGAAGGGCTGGCACCGGTCGCAGCCGGGCGGTTTGTAATCCACGGCGCCCACGACCGCCACCGCGTTCCGCCAAACCGAATCGGCGTCGAGATCGAGGCGGCGCTCGCCTTCGGCACGGGGCACCACGGCACGACTCGCGGCTGTCTCGTGGCGCTCGATCGAATTCTGGATCACGCGCAGCCGCGCCGCGTTCTCGATGTCGGCTGCGGGACCGGCGTGCTCGCCATCGCGGCAGCGCGAGCAACCCGGCGCCCGGTGCTGGCCGGCGACATTGATCCCGTCAGCGTTGCGGTGGCGCGCGACAATGCGCGTCTCAATCGCGCTGACGCGCTCCTCGAGATCATTCGCGCAAATGGCCTTTCCGATCGGCGCCTGCGGGCGGGCGCGCCATTTGACCTCGTGTTCGCCAATATTCTGCTTGGCCCGCTCAAGCGGTTGGCGAATCCGATCCGACGGGTCTTGGCACCGGGCGCCCGTGTCGTGGTATCAGGGTTGTTGCCCAGCGACGCCCGAGCGGCGCTCGCAGCCTATCGGGCCCTCGGCCTTGTGCTCGAATGGCGCATTGCTCTCGACGGGTGGGTAACGCTGGTCTTGGTGCGGCCCATACGAAGTGTGAGTCTGGCTTTGACACGTTCATGCCTCGGCATGATGGGATTAAAGCCCACCCTCACCAAGCGTGCGATTCGAATAGTGAGACGCCAGCCACGACTTTAGAATGCGCTCATGAGCGAAACGACCTCGAAAACCTTCCACGCCGAGTTCCAGACCTTCGACGATCCTGCAGAGATGTCGGAGCCCGCGCCGCGACTCACTGCGCTGCGGTCAGAGCTGGCGCGCCGCGGGCTCGACGGCTTCGTCGTACCACACGCCGATCGGCACCAGAACGAGTACCTGCCGCCTAGCGAAGAGCGGCTGGCCTGGCTCTCGGGCTTTACCGGCTCGGCCGGCACTGCCGTGATCCTGGCCGAGCGTGCCGTGCTGTTCGTCGACGGACGCTATACACTCCAGGCCCGCGACCAGACCGACCCGGAGCTGTTTGCGATCGAGCATCTCGTCGAGACGCCGCCGAGCGACTGGATCGAGGCCAACCTCGCGGCTGGAAACAAGCTCGGATTCGATCCCTGGCTACATACGGCTGAAGGGGCCGAACAACTCGCCAAGGCCTGTTCCAATGTCGGTGCCATTCTCGTCGCCACTGAGCCCAACCCGATCGATGCAACTCGCCGCAACCGCCCGGCGCCACCCCACGGCGCGATCGTGCCGCACGATCTGAAATTCGCCGGCGAACCGGTGGCGGAGAAGCTCGGCCGCATTCGCGCCGAGATCAGGAAGCTCGACGCCGATGCGCTCGTCGTCTCCGATCCGCACGCGGTCGCCTGGACATTCAATATTCGCGGCGCAGATGTCGCGCACACGCCGCTGCCGCTCGCTTTCGCGATCGTCCTGGCAGACAGCGCGCGGCTTTACGTCGACGAGAGCAAGTTAACCTCCGCGGCGCGCAACGCCCTCGCGGGGCTGGCCGATATCCGGTCGGAAGATACCTTTGCTCAGGACCTGGCTGCGCTTGGCGCCGAGCACCTTGTTGTGCGGCTCGATCAGTCTACGGCTGCCCACGCCATTTCGCAGGCGATCATGGCGAATGGCGGCAAGGTTTTGCGCGGCCCCGATCCGATTGCCGTCATGAAAGCGGTGAAGAACGCCGTTGAGATCGCCGGCAGCCGCACGGCGCATCGCCGTGACGGCGCTGCCGTCGTAAACTTCCTCGCCTGGTTCGATCGCACATCGCCCGACGGTCAACTCACGGAAATCGACGCCGTCGAGGCCCTCGAGACCTTCCGCCGCGAGAGTGAGCTTCTCCGCGACGTTTCGTTCCCGACCATTTCCGGCGCGGGCCCCAACGGCGCCATCGTGCATTATCGCGTCACTCGCAAGACCAACCGCAAGATCGTCCCCGGCGAACTGTTTCTGATCGACTCCGGTGCCCAGTATCAGGACGGCACCACCGACATCACACGCACCGTGATGGTCGGCGATGCCAGCCACGAGGTGCGCGACCGTTTCACCCGCGTGCTCAAAGGCCATATCGCGATAGCACGCGCGGTCTTCCCGGACGGCGTCTCTGGTTCTCAGCTCGATAGCTTCGCACGCACGCATCTTTGGGCGGCCGGGCTCGACTTCGATCACGGCACCGGCCACGGGGTCGGCAGCTATCTCTCGGTGCACGAGGGCCCTGCCCGCATCGCGAAGCTCGGTACCTCGGCCCTGATGCGCGGAATGATTCTTTCCAACGAGCCGGGTTACTATAAAACCGGACACTACGGCATCCGCATTGAAAATCTGGTGCTTGTGAGCGAAGCGCCGGCCGTTGCAGGTGGGGACAAGCCGCTCAACCGTTTCGAAACCCTGACGCTTGCGCCGATCGACCGAAGGCTTATCGACCGCAATCTCATGGCGGCGGACGAGATCGATTGGCTCGACACCTATCACGCCGAGGTGCGCGAGACATTGATGCCGCTGGTCGCGGACGACACCCGCATATGGCTGGGCACCGCAACGACGCCGCTGGGGCGGGACTGATGGGAGTAACGTGGACCTCGTCGTATTGAACTCACCTCGATGTGTGGTCGTATCTTATCTGCGGTCGTTTTAGCGGAGGCGAGAGACTACCCACCATATCGTGCGTCTCAAAAATCAGGCCTCTCAGCCTCGGGCACCGGAAACAGTCCCTGGTTGAAATAATCCCGATTGTTCTCTGCGCAGACCGTCTCCCTCATGGGAGCGTTCACCTTGAACCAGCGTTGCTGCATGGTGAGCGGTTCATTGAAGGTGTCGGGGTCCTCCACCGTGACGAGTGCGCTCATATTCTTACCGTCCGGATCGATGGTGAAGCGCTCTACGACGTGCAGCTTCCCGCTGTGCGGGGTGCGGAAATTATCGATGTAGCTGTTCGTGGTAGAGAGACCGATGGTATCGACGACCAGCGTCTTTCCGTCCTCATAGTGGCCGATCGACTCGCCGAACCATGACGGCGCCACATGCTCGGAATGCTGGTCAGTTAGAAAGATGCGCCGCACCATGTGGTCGCGCTGCCACATCATCCAGATCTCCTTCGCCGTCTGAATGAAATAGACGGGCTCGAAAGGATAGAGCAGTTGACCCGGAACGCCGCCCGGATAGCACCGGGCTTGGGCCGCGAACGGTATCGCAATCTCGCTCTTCAGCGCCGCATCGTTTGACGCCAGCATCTGTGCGGCGGCCCACGGCTTGAGGACCGGGTCCTTGGTATCTCCGATGCGCTTGGTCGGTTGGGTGCCGGTTCGCGCCGCTTCTGCGTTGCTGGTGAATGGATGGGCGGGATCGGGCTTGATCGGACCATGACCGTGCCCCGGTGGGGGATCTCGCCAATCCGCTACATTGGTCTGCCAGCCGAATGCAGCCGAAGCGAATTGGGGAACACTCCTGTTTGGTTCCGCCCCTGCCGGCGAGGCGAGTGCGGTCGCGGCAAGGAAGCCCAGAATGATACGGCTAGCCACGGTCAATTGCCGCGATGTCGATAGGGTGCCGTCGGCATCGATCATTGATGTCTCCTCACAGGCTTGGAGGAACGCCAGCGCGTACGATGAGTTGAGCGCAGCGACACCCATCAGCGATCGTGCCGTGAGGGCAGGCCGGGGTGGGTTTCGCCGGCGCTCAACAATCCTACGACTGAGCGAACGCCAGAACTCATTATATAAGCATATTCCATGATTTGAACTTCGGAAACACCTTACTGGACAGCGCCCCTCCGAGCCGATTGCGCGCTCAAATCACGGCGATGGCACTCGCACCGGCGCTGATCATATCTCGATCAGGCTAGGCCATCGCTGAAACGCGGTTGAACGGATCGGTTGAAGCGCCCGGAGTTTCCTATGGATCGATGGTTGCATACCACCATGGACTCGTGGAATGGCCTTATCGCGGCGACCCGCAGCGAGCAGGCTTTTCGCCAGGAGCCGTGGCACCTCCTGTTCGAGGTGCCGCTCGCCTGTGATTGCGCCGGACATCTGGAAGCGGTTCGTGCTGATCGCTGCAACCTGTTCCGTGCGTTGTCGAGTTGCTCAATACTGCGATTGATAAACTCGCGGATCATGTCACTTCAGGGCTCCACCCCGCGGATTGGCCGGATCAAAGACAAGGGATCTGCCCGCGGGTCGGTGTCGCACTTCCTCTTGCCACGGCGATCTGGCTGGTTGCGATCGGCGAACGCCTCGCGATTCTTCAAATAGGCTCGCGCGCTTGGTCCAAACGGGAAGCGGTGAAGAATCTCACATCTGCCACGCGGCATCCGGATTTTCCTCCGGCGTCGGCGTGATCGCGATCTCCACGGCAAGGTCGGCGTCGATGACGATCGAGGTCGTCGGCGCGTGATAGCCGGATTTCCAGATATTGAGATCGTAGGCGCCTTTCGGCACCATGAGCTCGGCAAGTCCGGAGCCGCCCGTTGCCGCCCGATAGGCGCCCAGCCGCACTTGGGCGTTTTCGATCGGTGATGCGGTTTCTTGCGCGACGACCTTCACGGTTAATCTGTGCTCGGGCGGGTCGACGATCGCGATGCTGAACCGAGCTGATGAGCCTTGGTGCGGAAGCGCGAGATCCACAGCGGCGAAGTCGACCGACCATGAAAACATCCCGGCCTTGGCCGGCGCAGTCAGGGTGAGTTCGGTCCAATACAAGGCGGTGGTGCCCGGCCACGGTCCGTCGCCAAGAACGCCGCTCGCCAGCACCGCACCCGCTCCGTCGCAGACGGCTATAGGCATGCCGGTGAGGTCCAAGCCGGCGGCGGATTTCGCTCCCACCTTGATGGCGAACGTGCGGCCGGTCACCACTGGCGACGGAATCGCCCACACCGCAAGGCTTGTCTCGTGTGGTCGAATTCGAACCGGCACCCGCAACAGGCCCGCGCCATGATGCCAATCGCTACTCTTGTGCGCCCCACAGGAGAGGCACCAGACGTGTTCGCCGACGTGGATTGGTGCCTTAAGCGGCACGGGCCGCGTCGGAGCAATGTCTGCAGCCCCCTCTCTACCCTCCCCCGTCCCCCTCCCTTGCCCTCCCCCGCAAGCAGGGGAGGGAGGGGTGGGGGAGAGGGGACCGGGCGGGTCGACCGTCGCGGTGGCATTGTCCGGCGCCAGCACTTCGATCGGAATCCCTGAAAGATCGCACCCCGCAGGGCATGACACGAGGACTTTCAGCATGAACTCGGCGCCGACCGCCACCTCCGCCGGTCCCTCCGCCGCAATGACGGTCGCGTGTGGTGAGGTGCCCATGCTCATGTGCGCAGTCCAATGTCGAACGTCGCCAGGCGCGGTCATGCGGTGCGTTTGGCGGCGTGGCGGCCGGCGACACGGCCGAACACTAGGCAGCGCGCGAGACCGTGTTGAGCGAATCCGCCCTGGGACTCGCCGGCACAATAGAGGCCCGGGATGACCTCGCCGTGGATGTCGACGACCTCGGCGCTGGGGGTGGTGCGCAGCCCGGTGAGCGTGTCGTGCAGAATCGGCGTTGACCATGCCGCATAGAAAGGTGGCGTCTCGATCTTGTACATCGGGTTGGGCTTCCTGAAATCCTGGTCGATGCCAGCGGCGACAAAGCCGTTGTAGCGGTTCACGGTCTCCTGCAGGACCGCTCCGGACATCGGTTGTTTCTGATGCGGATTGCGGATCTTGCTGGCGAGTTCACCGATAGTGTCGGCGCTAAAGAAGAAACCGTCGGGATCGACATGCGGCGGCTTCGGACTCCACTTTTCCCGTGCCGCCGCATCGGCATCGAAGATCGCCCAGATGGGCCCGCCACCGTTGAGTTTAGAGGGCTCGCCGCTATACGCCATGGCGGCGGCGAAGAACTTGTAGGAGCCATCTGCTTCGTTCCAGAACCGGCGCCCGGCCTGATTGATGAAGATGACATCCTGCCAGTCTGCCACCGTCAGGCCGGTTGCCTTGGCGAGATGAAACATCGGACTTTCAGGTTGATAGACCAGCGTGGCGTAGCCCCACCGGCAGCCGACGTGGCGTGTCTTGGTGATGGCGGCCCCCGCCTCCGCAGTCTGGTTGGCGGTCGCCCACAGCGACGCCCCGATTTCCATGGCCGCGAGCTCGCCGTCGGCACCCTGATGGACATAGGGCATGCAGGCCTGTTGGTACTCCTCGGTCAGTCGCGGATCGAATATGCGGCGGAAATTCACGTTGCCGGTATGGCCGCCGGTCGCGATGATGACGCCCTT
>Ga0126384_10000241_pt1 | contig 28560 bp, 29 predicted proteins | sample PanSoiMetPlot_36_FD_92543 | JGI IMG/M metagenome (GOLD analysis project Ga0126384, IMG submission 92543) | Tropical forest soil microbial communities from Panama - MetaG Plot_36 | ecosystem: Environmental > Terrestrial > Soil > Tropical forest > Bulk soil | place: Panama | collected 2016-02-17 | reverse complement strand
CCGGCCGCCGAAGTCTCGCCCGATACCTCGAGCGCTTGAAGGTACCCGCTCCAGCCCGCCCCATTTGCCCGCATTGTCACGTGCACGACGACGTCAACACCAGCGAACACTTCGCTTCGCAAGATTGGCCATTGAGGTTGAACCATGTCCGAGCCGCTCGTTAGTGAACAGGATCGCACGGAGCTTGACCTGCTCCTGCGGCGATCCCTTGTTAGCGCGCGCAGCTCAGCCCGTACCCCTTGCATCTCTTGGTCCCCTTCATGCTCCGGCGAATTATTTGCCGCAAGCATGCCGTCGATGGCCAATGCCTGTACGGTGCTACCCGAGCGGCTAATCCGTGTTTTGCGTGCGCTCACCGCTTTTGGTATCTTCAAAGTCTTGGCGGATGGCATTGTCTCGCATACTCCGCGCTCGCACTTGTTGCGGAGTGACCCCGAACAGCATGCATCACGCCGCGCGGTTTTGGACTGGACCCGGTGCGTGGAAGGCGTGGGGCATGCTGGACGTCGCGATGACCGGCGTTGCGCCATATGAGGCGGTCTGGAACATGAACCGCTTCAGCTACCTACGTCAGCATCCTGACGGGCCCAGGCCATTGATGCGATGACGGCAAACTTTCCAGACAACCGCCACGCCGCCATTGCAGCAGCCTACGATTTTTCGGGGATCCGCCTGATCGCCGATATTGGCGGCGGCAACGGCGCGACACTACGGCACATTCTCGCGCTCTTTCCTCAACCTCGTGGCCTCATCTTCGACCGCGAGGATGTCGTCGCTACCTTGTCAACTGATGACCGCATGCATGGTCGCATTGACGCCCAAGGTGGCAGCTTCTTCGATGCTGTGCCCGCGGGGGCCGACGCCTATCTGCTCATTCGTGTCTTGCATAATTGGAAAGATGACGATTGCCTGCGTATCTTGCGCGCGTGCCGACACGCCATGCAAGCCGATGCGGTTTTGTTGTTAGGCGAGGAGATGTTGGAAATCGACCCCGGGCGTGGCCGAGCAACCGCCTATCTTATCGACGTTCAGATGACAATGTTTGGTCATGCACGCACCCGCAGCGAAAGCGAGTTTGGCGCTCTATTGGATCAGTCAGGCTTCATGCTGCGGCGTGTCATACACACCGCGTCTCCCGTTTCAATCATCGAAGGTACGCCGGTGCTTGCCCGCGTTGGATAGCGAGTAGACATGTGACGGCCGCACCGCCAAGTACAACAATCCCGCGCCGCAACCAGTATGGCTCGGCGCAAGCAGATGGATGAGCACGCATTTGTGGGTACACTGGGGGCTCGGGGCAACGTGGACGCTCACGCCGCGATGTCGGTTAAGGGTTGCGCGCAATGAGCGAAAGCTGGATCCTAGCAGTCTTGCTGGCCACCGGCCCCGTATTCAACTCGCCCGAGTTTCCTACTTTCGAGCAGTGCCAGGAGGCCGGGCGAAAGATCGAGGAGGCACACGTCGAGTCCGAAGTCCCGAGCCCGCGCTGGATCTGCATCTACAAAGGCGGCCGGCCCCGGGTAATACCCTTACGGCCACTGTAATGAGTACGGATCACCATGATTGTGGCGTTAGCTCTCCTCACCGCTAGCCACCAACTGCCCGGGGCTGAACGCGTCTTGGGAAAAAGCGGCGGCCGGCCCTGCGGTTGGGGCCGTGTTTGGAGCCGTCTGGGGTGTGATCTGGTTGGTGCGGCGGGCGCTGCGCGCTCCAGAGAGTTCGAAAACCAATGATCAGCCAAAAGGTCCGCCGCCGTTACCTCGGCGAGGCCCGCCGCGCTCCCGCCGGCCAGGCGCTTGAGGGAGTGAAGCTGACGCCCAAAGTCGAGCTGCAGGAGTGAGTAGGACCACCCGCCCTTGGACTCGGCCTCTGGACGAAGTCGGCCTCTGAGATGGCTCGTGGCAAAAAGGCCCCCGCACCAAAATTCGACGCGCGTGGCAACGGAGTCGATGGCAGTGGCGGGGGCAAGTACTGATGCTCCCGTGCGTGGCGAGCATCAGGTTGAGAACGCCGACGCGCAAATGCGTCAGCGAACGGACTATAATACAGCTGTCCACTCGCACCAATCACGTCCGATCACGGACTCGTGTTCCGTGGCACCGCTCCCGGTCTCGCGACTGTCCCACGACGACAAGGTCGCGATGGGGCGTCGCATTGGCTGATGGAAGCTGAGCGGCGCACAGGCGCGTCGCAGTGGGCGAACATAGGGTCTAGAGGTTACTTCTCGCTCTTCTGCGCTTGGGCAGCCTCCCACGATCGAGAAACAAACCCGTACGCTACTGCACGCGGCCCATCATCGTAACGCGTCATACCGTATGATACGCTTCGCGGCGGTAGACCCTGGAATGCGCGCCCGCCAACTCATCGATGCTGCATCTTTTGGCCCCGATGCCTTGAAAGTAATCGGCGAGGCCTTCGACGCTGCATGGGTGGAGATCGCCGACCACTTTGGCATCGATCGTGTGGACATTGGTGTCGCCCGCTACCAGCTCGCCACCGCGGTGCAAGCGGTCGCAACTGAACATACCCGAGACGCAGAAGCGTTGAAGCGAGGCGCACTACAAAAAATGGCGCTCGATTACCGCAAGTAATGGCAGCGTCCGCTGGTTGACGTGCGGCCTCCGTTCCGAGGACGCTTGTTGCCAAGCGTCTCCCCGCGCCGCCGCCTCTGGGTTCAGATCGCGGCGCCAAGGATGTGCGTGTCTAGCCCCGGTCTTCAACCCGACCCCTGCGATCAGATGCTCTCACTTGTCACGGTATAATGAGTCGGGCGCGCCATCAGAATTTCCGCCATTGGCGCGCATGAGGCAGGATCGGCATCTACAGCACCGGGCTGGCTTCACGAATTCGTACGAAGCCAGACGGGTGACCGAGAATTAGGAAACGTCACAACGAGGACCACCGCGCAATTGCGCGATCTCGGAGCCTCCCCTTTGCGCGTGGTTCGCGGAGCTGCGTCACGATCAAAATCGAAAAAAACATGCTCGAAACACGCGTCTCGTGGCGCATCCGCTCGATACAGTTTGGCCGACACCGCTTCCAGAGCGTTATTACGCGGCCAAAGACCGATGGAGACCTCCTAGCCCGCGTAGATCAGGCTGCAATCGCGGGCTTGCGATCGAACCAGGGCCGCGCCTTCTCAAGCTGACCAGCCAGGCGAAAGAGCGTAGCCTCGTCGCCGTAGCGGGCGACGAGCTGAACTGAGATCGGGAAAGTCGCAGTGCTTCCCGGCGTGGGGTTGCACCCAGCGAGCGGCAGGACAATCGCCGGCTGGCCCGTCAGGTTGAACCACACCGTGAACGGCGAGAAATGGAAGACGCGGCGCCAGTATTCGTGGACGTCGTCCATCATCATGTCGATCCACCCGAGTTTCGGCGGTAAGGTCGCGAGTGCAGGGGTAAGGAGGACGTCGTAGGTCTCATGGAAAGCCGCCATCTGCCGGCCAAGGCGGTGCGCAGTTTGCGTCGCGCGAATATAATCGGCAGCGGTGACTTTCTCGCCAAGCTGACCCGTCGCGTACGTGACGTTCTCCACCTCGCCCAGCCGCGGCGAGCGACCCTTCGTTGGGTGGCTCGCCAGGTTCACGACCGTGTTTGCTGCGGCGAGCGTAAGAAACGTAGGTACCACGGCTTCGCCGTCAATCTTAGGATTTGCCTCTTCGACGTCATGGCCGAGGTCGGCACAGAGCTTTGCCGTCTCGGCGAGCGCCCGCAGGCTTTCGGCCTCGACCAGTGCGCCATTGGGCGTGGTGCTCGTGAACGCGATCCTCAGCTTGCCTGCGTCGGCGGCCACTTCTTGGAGGAACGGCCGCTCCGGTTTGGGTGCGACGTAGGGATCCCCGGGGCCGGCGCCGCACGTAGCGTCCAGCAGCGCCGCAGAATCGCGTACCGATAGAGTTACAGCGTGCTCTGTTGAGATTCCACCCAACCCCTCGCCGGTGTAAGGCGCCAAAGTATTGCGCGACCGCGTCGGTTTCAGACCCACGATCCCGCAGCAGCACGCAGGCACGCGGATCGAGCCAAACCCGTCAGAGGCGTGTGCCATGGGGAGCATGCGCGCTCCGACGGCTGCTGCTGCACCGCCGCTCGAGCCGCCAGAGATACGCGTGGTATCCCACGGGCTCTTTGTCGCGCCGTAGAGCACGGGCTCACAAGTGAGAGAAAGGCCAAGCTCGCACGAATTCGTCCGACCGAAAATCACGAGGCCCGCGCGCTTGAGGCGACGCACATGCTCGCTGTCTGCTGGGGCCGGCGGCGCATCGGCGAAGAAGTGTGAGCCACGCGTTACCTTACCGCCCTCGAGCCAGCCACCCAGGTCTTTCAGAAGAAACGGCACGCCACAAAACGCGCCGTTCGGCAGTCCGTCCTCAATGGCCTTTCGACCAAAATCGTAGAGCCGCATTACGATCGCGTTGACGGCGGCATTGCGCGCCTCCACGCGTTCGATCGCGGCGTCGAGTAGATCGATTGGACTCACGTCCTTCCGCCGCACAAGGTCGGCGAGCCCGAGCGCATCGTAATGCTCGTAGTCGGCGAATCCACTCACAGGTCAGCTCCTGAAACACCGCATTCTGATGCCGCTTGCCAAGTGGGTCAATGCTCTCATCACGAACCAACTGGCGATGGTCGATAGCAAAGCGGCTAGACTGAGACTTGCGACCCCGCCGTTAGCGCAGCCGCACTGAATTAGGCCGATCACCTCACCCCACCGACGACCTCTCTGGGCGTCGACCCAGTCGGCTATCGGCGGTACAGCCGAAGCGGTGGACATGCCGCACGGCGTGATGCGGCAGCCGGAGCTGGCCCGATCGAGACCTTGCCCATCAGAGCGGACAAGTGAACAGGTAAAGGCGCCTTTGCAAAGGACGATCTGGTTATGTCAAACCTGGACATAGAGTTCTTCGTCGAACGAGCGATGCTTGCCAGCAAGGATCGGGACTCGGCTGACTGGCGGTCACTGATGAAGGACATGATGGCGGCCGGACAGGCGATCGGCGTCCTGGCGCGCCATAAACCGTGGGTCGGCCATTGGCCTGGGCAGTTCTTCAGACTTGGAAAGGATGGAGAGGCGATTGAACTTGCAGGATCCGATCGAGTTCAGGCTCCGGCAAAGCTAAAATCGCTTACTCCTCTTCGCTCCCTATTCCATCCAGCTGTCCTCACCAGCTACCGTCAATATCTTCGGCGCTGTTGGCGTGACCACTGCCTTGTCCGTTGCGACGGGACGCCTCGCATTTGAACGCTTGGCCACAGATGCGCGAACCCGCGCGGTAGGGTGCCGGTCGTGCGGGCCTCGACGACGAGCAGGCGCCCTCACTGGCACGGCCAATGTTGGCGCCATCTAGACGGCGAGCAAGCCGGGCGGCGGCTTGCGCATGTTGGAGGCCTGCTCATAGGCGTAAGCCAGACGCAGGAGCTTGTGCTCGCTCCAGGCTCCACCCGCGAAGGTGATGCCAAGCGGATAGTCGGGGGTGTCCTTGCCGCTCGATTTCGAGATGAAGCCTGCAGGCACCATCACGCTGGGATAGCCCGCTTTGGCAGCGATCGCGGCTCCCACACTGCCTGGGAACAGCACGGCGTCGAGCTTGTGGCGGTCCATGTAAGCGTCCATGCCGCGCGTCTTTGCGGCGAGCAGGTCCATGGCACGTGCCGACTTGTACTCGAGCTCGCTTAGATCGCCCTGGGTAGTGTTGGCGGCGAGAAACAGGTCCTGGCCGAAGCGTAGCGCCCTGCCGGCGTTCGCCTCGTTGAAGGCCACGATGTCGGCGATGGATTTGATGGTGGTGTTGGTCGCCCAGTCTTTCAGGTAGAGGTTGAGATCGCGTTTCAATTCGTAGAGGAAGACGATCGGCGGCGTCGTTGGATTGCCTTTATCGCGGCTCAGCGGATTGCGGTTGAGCACGGCCATGGTTGTGCCCGGCCCGCCGATCCAGCCGGCAGTTGGCATGTTAGCGCGCACGATGACGGCACCCAGATCCGCCAGCACCTTGATCGCGTCGGCCATCAGCTTGGTCCACTCGGGTGGCAGCTTGCCGTAGTAGCGATCGTTTAGTGGGTCGGCGGAATCGCTCGGCACCCCGATGCGTGCGCCCTTCATCGCATCGGGCGCAAGGTCGGCAGTGTAATCGGTCGGCCGCTGCTGCCGTTGCGTTGCCGGGTCGAGCGGATCCTCGGCCGCCAGCACGTTCAGGAGCATTGCCGCGTCGCGCACCGTTCGCGTCATCGGTCCTGCGGTGTCCTGGCTATGCGAGATCGGCAGGATGCCGGCACGGCTGATCAGCCCGACGGTCGGCTTTACGGTGACGAGGCCATTCTGGCTGGCGGGGTAGAGCAACGAGCCCGAAGTTTCGGTGCCGATCGAGGCGGCACACAGACCTGCCGCTACCGCAACCGCCGGACCCGAGCTCGAGCCACCCGGGGACACGATCGGGATGTCGCGATCATCCAGCAAGGTCGGCGCGTAGGGGTTCTTCACCTGGCCGCCCAGTGAAGAGTATCCCGCTGGCATGTCGATCGCGAGCATGTTGGCGAACTCCGTCAGGTTCGCCTTGCCGAGGATCACCGCGCCGGCGTCGCGCAGTAACCTGACGACGGTGGCGTCGCCCCGAGCGCCCGCGCCTTCCAGCGCCAGCGAGCCCGCCGTGGTCGGCTGTTTGTCACCGGTGGCAATGTTGTCCTTCACCAGGATCGGCACGCCGGCCAGCGGCTGTTCGATCCACGGCATGGAGTTGTCAAGCTTGCCCGCGATCATGAGCGCATCGCCATTGAGCTCGCGTACGGCGTTAAGCTTGGGCCCATTGCGGTCATAAGCTTCGATGCGCGCCAGATAGCCTTGGGTCAGCGCCGTGGAGGTAATCCGCCCACATGCCAGCGCCTGGATGATCTCACTCAAGGGCGTGTCCTCGAGCACGATCGTGGTCTGCGCCTTGGCTGCGGTGGCGGCTGCGGCGAGATGGGCATCGCGGTGGGTTGGCTTGTTCACGGTGTGTCTCCTGGCGCCCGGACGGGCATGGCGCCGAAAAAAGCAAAAGCTCGCAACTTTCAGGGCCCGATCCGCGAACGTGCCAGGTAGAGTGCTCGCCTGAGCTAGAAAACTTGCCTTGGCGGATTGCCCCTATCATGACGGCTGGCCGATCGTGACCGCATGCTCGACGCAATCATTGACGTGTGCGGTGAGTATTGCAGTGGCCCGCACAGCGTCGCGTTTGAGTGCGCACTCCAACAGCTGCTGATGTTGCCGAGGTACGACATCGCCTCGGTAAGTGAAGGTAATGAGGTAGCGGAAGTACCTGTCAAACACGCCGGCATGGGTCTCCAGCAGAGCTCGCGAGCCACAACTCGAGATCAATGCCTGATGGAATTCGCCATCGTAGCGTTTCCAAAGCTGATGATTGGCTTTCTTCGAGGTCATGCCACGCTCTACGGCCGCAAGCTTGTGGTGGGCGGAAACAACGCGCCCTTCCCACTCAACATCGCCGCTGGCAAAGGACTGCTGCATTGCGTGACATTCCAACAGCAATCGCAAGCCCGCGAGCTCCTTGAGGTCGTTCACCGATACCGGTGCAACCTCAAACCCTCGTCTTCCCTCGGCCAGGACCAAGCCTTCGGACGATAGGCGGCACAAAATCTCGCGCAACGTGCTGACACTGACACCGTAATCCTCGCGCAATGCCTCAAGGCGCAGCTTCTGCCCCGGATGCAACCTGCCGAAAATGATGTCGGTGCGAATGCGCCGGTAGGCATCGTCGCCGATCGTTTCCGCCCCTTCGGGCTTGTCTGACACGCGATCCTCCTGGAACGATTGCGGAACTACCGACTGGCACAGCGACAGAAGCGTGGCAATAACCAAGTAAGTACCATATGAAATGAGAATTATAGGAGTCTCATCAGGCACTCAGTTGACTATAATATCATAAGATGATGTAAGTTTTATGCGGTGGCTTGCGAGGCGGCCGTCAGCGCCGCAGGGGGTCATCGAAGCCCCCATCACATGGTGAGCAACTACCGCAAGATCCGAAGAAGATCGCCTGCACCTCCGGGAAGAACGCCGTGAATTACAAGATGGACTTCGGTCCTGTAATCGAGGGCTTTCCAAGACTGCTGTGGGGCTGCGTCGGTACACTAGGCCTCGCGTTGGCCGGCATGGCGCTCGCGATCGTGATCGGAATCAGCGGCGTCGTGCTTCGTGACTCTCGCCGTGCGGCTGTGCGATGGCTGGTTATAAGCTTCGTCGAGTTGATAAGAAACACACCGTTCCTTGTACAGATTTATTTCATCTTCTTTGCTCTACCATTTGTCGGCATCCGCATTAATCCGACACCCACCGCCATTATTGCGCTCGGCGTGAATGGCGGCGCCTACGCAATTGAGATCATTCGCGGTGGCGTGCAATCAATCAACAAAGGGCAAGTCGAGGCTGGTTACGCGCTGGGCCTGCGTAAGTCGCAGGTGTTCCGGCTGGTCATCCTCAAACCCGCCCTGCGCGCGATTTATCCGTCGCTGGCGAGCCAGTTCATCCTGCTCACCTTGACGACCAGCATTGCGTCCGCCGTGGCCGCCTATGAGCTTACCTCTGTTGCTAAACAAATCGAGAATGACTCGTTCCGGAGCTTCGAAGTCTACGGAGTTGTGACGCTGCTGTACTTCATCATGTCCTGGATCATGATGACTTTTCTCAACCTCATCTGGTCTCGCTGCTTGAATTACCCGGTCAAGTGAGAACCGAGCATGGGTGAGAAAGAATTTATCTTTCTGTTGCAGGGCCTGAAATGGACGTTGGCGTTGACCGCCATCGCATTCGCCGGAGGCATCGTCAGCGGGCTCGTGGTTGCGCTCGCGCGCACGTCGGATTCACGAACGCTGGCGCGTGTGACCGCGGGCTACATTTCACTGTTCCAAGGTACGCCGTTGTTGATGCAGCTGTTTGTGGTCTACTACGGACTGGCACTCGCCGGACTGCGCCTTGAAGCGTGGCAGGCTGTGGCGATTGGCTTTACGCTGCATGCAAGCGCATACCTCGGTGAGATTTGGCGCGGGTCGATTGAAGCCGTGCCGCGCGGTCAGATGGAGGCCGCAAAGGCGCTGAGCCTCGGCTACGTCTCGCGCATGAAGGACGTAATACTGCCGCAGGCAATCCGGATCTCATTGCCGGCAACGGTTGGCTTTCTTGTCCAGCTAATCAAGGGTACCTCCCTCGCCGCGATTGTGGGGTTCACCGAACTCGCCCGCGCCGGAGGCATTATTTCCAACCAGACGTTCAAGCCGCTGCTCGTCTACGGGGTCGTAGGCGCGATGTACTTCCTCATCTGTTGGCCGCTGTCGCTGCTGGGCACACGCCTGGAGCATCGGCTGGCGACCGCGACACGTTAGTCGGATCACAGAAAGCTGAGTAAAGGCAAAGGAGAGAGTAATGCGACCATACAAGTTTTCTGAGTTGAATCGCCGCCACCTGCTACTCGGCGCTGCGGCCACGATCGCGATGCCGATGATCCTGACGCGGTCGGCGTTCGCAGTGACCCCCGACGAACTTAAAAAGCGCGGCAAGATCATCGTCGGCATCCAGGGTGACAATCCTCCCTGGGGCTTTGTCAATTCGAGCGGCAAGCAGGAGGGTTTCGATGCCGATATCACCGAGCTTTATGCCAAAGAGCTTGGCGTGACCTATGAGTTCGTTCCGCTCGAAGTCGCCAACCGAATTCCTGCGCTGACGGCGGGGCGAGTAGATGTCTTGTTCGCCACTATGGCGATGTTCCCAGATCGCGCGAAGGCAGTGCAGTTCAGCAAACCTTACGTGGCGAACATCATCACCCTGATCGCGCCCAAGGCGACCGTGATCAAAACCAACGAGGACATGGGCAAGCTGAGCGGCATCGCCGTTCCACGCGGCAGTGCCCAGGCTACACAGGTGAAGAAGAACGCCCCCGCTGGCACCAATATTCTCGAACTGGACGGTGATGCCGCAACTATTCAGGCCATGCTTTCGGGCCAAGTGCAGGCGGTGGGTGGCAACATGTTCTACAAGGACAAGTTGAACGAATCCAAACCCGATACGTACGAGGACAAGCTTGAATTCCAGCGGGTGTACAACGGAGCGTGCACGCGCCTTGGCGAAAAGGAAATAAACGCTTCGATCAACGCCTTCATCGACAAGATCAAGGCAAACGGCGAACTCGCTAAACCGTATGCGAAGTGGATGAAACAGCCGGTACCGCAGTTTCCGGCGAGCATCGAAGGGGTCAGCTTCAGTGCAAGTTAGTGGCGTAAAGATGGACGGAGTATCAGGGTGAACTGGAGCCCTACTCAACCAATTCCGGCTGTCGCGCCGCCGATGGTCGCGATGGAGAGTGTTGACAAATGGTATGACAACTTCAAGGCTCTGAGCGACATAAACCTCACGGTCCGCACGGGAGAAAAAATTGTCCTGTGTGGACCGTCAGGGTCCGGCAAGTCGACCCTAATTCGCTGTATCAACCACTTGGAGGTCTACCAGAAGGGGAGGATTCTGGTGGACGGCATCCTCCTAAAAGACGACCCGAAAACCATTGATGCCGTGCGACGCGAAGCGGGCATGGTTTTTCAGCAGTTCAATCTCTTCCCGCATATGACCGTGATGGAGAACTGCACTCTAGCGCCGATGCGCTCGCGCCGCGTGGCAAAAAACGTGGCTAGAGAGACGGCTCGACGGCTGCTCGATCGCGTAAAGATTCTCGATCAGGCCGACAAATACCCCGCGCAGCTGTCCGGCGGCCAACAGCAACGGGTTGCCATTGCGCGCGCCCTTTGCATGGAGCCGAAGCTGATGCTGTTCGATGAGCCGACATCGGCGCTTGATCCGGAGATGGTGAAAGAAGTTCTCGACACCATGGAGGGTTTAGCAGAGGACGGCATGACCATGATCGTTGTGACACACGAAATGGGGTTCGCACGTCAAGTCGCAGACCGAGTGGTGTTCATGGCGAGCGGCGCGATCGTTGAGCAGGGAACGCCCGACCGCTTTTTCAGCAGCCCGCAGCATGAACGCACCAGGAAATTTTTAGGCGAAATCTTAGGCAGATAGCAATCGAAGGCGCGCCGCGCGACAGCGCTTCGGAGGACCCATGCGTAGGCTGATGATACTGAACGGACCCAATCTCAATCTGCTCGGGGTGCGCGAGCCGCATATTTATGGTTCCACGACTTTGCGAGCGATCGAAGCCGGCTGCCTGGAGTTTTCCCAGTTTCTGGGAGTTACCTTGTCATTTCATCAATCAAACCACGAGGGTGAGCTTGTCGACCTGATTCAATCGGCGCGTGAAAACGCCGACGCGATCATTATCAACCCTGCAGGATTTTCATTCACTTCGGTTGCTATCTTCGATGCCCTCAAAACCTTCGAGGGTCCAATCATTGAGGTACACATCTCCAATATTCATGCGCGCGATGAGCTGCACCGCCACTCTATTCTCTCGGCCGCGGCGAGGGCGGTCATTTGCGGCCTGGGCCCCTACGGGTACATCATCGCCATGCAAGCGGCCGCACGGCTGGTGGGGAAGCTTCCAGATATGCTGCCCCGACCGGTTCGCGACGGGTTCGGATGATGACGCCTGAGATTGGCGCTGATTGTCGTTGCAAGTCGTCCCCGGTTGTCAACCGGCTTGCTTGGGCGCTATGAGGAATCTCACCCAAAGGAGAAAGGTCCATCATGGCGCTGTTGGGTAAGGCAGCCGTCGCTATGTGGTGGAGCATTCACCCTGCGATGCGCGCCGAGTTCGGTGACTGGCACTCGCACGAGCATTTTCCGGAGCGCATGAGCATACCAGGCTTCCGTCGAGGCACCCGATGGACCAGCGCCACCGATGCTGACGGATTTTTTGTGATGTATGAGCTCGACGACTACGAGACGCTCACATCGACGGGCTATCTCGAACGGCTGAACGCACCAACGCCCTGGTCGACGAAGATGATGCCTCATCATTTGAACATGGTGCGAAGCCAGTGCCGCATTGCTGCGAGTTTCGGCGGCGGCCTCGCGACATCACTGTCAGCGGTCAGGTTCTCGCCCCAAGCCGACCAGCAAACGAAACTAACAGCTGTGTTGGCCGTGACTCTTAGAGAATTGCCAGGTCTTCCGGGTCTGACCGGGGCGCATCTCTTAATGACCGATACCCCGAGGACTGAGACGCAGACCAAGGAGCAACATCTTCGGGGCGGGGACACCACGGCCGACTGGATTGTTCTCGTGGCCGGCTACGATCCAGACGCCGTCAGTGAGATTGCTGCAAGTCGGCTTTCGCCGGATCGGCTCCATTCCTTGGGGGCGACGGAAACGTCAATTGCGGGCACCTACCAGCTCGCATTCGCAATGACTGCCTTAGATGTCGGGTAGTGTTAAAGCCGGATAGCTGAGAGAGTGGTGGCGTACGTCAATGGAGCGCTTTGCGGGCGCCCGCCAGCCCGTTTGCAACAATTGAAGTCTCGAGCGAAGCGCGGGTCCATGAGGGCAATGCTGGCCGATCTCGGGCGACGTTGGGAGCGGCCCACGGCGCGTGCAAAAACATCGGGGCCACTGGTTTGACGGGCACCTGGTAAGCAAGGGCGGGCTGTTCAAAAAAAACACAGTCGGCCAGCTTGCTGCGCCTCGGCCCCGACGAATTTTGAGGTTGAGCTCAGGTCAGCTCGGCGGCAGCTTTTTCGGACCCGTCACCGGTCCCCGTGTCTGCGGGCGATCGGACATGTCCGAAGCCACTGCCGATAGCTTCCAACGGCGCCGAAGGCGTCAACCGACAAGTTGACGGCGGGAGCCGGGCGAAGCCATGCCGCGAGGTCGTGCCGGATTCCACAAGGGCGCCAGTCCCTGTCGGATGCGGCAACACCCCAGCGCTACGCGAGGGCGAGCGCCAGAGCTCGAGCTCGACTTATGGCGCGGGAACGTGACAATCGACAGCCCGTTGTCGCAGATGTGTCGAGCCAGAGGTGGAATCGTGGATCGTGCATATCGATTGCTTGCAGGTTGCATGCCAATGGCCGGGCTTGCTCTGCAGTTCTGGCTGATGGTGCATTACCCAGGCGCCAAGAGCGTGCTCACGACCACCACTCACTTCTTTAGCTTTTTCACTATCCAGACAAATGTTTTGATCGCAGCCTCTTTGCTGCTTCCAGCAATCATGCCGGCTTGGCGCGTCAGCAAACTACTGTGCAATCCATCGGTTCGGACCGCAGTGATGGCGTACAGTGCGCTCACGGCGCTCGTGTACTTCACACTGTTGCGCAACATTGGTCACGACGACGGCCTGGAGCGGCGTGCCGATCAAATCTTGCACTACGTAACGCCTGCCTTGTTCTTTTTCGATTGGCTCACGTTCGTTCCGAAGGGCCGCGTCCGCTTCCGTGCCGTACCCCGCTTCCTGATCTATCCAGCGCTCTATGTCGGATGGACATTTCTCTACGGCGGCCTCACAGGGTGGTATCCCTACCCTTTCGTCAACGCCAGACGGCTAGACCCGTGGCATCTGGCTGCAAACTTCGTGGGCTTGGTCTTTATTGCGTTTATAATCCCCTACGTGCTGGTCGCGCTTGATCGACTTCTCGCAACATTGCGAAGGCAACCTGAGTAAACAGGAGGGTCGAGCGCCGCCACAAGGCTGCATGTCGTCAACCGAGCGGGACAGCCTTGAAGATGATTTCTGGACTGCGGCGTTGCCTGGCAGTCCACCTGGGCGGTTCCAACCTGACCCGCGCATGAGCGGGCAACGATCCGCAGCGTTCCCGTCCAGCACATTGCGACTTTCCTGTTGCCGGCAGTCGCAGGCATACTATTGACCGGACAAACAGGCGGCACGGAAGACGTCGGCTGTCGGTGATGGCCGTGGCTACGTCGTCGAGCTGACCCTGATCGAAACCAGCGATTCTTCGGTCCCGCCTGCTCCGTGATTGAGCTGTTCGGGCCTATTGCGATGCGCGGTTCGCCGATATCATGCAGATCATAAATGAGACCAGCACCTATGAATTGGCGCCTCAATGTTCGCAACGGACCGCACGGTCATCAAAGAGGCAGCAGAGCGTGTGCGCCCGTCGCGGGCAATTTCTACGGCAGCGGTAAGCCAACAGGTGTGGTCGGCCAGCAGCCGTTCGGCAGTGCCCGTGCCTCGGGCGCAAACGACAAGGTCCGGCTCGATGTGGAAGCTCGTATGCTTGGTATCGCCGCGCGCGATCGAGGCGACCGTCGTGCCACCAGTCGACTGCCGATACCCGTACATGGCTGCATGAGGGAAAGCAATGCATGCCGACGTGGTCATTGTTGGCGGCGGAGCGATCGGCTCGGCTGCTGCGTATTTCCTGCGCACCCATCGGCGTGCGTGTTCGGTGGCCGTAATCGAACGCGATCCGGGGTACACGCTGGCCTCGACCCCGCGGGCATCGGGAGGCGTGCGCCGCCTCTTCTCGCTTCCAGAGAACATCGCACTTTCGAATTTCAGCATTCCGTTCTTCGAGCGGTTCGAAACCGAGATGGCTGTCGGCGGCGAACCGGCAGTCATAGGTTTCAAAAAGCGTGGCTACCTTTTCATCGTCCCACCGAATTCGGTTGGCGTCCTTGCGCAGAACTTCAAGACGCAGACGGCGAACGGTGTGCGCGTGGTCTGGCTCGACCGCAGTGGCCTAAAGTCAAGGTTTCCGTCAATGGTCGTGGACGATCTTGGTGCGGGTGTCCATTCCCCGGACGACGGCTGGCTCGATCCCTACGCTGTGCTGCAGGGCTTTCGCAAAAAAGCGCGCTCGCTCGGGGCCGAGTTCATTGACGATGAAGTGGTCGGCGTCGACGTGTCGGGTCCTGCGGTCCGTGCCGTCCGACTGAAATCCGGCCGGCGAGTAGATGCCGGTGCGGTCATCAATGCCGCTGGGGCATGGGCGAAGCATATCTGTGCCATGGTAGGTTGGACCGTTCCTATCGAGCCGATGCGGCGCTACGAGCACTACTTCGAAGCCGAGGAGCCGATCGAGCCGTTGCCCTATATCAAGGACGTCAATCGTTTGGCGTTTCGACCGGAAGGCAAGGGCTATTCAGGCGGAGTACCGAGCCTCGCAGAGCCGCGCGGGTTTAATTTCGACGTCGACCATGGATACTTCGAGCGAGCTGTGTGGCCGGCCCTTGCAGCTCGGTTCCCCCAGTTTGAGCGCACGAGGGAACGCAACGTGATGTCGGGTCTTTATGATCAGAACGAGTTTGACGCCACACCGATCGTGGGACCCTGGAGTCGCCAGCTTGATAACTTTTACCTCATGGCGGGCTTTTCTGGTCATGGGCTAATGCACGCGCCGGGTTGTGGTCGTGCAATCGCCGAACTCGTCCTCGACCGTTCCTACCAGACGGTCGATCTCACGCGCTTTGGGTGGGGCCGCGTGATGCAGAACAAGCCGTGCGCAGAGCGCGGGATTATTTGAGAGCGCAGGCTGATGAGCGAGCCACTAGCGTCTGTGGGCGACCCGGTGCGCCTTTCCATTCCGGAACTTAGGGAACTGGTGGAAACCGCGTTGCTGCAGGCGGGAGCCAACCGAGCAAATGCCACCGCAATCGCCGGCACCATTGTCGCCTCGGAGCGCGACGGGGTTCGCAGCCACGGATTGCTTCGCCTTCAGGGCTTCGTTCACTCGATCGAAATCGGCTGGGCTGATGGACGCGCGCAACCGCAAATCATCTCAGAAATGCCGGGACTAGTCGTGGTCGATGCTCAAAACGGTTTCGCTCAGACCGCTTTGGCTCACATCAGGTCCAAGCTGGCGGGCATGGCCCGTGCCAATGGAACGGCCGTACTGCTCACTCGAAACTCGCACCACTTTGGGGCCTTGTGGCCAGACATCGAGGATTTCGCCGCGGAGGGTTTTGTCGCCCTCACCTGCGTGAACTCCAAGAAACGGATGGCGGCATGGGGAGGCCGGCGCCCCGTCACCGGTACCAACGCCATGGCATTCGCGTGCCCGCGACCGGGGCACCTGCCCCTGGTATGGGATCAGTCATCGAGCGTGATGTCCCAAGGTGATGTGCTGCTCGCGGCGTCCAAAGGACAGGAGGTCCCTTTGGGCGTGGGCTGCGACGCAAACGGCGAGCAAACGCACTCGCCATCTGCCATCCTGAACGGTGGAGCATTACTCCCGTTCGGCGCCAACAAGGGCGCTTCGATCGCGGTCATGATTGAAATCCTCGCCGCCGCCCTGACTGGCGGTCCGTTCGCCTTTGAGGATCGGTCGCCAAATCAGACAGTCACCACATCCAAAGGTGGTCAATTCATGCTCATCATCCATCCCTCCCATGCCAACTCGGCGTTCGGCGAACGCATTTCTGAGCTGGTAGCTGCAATCTTGGCAGCTGGAGCAATGCGCTTGCCGGGAGACCGCCGCTATCAGGCACGACGTCAGGCTCTTGCTGAGGGCGTCGCTATCGACGTAAGGACGTATCAATCGCTGGTTCGCCCCATCAATCCCAATGAAGACGCCACAGCGGCTCACCGAGACCGTCCGCTAAGTTGAGGCGATCTTTCTCCCGGGCGCGGCGCTGCTGGTCGCACTGAGAATGCTGATAACCCGCCGAGCCAGGCGAAGATCTGCAGCGACGAGGCCGTGATGGGCTGTGTGTTGTGCGCGGTACTTCCGGCCGAAGTGGAGCTGCTACAAAAGGGGGTGGCGGCCCCGGCCAGGGCCCAGGCATAGGTCAGCCTAACAGTCTCGCTGTTAGCGCTATCGAACCATCACACCCACCATCGATTCACCCCGCCACTGAGCGATCATTCGTTTGCGACGAGCGGGGCAGTTCGAGGGTCGCTATTGCTCAGTCGAAATGAGGCTGCATAGGCAGCATCCCGAAGCCATGCATCATCTTGTGACCACTCGTGTGTTTCGCCACATTCAGGACAGTGAAGTGGTGCCCGACCTGTGAAGGTGCTGAACCCCTTGATGTCGCAATGGATGCCAGTCGATACGGCCTTGTCGGCGTTCGGGCAGCGAACCATGATGACGTACGGCATTGCAGGCACCCCGCTTCATAGCCAATGGGGACACTCGTAGCCAAGTGTCCCCGCACCTTTCCGAGCGGACAGGCACATTGAAGCGACGGCACGGGTGCGTACCGCGCCAGAAAATGCGTTCCTGGTACTGGGTCCGAATCCAACCGCACTCCAACCACAAAATCGTATTTTAGCGAGCAAGACTTTACATCGGACCTTTCGCTTAACCCTCAGCGGGCGGATGAGTTGAGTGACTTGGCGGCAACATAGCATCCATCGTTGGCCGGATCTCGCACCCTCAACGGTGTCGCGGTCGCGTCCGGGGCCGGAACTCCTGTCAAAAGGTCCGATGTCGCCCTTTCCCCGAATCAGTAATTACAAGTGAAGGACAATCGTTGGGTCGGCAAATAAGAATTTGACATCTGCGGGGGCCCTTCGTTGTCCGTGTTGGCATCCTGCTCCCCGCTAATAGCAGTGATAGCCAAGAGGTGGCCCCCAGGCCTTAATCCCCTTGACCTGGGGGCTGCTCTTAAGCGCCGTTGACAGGCGACACCTGCTAGTGGTCGTCGAACGCCTTCAAGACATCATCACGATCTTCGGCCGGTGCTGCGACGGGCAGACGCGGGCGCTCAAAATCGTGGGTGCAGACGCTGTGAATCAGCGTTGTGCCTGTCCTGTTGTATGACACGGGGTATATGAGCACCCGATTTGATGCTGGTGTGCGTAAAGAAAGAGGCGCTCTGCAGAAGAGCGCCTCTCCGACTGATCCGCAGAGTTGGGTCAGTCGAGCTTGGTGAAGCACCTACTCTGATTCGCAGCGCCCGGCGCGAAGGTGCTCTAATTTTCCACGCATCTTCGATTAGACCGGTGTGGTTGCTGGCTTTCGTCTTAGCTTACACGTGTCGCCTTGGCTCTGCCCCTGGCCACATCGATTCGTGAGCTGCCGCCCTCGGAGGCGTATCAAGAGAACGGCATCTACATGATGACGCCATCGGCCACCACCCCAAGATCACCGAGCGCACCATGTGGGCCGTGTTCCGCACCTGCGGCCGCGATGATCAGCAGGGCGAGGTGGCAGCCAAATACATCCTGTCGCGAGGTGCTCTCGATCGCCGCAGGTGCCCAATAAGGTTGAAGGCGAAGGGCAAGCGGAACGGAAGCCGAGGCTTGGGCTCCGGAAAGCCAAACAAGGCGAACAGTGTCGTGCCGTTCGCCGAGCTTGCCTAACGATGAGCCTGCCTCACGCGGGGTCTTCACGTATCATCGAGGAGCTACTTTGTCAGCGTCTTCGCATGGTCGGGAATTTCGATCTTGGTAACGGCCTCCAGCGACTTGAGCCGACTATCAAGCGCATCAAGCTTTGCTGCAAGTTCAACGAGCCTTTGCTGAACGTCATTGATGCGGTTATCGGCAGCTGTCGCAATCGCCTCCACGGCCTGCTGCAAAGCCACGATTTGCTCTTGGTGGATATCCCCCCGGGATAGCAGCGCGTCCATGTCCTTGCGCACTCCAGCCGCCAATGCGTAGTGGTTGGTTGCTAAGAGCTCAATGGCTTCCTCCGCGCGCCTCATGCGTCCCGTCATCCGTCCCCAAAGTCGGGTTGCCCACTTGGCGGTATCGTCCGCCATTTTCTTGGCATTACGGTTACCCGGAATTGGCAGCATCAACTTCCTCCCAGACTGTCTCCTCACCCTCGATAGGTCTTTCGCTTGCTCGATCAGTTCGGCGTTGCGCGCTTGCCAGCCAAGCCGCGAGCCCGGCCAAGAACGAGAGCGGGGCTATCCACTTCGCCGTCAATTCCACGTTGCCTGCACGTACCAGCCGATATCCTACGCATAGATGGAACCCGCTGGCGTCAGATCCGATCGCGGCCCCCGCGAACATTTCAGTGGGGTCGCCCGCCAACCTTCGTCAATTCCTTCCGCGCCATCTCGCCGGCTTTTCCAAGGACGGCGCTAGTGCGCCCCAAGATGCAACAGTTGCCAGACAAGAAAGATAAGCGCGTAGAAGATTGAGGTACCGATAGTGCCGATTATGGCGCCTTCCCAAAAAGCCTTTCGCATCAGGTGGTTCGTTCGCTCCCGTTGCACCTATAGCTCCCCTGCCGTGAGTGATCAGGCACCGAACTTGTAATTATTTAGCCCTGTTCAAGTTCCGCGATCTCGTGCTGCAGGGATGCTGACTAGTTTCCGGAGCTACCGGCGATGCCTGGCCTCTGTCGCAAATCCCGCTACCACCAACTGCGGCGCCAGCGCAACGGGCCGAGGCGGCGGAGTTGACAGGGTGTGCTTGGGCACTAGGGTACTCCGGCTGAATATCCGAACATGCCACCAAGTGTCACGCCTCCACCTCTGCTTGCGCCGCGTTCGGTGGCGGTCATCGCGCAACGCGGCCACCGAACGAGGGCCTCGATCGTTTCATCCACGGCGACCGAGGCGGGCATTATCCTTTGAGCCACCAAGTGCGAACGATTTCGTCTTATGCGAGGGCGTCATTGCAACCAACCATCGCCAAGTCCGGTAATGCGCAACCGGCAGACTACGACATCGTTGTGCCCCGACCACCCCTGATGCAGGCCGATGCGACCGGGCGAATCTGCTTCCTGGCATGGCGATATGGAGCAACGCATGTCGATTGAAAAGATTGACACGCTGGTAGTCGGCGGTGGGCAGGCCGGGTTGGCCATGAGCGAACATCTGAGCGCCAACGGCGTGCCGCATCTGGTTCTGGAGCGGTACCGGATTGCCGAACGCTGGCGCTCGGAAAGATGGGACTCATTGGTCGCGAACGGTCCGGCTTGGCACGATCGCTTTCCGGATCTTGAGTTCGGCGACGTCGATCAGGGCGTGGCAGCTAACGATTTTCCGCCCAAGGAAACCGTTGCAGACTATTTCGTCGCCTATGCAAAAAAGATCTCGGCTCCGATCCGTTGCGGTGTCGAGGTGCTGAGCGTGGAGAGAATCGACGGCCGTCCCGGTTTCCGCTTGCAAACGTCCGCAGGCGTGATTGAGGCCAACCGTGTTGTCGCCGCGACCGGCCCGTTCCAGCGCCCGATCGTTCCGGCAATGGTTGCCTCCGACTCCGGCGTTTTGCAGATGCACTCCGTTGGTTACCGCAATCCCGGCCAGTTGCCAGAAGGCGGCGTGTTGGTTGTGGGATCGGGTTCGTCAGGCACCCAGATCGCAGAGGAGCTGCTAGAAGCGGGACGGCGCGTCTACCTGTCCGTGGGGCCGCACGACCGTCCACCGCGGGCCTATCGCGGGCGCGACTACTGCTGGTGGTTGGGTGTTCTCGGCAAGTGGGACGCGGTGGTCCGGGAAGCTGGAAAGGAGCATGTGACGATTGCCGTGAGCGGTGCACATGGCGGCCATACCATCGACTTTCGCCGCCTTGCCGCAAGAGGCATGATCCTGGTCGGCCGTACCGAAGCCTATGCGAATGGCGTGATTAGCTTTGCTCCGGATCTTGTCGAGAATCTCGCAAAGGGCGATGCGAACTACCTGTCCGTGCTGGACGAAGCAGACGCCTATGTTGCGCGAAACGGCCTCAATCTGCCGGAGGAGCCCGCTGCGCGTGCAACCGTGCAGGATGCAGACTGTGTGAAACATCCACTTCTCTCGCTCAATCTGGCAAAGTCCGGAATCGCAACGATCATCTGGGCGACTGGTTTTGCTTCAGATTTCGGGTGGCTGAAGGTCGACGCGTTTGATGACAATGGTCGGCCGAAGCATCAGCGCGGCGTCTCGGCCGAGCCAGGCATATATTTCCTAGGCCTGCCCTGGCTATCGCGGCGAGGTTCCAGCTTCGTTTGGGGCGTGTGGCATGATGCCAAGTATCTCGCGGACCAGATCACCATCCAGCGCAATTACATGGCGTATCACAATGCTTGTGAGCGAGCAGATGCAGCGCGATAGCTGCCTGCAGCAACACCGATATAAGCTCGATGAAAGCATGTCTCCGCTCAATGGAGATGGCGAGGCCGACAGCTTAGTAGCCGGATCCGAAGAGGCCACCAATGGCGCACCAGCGAATACGCAAGTTCAACACCAAGCACACCTATCCCGAGCAGCAGCTCGACAACGACCTTTGTCAGGTTGTCGTTGCCAAGGGTACGATGGTGTTCGTGCGCGGCCAGATCGGCCAGGATCTCGAGACCTCAAACAGTGTCGGCATCGGTGATGCGGCAGCCCAGACCGAACAAGCCATGAACAACATCAAGATGCTGCTCGAGGAGGCCGGCTCTTCACTACAGCACATCTGCAAGATTACCATCTACATCATCGATCCGCGTTATCGTGAGGCCGTCTATCGCGTCGTCGGCCGCCACCTCAAAGGTGTATTTCCCGTCTCAACTGGTCTTGTCGTCTCGGCGCTCGCTCGCCCCGAATGGGTGGTGGAGGTCGAGGCGGTGGCCGTCATTCCGGACTGAGTAACGCCGTGACCTTCTCGATCGCCGCACGCTGCGCCAATACGGGCATGTTGGGCATTGCCGTCTCATCCTCGTCGCCGGCGGTAGCCGCGCGTTGTGCTTATGCGCGGGCGCGCGTCGGCGCGGCGGGAAGTCAGAACATCACAGACCCGACGCTCGGGCCGAAACTGCTCGACTTGATAGCGCTCGGCGCAACGGCATCCGAAGCTGTGCGGATCGTTGCGGGGTCGGCCAAACACATTGGCTATCGCCAGCTGATTGCCGTCGATGCTGGCGGCCGTACCGGCGTGTTCTCTGGGGAGAAAACCCTTGGCACCTACGCAGCCGCGGAGACGGTAGGTGCCATCGCGGCCGGCAACATGCTGAAGACGAACGCGGTGCCGGAGCGCATGATTGCCGCCTTTTTGACCGCGAGCGGCGGCTTGGGTGGTCGGCTGTTGGCTGCCATGCGTGCCGGCCTCGATGCCGGTGGCGAAGAAGGGCCGGTGCATTCCGCGGGTCTCCTTCTGGTGCGGGACGTGCCCTGGCCCGTGGCCAATCTTAGGATCGATTGGTCCGAGGCCGATCCGATTGCCGACCTCGCGCGCTTATGGGAGATCTACGAGCCGCAGCTCGACGCCTATGTCACGCGCGCGCTCGATCCGACGGCGGCTCCAAGCTTTGGCGTTCCCGGGGATAAGTAGCCTGCCGCTGGCCAGCTGCGTCAGGCTTGCTCGGTAAGCCGATCGAACCGCGCCAAACGATGCCTCTTTTGATCGGTGTCGCTGCTCAGCGCCTGCTCGATGCGGTTCTGCACGGCCATGAACAGGGTCGTCAATGCCAGATAGTACAGCCCGGCAGCCGACAGCGCCTCAAGGTAACGGAAGTTCGAAGATGCGGCTTGGCTGGCGACCAGCAAGAGCTCCTGCACGCCGATCACCTCCACCAGCGCCGTCAGCTTCAACATGCTGATGAACTGGTTACCGATCGGCGGAATGATGATGCGGAAGGCTTGCGGCAGCACCACCAGCCGCATCACGTACCAGGGCTTGAGGCCGAGCGCGCGGGCAGCTTCGCGCTGCTCATCCCCCACAGCCCGCAATCCCGCACGAATGATCTCGGCAACGTAGGCGCCCTCGTTGAGCCCTAGCGCTAATACGGCACAGGCAAAGCGCGACAACACGATGCCGAGCGACGGCAGAACATAGAACGCGAACACGATTTGCAGCAGTACCGGCGTGCCGCGAAACAGCCAAAGATAAGTCTGCGCGAGGAACCCGAGCGCTCTGACGCCGGAGTCGCGCGCGATTGCCAGGATCAGTCCAACGACTAGCCCCAACATGAGTGAAGCCAGACTGATCCAGAGCGTGTTGAGTGCAGCGAAGAAGTAATCCCAACTCAGGAGATTCTTGAAGAAAATCTCCGGGTTGAACAGACTCATCGCAAGTCTCAGAAGATGGACGACTGCGGCGGCAGGTTCCACTTCTTGAGAAGCTGCGGGTAGGTGCCGTCCTTGGCCATGTCCTGCAGCGCTGAGTTGAGGCGGGCCTTGAGCTCGGTCTCGTCCTTGCGCAAGGCGATGCCAACCTTTGTGTTGCTATCGAAGGGAGATCCGGCGAGCTCGTAGGAGTCGGGGTTCTCGCTCATCATGGCGGCAATGGTTGCTGTCGAGTTGAGCGCGGCGTCAACGCGACCCTGCTGCAAGGCGAGCGCGACCGTGTCGCTTCCGGGCAGCGACAAAATCTCGATCTCCGGCTTGCCGGCACTCTTGCATTCGGCGCTGAGCGCCTTTGTCGAGGCCTCGAACGCGGTATTGACCGGTGCTGCCGCCTTCATTCCACATAATCCGTCACGGCCCGTGATTTTCTTGGGATTGCCCTTCTGCACCACGATCTGGTTGCCAACGATCACGTAGGGTATGAAGTCCGCAACCTGGGCGCGTTCGGCCGTTACGTAAAGGCCGCTCACGCCAACGTCGACGCGATTGCCGAGCAGTGCGGGAATAACCCCTTTGAACTCCATGCCCATCATGTTCGAGCTCAGGTTGAGCCGCTTGGCCAGATTGTCCATCAGATCGACATCGAAGCCTTGCGCCTTGCCGTCGCGCATGAATTCGAAGGGTTTGAATGTGGGCGAGCTGCCCCAGGTCAGTTTGCCGGTCTCGACAACCTTCAGATCATCGGCGAGTACGGGCGAGGCGATGAGAAGCAAGGCAGCGGCAAGCGTGTGGCGAAGCATGGTAGTTCACTCTCTTCTTGATGCAGCTCGTCAGGTGGCGTGCTCGAAATAGCGGTTCGGTGGTCTTTTGAGTCCCAGATGGTCACGCAGGGTCTTACCCTGGTAGTCAGTACGAAACAGACCCCGGCGCTGCAATTCCGGCACGACCCCGTCGACGAAGTCCTTGAGACCGCCAGGCATCGTGTGGAACTGCATCATGAAGCCGTCGCAGGCTCCGATGCGGAACCAGTGCTCCATGACGTCGGCAATGTCCTTCGCCGTGCCTTTGATGGTCTTACGCCCGCGCTCATAGCGCAAGTAGAGTTCGCGCAAAGTCGGCTTCTGTTCGTGGATGATCTTGACAATGCCATCGAAAAACGCCTTGTGCAGATTGGCGGATTTCGGCAGCTGGTTTACCGAGATCGGCTGATCGAGGGGCAATCCGGAGAGGTCCATTTCGAGGTCGGTGCCGAGCCGGAACAACCCGACGTCGGGGTGCATCATCTCCTGCAACTGCTGATGCTTGGCCTCGGCTTCGGCCTTGGTGGCACCGATCATCACCGGCAACCCCGCGAGGATGCGCAGGCTTGAAGGCTGGCGCCCATACTTCGCCATCCGCGCCTTGAGATCGTCATAGGCAGCCTTTGCACTTTCGGGGTCGGCGGCGCTTGCGAACACCACTTCTGCCGTTCGCGCCGCCAGCTCTCGACCGGTGTCGGAGGCGCCCGCCTGAATGATGACCGGGTGTCCCTGTGGCGCGCGCTCGATGTTGAGGGCGCCGTCGATTTGGAAGTACTCGCCCTGGTGCTGCACTACGTGCATACGCTTCGGATCGAAGTAGACGCCGCTGTTCTTGTCGCGAATGAAAGCGTCGTCGGCCCAGCTGTCCCAAAGCTCGCGCACGGCGTCCACGAACTCGCCGGCCCGCTGGTAGCGCTTTGCGTGCGGCGGCATCGACACGTGGCCGAAGTTGCGCGCGGCGTAATCGTTGGCGGACGTCACCACATTCCAGGCTGCCCGCCCACTCGAAATCAGGTCCAGCGACACGAACTGTCGGGCGACGTTGTAGGGCTCCGAAAAGCTGGTGGACACGGTTCCACCAAGGCCGATGCGGGTGGTGGCGCAGGCAAGCGCGGTCAGGAGCGTCAGCGGCTCGAGCTGGTTCATGTACATCGGGAACCGGCTCCAAGCATGCAGATTTTCGGTCCGCGTCGCCGGCGTGTCCGCGACGAAGAACATGTCGAACTTGCCACGCTCGGCCAGCTGCGCAACAGCGCGGAAGTGATTGATGTCGGTCGAAGCGGACGCGTGGGTGTCAGGATGGATCCAGGACGCGGGGTGGGTACCGGTCGCTTGGTCCGTCAGCAGCGCCAGCGACATCATGTTCGTGTTGCCCACGTCAAGCTCATCCGCCTGTCTGAACTAAGCACCCGGAGTTGCATGGATTTTGGTACGGCATCTGGGTCAGACAGTCGAGTCGCCATCTCGTCTCGGAGCCTGCAGGAACGTCACAGGTGGCGAATTCGTGCTGACCGAACAGCAGGCCGCACCAAGCCGCGCGGAGGTGGTGCTGCTTTGGCAGGGCGATGCCTTACCTATGCAGTCGGCCGCGGGTAATGGCATCGATCGGCAGCCCGCGATGTGAACCTCCGCCACGGCCTAAGCCACGTCCGCTCAGGTTTACGCCACTGGGTCGGGATCATCTGTCAGGGCGCTCCTTGGGGTGCAGAAAGCGGCGCAGCTCTATTTTGACGTTGAAAGCCGGAACCGGATCGGCGGCACCTGCGCCGGTTTCGATCGTGCAGAAGCAAGCAAAATTTGAAGGCGCACGCCATCTTCCCTCGGCGATTTCAGGGCGACGTGCGACCAGGAGCTGGTGGCGGTGAAGTTCAATTCATGCCGGCCGGGGCGACGCATGGCGCGGGTCCGCTTCCCGAGGCGGAGCCATCGATCGTTGGGATGGTCGGAAGATCGCACCGATCGAGCCCTTCACAGCGCCGCAATTCCTTTTGGCTTTGTCCTCAACGAGCGCATCCAGCGCGACCCGCGGTTGCGGTGGCGGGGCCCGGTTGGCCGCTTACGCCTGCCGTAGTTTCCTGCTTCGGTGCATTGCCAATCGACGTCCCTCTCTTTGCCGCAACGGCATCTGCAAGAGCGGGATAGCCGCTTCGGTTTGACTTGCCTCGTGCAGAGCGCGCCGGCGGTCGGGACCAAACCGCTGACCTAAAAGCTCACCGCTTGTGGCTGCGAGCTCCTCCAGGTCATGAGCGCAACGTCCGGTCGCGAGAGCTAGCAAAAGCCGCCTCTCCGGCTTGTCCGTCAGCAATCGCGGTCGCACAGGCGAAGCGTGTCACATGCAAGCCACGGGGGTAACCGCAAACCGCTTCGAGCCTGACGCGCGTGCCTTGCATTTGCCCGCTAAACAGGCCATTCCAGAGCATGAATGTTATAACATTACATATCGAGCCAACCTCCTGGCCCTACGTTTGGGCACTCATCGCGGCGATAATCGCAGGATCCGGCTCATGGCGCGTTGCTGAAGCGCAAACCCAGCTCCCCGAAATCGTGGTGACGACCCCGAGCCCAGTTCGACGGCCGACACCACCGAAACCTGCGGCCACCTCTACGGCCGAGATACCTGCACCTGCCGCGGCCCCTCAACCGCCCGCGGCCGAGTCTTTGCAAGTTCCTGCCGAGCCAAGCTTTGTCGCCGAATCCATTCTGACGAGGACGGAGCTCGCCGCGCAGCCCTATGCCCAGCTTGGCGATGCCCTCGGAGACAAGCCCGGCATCGCTGCAACCGCGTTCGCGCCTGGGGCCAGCCGGCCGATCATTCGCGGCTTGAGCGGATTCCGCGTGGGCATCACTGAAAATGGACTAGCGACCGGTGATGTCTCTGCGCTCTCGGATGACCATGCCATTCCCATCGATCCGAACTCAGCGCGGCAAGTTGAGGTCGTTCGCGGACCAGCAACCCTTCGCTATGGCTCACAGGCGATAGGCGGCGTGGTCAATTCCGTTAACAATCGCATTCCCGAAGTGGTCCCCTCCAAAGGCTATACGGCCGAAACGCAAGCTGGCTTGAGCAGCGTCGATAACGGGCGCAATGGCAGCGCGCTGGTCGAAGCGGGTGCCGGCAACTTTGTCGTGCACGCCGATAGCTTCAGGCGCATCTCGAATGATTACGGCATCCCCGGCGGCACACAACCCAACACCCGCGTCGATAGCGAGGGCTACGCGCTCGGTGGCTCTTACGTCTTCAAGGATGGGTTTATCGGACTAGCGTTCACATCCTTCGACAGCACCTATTTTATTCCCGGCATTGCGGCAGCCGAGGAGAAAAATCACATCGTCCTCAATCAGACCAAATGGATGAGCAAGGACGAATGGCGGGTCAACAGCATGGGATTGGAGGCCATTCGCTTCTCGTTCGGGGCCAGTGATTATAGGCACGATGAGGTCGACGGCCTGGGCGCCACCGCCGTGATCGGCTCGACATTCCTGAACAAGCTCTACGAAGCGCGCATTGAAGCGCAGCTGCAGCCCATCCAAACCGGGCTCGGTGAACTGCGTGGTGCGATCGGTACACAAGGCTACGATCGCGGGCTCACCGCTGCCGGCGATGACGGCATCCTGTTGCCGCCGGCGCACACACAAAGCATCGCCGCGTTCATATTCGAGGAATTGCAGCTGTCGAAGAAATTGCGCGTGCAAGCGGCCGGTCGCGTCGAGAACGATCGTGTCGATGGCACAGCCTCGACCTTTCCACCGACCTTCTTGCCACCGCCAGATGACCCTACGCAAATGCCCTCGACGCGGAATTTCCTGCCGGTCAGTGCCAGCCTCGGTCTCCTATACGATCTGCCGCTTGGTGTTGTGGCGCGGCTCACCGCCCAGCACGTTGAGCGTGCGCCCGATGCCACGGAGCTGTTCTACAAGGGCCCGCATGATTCCACGCAAACCTTCGAAATCGGCACGTCTGGCCTGGTTGTCGAAGAGGGCAATACCGTCGAGCTCGGGTTCAAGCGCGCCAAGGGCGATTTCCGCTTTGATGTTTCCGCCTATCACACCGACTTCAAGAACTTCATTTTCAAACGCTTTACGGGTGCCAAATGCGACACCGACTTTGCCTCGTGTGGCGTCGGCGGCACCGGCCCTCTTGACCAAATCATCTATTCCCAGCGTGACGCCAGCTTCCTCGGTGCGGAGGTTTTGGCGGAGCAGGACGTCGGCAGGATTTGGCACGGTGTTTGGGGTATCGACGGCCAATATGATTTTGTCCATGCCACCTTTAGCGACGGCTCGTTCGTTCCCAAGATGCCACCCCACCGGCTCGGCGCTGGCATCTACTATCAGGACACAAACTGGTTCGCGCGCCTGAACCTGCTGCACGCCTTCGGACAGAATGAGTTCGCCGCCTTCGATACTGAGACGCCTGGCTACAATCTGTTGAATGCTGAACTACGCTACACCTTCAAGCTTGATCAACCCGGGTCTTTGGGGACGGAGGTGACGGTCGGGCTCAAGGGCGAAAATCTGCTCAACGACGATATTCGCTTGAGTACATCCTTCAAAAAGGACGAGGTCCTGCAACCCGGCACCAACGTGCGCCTGTTCGGGATCGTCAGGCTCAACTAGCGAGCTGAGCCCACACATTTTGACGCGCCGTCGGGCGCCCGGGACTGCGCTGCGTCTCGTGTCGCCCAGCCAAGGCGATCTGGCGGTCGAACCACGGCGCTCTTTTCACTGGGGCGACGCCTTGTTTCCACGGTCCCAATGATCAGGATCGCTCGCGCGCCCTTTGCATCACCACGCAGGCAGGGAGGCCTGGGCGTTCGCGCAACCGCAGCTCGGCCGCGGTTGCCGACGTCCAACCGCGAAACGGCAGTCGGCAAAGTCGCTACCCCTGAAGCAACCCGAGACGAATTGATAACCACCGAATGTGGCCTTGGGATCGGGGCGG
>Ga0126384_10000240_pt1 | contig 28579 bp, 20 predicted proteins | sample PanSoiMetPlot_36_FD_92543 | JGI IMG/M metagenome (GOLD analysis project Ga0126384, IMG submission 92543) | Tropical forest soil microbial communities from Panama - MetaG Plot_36 | ecosystem: Environmental > Terrestrial > Soil > Tropical forest > Bulk soil | place: Panama | collected 2016-02-17 | reverse complement strand
TGCGTTTCCTGTAATCGAACTTCCACGTCCGGTAGGCGTTGCCGAAATGTTCGAACAACCTCAGAAAACCCAGTGTAGGCCACGGCCGGAACGTAAGCAATTCGCAGGGTCCCGCGCTCACCGCGAGCCGCACGACGCGCAGATTCTACAGCTCGTTCGAGCTGTTCCAGGAGTCGCTTGACGTCGTCGAGAAAGACTCCGCCGGCAGGGGTGAGCGTCACTCGACGACGATCGCGCTCAAAAAGCCGCAGCTCCAGCTCATCTTCAAGACTGCGGATCTGACGGCTGAGTGCCGGCTGCGCAATGTAAATGCGGGCGGCGGCTCGGCCGAAGTGCAACTCCTCGGCCACTGCAACGAAGTAGCGAAGGTGGCGTAGCTCCATGATGCCGAAAGGGTATCACAGGGCGACATACAATGTATTGGACGCGAAAATCGAGAAGGCCGATACTCCAATACCAGAGGTACTCGATCATGACTAATAGGCTTGATGAAGCGCTCGAGCGTTTATGCGGAACAAGCACCGAAGTGTCGGGCGGAGGTGACCCGAATCATGGCCCGATGGCTGCGGAAGCGCTGGTCAGGCTCGGCCGCGACGATGTAGTCGTGAGTTGGGCCGATCGTTATCGTCGTAAGCTCGACATGATGCCGGCATCTACGTTGCCCGTCACTGTTGGCACGTGGCGCGAAGCGCTTGGTCAGATCAGCCGGATCGCCGACTGGACCGCTTTCTTTCGTGCACAACTTGATGAAGCCCCGTGGCGGACAGTGTTCGCGGATTGGATTAGGCAACTCTTACGAGGGGCTATCTCAGCCGGCCAACATGGGCTCATCCGGACCGCGCATGCCATCCGCGCGCTCGAAGAAGAAGAAACTCAGCTTCGGGTCGAAGAACTAGGTGCCGCATTGGCTTATTGGGCAGCATATTACCGCGAACTTCCCGGTATTCCGCGCTTCGCGGGATCGCTTGATTTCGAAGAGGCGCTCGGCGAAGTCCCGCGTCTCAAGCGCGGCCAGTTGAAGAGCGGCATGCCGAGAGAGCTCTTCCTGAATGTAACCGACTCCCAATCAGAGTTCACTGCTGCAGTGGACAGAGCGATTAAGCCTGAATCGGTCGATGCTGCGCTGAGTACGCTTACAGAGGCGGGAGCCAGAATGTACTTGTCAGGTGCGACCCGTCACCCACTGGTGTTGCTCCACACCGTTACAGGACCGGCGGCGCTTCGACTTCTACTGCCGCACTTGCCGATATCCTTGCACAAGACAGCCCTGGCTTACGTTTGGCAGGCCATCGCTGCAATCACGGCAATGTATGCCAATGGGAGCGATGTTAACCACGATGAGCATGCTCCGCCGTCGCAGTCGGAGATCATCGAACGCTCCATAGCAACGGATGACCCGCACGCAATCAAATTCGCCGAGGCTTGCATTCGGGAGTTCAGCCTGAAACCCAATCCAGTCTATCTTGAAGCTGCGCACGACTGGGCGACACGTCTATTTCAGGCAAGGAAGTGGAGCGACGCACAGCTGGCTGAAGCCGGCCTCGCAGTGCGGTTCTAGCGTCGTTGAAACAGGACTTCAACAGGCGGTCTCCCGGCACCATCTGGTTTCACTTCGCAACCAGGGCACGCTTCGCCTCGCCAAGAGCAAGCATCAGCTTATATAAATGATGGGCCTCATGAAGAAGGAAGAACTCAATCCACCCGTTAAGATCCATTTGGCCAAAGAGTGGATGGATGCCGACACGATTTTCTTCCGGCTCCGAAAGACCCCTGATGAATTGAATGATTTCCGCTCTGAGATTATTCAGGCGACGAATGACCTCATCGGTGGTCAGCGATGACCATTCACTCCAGCTTGAATCCTCCTCAGCGCGATAGCGACCCAGTTCTGGAGCATCCTCTGTCATGATCCGGCGAAGGCGCTCCAGGAAGATTTCGTGATGGCGTGCCAAATGAGCTAAGTTTTCATGCGCCGACCATTCGCCGCGCGGCGTGCCGGCCGTGATGATCCTGGGCGGTGCGTCGCGAAGAAGCATGGGGATTACATCAAGCTGTGTCTCCAGACGCAGCAGAGTAGATTTGCTCAGCATCCGTTGTTTTCTCCTTTCATGGACAGCCCGATTTCGCCCATTAGAAGGTTTCACCACCGAGACGTGCTCTGGTTATTATCCCCTCTTTCGGTACTGAAACTTATCGATGCCAAACCGCTTTATTCTTAGGTCGAGGGTAGAAGGTGGGAGTCCCAAGGCTCGGGCCGCGCCCTTTGAGCCGGATATGCGCCCTGCTGAGGCGCGCAGCGCCGCTTCAATTGTTTCGCGCTCTTGAGCCTTCAGAGTATCATCCATATTACCGGTTATGTTGTTTATCACACCATCACTAGCAAGCGCATCGCGCTCAACGCGAAGCGTGCCATCGTGGGACAAAATGATTGCTCTCTCGATAACGTTTTCGAGTTCACGCACGTTGCCGGGCCAGCTGTTAGACTCAAGAAGCTTCATCGTACGCCGGTCAATGCGGCTAATCGGCCGCCCAAACCGCTTGCCGTGCTTTTCAGCAAAGTGTGCGGTGAGCAGCGGAATATCTTCGTGACGCTCGCGCAGCGGAGGCACTCGCAGCGGAAAAACATTTAGTCGGTAATACAGATCACTGCGAAACTGGCCAGCGCGCACTTTTTCATTCAGATCCGAGTTAGTGGCTGCAACGATCCGGACATCAACATGGATGGGTTCGCTGCCGCCCAGCCGTTCGAATTCGTGCTCCTGCAGGACTCGAAGCAGCAACACCTGAAGACCTGCGGGCAATTCACCGATCTCATCAAGAAAAAGAGTGCCTCCGTCAGCCTGCTCAAACCGCCCCTTGCGCCGGTCAACTGCGCCGGTGAACGCGCCACGTTCGTGACCGAACAGTTCAGAAGCCAGCAACGTTTCCGGAATCGCCGCGCAGTTGAACTTAATCAGCGGGCCCTTTGCTCGGCGAGAGCGCCGATGAATCGCACGCGCGACCAGCTCCTTGCCAGTTCCGGTCTCGCCTACGATCAAAACCGTCGCGTCGGTTGCTGCGACCTGCTCAACAGCATCCAGCACTCGTCCGATAGGCAACGAGTTGCCGACGATCTCTTCAAACTTTGTGACGCGGCTGAGTTCGTCGCGCAAAGCGATGTTTTCGGCTTCCAGTTGGTCGCGTAATCGAGCGATCTCTTCGTTGGCCAGTGCGTTGGCGGTCGCCACCGCAATTGCGCGCGACACATCGGTCAGAATCATTATCTGCGCGGGTGTGAAAGGGATCGGGTCGAGTCGAGAAAAAACAAGCACGCCTATTGCGCTTCCCCGCGCTTGCAGAGGAATTGAGGTATAAGCGCGAACCCCTGCAGCATTCAGTTTGAATTCCCAGGGCCACCAGCGGTCTTTTTTCAGAATGTCATCACACACATAAGGCTTGCCGTTATCGAAGACCGTATCGAATTCCAGCTCTTCGTAGGGTATGAGCTCTTTCTCGGGCGCAGCTTCCTGAGCGCGCATTTGCGAACGCGCGCGCGCTTCCGGATCGAAGACATGGTCATGGTCGCGGGTTGGCGAACCTACAACATGCATCGCCCACGGCGATCCCTGCCGTCCTTTAATAACTATGATGGCGACGCCGAAAAAGGGCACCACCGGAACCAGTACTTCGGCGATTGCGGCCAGCACCCGATTCAACTCTCGTTCAGAGTTAATTGCCTCCCAGGATTGCAATACCAGCGCGTGACGCTGGCTGTCACTCGGAAGGTTTCCAGGCGTCTCCGGATTGGCTATTACCTTCGGTGCTTTTTTTGTCAAAGTGCACCTCTGGGCTCAGTATAGAAGAGCCGGCTTCAGATGTGAATTCACAGGAAGCTGTGAGAATTTCGTCGTCATCTGATTTCAAACCACCAATCAACTCCTTTGTTTGCAATCACTCAAATTAGTTTGCAACGTTGGCATCCCTGTTGCGGAGCAAGCAGCGTGCAGGTGGTGCTATGAAAACAGTTGATTACTTGCCGCTGATTACTAAGAACAGCTTCCGAAATCGACGTCGCAGCTTACTGACGATCAGCAGTCTCGCAGTATCGTTGTGTTTGCTTGGCGTGTTGATGGCCATGAGTCGCGCTTTGTTTTTCGAGGCCGAGCAATCTCCCGCACAAGCGGTGCGCCTGGTGACTCACAACAAGGTTTCACTCGCCCAGCCGATGCCTGCGTCCGCCGAACAGAAGATTCAACAGATCCAGGGAGTTCAAGCCGTATCAGTACGGCAGTGGTTTGGCGGGAACTATCGTGATGCCCGCGACACTCGCAATTTCTTCGCGCGTTTCGCGGTCAGACCGGAGAAACTGTTTCAGATCCAGTCCGAGCTAATTATTCCCGACGACCAGAAACAAGCGTTCCTGCGTCAGCGCACAGGCTGCGTCGCGTCACGAGATCTGGCAAACAAATTCGGATGGACACCTGGGGAAAGAATAACAATTACTGGCGACATTTGGGCTGCCAATCTTGAACTCACGCTGGTTGGCATTTTCGATGATCCGGACCGCAATGAATGGCTATTCTTCAATCACGATTACCTGCGTGAAAGCCTGCCATCTACAGATCCGAATCGAGACCTGGTCTATCAGATTTTAGTGCAAGCGGATCGGCCGGAAGATGTTTCAAGCGTAGGCAGAGCGATTGACGATTTATTTGCAAACTCACCCTATCCAACAAAGACCGAATCCGAACAGGCATTCGCTCTCAGCTTCGTTTCGTTCCTGGGCAATCTGAAGCTGTTTCTGCTTGCTATTGCTGGCGCGGTTACCTTCGCGATATTGCTGGTTTCGGCGAACACCCTGTCAATGAGCATTCGCGAACGGATCCGCGAAGTCGGGATCCTGAAAACCCTCGGGTTCACACCCGCGATGATATTGGGAACTCTGCTCGGAGAAGCAGCAGTTTTGGCGCTGATTGGCGGCGCGGTAGGTAGCGCTTTTGCGTGGGTCTTGTGCAAGTTAATCAGCAGCGCTCCGACTCCTGTGCAGCAATTGAAAACGCTGAGCGTGACCCCCTTGATCACCTCGCTATGTCTGTTCGCCGCGCTGTTGATCGGGCTTGCGAGCGGAATGATTCCGTCTGTCGGCGCATCGCGCAAATCGATACTCGATTCGCTCAGACATACCGGATAAAGACTATGGCGATACCATTAAATTACAACCTGCGGAATCTGATCGTCCGAAAGACCACGACCCTGATGACGGCGGCCGGCATCGCGTTGACCGTCGCTGTGCTGGTTGGCGATCTGGCATTGGTAGAAGGGCTGAGCACGGCTTTCAAGAAGACCGGTCATCCTTTACAGGCGCTCGTGTTGCGAAAGGGTGCGAACGCTGAGATCGGAAGCGTGGTGACCCGCCAGGCTTTCCAGACCTTGAAAGCGAAATCCGGAATCGCCGCAAACAGCGCCGGTGAGCCGCTCGCTTCCCCGGAGATCGTCACGGTGATCAACCTGCCGAGCATCGACAGCCCGACTGGAATGAATGTCACCCTTAGAGGTCTGGGCGTGTCCGGCATTGAGATGCGCAATGTGAAATTAAACCAGGGTAGCTGGTTTCAGCCCGGCCAGCGACAGATCGTCGTCGGAAAATCCGTAGCAAAGCGTTACCCGAATGCGCAACCAGGCAAGAATTTGAAGTTCGGACGCGGCGAATGGGAAGTGGTGGGCATTCTGGACGGAGGCGAGTCGGCTATCAACAGTGAGATCTGGGGGGACCTGAATCAGATCAGTTCCGATTTCAATCGTGAGGACCAGGTCAACTCAGTACTGGTGCGCGCCGTGGACGCGGCGTCGATCAAAGCGCTGATTAACTCAATCAATGACGATCGACAGCTCAATGTGTCGGCAATTGCCGAGCCCGAGTACTACGAACGCCAGACTTCGGCGGGCGCCCCGTTGCAGTTTTTCGGCATTCTCGTAGCAGTAATCATGGCAATCGGCAGCAGCTTTGCAGCAATGAATACGATGTACGCCGCGGTCGCTCGACGATCGGCGGAGATCGGAACGCTGCGAGTAGTCGGATACTCGCGCGCCAGCATCCTGCTCAGCTTCCTGGTTGAATCGCTGATGCTTGCGTTGATCGGCGGCGTTCTCGGTTGCCTACTAGCGCTGCCGCTGAACGGCATAACAACCGGAATCGGCAGCTTCGTCACCTTCAGCGAAATTGCTTTCAACTTTCGAGTTAGCTCTCAGGCAATGCTCGTCGGAATTATTTTCGCGCTCATCGTCGGCGCGATCGGCGGGTTCTTCCCTGCGCGGACTGCAGCTCGTAAGGAAATTCTGACTGCACTGCGGGAGATTTGAGTATGCAAGCCCTTAGAGAGCCGTCGGTCAATGATCGCGAAGAGAACGACATAGATGCTGGATTGAAGAGCCTGTTGATTGACCGTTCGAGTAAGCGGCCCTATCGAGAACAAAACCGTTTGCGGAGCAGAGCGCTGTATGCGTTGGGGTTGCTGTTCGTGGTCGCCGCGGCTGGATTCATTTACAGCAGGGCGACGGCCGCGATCGAAGTTGAAACGATTCGGGTGCGCGGGAGTTCGGCCCCGACCGCCGACATTGCGAGCGGCGCAACGATTCTCAATGCCACGGGTTACATTGTCGCCGCGCATAAGATTGAACTTGCCTCAAAAGTCTCCGGGCGGGTCGCCTGGATTGGAGTGGATAAGGGCGACCGCGTCAAAGAAGGACAGCAGCTGGTCAAGCTCGAAGATGAAGAGTTTCGAGCGCGGCTTACTGAGGCGCAAGGCCAGTTGAATTCGTTCCGAGCCAAACTGGCCGCCCTGGAAAATGGGTCACGCCCGGAAGAAACCGCTCGGAGTCGGGCAGATCTGGAGCAAGTGCGTGCGGATCTGGAAAACGCTCGCGTCACCCTCGACCGCACACGCACGCTTGTAGAGCACGGCGTGCTCGCACGTCAATCGCTTGACGATGCTCAGGCGCGATTCGACTCGCAAACAGCCCGCTATTCCTCATTCGAGAAAAGTTACTCGTTGGTCCGTGCGGGTCCTCGCCTCGAAGATATCCAGGCGATGCGTGCTCAGGTCACGCAGGCGGAAGGCACATTGGCGTTCGCACAATCGGAGTTGGCGAACACTGTAATTCGCTCACCAATCGCAGGCGTGATCCTTGAACGAAATGTCGAACGCGGCGAATTCGTCACCACGGGATTTGCCACTGATCGCGGGGCAAAGGGGTATGTTGTATCGCTCGCCGATTTGGCCGATCTGCAGGCCGAACTCGACATCAACCAGAATGATTTCGCAAAACTCGGATCAAACCAGCTTGCGGCCGTTACGACAGATGCTTATCCCGATCGGAAGTACAAAGGAGTAATCGCCGAGATTTCTCCTGAAGCCAATCGTCAAAAAGCAACCGTGCAGGTTAAGGTCAAGGTAATCAATCCAGACCAGGATCTGCGACCTGAGATGAACGCAAGCGTTGCGTTCCTTTCGTCTGATAAGCCTGACAGCAAAGCCGAGACAAATGATCCAATAACAATTCCTGCGTCCGCAGTACGCGATGGAGTAGTGTTTGTGATAGTCGACAGAAAAGCAGTCCGTCGTCAGGTCCAGTCCTCAGGAAGTTCATCGCAGGGAATAATCATCTCGAGCGGGCTTTCGGGCGGCGAGGATCTGATCGTTAACCCACCAGCAGATCTGAGAGACGGGCAAAAAGTTCGCCCGAAGAAGGAATAATCATGAAAGAAGCAGTTATCGAAACCCGACAACTCACGCGAGAGTTTATCCGGGATCAATTTCATGTAATCGCGTTGAAAGAGGTGGACCTCACCATTAATCGCGGCGACTTCGTTGCCCTGATGGGTCCGTCAGGTTCAGGCAAGTCCACGTTGCTGCACCTCATCGCCGCAATGGATCGTCCAACCAGCGGTGAGATCAGGGTGCTCGGCGAAGATCTCCGCCAGTTGAGCGAACGGGAGATCGCTCATTGGCGTAACGAACACATCGGCTTCATTTTTCAATCGTTCAATCTGATTCCGGTGATGAGTGCGATTGAGAACGTCGAACTGCCGCTGAAGCTGACAAACCTGAAGAGAAGCGAACAGCGCGAACACGCGGCAACTGCATTGAAGCTGGTCGGACTGTCCGAACGGATGAGACATCTGCCGCGCCAATTATCTGGCGGTCAGGAGCAGCGCGTAGCCATCGCGAGGGCGATTGCCACTGATCCCGATCTTATTTTGGCGGATGAGCCTACAGGCAACCTCGACGCAACGTCGGCACAGGAAGCGCTGACGGTGCTCGCCAAGCTAAATCGGGAGTACGGCAAGACTATCGTGATGGTGACGCATGACGCTCATGCCGCTAGCTATGCGTCCAGGGTCCGTCATCTTGAAAAGGGAGTGCTGCTTCAAGAGGGTGAATTGCCGGACGAATGGATCATTACTGATCCGGTTACGACGGATTCATCCGGAATTTCTGCAAGCAGAGTTGCACCATGACCAATCAACGACATCTTCGACTCGCGAGTCCTGAGCGGGTCATTGAGGAAACGAAACCGTCGCGCCAGCATTCGAGGGTGATTTGGACAGCGGTTATCCTACTCGTCCTTATTGGCGTTGGAGCGGCGGTACGACGGGCGCTGTTCCTCGTGCCTATTCTGATCAACGGCTATGTCGAGCCAGCGCCGAGCCCCAATCCAATGCTTGCGCAGTTCAGAGCGCTGGACGATTTGTTCGCGCGCTATCCGGTTTTAACGCTTGTCCACATCATTTCCGCGCTGATGTTCTTGATATTAGCGCCGGTTCAGTTCAGCCGCAGATTTCGCGAACGTCACATCAAGTGGCACCGACGTAATGGACGGCTTGTTCTGATGTGTGGGATGGTGGTTGGTTTGTCAGCGCTAGTGATGAGCCTGGGCATGCCTGCTATCGGAGGGGTCAATCAAGCTGCAGCGACCACGCTATTTGCGCTGTTCTTTTTGTTCGCTCTCGGAAGGGCGTATCGCCATATTCGGCGACGCGAAATTACTCTTCACCGCGAATGGATGATCCGAGCTTTCTCAATTGGTCTGGCAGTCGCAACTATCAGGCCGATTATCGGCTTCTTTTTCGCGACCGGTCGCTTAACAGGTCTGACACCATATGAGTTTTTCGGGACCGCTTTTTGGATGGGCTTTGTGCTCCATCTGATTACGGCCGAGATATGGATTAAATGGACGAAACCGAAGATATCAGTGCTGCCGTTTCGGGTATTGCCTTAAACTGTCGAGGGTCTGTCGTGGTCCGTTCACACTAAACGCATACGACGCGCTAGACGCTCTTGGCAACTTCCGACTCGATTTGATCAACAATGGCTTCCATCAAACATCCGGTCGGCACAAATCTCACTCCGCACCGTCGCATGCGAGTCAGGAGTTCTCTGGATTCAGAGTCAACGAAACTAACCGCCGCAAGTTCCACGACGAGCGGCTTTAGAGGCTGACGTTCCTGCGCCGCGTGCCAACAGCCCTCCAACTCCGATGCGACAGCCGCGGTCAGCTTTCCCTCGATGTTAAAGCGCGTTGATTCACCCTTATCGTGTACGCTGATTCTTAGCATTGTCGTTCGCCTTCGACTCTACTTTGTGTTAGTCACCGGCGTATTGGGCAAGTTGCTTGCCAGACGACGCGCTTATGCTGGAATGAAGAACCGCCAAAACCCGGGCAGATAAACGCGACTTTCTGGAACCGCAAGTGACTAAATCAAGTCGTCTGGCGCCATATCGTCAGCTTGCTGGAAGAAGTCTGAAGGCCAGTGAACCCCGCCCCGCGAGTTCCCTGTTATTCGGAGTAAACCTGCCGAAAGGGGTTTGTTTATATTTGCTAATGCCCTGGTGGTGGGTTCGGATTGAATCTATCGCTCTTCGCGGCATTCAGTAGCGAGCCGCGTAACGCGTCCAATTGATCGAGCGACTCGGCGAGCCGTCGAAGAACGTTTGTCCTGCTAGTCCAGTGCTGGGCCGCGGCGTCTGTGCGACCAATTTTTTCGTACAACAGCGCAGCGGTCTCATGTACTCGCCAATCTGCAAGGGGCGCCGAAGCACCTTTCAACGTCTCAAGCGCGTGTGCGATTTCATGCTCTCCTCGATTCAGTTCGTCCGCCGACAACGCGATCTCGGCGAGCATCTGATGCCCAAGAGCAACATAGGTCCGTTCGCCCGGCAAACCGGCCGCTTCGCATAAGGCTCTTGCGGCTTCCCGAGCTTGATCTACGTCTCCCAAACCAAGCAGACATTGCGATAGTCCATATTGCAAAGGCAGTCGGAATATCCACTCCATCATCACTTGATCACGCCCAAGTTTCTCGTCTATTCGCTGGAAGCACTCAAGCGCAAGCTTGTATTGACCGAGCCCGCTTAGCGTGGTGCCTCGCAAGATCAGTCCCAGGAAATTTGCGGTCTCGTGGCTTTTATCATCTCCAGTCTGGCTCAAAATGCGATTACAGCTATCCAGCGCGTGCTCGAAGTCAAGCGCATGTAAATACAACCAGGTGTTCTCGAGGTCCAACAGGGCTGCGAGAATGTTCTGTCCATTTCTCTGAGCGACATCGACGGCCGTTCGAAGCACCGCGCGGAGCTTGCCCCACTCTCCTGCATGCAAAAGAGCCCAGCCCCAGTAAAACAAACAGTACAGATAATCAAACCCATCGCCGGCTTCCAGTGTGAGCCAGGAGCCCTCCTCTGCCGTGAGACAAGCAGATTCGTAATCCGATCTGAGACATAAATAGTAGGTATAACGTGCGACGTGCATGCTCAGCAGGGCGCGATCACCGGCCTGTCTTGCTGCATTGATCGCGTCTTTACTGGCTTGTTCATCTTCGTGCCGCCACTCAATGAATCTAGAGTGCCAATATCCCCAATATGCACGCACATGTGTCTTCATCAATTCGTTTTGTAATTTTGGTATCAGTGTGACGGCTCTTTCGAAAGTCTGAGGACATCGTTGTCTTTCGACCCAGGAGAATGCGCTTGCAGCGTGCAACAACGCCCGCGCTTCGGTCTCAACCTGATCAGATTCCTGCGACAGCCTCGCAAGCTCCATGAAGTCTGCTGCAGCAGTTGTCATATCCCCCATCGCGCGACGCGCCATGCCGCGCTGTTCAATGAGCGCGATTTGCGCGCCTTGTTGTTCTTGTTCGGGCAGCCGTCTAACCAGCTTTAAAGCCTGTTCAAGATTCTCAACTGCCTCACGGCCTGCGTAGCGTCGCGAGTCTATGTCCGCCGAATGCCTGAGATACTTGACTGCCTTTTGATAATCCCGTCCTTGTTCGAAATGCATAGCCAGCTCGGCGGCAATTTCGCCGACGCGGTCGCGATAGGTTTTCTCGCCTTGTTCCGCTATAAGCAGATGAAGACGAACAGCTCTGGCCGCCGGCACACGGTCGCAAAGCGTATTCAAATAAAGCGAGTGCGTGAATCCGTATCTCGCTGATACCGTTCCGTCAGGGAACTCACCGGTACCGCTTGCCTTTAACAGATAACTCTTACGCGCTAATTCTTCGCATTTGTCCTCGACCTCGATCAGGTCAATTCCGAGGGCCGACGCCACGGCGAGCGCTGAGAATCTCATTCCGCAAAGGCTCGCCGCTTCCAGGACCTGTTGATCCTCGCTGCTCAACCGTTCTATTTGCCTCGTAATCATTTGCCGAATATTCTCCGGCATCCCGACTTCCAGATCCCCAAGCCTGCTGACGAGGTTCCAGGCTCCGTCCTGATGCACTATGAGACCTTGAGAGATGAAGAAGTCGATCAAGTTAACGACGAATAATGGATTTCCCTCGGTCCGATGCTGGATGATATGAGCCAGGTCAAGAGGAAACTGATGCCCTGCAAACCGTTTGCCTAAATAATCTGTTATAGCCTGTTCGCTGAGGTACTCTAAGGGGAACAACTCGCAGCGCCCGTGACCCTGCAATTCCTGCATGACGGCTTTGAAAGGATGCTTCTGCAGAATTAGATCTACGGGACGGTAGGTGCCTATAAGCATCAACCTTGCGGGCTCTCGCCTCGCAGCAATCGCCGATAAAAGATCGACCGTTGAGTAATCACTCCAATGGAGGTCTTCAAGAACAAGCACGCAAGTTGTTTCTTTTGACAGAGCCTCGAGAGTCTCCGCCATCTCCCGCACCATGCGATCCCGCGTTGCGCCGAGTATTTCGCGTCGAAGCGCCGCGGCAACGTTGACGCTCATCAGTGTCGGCATTTGTGCGACCCACGTTGGAGCATTCCGAAACAGCATGTCAACGACCTTCGGGTCGTTGCTTTCACGCGCCAACCGTGAGACTGCCTCGAGCACCGGCAAATAAGCTTCGCTCGCGCCGAACTGCTCGAGGCATTGGCCGCGAGCGATATGGATGCCTGGTGCAGAGCCGAGAGTTTTTAGAAAAGCCTCAATCAGGGCGGTTTTGCCAATACCAGCTTCGCCGGTGATAAAGACTACTTGCCTCTTTCCTTCTTCGGCTCGCTTGAACAACAAGCTCATTCGCGCCAACTCTGCGCCTCTCCCGACCAATTCACCTTGCGGAAGAATGGGCGCGAAAGATTCCAAAAACGCTTCGTCACTTTGCGACGACTCCAAGGCGCTTGTGTGAGATAAGTTCCCTATAAAACGGTAACCGCGACGGTGAGAGGTTTCTATGAACTTTGGAGATCGCGCGTCGTCCTCCAAAACCTCTCTGATCTGACGAATGCATACTTTCAGGACGGTGTCGGTCACTGCAGTCTCAGTCCAGCAGGCGTCGAGCAACTCCGACTTTGTCACGAGCCGGCCAGGCTTCTGCAATAGATAAAGTAGTACTGCGAAAGGCTTGGGACTAAGAGTGATTAGCTCATTATTCCGCCTCAAAGTCTGATTTTCGACCTCGAGTTGAAAGGGCGGAAAAGTAATGACCGCCGATTTCCTCACAATTAGATCTCCTAACAATTTCTGAACTGTAATTTAACTTCTCGCTTATGACTTGGCTGACCGAACGCTCCTATTCTGTGACCGTAGCGAAGCGATTGCAATGTTGTGGGAGAAATGAGCTTCGATAAGTGAAAAAGAGGTTGCGTGCAACCAGGAGGTTTATGTTGAAGGCAATAAAAACGGCAGTTCTTATGCTGGCGGTGCTGTCGGTGATCTGCATTATCTCTCATGGACTCACGGTGATGGCGGAAGATCCACTGTCTAACTTCTTTTTGGATATTCCTAAGGTGTGGGTTGATGAGGACTTAGCAAAATTAGAGGTGCCGCTGGCTAACGCGGCTGCCTCACCCAAACACGCGCCAGCCGCCTACTATTACCGGGTACCGGTTCGTCCTATTTACAAAAGTTATCCCGTTTATGCTCCCGGCAAAGAACCAGCTGGTTATATGGAATCGCTCAAGCAACTGGCGCCGGAACTCGTCTTTGATGCTACAAAACTCAAAACCGAAGAAGATTGGATCAAAGCCGGTGAGTTGGTGTTTGACGCGCCAGTCTTCTACAACGCAATAGTTCAAACTTTTCAAGTCAGGGATCCAGGTTGGTACGAAAAGATAGGAACACCCGTGGCAAAGGATGGCACCGTGCCTTTCTGTCATTATGTGATCAGAGAGAAAGGCAAGGTCGAAATGGCCACTGTCTCGTGCGCGATGTGCCACACTCGCGTGCTTGCAAACGGAACTGTACTAAAAGGCGCGCAGGGCAACTTTCCTTTTGAACTTGCCGCAGCTCTGAATGCCTTGCCTCGAGCTACCCCGGAACGGACGCGCGTCTTTGAACGTGCGTTTTATGGTGCTCCGTGGATCAAACCCGACCCACAAGACGGTCTGGACCAAATGTCGGTGGGAGATATTTTTAAATATCACGCAGCAATCCCCGCCGGCGTCATCGCACGACAGGGCACGAGCCCGCTATCACCCGCCCAGATCCCGGATCTGATAGGCGTTAAAGAGCGAAAATATCTCGATCATACCGGCTTGCTGATTCAGCGCTCGATGGCGGACCTCATGCGTTATTCAGCACTGAATCAAGGCGGTAGCGATCTTGCGAGCTTCGGCGGATTTATTCCAGCGGCGAGAGACTTCCGCACTCTGCCCGACCCTTCAACTCAAGGGCGCTATAGCGATGAACAGCTCTATGCGCTTGCTCTGTATATCTATTCACTCAAGCCTCCGCCCAATCCCAACAGGTTCGACCGGATCGCGGAACGCGGCCAGGAAGTCTTCAAGCGTGAGGGCTGTGCCGTTTGTCACACGCCTCCGCTCTACACAAACAACAAACTTACGCCTGCTGCTGGTTTCAAAGTGCCAGACGACCATCGCGAAAGGTTTGATGTGATGTCGGCGTCGATAGGCACTGACAATTACCTGGCAATGAAGACCCGCCGCGGCACCGGGTACTACAAGGTTCCCTCGCTCAAAGGCGTATGGTATCGCGGTCCGTTCGAGCACAACGGCTCCGTAGCGACGCTTGAAGACTGGTTCGACCCGAAGCGATTATCGGAAGACTACATTCCAACCGGCTTTCGGGGAGCCGGAGTTAAGTGCCGCGCCGTTAAGGGGCATCCCTTCGGGCTCGATCTTTCCATCGACGACCGCCGAGCTTTGATTACCTTTCTGAAAACGTTGTGATGAAGCCCGGCCCTTTTCTGGGCGGCTAGCATTCCTTGACCAAATTATGAACATCGGTCCGCGCGGAAGTTCGCAAGCCGAGAATTGTATTTAGCGACCCGCCGGATTCACTTCTTTGAAGCGCGAGAACTTAGCAAAATGAAAATCAAAATGAGAATTATGCCTGGAACTCTGGTTATCGTGTTGAGTCTATTAACAGCACTTGGAAACGCGCAGCCACAAGCTGACCGATCAATAAGTGGACCTGCGACTGCGACAGGACTCGATCCAGCTTTTGGTCTTGCCGGCAAGGTAATAACTGATTTTGGGTTTGACCGTGACGCCCAGGCGCTGGCTATTGCAATTCAGAGTGATGGCCGAATTGTAGCAGCGGGTCGCGCATCGATTCCCCTCAACGGATTCGATTTCGCTCTCGCTCGCTATAACTCTGACGGGAGCCCGGACCTGGGGTTTGGCATCGGAGGGAGAGTCACAACAGACTTCTTCGGAGGAAACGACCGAGCCACCGCGGTTGTGGTCCAAAGTGACGGCAAAATCATTGTCGGAGGAGATGCCTTCAATACGCTGACAGGCAATACAGACTTCGCGATCGCGAGATACAATTCAGACGGCAGCCCGGACGCGAGCTTCGATGGAGATGGGAAGCTCACTACCGATCTGAGTGTAAGCGATGTTGCAAATGCTTTAATCCTCCAACCGGACGGAAAGATCGTTCTGGCTGGCAGCGTAGTTGACAGTAAACTCAGCAAGGATTTCGCTCTACTTCGTTACAACTCTGACGGTACGCCCGATGCAGGCTTTGGAGCTAAGGGTGTAGTACTAACCGATTTCGCAAACAACTCAGACGACATCGCAGCCGCGATTCTTAAGGCCGACGGCTCAATCATTGCCGTAGGGTTTGCAGCTATGGGTACCACGGGCAAAGACTTCGCTATTGCTCAGTACGATCGCGGTGGCAGCCACGACTCGACGTTTGGCGTTGGCGGGAAAGCCACGATCGACTTCTTCGGCAGCACTGATGAGGCGCGAGCGGTGACCCTTCAACCCGACGGCCGGATAGTTGTTGCCGGTAGTGCTTTCAACGGATCGACGCTGGCTGATTTTGCTTTGGTGCGCTTCAACGCGGACGGAACCATTGATTCCAATTTTGGCAGCAAAGGAAGGGTCACTGTGAATTTCTTCGATAATCTTGATGCCGCGGAGGCAGTGATTGTTTTGTCTGACGGGCGGATCGTGGCGGCCGGACGTGCCTTCAGAAGCGGAACAGACTCGGATTTCGCTCTTGCCAGCTTCAAGCCCAATGGTAAGCCGGATGCGAGCTTTGGTGGTAGCGGCAAACTGACTACTGACTTTGATGGAGGAGTAGACCAGGCGTTGGATATCGCGATTGATCTCAAGGGTCGCCTTGTTGTCGCGGGCAGCGCAGTGGGCGCGAACTTCAGTGCTGATTTTGCAATCGCGCGGTACCTTTTGCGCGGCAATTCGCTAAGCGCAGATCGCGAGGTCCCTGAGTAGCCCGGATGGTGCGACGAACACTACATTGGATACTCACCTCGTGAGAGGTGGGTTCCTGATGTTGTGGCCTACTGACCGCCTTGAGCTTCACGATCCTTTTTTCATACCCTCCTCGTCAAGAGGTGGGTTTTGATGTTATGGCCTACAGCGAAGCAGCCCTCCAAAAAACCATCCACACACTGCCGCATAATCATCTGCTGGCGGACCATTATCGCTTTCGTTGGAAGACGCTCTGACCCTATTGAGTCAGGTGACGATATCGCGTCACTCTCCCATCGCCGAAAGCACACAATTTATAACCCCAACGTGAGCGCCTGGCTTATTTGTCCCACCTGCTCTTTATGGCCCGGGTATTGCCGTTCCAGTTGAACGAGTTGGCGTGACCTCATCAGCAACGTCTTTGGGAGAATCCACGTGAGTGCATTAGCGGAACATCCCACAGTAAAGCGTTTTTACGAACTAAATCACGCCTCAATTGATCGGCAGAATGAAAACGGAACAGGCAGTCCACGGAAATTAGACGCAGCGTGGTTGCGACAACTGTCGCTATCGGCCGGCGCCGACGACGTCGGGTTTGTTGACATCGATCGTCCGGAGCTTGGGGCCGAACGAGGCGACATCCTCCGGTTCTTTCCCAAGACTCGGGCGCTGATCAGCATCGTCCTAAGAATGAATCGCGAGCCGATTCGCAATCCTGCGCGTTCGGTTTCGAACGTCGAATTTCATCACACCGGCGATCGAGTAAACGAAACTGCCCACCGAATTGTTGCGGCGCTCGGGGATAGTGGCGTCCGCGCGATCAATCCTGCGATGGGGTTTCCGATGGAGATGGATCGAGTCGGAGCCGGCAAACTATGGCTCGTGTCCCACAAAACAGTCGCGGTGGCTGCCGGTCTCGGTCAAATGGGTATTCATCGCAATGTTATTCATCCGAAGTTCGGCAACTTCGTTTTGCTGGGCACGGTGCTCATGGATGCCGAGGTTACCGAATACCAGTTCCCGCTCGATTACAACCCATGCCTGGAATGTAAGTTGTGCGTTTCGGCGTGCCCTGTTAACGCAATCGGTTCCGACGGAGCTTTCGATTTCGGTGCGTGCTTTACTCATAACTATCGCGAGTTCTATGGCGGATTTTCAAATTGGGTGGAGCAGATTGTCGACAGTAAAGATGCTCAGGACTATCGCCGCCGCGTGAGTATGCCCGAGACTGCTTCGATGTGGCAGAGCCTTTCATACGGCGCAAATTACAAGTCGGCTTACTGCATGGCTGTCTGTCCAGCAGGCGAGGATGTGATCGCACCGTTCCTGATTGACCGTCCGGAATACCTTAAGGACGTCGTGAAGCCGCTCCAGCAAAAGGAAGAGATCGTGTACGTCCTTCCTAATTCCGACGCAGAAGACTACGTTGCACGACGGTTTACAAATAAGAGCACCAAGCGTGTGGGTAATAGCCTGAATCGTCTGCGTTCGATCGCGGCCTTTCTACGTGGTCTGGAATTTACCTTTCAGCGCAATCACGCGAAGGGCCTTGACGCCACTTACCACTTCACCTTCACTGGCGACGAAAACCGAGAGGCGACTGTCGTCATTCGTGACCAGAAAGTGGAGGTTAAGGAAGGTCATATGGGAAAACCAAGTATCCAGGTTACGGCTGACAGCAGAACTTGGCTCGGATTCCTGGCAAAGGAGAGGAACCTTGTCTGGGCTCTGCTTCGAAGAAAGATTCGCATTAAAGGCTCACCAAAATTGTTGTTGGCGTTTGGGAAGTGTTTTCCGTCGTGAGCTGTTCGAGGCTGGAAGGGGATTGATACGGGAAGTCGAAGGTGGATGCGAAACCAGTCGCTGTAACTGAAAGTTAACATTCCCTCGACATCCTTTTACCTCAATTTGACACTTTTTGACGTGCGCTACGGTATCCTTGGAATTATGCAAGTAATGGTTCAAAGCAACTGGTTCAATGCGAACGAGACACCTTCTCTGTCGAATGACAAGCTGGGCTCAGTTGAGCTTTATGCGACACCGGATGCGCCGATGGAGATCGGCGTGATCAATGGTGTACGCAAGATACTAGTGCCAGTAAGTCATGGCGGACCGGCGAATGAAGCCTGGAGTAGACTTTGTGATCCAGAGATGTTCGAGGAGAGCGTCGAAGGCAATCAAATGTGGGTCGAAGTAATTCCGCCAAACCAGGCGGTTGCCTTGCCCCTTAACTCGAGAGCTGGCGAGGAAGATCAACCTGATAGGACCAACGACACCGTCGTGTATCTGGATTGCTACGATTTCCAGCGTACATACAACGAACTAGTCCACCGCGGAGCAACTTTCGTCGCCGCGCCTGCGAAGATGCCGTTTGGTTGGTTATCAATGCTTGAGGACGGCGACGGAAGGCGTTACGTACTCGGCCAATGGTGATGTACGAACGTCTGGAAGAGAGGCGGGATGTCGAAGAACGGATTTCAATCAATTACGTTGCTGAAACAATCGGCAAGCAATTCTCGATTCAACGAAATCGACGCGGTCTGGCCTTCCTTTGTCTTGATGATTAATCCAGCGTGTTCGAGAGTCTTCCAGTGATGACAGAGAAGAGCCAGACTAATACCGAGGTTCTCGGCTATTTCTGTTCCACACATCTGGTTGCGATTCGTTAACATTTCAATCATTCGCAGCCGCGTTGGGTCAGAGAGCGCTTTGAACACTTTCGCACGTTGTTCAGTAGTGATGCGCTTCGCTGAGCTTGTTTTCTTTCTCACATCACCATAGTACGAAATTTCGGGGCTGCTTTCTACAACTAAATTCAACCTCACGTAACTAAATAGTTAAACAAGTATTGAACTTCCTTATTGGCCCGGACGTACGTAACAGGGTGGACGCTTATGTTGACAATGTTGATTGGGACGTCATGCATTTTGTTCAAGAGATTCGATTGAATGACGGGTCGATGTTGCGCCTCCGGAAACTGCGAATAACCGATCGGGAGCGCTTGAGAGCGTTCTTCGCGCGTTGTTCGGAGGAAGCACTCCGGTTTCGCTTTATGTCTTCAATAAAAGGGCCATCAGATTCGCTTCTGAATTATCTGAGCGACGTCGATGGATGCCGGCATGTCGCGCTGATCGTAACACGGGGATTAGGAGACTCGGAGAGCATAGTTGCCGAGGGCAGGTATGCGCTGGATCCGCAAAAGGATGACGACGCAGATCTTGCCTTCCTTGTGCTTGACGAAATGCAACGTCGCGGGATTGCTACGCTCCTGCTTAGCCGGCTGAGTGAGATCGCAAGGCGCAATGGTATCAATTGTTTTAGCGCCGACGTTCTCGCCGATAACCGACCCATGCTTTCGCTGATCAGAAAGACCTCACATCCCCGTTCCAGGGTCATAAGCAGCGGCGTCATTCACTTCGAAATTCCTCTAATCAACCTGAATTCCTTGCCCGAGGCGGCGTGATGAAACCGGTTAAATGGCGATCACGCGTCAGCGTGACTTTATTTCGCCACACACAAAACGGGTCCTATAGGTCGCATTAGTCCCAGCTCCTTTAGTTTTGGAGGAAGGAAAAGACTTCAGCGGCGGCCAGAAACTTGCGCAGTGAAGCGCATCAGTAAAGGAACTGCAATGACAAGGTTTATAAACAAGGGCTCGAACTCTCCCGCTGCGAATCGAACAACCTCGATTCGCCGAAAATATGCGAGGAATCGAATCGCTCTGGTGCTCTTAATGACTTGCCTGATAGCAACCTATGCGTGCCAGAACAAGTTCCAACTCGATGCCCAGCGTCCGCCAGCATCTGTGACTGTTGTGTCAGCGGTTAGTCAGGATGTCCCCGTTTACCTCGATGCAATTGGAAAAACTGTTGCTCGTGAAGTTGTTTCAATCGAGCCTCAAGTCTCCGGGCGCGTGATCAGTATTCATTTCAGCGATGGAGCCGATGTAAAGAAGGGTGATCTGCTGTTTACGATCGATCCACAGCCCTTCGAAGTCAGCTTGCAACAGGCCAGGGCGAACCTCGCTCGCAGTACCGCGTTGAAAAAACAAGCCGAGGCTAATCTCGTCAAAGATACTGCTCAAGCGAAGACCGGAGAGGTCGAGCGACGGAGGTATGAGCAATTGGTCGAGCAAGGCGTAGTAAGCAAGCAACAGTTCGACCAGGTGCGTACAAATTCAGAAGCACTGAACGCAACTGTGAGCGCTGACATCGCTTCGATTAGAAGCGCGGAAGAGGCGATGAGAGTGGACGAAACAGCCATTGACAGCGCGAAGGTGCAACTCGCCTACTGCTACATTCGTTCGCCAATCGATGGTCGCGCCGGGCAAAGGTTGGTTGACATCGGAAATGTCGTAAACCCTGGAAATATAGGCAAGGCGACTTCAATGCTGGTGATCCAGCGTCTGGATCCGATATACGCCGACTTCACTATTCCTCAAAGCGAACTCTCGATCGTTCAGCGGAACATGGCTCAAGGAACGTTGAGGGCAGAAGTCCGCCTGCCGGACGAATCGGGTAATCCAATCGCCGGTGATCTGACTTTCCTCGACAACGCAGTCCAGAACACCACCGGCACCGTGAATCTTCGAGCCACCATTCAAAACAATAATCGGAAGTTCTGGCCGGGTCGTTTCGTTAACGTCAGACTGGTTCTGAACACAATTCGGTCTGCGATTCTGATACCAGCGTCAGCGCCTCAGATGTCAGCTAAGGGACAATTTGTTTATGTAGTCACAGACGATCTCACTGCTGAGCTGCGCCCGGTGGACACCGGTCAAAGGCAAGGGGAACAAGTCGTGATTAACCGCGGAATCAAGACAGGAGAACGAGTCGTTGTACAGGGTCAGATAGCAGTCACACCTGGCGGGAAGGTTAACATTGTCCCAACACCGGCGACCGAAACTGCGGAAAACGCCGGAGGCGGTGGCCTATGAATCTGTCGGAACCCTTCATAAAACGACCGGTCATGACTGCGGTCTTGACGGTTTCCGTAACTCTATTCGGAATACTCAGCTACTTGCGCCTTCCGGTGAACGATCTGCCGGCGGTCGACTATCCGGTGATTCAGGTCCAGGCTAATTATCCTGGCGCAAGCCCGGATACTGTCGCGAACAACATTGCCACACCGCTGGAGCGACAGTTTATGCAGATCAACGGGTTGGAGCTTGTTACCTCGCAAAGCACGCAGGGGCACACAAGTCTGACCCTTCAATTCGCGCTGGACAAGAATATCGACGCCGCAGCAACCGATGTTCAAACCGCTATTTCGCAAGCTACTGGTAATCTGCCGGTCGATCTTCCGTCGCCACCGACCTATTCAAAGACGAATCCAAATGACCAGCCGATAATGTACATCGCGCTCACCACCGACTCGGTCACACCCGGACAGCTTTATGACTACGGAAGCACGCAGGTCGGTCAGCGCATCAGCATCCTGCCTGGCGTCAGTCGAGTTGACGTTTACGGAACAAAATCCGCGATTCGAATTAAGACCGATCCGGCTGCAATGTGGGCTCGCGGCATATCGGTGGATGACCTGACGTCGGCGATCAAGAACGGAACGAGTTATGTTGGCGCGGGTCAATTCGATAGCCCATCGGGAACAGCGCTGCTTCGACCGCAAGGCCAACTCGACGCCGCCGATTCATACAGCAACCTGATCGTAAGCACCGGCGACGGCGCCCCGGTGTACCTGCGGGACGTTGCACAGGTTCGTGACTCGGTCCAGGACGAGCGGATCAACATGAGATTCTGGGCACGGGGCTATTCAGTGCCATCAGCCACCGTTGTTGTGGCGGTTAATCGGCGCGCCGGGGCGAATGCTGTAGAAGTGGCTGAGAACATCCGCAACTTGCTTCCGTTGATCAGCGCTGAGTTGCCGGCTTCGGTGCGAATCACTCCCATATACGATCGCTCGAGATCCATCGTGAACTCAGTCAGTGACGTTCGAGAAACATTGTTGATTGCGTTCGTCCTGGTTGTGATCGTGATTTTTCTCTTCCTGGGGCGCGCGACGGACACGTTGATTCCGGCTGTCGCCTTGCCGCTGTCGTTGTTGATCACGTTCATCGCGATGCGATTGCTGGGATACAGTATTGACAACCTGTCGCTGATGGCACTCACACTGGCGATCGGATTTCTTGTAGATGATGCGATTGTGTTTCTGGAGAACACAGTGCGGCGCATGGAGCGTGGCGAACGCGCGCTTGAGGCCACGCTCCATGGCGCGAAGGAGATCAGTTTTACGATTCTCTCGATGACGATCTCGCTGGCCGCCGTGTTCATACCGCTGGTTTTCATGACGGGGCTCGTTGGAAGGATATTTCGTGAGTTCGCGATCACGATCGTGATCGCGATCCTGGCTTCAGGGCTAGTCTCACTGACGTTGACGCCGTTGATGTGCGCAAGGCTTCTGAGCGATCGCGGCGATGGCTACAAGACCTGGGTGGAACGTGTGATCGGCGCAATTGAGAAGAGGGTGCTCCGTCATTACGGTTCCTCGCTTTATTGGTTTCTGCGTCACAGGTGGGTATCGGCAACCGCCTGGACGCTATGTTTAGCGGGAACAATTTGGCTCTTCGGCGCTGTTCCCAAAGCATTTCTGCCGCCTGGCGATAGCAGCTTCATCTGGGGTGTGATGATTGGCCGTGAGGGTTCATCCCCGCAGCAGATGCGTCAGCTTCAGGACCAGGCTGACAATATCGTACAACAAGATTCGAGCGTGAGAGCTACGTTTACAATGACCGGGGCAAGCGGTTTCTTTCCTTCGAACCAGGGATTGGTGCTTGTGTTCCTGAAGCCGCCTGATGAGCGCGGGCAAATTGAACAAGTCTCTGATAGTTTGATGGGCAAGCTTTCAAGCATTCCTGGAGTCTTCCCTTTCCTGCGACCCTTCCCGGTTCTCGAAATAAGCACCGGCGCGACCAACCAGAACCAGGGCCAGTACGCTTTCTCATTGTCCGGCGTCAACGCAGACCAGGTATACGCAGTTGCCGGCAAGTTGATGGCAAAATTGCAAGAATACCCGGGCTTTCTCACCGTCTCATCGGACTACTTCAACAATACACCCAACCTCGAGGTTGACATCCGTCGCGATCAAGCGAAGACATACGGAGTGTCAGAATCGCGAATTCTTGGGTTGTTGAGGAACTCTTACTCGCAGAATTATCTCTACCTGATTAAGAAGCCTGAGGATCAATATCAGGTAATCCTGGAAGTTAAGGATACGGACCGTTCGGAACCGGACGACCTGTCGCTCCTTTATATCAAGTCTGATAACGGCCAGAATCTCGTGCCTCTCAACTCGCTTGTTACGTGGAAACCGACGCTTGGGCCGCAGTCGGTGAATCATCTGAACCAATTCACAAGCGTCACAATCTTCTTCAACTTAAAACCTGGTGTTGCGATCGGTGACGCAACCGATTTCATCAGCCGTTCGGCGGCGGAGATCGTGCCACCAACAATACGCGCCAGTCTACAGGGCGAGGCGCTGACGTTCAGCAATACCGTTCGCGATTTGACGATCCTGATGTTGCTCGCAGTGTTTGTGATGTATGTAATTCTGGCAATTCTTTATGAGAGCTACGTGCACCCGCTGACTGTGTTGTCAACGCTTCCAACGGCTCTGGTTGGTGGGTTGTTCACATTGTACTTCTTTGGCGAGCAAGCTTCTCTGTATGCCTTTGTCGGATTGTTCATGTTGATGGGTATAGTCAAGAAGAATGGGATCTTGATCGTTGACTTCGCTCGACAGCGAGTTGAGGCTGGCGAGTCTGCTGAGAAGGCAATTCATGACGCAAGCATGGATCGGTTCCGTCCAATTCTTATGACGACGCTCGCGGCGGTGATTGGGGCCGTACCGATTGCACTGGGATACGGCGCCGATGGTTCTTCGCGAAGGCCACTCGGTCTTGTCATTGTGGGTGGTCTGGTGGCATCGCAATTCATAACGTTATACGTGACGCCGGTCATTTATTTATACCTCGAGGAGTTTCAAGAAAAGGTATTGAATCGAATTCCATTCTTGCACTCGGGGCATCTCGGTGGGCGTTCTGCTCGCGATCCGATTCCTGAACCTTCAGCATCAGACTGAGGATCAGAGTTAGCATTAGCAAGGTGACTGCTATGCAATTGTTGTTTTTGCTGCTGCTTCTAGTAGCGACGTACCTGATACCAACCTCGGTAGGACGTTGGGTTATTCGCAGGAGCATCTGATCCGAGACGGTTGTCAGTACAAGAGACGGAAATGACATTACAAGTCAGCATGGAGCTCATTGCTACTCTTGCCTGCGCGATTTTCGCTGGAGCCGCGATCTACATTAGCATGGTCGAGCACCCTGCCAGAATGTCTTGCGGCACCGAACTGGCGGCGACTGAATGGGGGCCCAGTTACAAACGCGCGACCTGGATACAAGCGCCGTTAGCCTTAATTGCGTTCGCTTGCTCATTCGCCGCGTGGTTTGCCGGCTCGAATGTGTGGTGGCTCGTAGGCGGCTTTATGCTGGGATTGCTCGTGCCCTACACGCTTATTGTCATCATGCCTACCAATCATAGGCTCGAATCCTCCCGTCTGGACAAGCGATCGGACGAGGCTCTGCGATTACTTCATAGATGGGGCATGCTTCACACTGTGAGAACCATTGTTAGCTTCGTGGCATTAATAATTTTCCTGTTGAATCGCTAACACTCAATCGAGATTGCTCCCTGATGCTTTAAAGGTCACGTCACTCGTTGATGGCAGCTGACTGAGGGGAATGCGACCTAACAATTCTTATTTGTAGCAAAGGAGGTAACGAAAATGATCTGTGTAACTGGAGCCGGGGGAACTGTCGGCAGTGAGGTCATCAAACAACTGGAAGCGTCGAAGACGCCATTCCGCGCCGCCTTCTTCTCGGAGAACAAAGCGAGTGCCGCGCGCTCGAGAGGCATCGACGCCGTCACCATCGATTACAACAAACCAGAAACCCTGGAAGCTGCATTCCAAGGATGCGACAAGCTGTTTCTTCTAGGGCCGAACGTAGAAAACCAAACGCAGCTCGAACTAAACGCGGTTGAAGCCGCAAGAATTGCCGGCGTGCGACATATCGTCAAGCTGTCTGCCCTGGGAGCCGACCACGAAGATTTCCTGCTTGCGAAGATTCATCGACCAGTCGAGAAAGCAATCCAATCAAGCGGTATTGGGTGGACGATTCTTCGTCCGAATGGCTACATGCAAAATGTGGTGACCTACCTGGGCGATACGATCAGGTCTGAAGGAGCTTTCTTCACCGCGAGCGCCGACGCAAAGATCAGTCACGTCGACGTGCGTGATCTTGCTGCCGTCGCAGTGAAAGCTCTGAAGGACCCCGGCCACGAAGGTAAGGTTTATTCGTTGAGCGGGCCCGAGGCGCTCACATATGACGATATCGCGACTGAGCTAACGAAGGTCCTTGGACGGACGATCAGCCATATCAACCTGTCGCCGTCGGATCTGAAGAACGGAATGATCGCGGCGGGGACCCCGGAGTGGTTTACGGATATGCTGCTTGACCTCGAGCGCTACTATCGCGAGCAGAGAGCGAGCATCATCACAGGCGATATAAAAAAGGTGACCGGTCGGGATCCAATAAAGTTTGAACAGTACGCTCGCGATTATGCCACTTCTCTAACGCCCCTGGAGTCGGATGCTAAGGTGATGGAACGAGGCAACTAGACAATCCATCATCTGAACGTTCTGTCTGATAACCGCGCATGGGTGTCAGGTCACAGTAAACGGCCGCTCGACGGACCTACCAAATCCTGCAAGAATCCCGGGATTTCGTAGCGTCCGGTCGAGCGGCCCTTATTCTAATGGTAAGCTTTGCAGAGACGTTTTCGCATTAGGTCTCTTAAACTTCCTAATATTTCCTACGAACCGAACAAAGAGCGAACTGCACAGCCCACACTTTTTAATCTCCTTGTTACACAGGTTTGAATCTTCCTTAACACTGCACTGCTAGAATCTGGCTTCACACGTTTCTTGTAGTTAATTAATCCTATGCTGCCAGAAGGCGGCTTGGGTTTTATTAGTCCTTTCACCAGGAGAAATTTTTATGATTCGTCGCCAAGAGTTCGTCGGTAGTGTGTCTAAAATCGCTACGCTCCTCTTTGCATTACTATTCTGTACAAAGATGCCTGCCGCGCAATTCGATAGCGCCACAGTCCTGGGTACGGTCAAAGACACAAGTGGCGCGATCTTAGCCGGTACAACCGTGTCTCTAAAGAACATTGACACCGGCATTTCGGTGACCGTTCAAACCGACGCGGATGGTAACTACCAATTCACTAACGTCAAGATCGGAAATTATCGCATCAGCGCAGAAAATCAGGGATTTGCGACTGCGGTAGTTGAGAGAGTGAACGTTACGGTGAATTCCCGCCAGCGTGTTGACTTAACTATGCAGCCAGGAGCCTTGACCGAAAGTGTGCTCGTGACCGCAGGCGCAGAGTTGATCGAGACCGATTCCAGCGGCCGCGGACAGGTTGTCCAGCGCGAACAGATCGTGAACCTTCCGCTCAACGGACGGTCCTATGCCAATCTCGCGCTGCTCACTCCAGGCGTTCGTGAGTCATCACAGAACGGGATTACAACGGCCGGACGCGAAGCCGCATTCAATGTTAACGGCTTGCGTAATACGGTCAACAATTTCCTGCTCGACGGCGTTGACAACAACGCTTACGGCACGAGCAACCAGAGCTTTTCAGCACAGGTCGTGCAGGTATCCCCAGACGCGGTAGAGGAGTTCAAGGTTCAGACGAATACCTACAGCGCTGAGTTCGGACGTAGCGGCGGCGCAGTGATCAATGCTACATACCGGAGCGGCACCAATCAGTTCCATGGCAGCGCCTGGGAGTTCCACCGGAACACCGTGCTCAATGCGGTCGGATTCTTCAAACCGGCTGGCGGCGTCAAGCCACCTTTGATTCGGAACCAGTTTGGATTCGCAGTTGGCGGTCCGATCATCAAAGACCGCACCTTCTTCTTCGTGGATTACGAAGGATTTCGGCAGATTTCAAAAACGCTGGTATTCTCAGCATTGCCCACGCTGGCACAACGCGATGGCATCCTGGCGGTCGACGTTCGAGACCCGTTCACCGGAACCATCTATAAAGCGGGAGACAGAATCCCGATGACTTCGTTCGCGCGCAAGGTACTCAGCGAACTGCCGGCGCCTAATGCCGCAGGTGCTAACAACTTTCAGAATTTGGTACCAAATAAAGCGTATAACGATAAATTCAATATTCGGCTCGATCACACGTTCAACCGTAACCTGAACGCCTTCGTACGCATCAGTCATCGAAAGGTAAATAACTTTGAGGGTCCGAACATTCCCGGTCCATCGGGCAGCAACCAGAACGGTCTTGTGAATGTTCTCAATCAACAGCTCGCTGCCGGAGCGACGTATGCTCTGGCCAACTCTTCAGTGTTAGATTTTCGCCTGGGCATCATGCATACAGAAGCGGGCAAGAAACCGCCGCTTACCGGTGGACCGAGCATGTTAGCTCTGTACGGAATAACTGGTCTGCCAACGGACCCAGAGATAACTGGAGGATTGACCACCCAAACTATTGGTGGCTTGTCTCAACTGGGGAGGCAGGCAACCAATCCACAGTTTCAGAACCCGTCAAATGTCGATCCACGAATCAACTACTCGTGGAATTGGGGTCGGCACAGTTTGAAAAGCGGTTACGAGTACTTGCGAGTAAACACCGATGTGCAGGACACGAATCCGCTGATGGGACTGGATACGTACACTGGTCAGTTCAGCCGGCCGGCAGGAGCGCTGTCCAACAACCTGTTCAATCTGGCTGATTTTATGTTCGGGGCGCGTTCGCAGTATGAGCTTGCTAACTTGCTCGTGGTGAACTTACGTCAGCGGCTTCATTTTGCCTATGTTCAGGATGACTTCAAGGTCAGCCCAAAGCTTACAGTTAACGTCGGGATGCGCTACGAATTCTCAACGCCCATCTATGAAGATCACAACCGTCTGTCGAACTACGACCCAAAAACCAACACAATCATTCAGGCAAAGAGCGGTTCGCTTTACGATCGCGGGCTCGTTGATCCTGACTACAACAACTTCGGCCCGCGAATTGGAATCGCGTACAACATCTTCGAAAAAACGGTCATCCGCGGAGGATACGGTGTCGGCTATGTCCATTTCAATCGGCTGGGAAGCGCAGACCTCTTGGCAACCAACTTTCCGCAGATCACCCGAGCGGCCATTGTGCAAGACGCGACCAATATTGCAGGTGGGCTTTGCGCCGGCGGCGACAACTCTTCAGGTTGCTTCCGCGCGACGCAGCAGGGGTATCCCACAGTCCTGCCTAACAACGTGACGTTGTTCATACCGAAAGACAAGCGTACACCGTACATACAGAACTGGCAGTTCTCTATCCAGCGCGAACTGACAAAAGACATGCTGATCGATGTGGCGT
>Ga0126384_10000239_pt1 | contig 28681 bp, 27 predicted proteins | sample PanSoiMetPlot_36_FD_92543 | JGI IMG/M metagenome (GOLD analysis project Ga0126384, IMG submission 92543) | Tropical forest soil microbial communities from Panama - MetaG Plot_36 | ecosystem: Environmental > Terrestrial > Soil > Tropical forest > Bulk soil | place: Panama | collected 2016-02-17 | reverse complement strand
GTGATCGATTCTGGGCGCCTCCAGGACCACGACCTCGCGGCCGCGTATATGAATCGCGGCGCCGCATATCGAGACGGGCACGACCTCGATCGAGCGCTTTCCGATCTCGACCAAGCGGTCCGGCTCGATCCGAATTTCGCCGATGCCTACCGCAATCGCGGCATCGCTTACCGCAGCAAGGGCGAACCTGACCGCGCCATCGCGGATTACAACGCGGCGATCCGGCTCGATCCGAATTTTGCGCAGGCCTTCAACGCCCGCGGTGTCGCGTATGGCAGCAAGGGCGAGATCGACCGTGCGATCGCCGACTACACCGAAGCGATCCGGCTCGATCCAGGTTATGTCAGACCCTACGCAAACCGCTGCGCGGCGTATCGCGACATGGGGCAGACCGAGCGCGGCCTTGCGGATTGCAACGCGGCAATCCGGATCGATCCCAGATACGCCAACAGCTACCTCCATCGCGGCATTGCGTATTCCGACAAAGGCGACGGAGACCGCGCCATCGCCGATTTCGACGAGGCGATTCGGATCGATCCCAGGCTCGCAGAAGCGTACGCCTATCGCGGACTCGCGTTTCACGAAAAAGGCGATGACGTGCGCGCCATCGCCGACCTTGATGAAGCCGTCCGCATCGATCCGGACTCGGCAGAAGTTCACAGCAGCCGGGGCCTCGTCTACTCCGACGAAGGCGATTTTGGCCGCGCCATCGCCGATTTCGATGAAGCGATTCGGATCGCTCCTAAAATTGCCGTCGTCTACCTGGCCCGGGGGATTGCTTACGGCTCCAAGGAGGACCACGACCACGCCATCGCCGACTTCAATGAGGCGATCGGGCTCGATCCCGAGAATGCCATGGCCTACTTTCTTCGCGGACTCGAAAAGGTGATCACGGGCGACGTCGACGGCGGCAAGGCCGATATCGCCAAGGCGAAGGCGCTCGACCCGACCGTGGAAAAGTGGTTCAAACGATCCGGGCGCAGCATGCGTGGATGAGCGGATTGGCCGCAAATCGACATCGACATCAGAGAACGATCCGATCAGCCCTCACGGCGCCTCCGCGTACGCCACGCGAATCGCCTGGCCGAGACGCATGCGGTCGGGGAAACGATCGGCCATCGCGGCCGTGACCGTGTCGACCGCCTGGTCGGCGGTCTTGCCCGCTTTCTTCTCGGCGGCCGTGCGGTCGCGCAGCTCCGTCAGGTAGGCGCGATAGCCGGCGATGAAGCCGGCGTCGCCGGTCGGTCCGTGGCTCGGCACGATTATGGCGGGCTTCAACGCCTCCAGCCGGTCGAGGCTTGCGAACCAGTGCTTCAGGGAGGAATGCGGGCTTGCGAAGGCCGGCTGGTTCTTCATCGCGACGTCGCCGGAAAAGAGCACGCGGTCCGCGGCGATCCAGATCGCGGTATCGCCCGCCGTGTGGTTCGCGCCGAGCGCCGTGAGGTGCGCCGTCACGCCGCCGAGGTCGAGGTCGTAGTCCTGATCGAACGTGATGTCCGCCTTGCGGAAGTCCGCGTCCTTGAGCAGGTCGGCGTTGACCGCGCTTCGGCTGGCAAACACCTTGGCGAGCTGCAGCCCGAACTCGGCGATGTCCTTGATCTGGTCCTGCGAGCGGATCAGCTTGGTCGTGGCCGGGAACGCCTGGGCGCCAAGATCGTGCTCGGGATGCACGTGGGTGGTGACGAGATAGAGCGCGCGCCTGCCGCCGAGCGTCTCGGCGATAGCTGCGACCGCGGCGCCGTTGCGCGGCCCGAGCCCGGTGTCGACCACAAGCATGGCGCGCGCGCCGACGATGAAGCCGATGTTTGGCACCAGCGGGACGCTGTTGTCCGGAATGATCTGGACGTGCGGCGAGATCCGCCGCAGCCCCTCGGTCTGCACGATCGGCGGCGGCGGAGACTGCGCGGCGAGCTGATGCGGGCAGAGCCCGAGGAAACCGAGCGCCGCGACGATCGCTTGCAGTGACGTCCGCATGGTGTGCTCCTCCGGCTTGAGCACGATGCGATTTAGATAGAATCGCATCGTGCTCTCATCTCATTGATTCTGGAGCATGATCTTGTCCGAAAAGTCTGCAACTTTTCGGGATGATCATGCTCCAGGCGGCGTAGCCGTCCGAATCCGACAGGTTGCGTGGCCACGCGCCCATTTAATCACGCTCGCGGTGTCGTGGTCATCCGGCAAACGTCGAGACAGAATGTTCTTGCGTCGCCTCGTCATTGCCCCTACCGGCGAAATGGGAAAACCCGAGTTCGCCCGACGCGGGGACTGGGGGTCGGCGATGTTGCGACCTACGCCGGCGACGCGGAGCGCACGTCTCGCCGGCGTGCACGAAACGTCTGAGGTCGTTCGACCAGATGAGCCCGAGCGATCGACGCGGGCCATTTTGGCAGAACGAAGCTAGACGGAAAAATAAAGCAAAATCAATACCCGACGTTCCGATATGCGGAACGCATCACCCCATCGTGTTCGTCAGCGTCCCGACGCCCTCGACCCAGACCTTCACGACGTCACCCGCCTTGAGAAATTCCTTGCGGGCGAGGCCGACGCCGGCCGGCGTGCCGGTGAGGATCAGGTCGCCCGGATGGAGCGTCAGGCGCGACGAGATGTGGGCGATCTGCTCGGCCAGCGAGAAGATCATCTTGCTGGTGTGCGAGTCCTGCTTGATCACGTCGTTGACCCACAGCTTGATCGCCAGATTCTGCGGATCGGGAATGTCCTCGGCCGGCACGATCCAGGGGCCGAGCGGGCAGGCGTCGTCGAAGTTCTTCTGTCCCAGCCAGTCGAACTTGAACGGCGAGGAGTCCGGCACCGGCGCGCGCTTGGTGAGGTCGCGCGCCGAGAGATCGTTGCCGACCGTGTAGCCCGCCACGTAGGTCAGCGCTGCCTCGACCGGCACGTTGCGTGCCGGCCGTCCGATCACGGCCGCGAGCTCCGCCTCCCAGTCGACCATCTTGGAATAGGTCGGCAGCGCGACCGTCTTGTCGGGGTCGGCGAGCGTGCGCGACGCCTTGATGAAGTGCCAGGGCTTCAGGCCCACGCTCTTCGGATCGGGCTCGGGCGCGATGTTCTGCACCTTCGCCATCTCGAGCATGTGGTCGGTGAAATTGGCGCCCGCGCAGTAGATCGCCGACGGCCAGCGCACCGGCGCGAGCAGCTTTGCCGCCGCGAGCGCGATGCCGTCAGCCTTGCCGGCCTTGACGGCCGCGGCCTTGAGGCGCGTCGACGCCGCGTCCCAGTCCTCGAGGAGGCCGACCACGCTTGCGTCCACGGCGTTGCCGGTGAGCTCGGCCGCGTCAAAGACTTTTTCTCCGACGACGAGAGCGGCGCGGGGCCCCTTGGCCGACGCGTAGGTGGCGAGCTTGTATCCGGCGGGCATGTGTTTCCTCTGGCTTCTTTGATGCCTTATGGCCGTCTACCGCACCACCGCGGCCGTCTGCCCGAACAAGATCTTGCGCGACTCGTCGGTGATGCTCGGCGCCGTATTGATGCTTGTCGCAAGCTCGTAGGCCTTCACGGTCGCGGGCCGCGCCTTGATCGTCTCGAACCAGCGCTTCAGATGGGGAAAGTCCTCGAGCTTCTGGCCCTGCCGCTCGTACGGCACGATCCACGGATAGCACGCCATGTCGGCGATCGAATATTCGCCCGCGATGAAGTCGCGGCCCGCGAGCTTCTTGTTGAGCACGCCGTAGAGCCGGTTGACCTCGTTGCGGTAGCGGTCGATCGCGTAGGGAATTTTCTCCAGCGCATATTGCGAGAAATGATTGTTCTGCCCGCTCATCGGTCCGAGGCCGCCCATCTGCCAAAAGAGCCACTGGATGACGTCGTAGCGCTTGCGCGTGTCGGTGGGGATGAATTTTCCCGTCTTCTCGGCGAGGTACAGCAGCATCGCGCCGGACTCGAACACTGAAATCGGCGCGCCGCCGTCCTTCGGCTTGTGATCGATGAGCGCCGGAATGCGGTTGTTGGGCGAGATCGCCAGGAATTCCGGCTTGAACTGCTCGCCCTTGCCGATGTGTACCGGAACGATCTTGTATTCGAGCCCGGCCTCCTCGAGGTACATCGTGATCTTCTGGCCATTCGGCGTCGTCCAATAGTGCAGCTCGATCATCGTGAAGTCGCTCCTGGTGATTTTTTCGTTTTCCAGTCATGGCCGGCTTATTCGGCCATCCACGCTTTTGGTCATTCAAGCAACGCGTGGATGCGCGGGACAAGCCCGCGCATGACGGTCTGGCGGGTGGCGCGGATGCTGCCACAGGTATGGGGACGCCTGAAATGCAAAAAGCGCGAATGACGCATTCTTGAAGGCACGGGAGCAGGGGTCTAGGCTGAGACAGGCTTCATCGATCAACGAATTCGAAGCAATCCATTCAGGGAGGTCATGATGCGCATCCGGAGCCTCGTGCTTGCGATCGCGGGCAGTCTCGCCCTGGCGTACGGTTCACTCGGCGCCGCGCGCGCCGCTGACGCGCTCACCGGGCAGGTGAGCTCGGAGCGGGAAGGCGCCATGGAAGGCGTCGTGGTCAGCGCCAGGAAGGCGGGCGCAACCGTCACGGTCTCGGTCGTCACCGACCAGGACGGCCGCTATCGCTTCCCGGCCGACCGGCTCGATCCCGGCAGCTACGCGCTGACGACCCGCGCCGCCGGTTACGACCTCGATGGCAAGCTGACCGCCGACGTCGCGGCCGGGCAGGCGGCCACCGCGGATCTCAAGCTCAAGCCGACGCGCAACCTCCCGGCGCAGCTCAGCAATGCGGAATGGCTGGCCAGCATGCCGGGCACCGACACCCAGAAGAAGGCGCTGCTCAACTGCATCGGCTGCCACGACCTCGACCGCATCGTGCGCTCGACGCACGATGCCGACGAGTTCATGCAGGTCTTCGACCGCATGGCGGGCTACTACCCGGGCAGCACGCCGGACAATCCGCAGCGGCTGATCGGCACTGCGCGGCGCAACATCGGCCAGGGACCGGGGCTGAAGGCGATGGCCGACTACCTCGCCTCGGTCAATCTCTCCAACGACGAGACCTGGTCCTATCCGCTCAAGACGTTCAAGCGTCCGACCGGACGCGCCACCCATGTGGTGATCACCGAGTACGACCTGCCGCGCAAGATCATTCAGCCGCATGACGTCGTCGTCGACGCCCAGGGTCAGGTGTGGTTCACCCATTTCGCCGAGCAGTTCCTCGGCCGCTTCGACCCGAAGACGCTCAAGGTCTCGGAGTATCCGCTACCGGTGATCAAGGACGGTTTCCCGATCGGCACGCTCGATCTCGAGACGGAAAAGTCCGGCAAGCTCTGGGTCTCGATGATGTACCAGGGCGGCGTCGCCCGCTTCGATCCGAAGACGGAGAAATTCGAGACCTGGGCGGTGCCGAAGGAGTGGCAGACCGACGCCACCCAGCAGGCCTTCATGACGCCGGTCGCCTCTGACGTCGACGGCAAGGTGTGGGTGAAGAACTCCGACCGGGCGCAGATCCTGCGGCTCGATCCCGTTACCGGCAAGTGGGAGAATTTCGGATCGTTCAAGGATCCGGCGACCGGCAAGACCATCACGTCCTACGGCATCCCGGCCGACGCCGAGAACAATCTCTACCTGCTCGACTTCGCGTCGTCGAACGTCGGGCGGCTCGACGCAAAGACCGGCGAGCTGAAGATCTTCAAGGGCGCGATCGCCAATTCCCGGCCGCGCCGCGGCCGCTTCGACGATCAGCAGCGGCTGTGGTTCGCCGAGTACGGCGGCAACGCCATCGGCATGCTCGATCAGAAAGAGGGCGCGGTGCAGGAATGGACCCTGCCGACGGCGTGGAGCCAGCCCTACGATGCGGTGCTCGACCGCAACGGCGAGGCCTGGACCGGCTCGATGCTCAGCGACCGCGTCTCCCGGCTCGATCCGAAGACCGGCCAGTTCGTGGAATACCTGCTGCCGCGGCGCACCAACATCCGCCGCGTCTTCGTCGACAACTCGACGACACCGGTGACGTTCTGGACCGGCAACAACCACGGCGCTGCCATCGTTAAGGTCGAGCCGCTGGATTGAGAGACGTGTATCCCGGGCGCAGCGCAGCGCGCAGCGGTGCGCTGCAGACCCGGGATCGCGCGCATGCCTAGGCCCCGGATCTGCGGTGCATCACTTCGTGCTGCACCGCGTCCGGGGCACATGCTTCAATGCTTCACCACATTGTGCATCTCGCCGAACCGTCCGGCGAGAAACAGCCGCATGTTGTCGATCAACAGCGGCATCACGTGCTCCTCGTAGCCGACGAAGAAGCCGCCGACCTGCGGCGCGATGAACACGTTGGGCAGGTCCCAGAACGGGCTGTCGGGTGCGAGCGGCGCGTTCTGGAAGACGTCGAGGCCGGCGCCGGCGATGCGCTTGGCCCTGAGACAGTCGACCAGCGCCGCCTCGTCGACGGTCTCGCCGCGGCCGACATTGATGAAGTAGGCGCTCGGCTTCATCGCCGCGAACACGGCGCGGCTGAAGATGCCCTGGTTGGCCTCGCTGCCCGGCAGCACGTTGATGAGCCAGTCCGCGTCCGCCGCGACCTCGGCGAGCCGGGCGGTCGGCAGGATCGCGTCGAAGCCGGCGACCTCGCGCGGCGTGCGGCTCAGCCCCATGACCCGCATGCCGAAGGCCTTGAGCAATTCGCCGATCGCGCTGCCGCTCACGCCGATGCCGACGATCACGGCGGTCTTGCCGGCGAGCAGCGGCCAGCGCTCGCCGCGGTCCCAGCGGCGCGCATCCTTGTTGTGCACGAGGCGCGCCGCGTCGCGCGACAGCGCCAGCATCAAGGATGCGGCAGTCTCGCGCATGGCGGGCCCATGGATGCCGCGCGCCGAGGTCAGGATGGTTTCGGGCCGCAGCCCGGGGCAGCGCAGGAAGTGGTCGACGCCGGTCGCGAGCGACGCGATCCATTTCAGCGTCCTGGCGTCCGCAATCATCCGGTGATTGATCGCGATCCCGAAGGCGAACAGCACGTCGATGGCGGCGAGATCGACCGCGATCTCGGCCGCGCTCGCGGCTTTGTGGATCTCGATGCCGGTGAAGTGCTTCGTCAGCGCGCGCGCGTAGACGTCCGCGAACTTTTCCACGATGAGGATGCGTGTCGTCACGTCAGACCCAACAGGCGTTCCGCATTGTTGTAGCAAATATCCGCGCGCAGCTTGTCGTCGAGCGGCGCCGTGTCGATGAAGTGCCCGGCCTCCTCGGCCGACTCGAAGGGATAGTCCGCCGCGAACATCACACGGTCGGCCCCGAGCGCGCTGAGCGTGCAGGCGAGCGGCTCGGCCGAGCACATGCCCGACGTCGTCACCGCAATGTTCTCCCTGATGTATTGCGACGGCGGTCGCTTGAGCTTGACGCCGTAGAGCTTGGCCCGGCTGTCGAACCGCCAGAGCAGGAACGGCAGGGTCTCGCCGAGGTGCCCGAGCGCGAGCTTGGCACGCGGGAAGCGATCGAACACGCCGCCGAACACCAGCCGCAGCGCGTGCGAGCCGGTCTCGAACCCCCATTCCCAGGTCGCGCGCCGCAACCCCGCATAGCCCTCGAGCGCCGGCGACGGCACGACCGGATCGCCGGGATGGAGGTAGATCGTCGCGCCCAGGCTCTCGGCGCGCTCCCAGAACGGATGGAGCGAGGGATGGTCGAGATACTGCCCGTTGGTGTGGCCATTGATCATGGCGCCGCAGAATTTGAGCTCGCGCAGGCAGCGTTCGAGCTCATCGGCCGCAGCCTTGGCGTCCTGCATCGGCAGGTGCGCGAACCCGGAATAGCGATCCGGTCGCTTCTGGACCTGCTGCGCGAGAAAGTCGTTGGCGGCGCGCGCATTGCGGATCGCGGTCGCGGCGTCGCGCTCGGCCTGCACGCCCGGGCCCGCGAGGCCCAGCACCGCGCGCGCGATGCCGGCGCTGTCCATCGCATTGAGGCGCTGCTCGCCGAAATCGGACAGCCGCCCGACCACCTGGCTCAGGATCCGGGGATCGACGTCGCCGACCGTGGTCTTCCAGTAGTCCTCGAATCCCGGGCACAGGAAGTGCTCTTCGAGCGCGATCTTCTTGGCCATCCGGTTGTCCTCGCCGCGCGCGTCGGCCGCCTGTGCTGTGCGGCGTCTCGTTCTGTACTGTATGATGGGCGCTCTGTATCATGATGCGAACAGCCGTCGCAAGCCGACGGCGCCGAGAGCCAGCTGCAGTGCCGGACATCATGCGGAACGCGGACAAGGAGAAAAGCCAGATACAGGTGATCGCGCGGGCGGGCGCGATCCTGCGCGCACTGGAGAACGAGACGTCGGGCCTGAGCCTCGGGCAGATCGCCCAGCGCGTCGCGCTCGCGCGCTCGACGGTCCAGCGCATCGTCGCGGCGCTCGCGGCCGAGAAGCTGGTGATCGCCGCCTCGCCGCTCGGCCGGGTGCGGCTCGGTCCGGCGATCCTGCGGCTCGCCGCCTCGGTGCGCACCGATTTCGTGGCGCTGGCGCGGCCGTTCCTGGTCGAGCTCTCGAACGAGCTGCGCGAAACCGTCGACCTCGCCGCCGTCAAGGGCGACCACCTGGTGTTCATCGACCAGGTCACCGGCCCGCAGCGGCTGCGCACCGTGTCGGCGGTCGGCGATACCTTTCCGCTCTACTGCACCGCCAACGGCAAGGCCTACCTGGCCGGGCTCGACGATCGCGAGATCGCGGCGCTCATCGGGCGGCGCTTCCAGGCGCGCACAGGCAGCACCCCGACGACGCTGCCGGCGTTGCTCGCCGATCTCAGGGCGGCGCGCAAATCGGGCGTTGCCTTCGATCGCGAGGAACATACCGTCGGGATCAGCGCCGCCGGCGTCGCCCTGCGCGACCTCCTCGGCAACTACGTCGCGATCTCGGTGCCGGTGCCGACGCCTCGCTTCAAGGATCATCAGGCCCGGATCGCCAGCCGGCTGCTCGCGACCAAGCGCGCGATCGAAAGCCATCTCGTCGCGGCGGAAGCCGCGGAGTGAATTGACCGTCATTCGATACAAAGCGTACCATCATTCGGGACAACAACGCTGTGGGGAACGCGGAGGAGGCCGTCAGTGAAGAGAATTCGCGGCGTGCGGTTCGAGGAGAACCTCAACAACGAGATGGGACTCGAGTTCTACAACCTGTCCCACCGCTTCGGTTACCAGTCGCCGAACTGGCCCTATTTTGAGGACGTGAAAATCGAGCGCATCCACTACATGGCGAAGTCGGGCGTCTTGTCGCAGCGCATCACCACCAGCATGCACAACACGACCCACATCGATGCGCCCGCCCACGTGGTCCAGGGCACGCCCTTCATCGACGAGGTGCCGCTGCCGCATTTCTTCGGCTCCGGCATCGTCGTCTCCATCCCCAAGAACAAGTGGGAGTCGATCACGGGCGACGACCTCGAGAAGGCCTGCGGCAAGGTCGTGCGCCCGCGCGACGTCGTGATCGTCAACACCGGCTGGCACCACCAGTACGAGGACAACGAGGACTATTTCTGCCGCGCGCCCGGCTTCGTGCCGTCGGCGGGCGAATGGTTCGTCGAGAAGAAGGTCAAGGTGGTCGGCCACGACACCCAGGCCAACGACCATCCGTTGGCGACCGCGATCGGCCCGCAGCGCAACGGTCCGCTGCATCCGCATCTCGCCGAGGAATATCGCGAGTGGTCGGGCGGTCGCGACTGGAAGGACGACTTCCCCGAATGGGAGCCGGTGCACCGCATCCTGTTCAAGAACGGCATCCTCGGCATCGAGAATGTCGGCGGCGATCTCGACAAGGTCACGGGCCGGCGCTGCACGTTCGCCTACTTCCCGTGGAACTGGGAGCGCGGCGACGGCTGCATCGTCCGCCTGGTCGCGATCGTCGATCCGACGGGCAAGTACAAGATCGAGAAGGGGAGCAAGTTCTGATGCTGGTCAAAAAGTTCTCCGACGCCAAGGGCTACGAGGCGCCCAACCATCGCCACTACGCATCGCTGCGCCTGTTCGGCGCCGACGCGGGCGGGCCGAAGCAGTTCCTCACCGGCATCTCGCACTTTCTTCCGGGCGGCGGCGCCGGGCCGGATTCGTCGCCGACCGAGAAGGTCTACGTGGTGCTCGCCGGCGAGCTCACCGTGATCGTCGGCGGTGAGGAGACGGTGCTGGAGCTCTACGACTCGTGCTTCATCGGTCCGAACGAGGAACGCGAGATCATCAACCGCGGCAACGACGTCTCCACCATCCTGGTCGCGATGTCGGCGCCGCCGAAGTGAGTCCGCTGCCGTAGGGTGGGCAAAGGCGCGAAGCGCCGTGCCCACGCGGCGGTGGGCACGCTTCGCTTTGCCAACCCTACGAGACCGCTTGCGCGGACGATGACTGCGGCAAGGTGAGAGTAACGGGGAGTAACGCCCATGTCCGAAGATTTCCTCAAGAACCCGCTCTCCCTGTTCGACGTGCGCGGCAAGACCGCGGTCATCACCGGCGCGACCGGCGCGTTCGGCGCGATGGCCGCGAAGGTGCTGGCGGGCGCCGGCGCCAACGTGGTGGTCGCAGCGAACAATGCGGAGGGCCTCAAGAAGATCGCGGCCGAGTGCGAGGCGCTCGGCGGCAAGGCCGAGATCGTCGCGAAGCGGCCGAGCTCCGAGGCGAACTGCGACGCCATCGTGAAGGCGGCGGTCGACCGCTTCGGCCGGGTCGACATTCTCGTCGTCGCCTCGGGTCAGAACAAGGTGTCGAAGATCGTCGATCAGGCGGCGGCCGATTTCCTCGACGTGATGGACGCCAACGTCACCCAGTCCTGGCTGATGGCGCGCGCTGCCGGCCGGCAGATGCTCAAGCAGGGGCAGGGCGGCAAAGTGATCCTCATGTCGTCGGCGCGCGGCCTGCTCGGCCATCCGGCCGGCTACACCGCCTACTGCGCGTCGAAGTCCGCGGTCGACGGCATCACCAAGGCGCTCGGCTGCGAGTGGGGCGACACCGGGATCACCGTGAACGCGCTGGGCCCGACGGTCTTCCGCTCGCCGCTCACCGCCTGGATGTACGAGGACTCGGACCGGGCGCGCGACGTGCGCAAGGGATTCCTCGCGCGGGTGCCGAAGGGCCGGCTCGGCGAGCCGGCCGACCTCGCCGGGCCGCTGCTCTTCCTCGCGTCGCGCGCGTCGGACTTCTACACCGGCCACATCCTCTACGCCGACGGCGGCTACACGGCGGGCTGATCATGGCCGGGAAGGCGCGCATCGCCGTCATCGGCGCCGGTCTGATGGGACACGGCCTCGCCCAGGTGTTCGCGCTCGCCGGCCACGACGTCACGATCTACGACGCGGTCGACGCCAGCCTCGAGACCGTCAAGGACCGCATCACCGCCAACCTGCGCGACCTCGGCGACGATCCGCGCGCGGTCGAGCGCGTGCGGCCGACCGGCGACCTGAAGGATTGCCTGCGCGATGTCGACTACGTGGTCGAGGCGGTGTCCGAGGATCTGCCGCTCAAACAGCAGCTCTTCGCCGAGATCGAGACGCATGTGCGCGAGGATACGATTCTCGCCAGCAACACTTCCGTCATTCCGATCACCGACATCATGCGCGGCCTCGGCCATCGCGGCCGCGCGCTCGGCACCCATTGGTGGAACCCGCCCTACCTGGTGCCGCTGGTCGAGGTGATCGGCACCGAGTGGACGACGGCCGCCACGATCGACTGGACCATGAAGCTGCACGCCGCGGTCGGCAAGACGCCCGCGCATGTGAAGAAGGACGTGCCCGGCTTCATCGGCAATCGGCTTCAGCATGCCTTGTGGCGCGAGGCGATCTCGCTGGTCGAGCACGGCATCTGCGACGCCGAGACGGTCGACACCGTCATCAAGGCGGCGTTCGGCCGAAGGCTTGCGGTGCTGGGACCGCTCGAGAACGCCGACATGGTGGGCACCGATCTCACCCTCGCGATCCACAAGACGGTGCTGCCCGCGATCGACGGCACGGCCGGGCCGTCGCCCTATCTGGAGAAGCTCGTCGCGGACGGCAGGCTTGGCTTCAAGAGCGGCGAGGGTTTTCGCAAATGGACCGCCGAGCAGCAGGCGGCGCTGCGTGCGCGCGTGCTGCAGCACTTGAAAAAGGCGCGCGACAGCGACGCCGGATAATCCAGGGAGGTGACCCATGAAGGACGCTACGTCACGGCCGGACGCGCTGTCTCGCCGCACGCTGGTCAAGGCCGGCCTCGGCGCCGTCGCGGCGCCCGCGGTGCTGCGCATCATCCCGGCCAACGCGCAGAGCCGCGCCGTCAAGATCGGTCACGTCAGCCCGCGTACCGGGCCGCTGGCCGGCTTCGGCGAGGCCGACACCTTCATCCTCGAGCAGGTGCGCGGCATCCTCGGCAAGGGCCTGAGCGTCGGCGGCAAGACCTATCCGGTGGAGATCATCAGCAAGGACAGCCAGTCAAGCGGCACCCGCGCCTCCGAGGTCGCCTCCGAGCTGATCCTCGGCGACAAGGTCGACCTGATCGTCGCGTCGGCGACGCCCGATACGACCAATCCGGTGGCCGACCAGGCCGAGGTCAACGAGGTTCCGTGCATCACCACCAACTGCCCATGGCAGCCGTATTTCTTCGGCCGCCGCGGCGATCCGCAAAAGGGCTTCACCTGGACCTACCACTTCTTCTGGGGGCTCGAGGACGTGATCGCGGCGTTCCTGGCGCTGTGGGACGGCGCGCCGACCAACAAGGTGGTGGGCGGCCTCTTCCCCAACGACGCCGACGGCAATGCGTGGGGCGATCCCAAGCTCGGCCTGCCGCCGGCGCTCGCCAAGGCCGGCTACAAGCTGCACGACCCGGGCCGCTATCAGCTCATGAACAACGACTTCACGGCGCAGATCTCCGCCTTCAAGACCGCGGGCGCCGAGATCGTCACTGGCAACATGATCCCGCCCGATTTCGCGACCTTCTGGTCGCAGGCCGCGCAGCAGGGCTTCCGGCCGAAGATCGTCACCATCGGCAAGGCGCTGCTGTTCCCGTCGGTGATCGACTCGCTCGGGGCCCGCGGCAACGGGCTCACCAGCGAGGTGTGGTGGACGCCGCATCATCCGTTCAAGTCCTCGCTTACCGGCCAGAGCTCCCAGCAGCTCGCCGACGCCTATGTGACGGCGACCAAGCGGCCGTGGACGCAGCCGATCGGCTTCCAGCACGCCCTGTTCGAGGTCGCGATCGACGTGCTCAAGCGCGCGAAGGCGCCCGATCCGAAGTCGATCCTCGCCGCGATCGTCGCGACCGACTACAAATCGATCGTCGGGCCCGTGAAGTGGACCGGCCAGCCGGTCAAGAACGTGACCAAGACGCCGCTGGTCGCCGGCCAGTGGCAGCGCAAGGGCGACAAGTTCGACCTCGTGATCACAGCCAACAAGCCGGCGCCGGAAATCCCGGTCGGCGGGAAGTTGCAGCTGCTCTCGTAGGCCTGCAGCGTCATTGCGAGGAGCGCGAAGCGCGACGAAGCAATCTCCAGCGCTTGCACCTGTGGCGGAGATTGCTTCGCTTCGCTCGCAATGACAGCGGACGCTCACTCAAATGTCCTCCATCCTCGCCCTGGAAAAAATCTCGAAGCGCTTCGGGGCGATCGTCATTGCCAATGGCATCGACCTCGCGCTCCGCGAGGGCGAGGCGCTGGGCGTGATCGGGCCGAACGGCGCCGGCAAGACCACGCTGTTCGGCATCATGACCGGAACGGTCGCGCCGGACGGCGGACGGGTGACCTTCGCGGGACGCGACGTCACGCGGCTTTCGCCGGCACGGCGTTGCACCATGGGCATCGCGCGCTCGTTCCAGGTCCCGCAGCCGTTCGGTGGAATGACGGTGTTCGAGAACCTGGTGGTCGCCGCGGCCTTCGGTGGCGGGCGCAGCGAGGGGCAGGTCTATGCGGACTGCGCCGGGATCCTCGAGCGCTGCGGGCTCGCCGACAAGGCGAACCGGCTCGCCGGCGCGCTCACCTTGCTCGACCGCAAGCGCCTCGAACTCGCCCGCGCACTCGCGACCGATCCGAAAGTGCTGCTGCTCGACGAGGTCGCGGGCGGGCTGACCGAGCACGAATGCGCTGCCCTGGTGGCGCTGATCCGCGACATCCGCGGCCGCGGCGTTTCGATCATCTGGATCGAGCACATCGTGCACGCGCTGATCGCGGTGGTCGATCGTCTCGCGGTGCTGCACGGCGGCGCCATCATCGCGCAGGGAGCGCCGCAGTCGGTCATTCGCGCGCCCGCGGTCGCCGAGATCTATATGGGGATCGAGGCCGATGCCTGAGGCCGTGTCCGCACCATTGCTCGACGTGCGGGCGCTCACGGCGTTCTACGGCGACTTCCAGGCGCTGCTTGGCGTCTCGGTCGCGGTCGCGCGCGGCCAGGTGGTTGCGATCATCGGCGCCAATGGCGCCGGCAAGAGCACGCTCTTGCGCAGCATCGCCGGCCTGATGCCGGGGCGTCGCGACGCGATCGTGTTCGACGGCGAGCCGATCGGTCATCTGCCGGCCCACCGGGTGGTGGCGCGCGGCATCGCGCTCGTTCCCGAGGGCCGCCGGCTGTTTCCCTCGCTCAGCGTCGAGGAGAACCTGCTGATCGGCGGCCAGCTGCGGCGTCCCGGTCCGTGGACGCTCAAGCGGGTCTACGCGCTGTTTCCGGCGCTCGCCGAGCGGCGACGTCTGCCGAGCAGCGCGCTGTCGGGGGGGCAGCAGCAGATGGCCGCGCTCGGCCGCGCGCTGATGTCCAACCCGAGGCTCCTCATGTGCGACGAGATCAGCCTCGGGCTCGCGCCGATCGTCATCCGCGACATCTATGCCCGGCTGCCGTCGATCGCGGCCGAGGGGATCTCGCTCGTCATCGTCGAGCAGGACATCGCGCAGGCGCTGGCGGCGGCCGACCAGGTCTACTGCCTGCAGGAGGGCCGCGTCGCATTCGCGGGCGCCGCACGCGAGGCGACCCGCGAGGCGGTGGCCGCCGCCTATTTCGGGGTCTAGCGATGGAGTGGACCAACACCATCCTGCAGGGCGTGCTGACCGGCGGCCTCTACGCCATGTTCGCGGCCGGGCTCTCGCTCATCTTCGGCGTCATGCGGCTCGTCAACATCGCGCACGGCGATTTCATCGTGCTTGCCGCCTATCTGGCATTGGTGGTGACCGAGACGCTCGGCATCGACCCGCTCGTCTCCCTCGTCATCGTGGTGCCGCTGATGGCCGCGATCGGCTATGCGCTGCAGCGCGGCCTGCTCAACCATACGCTCGGCGACGACCTGTTGCCGCCGCTGCTCGTGACCTTCGGGCTGTCGGTCATCATCCAGAACGGACTGCTCGAGCTCTTCACCGCCGACAGCCGCCGCCTGCAGGCCGGTGCGATCGAGGTCGCGAGCTGGCAGCTTGCGCCCGGGCTCTCGATCGGCGTGCTCCCGTTTCTCCAGTTCGCCGCCGCCGTCGCGGTGATCGGCGGGCTGCAGGCGCTGTTCTATCGCACTGCGCTCGGGCGCGCGTTCCGCGCCACCTCCGACGATCCGGCGGTCGCCCAGCTCATGGGCCTCGACAACGCCCACGTCTTTGCGCTCGCGATGGCGCTGTCGCTCGCCGTCGTCGCAATCGCCGGCGTGCTGCTCGCCGTGCGGGCGAATTTCGATCCCGCGATCGGGCCCGCCCGGCTGATCTTCGGCTTCGAGGCCGTCATCATCGGCGGGCTCGGCAATCTGTGGGGCACGCTCGCGGGCGGGATCGTGCTCGGCGTCGCTCAGGCGATCGGCGCCAAGCTCGATCCGGGCTGGCAGCTGCTTGCCGGCCACCTCGCGTTCCTGATCGTGCTCGGCGTACGGCCCGAAGGGCTGTTTCCGAGGATCCGCGGATGAGCGCCGTTTCGGTCCGGTTCACCGATCGCCGCAGCGCGATCAGCCTCGCGGCGCTCGCCGCCGCAGTGGTCGCGCTCGCCTTCGCGCCGCTGTGGGCCGGGCGCGACGGCCTGCGCCTGCTCGGCGAGATTTTCGCCTATGTGGCGCTCGCCAGCCTGTGGAACCTGCTCGCCGGCTACGCGGGGCTGGTCTCGGTCGGCCAGCAGGCCTTCGTCGGACTCGGCGGCTACATGCTGTTCGCGCTCGCGATCCTTGCCGGCATCTCGCCGCTGTGGGCGATCCCGGGCGCCGGCCTGATCGGCGCGCTCGCGGCGGTACCGGTTGCGGCGCTGGTGTTTCGCCTGCGCGGGCATTATTTCGCGATCGGCACCTGGGTGGTGGCCGAGGTCTTTCGCCTCCTCGCCTCGCAGGTCTCGGCGCTCGGCGGAGGATCCGGGACCAGCCTGCCGGCCGCGATCGTGGTCGCCATCGCCGACACGCGCACCATGCGCGAGTTCGTGATCTACTGGATCGCGCTCGCGCTCGCGGTCGCAATTCTCGCCTTGATCCTGCTGCTGCTGCGCTCGCGCTACGGCCTCGCACTCACGGCCATCCGCGACAACGAGCTCGCGGCCGCGAGCAACGGCGTCGACGTCGTCCGCGTGAAGCTCGTGATCTACGTGTTCGCGGCCTGCGGCACCGCCATGATCGGCGCGCTCGTGTTTCTGCAGAAGCTGCGCATCTCGCCCGACGCGGCCTTCAGCGTCAACGACTGGACCGCCTTCGTGATCTTCATCACGGTGATCGGCGGCATCGGCCGGCTCGAAGGGCCGATCGTCGGAACGATCGTGTTCTTCGCCTTGCGCCAGGCGCTCGCCGACCGCGGCGCGCTCTATCTGCTGATGCTCGGCGTGGTCGCGATCGCCGTGATGCTCAAGGCGCCGAAGGGGATCTGGGGCCTGATCGTCGACCGGCTCGACTGGCAGGTCTTTCCGCTGCAGCGGCGCCTCGTCCCGCCGCCCCGTCCCGAGCCGAACTGAGATCGAGCGAAGGAGAATCGCATGGCCGCCGTAAAATCACCGCCGATCGCGATCGACATCCACGCCCACATGATGCATCTCGACGTCTATGCCGCGACGCTCGGGCACAGCGCGTTCGGCAAGTCGACCCTCGATCCGACGCTCGGCCCGGAAGCGAAACGCAAGGCCAAGGAACGCAGCGACTTCGTCTGCGCCAAGATGTCCGATGCCACCGAGCGCATCGCCGAGATGGACAAGATGGGCGTCGACGTCCAGGTGCTCTCGGCGAGCCTCGTCCACCAGTGCACCTATTGGGCCGAGCCGGAGGAGAGCCTGCGGCTCGAACGCATGCTCAACGATCGCGTCGCCGAGATGGTCGCGACCAATCCGCGGCGCCTGATCGGCCTCGGCACCGTGCCGCTGCACGCGCCCGAGCTCGCGGCGCGCGAGGCCAAGCGCTGCCTGACCAAGCTCAAGCTGCGCGGCCTCAACATCTCGACGGTCGCGCGCGACATGGAGATCGGCGATCGCCGCCTGTGGCCGTTCTGGGAGGCGGCGGCCGCGCACGACGCGATCGTCTACGTCCATCCGGCCGGCAATCCGAGCCCGCGCTTCCAGAAGCATTTCCTGTGGAACAGCGTCGGACAGAACTTCGAGGAGGCGATGGCGATCGCCTCGCTGATGTACGAGGGGGTACTCGACGCCTTCCCCAACCTCAGGATCTGCATCTCGCATGGCGGCGGCTACATGCCGCTGTGCATGGGCCGCATCGCCCGCAACTATCTCGAGAAGCCGACCACGCGGGCGAACATGACCAGGAGCCCGGACGAGTACCTGCGCCAGCTCTACTACGACAGCTGCGTCTACGACCACGACGTGCTGCGCCACCTGGTCGAGCGCGTGGGCGCGAGCCAGGTCATCCTCGGCTCCGACTATCCGGTCGGCGAATGGAAGCCGATCGAGTTCGTGCGCGCGACGCCGGGCATCTCCGACGCCGACAAGGACAAGATCGTCGGACTCAATGCCGCGACGATGTTCGGCCTCGGCGCGTCTTGATTTGGACGTCGACCGGGCCGAGGATCGAATCCTCGCGCCCGATGCCGGGCCCCCGAAGGAGGGACGATGAGGACCTTGATTGCTGCCGCGTTCGCGCTGCTGCCGGCACTCGCCTCCGGCGGGGCCGGTGCGCAAGGCTGGCCGACACGGCCGATCAAGATGATCGTCACGCAAGCCGCCGGCGGTACGCCGGACATCATCTGCCGGGCGATCGGTGTGCGGCTCACGCGCGCGCTTGGGCAGCAGGTCGTTGTCGAGAACCGGCCGGGTGCCGGCAACACCATCGGGGCGCAGGCGGCGGCGCGCGCCGAGCCCGACGGCTACACGTTCCTGTTCGCGACTGCGGCCGCCCTCGTCACCAACCCCTATACGTTCAGGTCGCTGCCCTACGACCCGGTCGGCGATTTCGTTCAGGTCGGCCTCGTCGCCAAGGGGCCGTTCATCGTCCTCGCTCATCCGAGCGTCCCGGTGAAGACGCTGGCCGAGCTGTTCGGCTACGACAAGGCGAATCCCGGCAAGCTGACTTTCGCGACCGATGGTCCGCGCAATTTCTCCGGTATCCTGGCCGCCTGGATCGACAAGCTCGGCGGCGCCAATATCGTGCAGGTGCCCTATGCGACCATGCCGCAGGGCGTGCAGGACACGCTGGCGGGACGGGTGCAGCTCACCATTCTGGCGGTCCCGTCGGCGGCGCCGCACATCGCGTCGGGCGCGCTGCGACCGCTCGCCGTGAGTTCGCTGCGTCGGCTGTCGAACTATCCCGATATTCCGCCGGTCGCCGACACCTTCCCGGACTTCGAGATGATCGGCTGGTTCAGCATCGCGGCGCCGGCAAGGACCCCGCCCGAGGTCGTTGCGAAGATGAACCAGGAGCTCGACAAGATCCTGAAGGATCCCGAGGTCGCCAAGCAGCTCGCTGTCGTCGGCTTCTTCACCGAAGGCGCCGGCACGCCGGAGCAGACGCGCGCCTTCGTCAATGCGCAGTACGACCTGTGGGGTCAGGTCACGCGCGATATCGGCCTCAAGCCGGAGTGAGGGTTGGGTGAGCGGGCGGCGCCGCACGGCTGTTGCTGCCGGCGTTGCGGCGCTTGCGGCCGCCGTCGTCATTGCGCCCCAGTCGGCCGCGGCGGCGACGCTCGACGGCGCGCGCCTGAGCTGGCCCTGGGCGCTGCCCTTCATCGGCCTGCTGCTATCGATCGCGGCCGGTCCGCTGCTGTTCCCGTGGGTCTGGCATCGCCACTACGGGAAGGTCGCCTTCGTATGGTCGACGCTTACCCTGGCGCCGCTCGCCGCCCTGCACGGCGTTCCGGTCGCGGTCGCCAGCTTCGTGCACGCGATGCTCGCCGAATACATGAGCTTCATCGTGCTGCTGTTCGCGCTTTACGTGGTCGCCGGGGGAATCCTGGTCACCGGCCATCTGCGCGGCACGCCCTGGGTCAATGCACTGATTCTTGCATTCGGCACCGCGGTGGCGAGCGTCGTCGGCACCACCGGCGCCGCCATGATCCTGATTCGCCCGCTGCTGCGCGCCAATGCGGCGCGGCTCGCCAATGCGCACGTGGTGATCTTCTTCATCTTCCTGGTCGCCAACATCGGCGGGGCGCTGTCGCCGCTCGGCGACCCGCCGCTGTTCGTCGGATTCCTGCACGGGGTCGACTTCTTCTGGACCACCCGGCACCTCGCGCTCGCGACCGCGCTCACCGCCGCGATCGTGCTCACGCTCTTCATCGTCATCGACACCTGGTACTACCGGCGGGATCGGCGTATCTCGGTCGTAGGCGAGCCGCCCGCGCCGCTCGCGCTCGGCGTCAAGGGTTGGATCAATTTCCCGCTCATCGGCCTAATCATCGGCGCGATCCTGCTGTCCGCGACGTGGACGCCGGGGGTCGCGTTCGAGGTCTACGGCACGTCGCTTCCGCTGGAGGATCTCGTGCGCGACGGCGCGCTCGTCGTCATCGCGGGCCTCTCGCTCGCACTGACGCCCGACGAGCATCGCGAGGCCAATGGCTTCTCGTGGGAGCCGATCCGCGAGGTGGCCTATCTGTTCGGCGCGATCTTCATCTGCATCATCCCGGTCCTGGCGGCGCTCGACGCCGGCCCGAAGGGTTTCTTCGCGTGGCTGCTCGACGCCATCACCCGGCCCGACGGCCGCCCCAACGACGTCGCCTACTTCTGGGTCAGCGGCATCCTCTCGGCCGTCCTCGACAATGCGCCGACCTACCTCGTGTTCTTCGAGCTCGCGGGCGGTGACGCCGGCCGACTGATGGGCGAACTCACGTCCACGCTCGCCGCCGTCTCGATGGGCGCCGTGTTCATGGGCGCGCTCACCTATGTCGGCAACGCGCCCAATTTCATGATCTACGCGATCGCGACCGAGCGCGGCGTCAAGATGCCGAGTTTTTTCGGCTACCTCGCATGGTCGTGCGCGGTGCTGGTGCCGGTGTTCGTGCTCGTCACCTTCGTTTTTTTCGCGCGGTCTTAGCCTTGCGGCCGGCGCCGCGCGCCTTGGCGGCCTTCGCTTTCGCGGGCGGCAGCACCGCGATCGCCTCGACCTCGAACAGGGCGCCCGGCCGGGCGAGCTGGGAGATCGCGACCGTGGTGCTGGCGGGCGCCGCCTCGGTGTTGACGAACTGGTCGCGCACCTCGCGGAAGGTGCCGATATGCGACATGTCGGTGAGGTAGTTGTTGATCTTCACGACGTTCTTCATGTCGGCCCCGATCCCCGCCAGCGCCGCCTTGAGGTTCTCGAACGCTTTGGTCGCCTGGGCGCGGAAATCGCCCGGGCCGCCCACCAGCTTGTTGTCGAGATCAAGCCCGAGCTGGCCCGCGATGTAGACCGTGCGCCCCGGCCCGGTGGCTTCGACCACGTAGGTGTAGCCGGGCGGCTTGGCGAGGGTTTTCGGATTGATGAAGCGCACATTGGCAGCCATGGACGTCTCCTGATTCGTCGGCGGGCACACTTTGTCATGCGTGGGCCGCGCCCGCCCAGGACTATCTCGCGCCCGCGTGCGGCGAAAGGGGCCGCCCGGCGCGCCCGCGGGGTTCGCGGACGGGCAGCCGCAGCACGCCTGCCGCTTTTCGGTTCAGCCTCCGCCGACCAGGTTCGGTACGGCGTGCGTGAACCACGGCACGAACGCGACCGTGAGCACGCCGAGGATCAGCACCGCCAGATAGGGCAGCATGACTTTTGCCGACCTCTCGATGTCGCTCTCCGCGACCGCGCAGGCGATGTAGAAGCAGATGCCGATCGGCGGAATGAAGATACCGATACCCATCGCCAGCAGGATCACCATCGAATAGTGGATGCTGTCGATGCCGAGCTGGTTGGCGATCGGCAGCAGCAGCGGCCCGAGAATGATCAGCGCCGGCAGCCCTTCGAGCAGCGACCCGACCACGATCAGCAGCGCCATCGAGCCGACCAGGAACATCGCCGGGCTGTCGCCGATGAGATGCAGCGTCTTGACCAGCGCGGCCGGCAGGTTGGCGGCCGCGAGCGTCCACGCGAACGAGCCGGCGGCGGCGATGATGAACAGCACCATGCCGGCGAGCAGGCCGCATTCGATCGCGATCGCGACGAAGCGGCGCAGCCCGATCGAACGGTAGATCAGGACCGAGAGACCGATGCCGTAGAGCACCGCGACCGCCGAGACCTCGGTCGGGGTCGCGTAGCCGAACTTGATGCCGACGATCATGACGGCCGGCATGACGAGCGGCAGCACGGCGCCGGCGATCGCGGCCGCGAGCTCCGCGAAACTCGCGCGCGCCGCCCGCGGCGTGCCCTGGCGCCACGCCTGCAGGTAGATCGCAATCATCAGGAAAAGCGCGATGACGGCGGCCGGCAGCAGGCCGGCGATGAACAGCGTGCCGATCGAGATCGGCGCCACCGAGCCGAGCACCAGCATTGCGATGCTGGGCGGGATCGTTTCCGACATGGCGCCTGCCGCCGACAGGACGGCGGCGCCCTCCTCGGGACGGTAGCCCTGGCGCCGGAGCTCGCCGCGCAGCACCGAGCCGACCGCGACCACGTCGGCGGCCTTGGAGCCGGAGATGCCGGAGACGAGGTAGATCGTGACCACAACGACCTGCAGGAGGCCGCCGCGCAGGTGACCGACCAGCGCGGTCGCAAGCCGCACAAGCCGCAGGCTGATGCCGCCTTTCTCCATGATCAGCCCCGCCCAGATGAAGAACGGCAGGGTGAGCAGGACGAAATGGCTGGTGCCGTCGACGGTGTTTTGCGCTGCCGCGATCAGCGGCGCGGAGTCGGTGATCTGCAGGAAGAACAGCGAGCCGAGCAGCATCGAGAAGCTCACCGGAAGCCCGAGCAGCACGGCGGCGAAGAACAGGACCAGCATGACGGCGAGCGCGGTCCCGCTGTCGGGCCGCGGGATCGGCAGCGCACCGATGGCGACCACGGCGGCGACCAGCGCGGCGACCGCCGCCACCGCCGCGAGCGCCATAGAGCGTCGGTGGTCGAGCACCAGGCGTTCGAGCGCGGACAGCACGATCAGGACCATGCCGACCGTGAACGGCAGCACCAGCCAGGCGGAGCTGATCTGCAGAATGGGCGTGCGCGAGGTTGCGGCGACCGACAGGAGATCGAACGAGACCGTGAGCGCCGTCGCGGCGACGCACAGGATCAGTGCGTCGGCCGCCGCCGCGATCGCAGCGCGTGACGTTGCGGGGAGGAAGCGGGTGACGAACTGGATCGCGGTGTGGTGCCGCGCCCGGTAGGCGGCTGCGCCGCCCACGAAAGCGAGCGTGGTGAGGCAGAGTTTGGACGCTTCCTCGCTCCACAGCAGCGAGCGCATGAAGGCAAGGCGGATTGTCACGTCGGTGAGGACGACGCAGAGCTCGCCGACGAGCGCCACGACCACAATTCCGCGTGCCGCCCAGTCGATCGCCGAGAGCGCCGCGCGCAGCATGTCGGCCGGACCGCGCGCCGTGCGGGCGGGAGCCCCCGCGTCCACGCCGACGGCGGCCGCGGATCGTCCGTCGCTCACCGCATTCACGGGCGCAGCGTCCCGGCGCCGGTCAAGCGCTGCCGACCTGCTTCATCACGGCGTCGACGAGGTCGGCCCCGATGATGTCGCGGAACTCCTTGTAGACGCCGTCCGTCGCCTTGCGATACGCGGCCCGATCAACCTCGTTGATGGAGAGACCCTTCTCCTTGAGGAATTTCGACGTCTCCTCGGTCTTCTCGGCCATGGTCTTGCGCCAGTCCCCGGTCAGCTCATGCGCGGCCGCGCGCAGATTTTCCTGCAGGTTCGCGGCCAGCGAATCGAACTTGCGCTTGCTCACCATCATGACGCCGGCGTTGTAGACGTGGTTGGTGAGGTTGACGACCTTGACGACCTCGTAATGCTTGGCGGAGGGCAGCGCGATGATCGGCGTCTCGATCGCCTCGATCGTGTGCTGGGAGAGCGCGAGATAGATCTCGCTGTAGTCGATCGCGATGGGGTTGGCGCCGAGTGCGCGGAACATGCCGGCGAAGATCGGGCCCGGCTGCACCCGGATCTTCAGCCCTTTCATGTCCTCGGGCTTCGGCACCTTGCGGTCGATGGTCGAGGTCACCCGCCAACCCCAGTAGCCATAGGAGAGGCCATAGATGCCCTTGGCGGGCAGCAGGTCGGCAAGTTGCTTGCCGACGGGGCCGTCCAGCACCTTCTCGCCGGTGGCGAGGTCAGGAAACAGAAACGGCAGGTCCATCACCTGGAACTGCGGGATCAGCGTGTCGATGTAGCCCGACGTATGGGCGCACAGGTCGATGATGCCGGTCTGCAGGCCGGTGAGGATGTTGGTCTGACTGCCGAGCTCGCCGGTCGAAAAGACCTGCACCTCGATCGCGCCGTTGCTCTTCTGCTTGACGTTCTCGGCGAAGCGCAGCAGCACTTGGTAGAGCGGGTGATTGCGGGTGTCCGCGAAGGTGCACTTGAGGGTGTGCGCGGGCGTCTGGGCGAAACCTTCGCGCACCACATAAGGCGCGGCGATCGCCTGCGCGGCGCCGAGCGCAGCCGTCTTGAGCATGGTCCGGCGGTTGATCATCTGGCTCCTCCCTGCGGATTTTTTCGGAGTGGTCTTTTGACCTCTGATCCACATCCTAGCGGCCGGCTCCGCCCGAGGCCATTGCCGAATCGGCCGCACACCTTCGTCATTCCGGAACTACCCGGCGAGCTTGCCGACCGCCTCCTCGGCGAGCGAGAGCGCGCTCGTAAGCCCCGGCGACTCGATGCCGAACAGCTGCACCAGCCGCGGCAGGCCGTGCTCGGCCGGGCCGTCGACCACGAAATCGGCTGCCGGCTCGCCGGGCCCCGTCAGCTTGGGACGGATCCCGGCGTAGTCGGGAAACAGCGAGTTGTCCGGCAACCCCGGCCAGTAGGTGCGGATCGCAGCGTAGAAGGTTTCGCCGCGGCGCGGATCGACATCGAAATTCATCGTCTCGATCCATTCGACGTCCGGCCCGAACCGCATGCGGCCCGCGAGATCGAGCGTGATATGGATGCCGAGCCCGCCCGGCACGGGCGCCGGATAGATCAGGCGCGAGAACGGGGCGCGGCCCGCGAACCCGAAATAATTTCCCTTGGCGAGCACCAGCCGCGGAATCCGTTCGACCGGAAAGCCCTCGGTCGCGTGGGCGAGGCGCTGGGCGCCATGGCCCGCCGAATTGACCACCGCGTCGACCGTGAGGCTGCCCGGCTCGGCACCGCCGAAATCGACGCGCCAGCCGGCGCCGTCGCGCGCGATCCGCTCGACCGGCGTGTTGAACGCGACCGCTCCGCCGCGGTCCTCGAGGTCGCCCTGCAGCGCCAGCATGAAGCGGTGGCTGTCGATGATGCCGGTTTCGGCCGAGTGGAACGCGGCGACGCAAAACAGCGCCGGCTCCATGCGCTTCGCGTCTTCCGCGTCCAGCATGGTGACGTTCTCGACGCCGTTGGCGAGCGACTGGGCATGGATCGCCTCGAGCTTGGGGACGTCCATTTCCTTGGTGACGATGAACAGCTTGCCGAGCTTGCGGTACGGAACGCCATGCGAGTCGCAATAGGCGTAGAGCATGCGGCGCCCGCGCGGGCAGTGCAGCGCCCGTTTGCTGCCGGTCGGATAGTAGAGGCCCGCGTGAATGACCTCGCTGTTGCGCGACGAGGTGCCGGTGCCGATCGCATCGGCGGCCTCCACCACGATGACGTCGTGGCCCGCGAGCGCCGCCTCGCGCGCGATTGCGAGTCCGACCACGCCGGCGCCGATCACCATCACCTGCATCGGCTCAACCCCTGACGGACGCGTCGATGTCGATGCGATCGCCCGGCGCGATCGGTCCGCCCGCGATCACCTCGGCATAGATACCGCAATCCGTGTGGCCGCAGCCCCGCAGCAGGCTCGCCGGGATCGTCATGTCGCGGATACCGGTGCCGGGCTCGACGTCGGTCGCAGCGCAGCGCTGGATGCCCTTCACCACCTTGAGCCGGGCATGCGTCCCGACCGACAGCAGCTGCCCGACCAGCTCGAGTTCGGACCAGGCGGGCCAGCCCTCGACATAGAGGTTGGCGCGGAACCGCAGGGGATCGACCGGCGCGCCGACCAGGGTCTCGATGGCGGCGATCGAGGCCAGATTGATGATCGACACGACCTTCTTGGCGACGTCCGAGAAGCTGTGGCCGGGCGCGTGCAGCACCCGCGGTGGGCCGCGGAGCTCGTCGGCGCAGAATGCGGCGAAGAATGCCTCGATTGCGCGCCGTCCCTCCGGCGTGCGCAGATCGCCTCGCGCCGCCTCGCGCCCGCCCTCGCGTACCACGAGCGTATGGTCCGCCGGGTCGAAGCGCGTATCGAGCCGCGCCAGGCGCTCGTTGCGCATCAGCATGAAAAACCTGTGCTTGGGAATATAGGCGGGCGCGGCCGAGTCGAATCCAGATGGCCCGTTCTCGATCGCATACAGCCGGTCGGCCGCGACGGTGGCGCCGCGCGCGAGCGTCGCCGCCGCAAGGCCTTCCGGCGAAAGGCCTTTCACGGGATAGCGATAGATGCCCTTGAGGCTCGCCTGTGCCGTCCGCATGAACCGAGGTCTCGTCCCTCCGACTAGCTGTGACCTAGTTCATACATGGCCTCCTGGAAGCCGTCTAAGAAATCGACAATCAATAAGGGGAGGTCCCTTTGCGTGTCTTTGTGAAGCAGTCCTCGGCGGCGGCCGAGACCGGCGGTCCGGCCGTGACCACGCCGGCTGATCTGGACGAGGCCCTCGTCCGCGAAATCGCGCGCGGCAGCCAGCTCGCCATGCGCACGCTGTTCATGCGCCATCAGGTGCGTGTCTATCGGTTCATCATGCGCATCGTGCGCGATCCCGCCTTGGCGCAAGACGTGCTGAGCGAGACGTTCCTCGACGTGTGGCGGCGCGCGGGACGCTTCGCGGGGCGCGCGACGGTGTCGACTTGGCTCCTGTCGATCGCCCGGCACAAGGCGCTGACCGCGGTCAAGTCGCGGCCGACCGAGCCATTCGACGGCGAGACCGAGCTTGTGATCGCCGACCCGGCCCTCGATCCCGAGGCCGAGCTGCGCGAGAAGGATCGCGGCGCGATTCTGCGTCGCTGCCTGGGCGAACTGTCGCCGGAGCACGGCGAGATCATCGACCTCGTCTACTATCAGGAAAAATCCATGCGGGAGATTGCAGATGTGCTGCGAATCCCGGTCAACACCGTGAAAACACGTATGTTTTACGCGCGCAGGCGCCTTGCAGCGATGCTCGCCGAACAGGGTGTCGAACCCGCCCCGATATGAGGTAGGATCGAGGCCGAAACCGCAAATGAGACCAGTAGACACGTGCCAGCACTTATCAGGATCAATTAGCCATGCAGCCCATCATCACTCCGGCCAAGACCGAGGACATCGACATCATCCAGCGCGACGTTCGCGCAATGATCGCGATGATCGACTACTTGATCGCCCAGGTGAAGCCGATCGATGGGGTCGCGGCCCACTGCCTGGATCTGGCGCGCAAGTCATTGGAAGGCGGCATGGCGCGGGGCGCGGACCCGCTGCACTGAACGGTACCGCGGACTCGGGACAGCGCAGTCGGCGGTGCGCGCCGTCGAGTCCAGCAGACGACGCGTCGAGTCGCTCGGCGGTGAATGCACCCCGGAGGTCCGGAGATCTTCGCAACACCGGGGCCTGCACCCATTCAATGTGGGGCGCGATGGGACAACGCCCGCGTGTTCCACCTGATCCCCGGTTCAATCGTCCGGGGTTCCTGGCTATCCTGCAGCCGCATGGGCAGGGACGATGACTGACTCACCTCACATCGTGGTGGTCGAGGACGAGGCGACGCAGCGCCAGATGCTGGTCGAGTATCTTGGCCGGCAGAATTTCCGCGTCAGCGGCGTCGAGGGCGGCACGGCGCTGCGGCGCCTGGTCGAGCGCGAGCTGCCCGCGCTGGTTCTGCTCGACATCGGGCTGCCGGGCGAAGATGGGTTCACGCTGGCGCGCTGGTTGCGCGAGCGCAGCGGGCGCGTCGGCATCATCATGGTCACGGCCGCCACCGACACGGTTGACCGCGTCGTCGGGCTCGAGACCGGCGCCGACGACTACATCGCCAAGCCGGTCGAGCTGCGCGAGCTGCTGGCCCGCGTGAAGAGTGTGCTGCGGCGCGCGACCGGATCCATGGGCGTGACCGTCGGCACGCGCGTGCGCATGGGACGCCTGGTGCTCGACCTGGAGAGGCGCCTCCTGGTCGATCCGTGCGACGGCGGCGAGCATCCGCTGACCTCGAGCGAGTTCGATCTGCTCAAGCTGTTCGCCGAGAATCCCAACCGGCCGCTGCAGCGCGACTGGTTGCTGGAGACCGCCGCGCACCGCGAGATGGAGGCCTTTGATCGCGCCATCGACCTGCGCGTCACGCGCTTGCGGCGCAAGATCGAGTTCGACCCGGCGCATCCCGACGCCATCCGCACGGTGCGCGGGGTTGGCTACATGTTCGTGCCGCCGAAGGATTAGGGCATGACCGGAAAAGTTGCAGACTTTTCGAATAAGGCCATGCTCCAGAATCAGATCACGCTCCAGAATCAATGAGATGAGGCCACGATGCGATTCTACCTGATCGCATCGTGCTCTAGCGCGACGCATCCAGCTTGAGCTCTGCCAAGGCCCGCCGCAGCTCGGCCGCGAGCGGGCCGAGGCTGTCCTGGCAGCGGGCGCGGTCGCCGGCCTTTCCGGCCGCCTCCAGCGCGGCGGCCGCACCGCCGACCCCGTGGGCGCCGACCGCCTGCGCGGCGCCCTTGAGCTTGTGGGCCGCCGCCGCAAGCCGCGCCAGATCGCCGGCGCGGGCCGCGCTCTCGATGTCGCGCTCGGTCTCGATCGCGGTGTCGCGGAACTTGGCGAACAGCGAATCCATCGCCGCCTGGTCATCGCCGAGCCAGGCCGCGAGCACGCCGCGGTCGATGGCTGCACCCGCCTGCGGCTTCTCGGCCGCACCCTCGGCATCCGGCGGGAGCTGGATCGCGACCCACCGCTCGAGCGTCGTGCGCAGCCGATCGATGTTCACGGGCTTGGCGATATAGGCGTCCATGCCGACGGCGAGGCAGCGTTCCTCCTCGCCTTTCATCGCATTGGCGGTGACCGCCACCACCGGCGTGCGGCTGCCGCCCGCGGCTTCGGCGGAACGGATCCGACGCGTCAGCTCATGTCCGTCCATCTGCGGCATATGGATGTCGGCGAGGATCGCAGCGTAGCGGCCCGGCACCCACAGTGCGAGCGCCTGGGCGCCATCACCGGCGGTGTCGCACGCGATCCCGAGCAGGCCGAGTTGGCGCGCCAGCACCTCGCGGTTCACCGGGTG
>Ga0126384_10000238_pt1 | contig 28696 bp, 18 predicted proteins | sample PanSoiMetPlot_36_FD_92543 | JGI IMG/M metagenome (GOLD analysis project Ga0126384, IMG submission 92543) | Tropical forest soil microbial communities from Panama - MetaG Plot_36 | ecosystem: Environmental > Terrestrial > Soil > Tropical forest > Bulk soil | place: Panama | collected 2016-02-17 | reverse complement strand
TACTCCTCCGCTGTTGGAGTTCCTCAAGAAGAACGCACCGGCCGCTGGATTGTACAATCCTATTGTGTCTATACCGTCCCCGTTCCAATCGCCTACGATCGGTATAAAGCCCGCTCCAGCGGGTCCGTACGGGAAGCTGATATCCGCTACACCTCCGCTGTTCGAGTTCCTCAAAAAGAATGCACCAGTCGCCGGGTTGTACAATCCTGTTGTATCTATCCCATCTCCATTCCAATCCCCCGACAATGGAATAAGTCCAACGGGACCATACGCAAACGACACGTCCGCTATACCGCCTGTGATGGAATTCCGCAAAAAGAACGCCGCGCCCGATGGATTGTACAGGCCGATCGTATCCACACCGTTGGTGCTGCCTTGCGTTACCGTAAAGTTAGTGTTGGACACATCGAAAAACACGTTGCCAACCGCCTCTACCTTTATTCGAGCGCTGCCAGTCGAGATATTTGGAACGGACACGGGCTCGCTCCCATCATTCGGAGTACTTGCCGATAGCACTATAGGAAAAGTATTCCCGCCATTAGTGGACAGGGATATTTTTACGTTGGAGCAATTCACTGGCGAAGACGCAGTGTTTGCGACGTTCCAGGTAACGTTCTGCGTCGTGTTGCCAGTCCAGGTGACACTGCTATTGGGAGCGGTAACCACAAATGGGCCAGCCGATGCGCTAACGTTGAGAACGATTGCATCCGAGCTCACTCCACCACCACCGGCCCGATTGTCTCGTGCGGTCACGCGGAAGTTCATTGACCGGGTAGTCGTCGGCAGCATTTCGCCGATCGTAGACGTGTTGTTCAAGATGTCCGATAACTTTGGAAAAGTACGCGAGGGACTAGTTGTTGCATTAAATGAGCGGAACAAAGGGCGAGTGCCATCATCAGTCATCGGGGGAGATGGGTTGCCGAGGTCCAACTCCTCCCAGGAATAGGTCAGCGGGTCGCCATCCGGATCGGTTGCGCTTGCAGTTAGAGTAAACGGAGTACTGATCGGGATTGTAAAGTCAGCACCTGCTGAGATCGTCGGTGGGTTGTTGCCGGTCGTCGTAGCCGCTGCACACGCCGCTCCGGCACCGGCAGCATAATTAGCGATCTGGTCAAAACTGCCGCCGAGAAAATAGTTGTCACTGTTCTGTTGTAGATTTTCAGGAGAGCAACTCCCCGGATAAGCCATCAAAGTAGAACCACTTCCCGGCTCAAACGATGTCGTGGAGCTACGCTGCCCACTAAGCCCGCAGTTACCCGACGAGCTGTTAAAGGTATGTCGGGCGCTGAATTGATGTCCCCATTCGTGTGCAACGAGCCCACTGTCGATCGAGAAGTTGCCAGTCACCAGCGCTATTCCGAGCACCGATGCACTGGCGCCTTTGTTTGCGGAGCACACCACACCAACCTGGGCGACCCCAGAGCTCGAGCCCGGGTTTGAAAGCCCGAAGACGTGACCGATGTCGTAGTTGGCCGACCCCAGCTGCGTATTCAGAACTCCCGGATTCTCGCTTAACATCGTACTTACATTGCTATTTGTGTAGCCGTCCGGTTCGGCGTCAAAAATTATCGACAATTCTCCAGCAACAAGTTGGAATCGAATGGATACCTCGCGCTCGTATATTGCGTTAATCAGATTGACGATTGTATTTAATTTAGTGAGTGTCGCGCTCTTACCACCACCATATGTTGAGTTGTTTGTGTATTCAACAGTAGTCGCGAGAGCTAATCTATAGGTCCGCAGCGACGTGCCAACAATTGCCACGGGAAGATTCTCTAAACCTTTTGCCAGGCTCCCTTGTAGCTCTTCTGAAACTTCGCATTGCGGAGGAGTGAATCCGTCCTGAAGCTGCTCTTTGAAATAAACCAGATAGTGCTGGGTATCACGGGCAGTGTAGGGTTCCACATAAACGCAACCCTTGGCCGAAAGAATTGTCGCGTGGAATCCGAGCGGGCTCAAATCGAAGCGGGTTGTTGCGGTCGGATCATCGAGCCCCTGGCCTCGGTACGACTTGATCTCTGGGAACTGCGCAGCGAGCTCTGATTCCATCACGGGTGATTCTTCTACGGCAAACCGCTCGAATGTTCCGTCTGGCATCGGCAGACTAATTACTCCACGGCTCCGTTTCGCGGCTTCGGTGAACTCCATGGGAACGTTAGATAATAGAGAGGTCAGGACGCTCTTATTCAACTCCATGCTCTGATAGGTCCTCGGCGAAGAAGATTCGACTCGAGCAGTTAACAGCGTTGAATCAATTGTTCGCCAAATCCCGTCGTTCGATGAGCCCTTGTTCGTTGAAGATTGACCGGGCGACTGACGATCACCGCTACCCGACACCGATGCCAGACCGACCGAGCAAATGCTTGCCGCGAGCGCAATCACCAATACAATATGCAAATGAGAAAAAGGCTTTTGTTCAACGCGCGCGCGACTGTGACTTGTCTTCATTTGTTGACTCTTGTTAATGGTTAGCTGATCGACAGGTGTACGCTTGGGGGCGAATACTTATATTTCTTTGAATAAATGCCGCTGAGAGGCGGCGACAATCAAGCACCGCTGATTCGAGCGTTGGGCTACAACCAAGAGTTAGGCAACTTCGGCTGCAAACGTCTACAGCCCGTTCCAATCAGAGACGAGCGGAGTAAACCCGACCATCGAAGGCCCGTATGTAAAAGTAACATCAGCAATTCCACTGGTATTTGAATTCCTCAGGAAGAATCCAGCGTGGGACGGATCGTATAAACCGATCGTATCGATTCCATCATTATTCCAATCCCCAACAAGCGGAATAAATCCCATTCCGGCCGGACCATATTTGAAAGTGATATCTGCTACCCCCACCGAATTGGAATTGCGCAAGAAGAATGAGCCTTGTGTCGGAGAGTACAGGCCTATCGTTGTTATTCCATCGCCATTCCAGTCACCTGTAATCGGCTGTAAACCCATATTCCCAGGGCCATAGGAGAAAGTGATATCAGCGACTCCTGCCGAGTTAGAATTCCTGAGGAAGAATGCTGAATTCACCGGATCGTACAACCCTACGGTATCGATGCCGTCGCCGTTCCAGTCTCCAACGATTGGAATAAGACCCATTCCGGCGGGACCGAAGTTAAACGTGATCTCAGCATTGCCGCCGCTGTTGGAATTTCGAAGGAAGAATGCAGCGTTGGCTGGATCATACAATCCGATCGTGTCAATCCCATCACCATTCCAGTCGCCGACTATTGGAATCAACCCCGCTCCGCTGGGACCGTAGGGAAAGGCGGTATCAGCCGTGCCAACCGAATTAGAATTACGTAAGAAGAACGCTGCATTCGATGGATCATAAAGACCCGGTGTGTCTACGCCGGGGCCGGTACCAATGCGATAAATTGAACTGCCGAGTTCAACCACATAAATCTCGCCTGCTTCATCTTCACCAAAAGAAGAAATCGTGAAATTGGTGTCGAAAAGCACGCTCTGCACTCCTCCCGCAAGCTTGAAAATCTCTCCGGTGCACAGGTCACCGTAGATGTATGTGCCAGGTGTTAAGGTAGACAATGTGCCTCGATAAACATAGCCGCCTATTATGCTGCAACGGCCGGCCGAGTGGCCGTATTCAGCTATCGGAGGGATTCCAATTGGAGTGCAAACACCATTATTGATGTTCGGATTGCAATGATTTCCTTCCATCACACGCCAACCGTAGTTTCCGCCATTAGTAACGATGTCAATCTCTTCCCAGGCATCCTGTCCAACGTCCCCCACGTATAGCTGGCCGGTACCGCGATCAAATGAAAACCTCCAGGGGTTCCGCATACCGTAGGCAAAGACTTCATCGGCTCCAGGAGTCGCGCCGAAAAACGGATTTGACGCGGGCGATGAATACGGGATAGACCCGTTCGGATGATCAACATCTATTCGCAATATCTTGCCGAGAAGGACATCAATATTCTGCGCATTATTTGAAGGGTCGTTACCTGAGCCGCCGTCGCCGATTCCCAAATACAAAAACCCGTCTGGTCCGAACTCGGTCATCCCGCCGTTGTGATTTGCAAAATTTGGATGAGGAATCGTCAGTATGACAGTCTCGGCAGTGTCTGCTACGTTAGGATCCGCTGGCGAGGCATGATATTCAGCAACGGTAATTGCGCCATCGGTCTGTCGAGTGTAATAGACGAAGAACCTTCGGTTCGTGGAATATTGTGGGTGAAACGCCAACCCTAAGAGACCTCGCTCGCCGCCCGACAGAACCCTTGTCGTAATGTTGAGAAAAAGAGTCGGCGACGTTGATCCCGGTTGGACCACTTTGATTCGGCCAGCCTGCTCTAAAATGAAAAGACGATTGCTGCCGTCGTGAGCATTGGTGACGTAGACCGGGCTGGAAAGACCGACGACCATTTGTTGTACAGTCGGTCGCGGAATTGATGCCGGAGCTTCGCTTTTCTGTGCAGCAGGTATTTTTAACCGCGATTGCGCTCCAGCCGGGAGAGAGACAAGAGCCACGACAAAGACCACCAATAATGAACAGCCGTTTCCAAGGCTCGATCTACTCATCATCCCCCCTAATAGAGATACTTAAATATCGGCGTTGGCGAACACATAACCACACCGGGAAGTTTGCCCAAAAGGAAAGGAGTCCGTGGATGACCGAGGATTTCGAAGTGAGGTACGCTCCCTGTCATTACGCAACGACATCACTTTTCAGCTGGCAGCAACAGTGTATTACAAAAAGAATTGATCGCCAATTGAACAGAGTGTTCTTGCACAGCCGTTAAGTTACGGAAGAGCGTACCAAGTGGTCCTCATAACCCGTCCCAATCTCCCAGAATCGCCATGAATCCCAGACCACCTGGGCCGTATGGAAAACTGACGTCCGCGATTCCAGAACTGTTGGTGTTCCTAAGAAAGAATGCGCTATTTGCTGGATCGTAGAGACCAATCGTGTCAGTGCCATCTGCGTTCCAGTCGCCCACAACTGGCTTGAACCCGAGGCCCGCCGGACCATACATGAACATAATGTCGGCGCCGCCGCTGGTGTTTGAATTTCTAAGGAAGAAGCCCGCGTTTGCCGGATCGTAAAGACCAATTGTATCAACGCCGTCGCCATTCCAGTCGCCCACAATTGGAATGAATCCCATTCCAGCGGGTCCAAAAGAAAACATGATGTCGGTAGCGCCAGCCGAATTTGAATTCCTCAGGAAGAACCCTCCATGCGCGGGATCATACAAGCCTATTGTATCGACTCCGTCACCGTTCCAGTCTCCAACAAGTGGAACAAATCCTAGTCCCGCTGGCCCGAAGTTAAACGATATGTCAGCAATTCCTGCTGTGTTAGAATTTCTAAGGAAGAATGCTCCGCTTGCCGGATTGTAGAGTCCAATCGATTTGACACCGTCGCCATTCCAGTCTCCTACTAATGGAATGAACCCTGCACCAGCTGGTCCGAACGCAAAGCTTATGTCGGCGACCCCTCCGCTATTAGAATTTCTTAAAAAGAATGCGCCTCCGGCAGGGTTGTAAAGTCCGATCGTATCAGCATGATGCGGCGGAGCGCTTCCAACCTGGATCAGCACATTCGTCGACATCTCACCGAAGAAGCCAGCCCCACCATTCTCATACATCTGCCACTGAAAATTGTATGCTCCCGGGGTCGTCGGAGCTGTGGCGGTAAAAGTAACATCCATTACTTCTCCGGGCCCAGCTGCATACCCGAAGAGCGAAACTCCATTGCCGCCCCACGTTTGATTCAACGCCGGATTCTGCGAAGCATAATAGTAAGCAACGCCGCTCCATGTCGTCGTGCCTGTGTTTAGAAACTTTATGTTTGCTGTGAACGACTGGCCCGGCTGCAGGCTCGCGGGCACTGACTGCGACATAAAATGCGAATTCAAGGGACCACCGCCGCCGCTCGCACTAACGACGATACTCAACGCCCTTTGTGCCGTCGCCTGCGCTGCATCGGTAACCTTCACCGTAAAACTGTATGTTCCTTCGGTGTTGGGAGTACCGCTTATCACGCCTGCGCCGCTCAGGTTAAGTCCCGGGGGAAGGGTGCCCAGTCCTGCTACCAGACTCCACGTGTAGGGCAGCGTACCTCCCGTCGCGCTCAGTGTTTGGGTATACGAGGAGCCGACTGTACCACCGGCAAGCGCCGAGGTAACGATCGTCAATGGTCCGCCACCGCCACCTGCTGCGGGATAAATAAAAGTGATACCGTTTATGTCATCAGGTCTTAGAGAGGCGCATCGCCCATCAAAGTGCGCTACCCAATACATTGTAGCTTGCTGCTCGGCGGGCGTAGGACTTCCGCCAAACGAAGAGTCCCATGAATGGTGAAGCCCCAAAGCGTGACCCATCTCGTGGGTCGTAATCTCCTGGACGTTACAGTGGTCGCCAAAGTTACAGGCAGAATACGGGTTGAACGAGATATTCGATTCGAGCGCCTTATAGAAGCTTACTCCGTTCACCGTCCTCGTCTGTGAAGTGTCATAACTTGCGATGCTCGCTACTGCGAGAATTCCTGAACTGCAGTTTCCTGACCCGTGGAAATAACCGTCACAATTATTGAATGAGATCGTATTCTCTCCGTCTGTTAGAAACAGCCCGCATCCTCCGGTAGTTCCGCCGTCGACTACTTGCAGCGAACAGCCGGCGACCGTGGACCACGCGTTCATCGCCGCCACCGCATCGGCAACAGATTGCGGGGTTGGAGCCCCGTCAGGATTGGTTTTGAACACAACTGGTTGGCCGTTGTCAGGCTGAAACCACCGGATCGGTGGGTTCCAGAGATGAAACTGCGGCGAGACATCATTGCCATCGTTACTGGGCTTGTACTCAACTGGCCGCGACAGAAGTGGTATCCTGCCGTAGACCTCGGATTCGAATTCTCGCGCGCGTCCCCAGTTGGCCGTCAGCCGAGTTCGCACCATCTCTGTGTATTTGGCTAAATCGGCCTTGTTGGTAATAGGCCCATTGTTAGATTCTCCGATAACGCTCACGCCAAGCTCAGGAACGTTTCTTGTTACAATTAGTCTCCCGCTCTGGGGAGCCTGAATTACCGCAAACCGCCCAAGAAACATCTGATGAACACGAAGGCTTCCGTCATCCCAGGTATCAAGGTAAACGAGCACTCTGTCCCCACGAACAAATCTGGGCGTTCCATACACCAGTGTTCCTCTGGTACCCACTTCACCACCGGGTTCTTTAATAACGATCTTTCGTTCGGAGATCTGTCCTTTTAGTACTTCCTGCACTTTAAGGGTGACGTATGTGAAGATTCGATTATTAGAGTCGAGAGCCGATTCGACCCATGTGACCTTGCCGCGCACGATCGCGCGCGCTTCAACGATCAGAGTGTCATCTGAGGGCACGATCGCGGTTGTCGCCAGAGCGGAGTCGACGGCAGCAAAAAGAAAAATGAAAAGAAATAATAACGATTTGAAACCGAAGCATTGACGAACGCGATCCATACTTGCCTCCACAGAAGGCCCAGCCAGAGCTTACCTTCACTAACTCACAAGCTTTGGACACTGCTAAGGACTTGACGCGTTCTAACAGGCGTGTCGGGGCTCGATGATCAGAGTTTTAGAAGGAGCCTACTAGCCTGGCACCGCCTCTCGTCACAGACAGTCACCGCTTGATAAATAAATTTTCCACGTCGTGAGGGGCCGAAACTGCCAGGTTTACCGGAACCGCAAACTTGGGAGACGGCGGTCCGCTACCCAAAAGGTAGCAGCGCTCCTGGCAATGCACGAAAAAGATCGAGGGGCTCGCAAGCTTCGGTAGCAGGATTCAAACATAAGGAGATATCGATGTCAATACAATGGTTGTGGGCAGATCTCGATCGTTTTCAGTAGTCAGAGGTGGATTTTCTCAAGTTCAGAGGTTGTGTGAGAACGTAAAGGTATCGTTTGTGATTGAAGGCCTTAAAAAAACTCCCAATTCCACCCATGGCAGAGACTCTATGAAAAAACCTGAATCAATCTCTCATGAACTGGACTGGGCGGCGGTTCTGGATTGATAGTGCTCGACCACTTCGGAGGCGGCTCCCCTTTTTATGATCTGCCCGCCATCCAACAAAATGGCTCGCTGGCAGTGCTGAGTTACCATTCCCAAACTGTGCGTCACGAGAAGCACCGTCCTTCCGCTTCGAGTTACATCGTCCATTTTCCCGAGACACTTCTTCTGAAAGCTCGCGTCGCCAACCGCCAAAACTTCGTCGACAATCAGCACTTCCGGTTCAAGATGCGCTGCAACGGCAAATGCCAGCCGCAAATACATACCACTCGAGTAATGCTTCACCGCTGTATCGATGAACTTCTCGACTTCGGCGAACGCGACAATTTCGTCAAACCTTGAGTCGATCTCGCGACGCTTCATTCCCAGAATCGCTCCGTTCAGGTATACGTTTTCTCGACCGCTGAGATCGGGGTGAAAACCCGTACCTACTTCGAGCAGACTTGCGACCCTGCCATAGAGCTCGACTCGTCCGCTGGTTGGCTCGATGATTCTTGAGAGCACCTTCAGCAACGTTGATTTGCCGGCTCCGTTTGGACCGATGACGCCAAAAACCTCTCCGGGCATCACCTCGAAGCTCGCATCCTTCAACGCCCAGATCATGTTATCTCGATTCCCGTTTCGCCCTCCAAACGGAGAACGCAGCGTTTTGACGATGGACTCGCGTAACGTCTCGTAGCGAACCGAAGGGCTTTCGCGAGGCTGAATGCGAAAACGCTTACTGATTCCTTGTACCTTTATTATGGGTCTCATTTATCTGACACAATACCGACAGGGCCGATATAACTATTCTCTCAGATAAGCTCGGCGAAATTCCGCTCCATTCGGCGGAATGTGTATGCCGCGTATGCCAGCATTATTATGGTAAATCCGGACGAATAAGCTAATGACCCCCAGGGAAACGTTCGGCCAAACAGGGAGGCGCGAAAGGCCTCTATCACACCGGTAACCGGGTTCAGAATCATTACCCATCGCCACTCCGCCGGCACCAGGCTGGCTGGGTAAATGATCGGCGAAACAAATAACCATATCTGAATCAGGAAAGGAAGCGCGTATCGCACATCCCGATACCGAACGTTGAGGGCTGAGAACCAAATGCCGACGCCCAATGCAAGCAGTGTAGTAAGGGCTATGAGAGGCAGGAGCATCAGATAACCCAACGTAACCTGAAAGTTGTAATAGATCAGGAGTCCGATCAGCAAAAGCGATGCGATGGCGAAATCGAGTAGTCCCGCTCCGACTGCCGCCGATGGTATTATCAGCCGCGGAAAATAGACCTTCGTGATCAAGTTGCTGTTGCCAATTAGGCTGTTTGCGCCGCTATTTACCGCGTTTGAAAAGAAGGTCCAAAGCAACAGACCGGTATAAAAAAATATTGGATAAGGAAGGCCTTCCGTCGGTACTCGCGCAAGTTTACCAAAAAAGTAAGTGAATATGATCATCGTCACCAAAGGTTGAATGACCGCCCATGCGGCCCCCAGCGCTGTCTGTTTATAACGAACTTTGATATCGCGCCACATCAGGAAGTAAAGAAGTTCGCGGCAAGCCCAAAGATCACGAATATTCAACGGAACCCATGACCTGTGGGCCTCAATTGTGACTAGCGGCTTCTCAGGAAGATCGTAAGCTATATTACTATGGTCGCTGTCAGCAGTGCGCGCTGCTTGCAAGGTCATTACATCCTCGGGGGGACATCTTCGTCGGGGTTGATTTGGTCAATTAAGATTTGAGTCTAGTTGTCGTTATGAAGGGCTGTCAACGATACGTATGTTTGGGTGTTCAGGGTTTAGCGTTGAAGTTTTACGTTCGACGTTTGACGTTCGGAGTTGATCATTTAGCCCGGGAAGCCCTTCGTCTGTAGATGCATCATAATCACGAAATCGAGATTTTTAACTCTGGACGCTGAACTCCGAACGCTAAACATAAAACGCTGAACGCTACGTGTCTTCATCGCTCCGCACATTTCCGCAACACCAGCTCAACAGTATCCGACAGCGTTCTTAATTCCATCGATTTGGAAGCTTTTGTTCTCACCTCCGACAGGTACCCGCGCGCTTTCTCACAACTACTGGCCGTCGGATTGAGGTCAAGCATCTCACCCAGAAGCTTCGATGCCTCATCATAACGCTTCTCTTCCACAACCACCGCCGCGAGCCGCGCCCGAATTTCGTACGCTGAAGGATTCGCGACAAGTGCCTCTCTCAATACGTCCTGCTCTTTTCCGCGATCCTGATTGTGATAGAAGTTCGCCAATGAATCGTAGGCGGTCAGGTTCCTTGGATAAATCGCCATCGCCTGACGCAGGATTTGCTCGGTAGCCTGGCGATCTCCCGCCTCCCACTTTGCCGCTGCAAGCGTTGTAGTGAACTGTGACTTCAATAGCGAGGTGTTACGGAGAATGAATGACCTGTTAGGTGAGTCGATGAGATCGAGACCTTGTCGAATAAGCGTCTCAGCCTCGGTTGTTCTTTTTTGAGTCACATACAACTTTGCAAGGGTTAAGTAGGCGGGTTCAAAAGTCGGATCGTTGGAAATCGACTCCTTCAGCAGCTTCTCGGATCGCTGCGGGTCTTTGGCTATGTACAGCCCGCCCAGGTTGTAAGAAGCCCTGGGCGAGTTGGGTACCGACTCATAATTCGCCTCCCATACTGATATCTCATCTTTCCAGTCTCGATTTCGAGCCACGGTTTGAATCCCAAAGATCACGACCACAGCGCCCACCACGCCGTAGCCGACCTGCCTGCTGCTTTTTCCTCGTCGCGCAATCGAATCCACCAGTACGGCCACAAAAAGCCCGAAGCTCACCATTGGAAGATAAAGATAATGATCGGCCAACAGTTCGTGATGAGGAATGATCTGGCTCACCGGTAGCAGTGATGCGCAATATGAAAACACCGCAAACGTAATCAGCTTGTCTTTCTTAAGCCACATTGCGCCAATCGCGAGAATGCCGACAATCAACAACAAAGAGAAGACGACCCGCAGATCAATCAACGAGTTTGATATATCGAACGCGCCGAAGTATTGGGCGATCGGCGTCGGAAACACTAGTTGTTTGATATACCAGGCATGAACTCGCAAGACGGTCAACACTGTTGCATAAAAGCTTCCACCCCAATATTCCAATCCTCCGCCTCCAACTCGACCGCTAGCTTGCCGGATAAAGACTACATATATGCCAAACGCCACGGATGAGATCCCAAGTAACGCGTAAAGCCATTTGTCTTGAGAAAGAGCGCGTTTTGTTGCCTGAATCGCGCGCGCCGGCAATGATCCGGAGACCTCGTTCCAAACGTCACAGAGATTCCAAATGAAGATGATCAGCGGCAGGCTCACTGCCATTTCCTTTGACATCAAACTGAGAGCCCAGCAACCGAGGAACAAAACAAAAAACTTTTTTGATCCCTCGGCTCGATATCTTAGATACGCAAGAAATGCCGCAAGGTAAAACGTTGTAAACAGTATGTCACGCCTGCCAGATATATAAGAGACGGCGTCGGTCTGAATCGGATGAACCGCGAAAATCAGTGACGCAATTACTGCGATTCCCTTTCTTGGCGTCAGTCGACGGACTAAGAAAAACACCAGAACCGAATTCACTGCATGGATCAAGAGATTTGTCAGGTGAAACCCAAACGGCCGCGGTCCCCAAATCAGGAAATCAATCACATAAGATGCGTTTCTTACTGGTCTGTATGAGTCAAACAGGACCTTAAGCAGCTCGGAGAGGTTCCACGTTCGGGTGTAAGCAGGAATCAGGAACTCGTCGTCAAAAACGAAGCCGTTGCCGAGGCTATTAGCATAACAGGCGATGACGACGGCACTGAGCGCCGCAACGATAAGAAGAGTCTCCTGGCGCGAGCGTTTGACAGCCTTGCGCTCCGGTTTTGAGACTGATGGTCGCGGCTTGGTTTTGCTCTTACGCGCGGCGGCGGTCATCAAATTTCACTCGCGGGTTTGGAACAGTGTGACGGCAACAATAGTATTTTAGACAGCGGTAGAATGAAAAGTTCTTTTTGCTCTGATATACCAACACCAGAGGGAGCTTGCGTCGCTTTTTTTCTTCCATACCCACCTAACGAGGTGGGTATGGAAGAAGCAAACGTGTTGGTGGGATTTGGCGATTTGTCGCCTTTTCGAACACGACGAACTGATTTCTTCCCGTTATTTTGATTTGTAATCACCGACTTTTCGCTATATCTTACAAAAGATTTTCGATCAATTCGCCGCATTTGCCGAGCTGAACCGCAGGCGCATAACGGTAGTATGAGCTCAACGTCAATTTCTGTAGTCGTACCCCTTTATAACGAGCGTCCAGCTCTCGATGAACTTTGCCGCAGATTGTCCGCCGTACTCGAGGAACTGTCACGACGCTATGAAATAATCCTGGTCGACGACGGTAGTACCGATGGTTCAATCGACAAGTTGAGAGAGCTTCGGTCGCTGAATGCTTCGATCAGATACATTCGTTTTAGAAGGAATTTTGGAAAATCGGCAGCGCTTGCCGCTGGATTTCGAGCGGCCAGATACGGCTTTGTCGCTACGTTGGATGCTGACCTGCAGGACATTCCCGAGGAACTCCCCCTTCTCGTCGCCCACCTGAAAGCCGGTCACGATCTTGTTTCCGGATGGCGCTACCACCGCCGAGACAAACTGGGCCGCCGCATCGGATCAAGAATTTACAATTCGGTGACTTCGCTGTTGACCGGAGTGAGGCTTCACGACATCAACTGCGGATTCAAATGCTATCGCAGAGAAGTGCTGGATGAGGTGATGGTCTATGGTGAGCGGCACCGGTACATTCCGGTGCTGGCAAGCTATAGAGGATTCCGACTCGGCGAAGTGAAAGTGGAGCATGCGCCGAGAGAACACGGCAGTTCACGATACGGAATGGAAAGAGTGTTTGGCGGCTTTTTCAGCTTGCTGACAGTCATCCTGATGACCAGATACACGAACAAGCCGTTGCATTTTTTTGGATTGATGGGGTTGCTGCTGGCAGGCATTGGCTCCGTAATCGATCTCTACCTGATTACGTTGCGCTTGTTTTTCAACCAGTGGCTCAGCAATCGGCCGCTTCTGATCATCGGGACCTTTCTGATCGTAGTCGGCGTGCAGCTGATCCTTTTTGGACTTCTTGCGGAAATGATTGCGTTTTCGTACCGTCGCGAAAGTGATTATTCGATTGTCGAAACCAGCGAACAAGAGGATCTCACGGTTCGTAGCGAGCATGCATTCGAAATCGGTCGAGGTAATTCGGCTGAATGAGAATCAGCATAATCGGCCCGGCCTACCCGCTGAGAGGTGGCATTGCTCACCACGTTTACTGGGTGAAGAAAGCTTTGCTTTCACGTGGTCACCAGATTCAGGTTATATCCTTCCGCAAACTCTACCCCGCTCTCTTTTTTCCAGGCACTAGCGAATTTGACAACAGTCGCCTGAAACTAGACTCAGGAGCTTTGCCGATACTAACTCCGCTCAACCCGATATCGTGGCTTCGAGCAGTCAATCGTCTCAAGGATTTTTCGCCTGACCTCGTGCTCATCCAGTGGTGGCAACCGTTTTTCGCGCTCGTAGTTGGAGCCCTTGCGAGATGGTGTCATAAGAACGCGATCAGATGCGTTATCGAATGTCATAATGTTTTTCCGCACGAAACCACGCCCCTGGATCGCCCACTCCTTAGATTTGCTCTTTCACCAGCGGACAGACTGATCGCCCATTCAAACAATGATCGCCAGGAACTTCTCAACCTCCTACCCGGCAAGGCGGTATCCGTGACCTCTCTTCCTTTTCCCGGCGAGTTCGCGGCATCGACGCGGAGGATCCGCAGCGGACGCACGATTCTATTCTTCGGAAAAGTTCGTAAGTACAAAGGACTCGAGGTGCTGCTAAAAGCGATGCCGATCGTGCTCGAGAAGGTGGACTGCCGGCTGATAGTCGCGGGAGAGTTTTACGATTCTATAGATCGGTACCAGCGAATGATTTCAGAGCTACAGATTGAAGGCCAGGTGCAAGTGAATAATCAATACATTCCGAACGAGGACGTCCCGAAGCTCTTCGCCGAAGCGGACGTACTTGTTCTGCCGTATGTGAGCGCAAGTCAGAGCGGTGTGGCGCGCATCGCACTGTTGAACGGCGTGCCAATTATCTCGTCGACGGCTGGTGGCCTCTCCGAGTCTGTTATCGAAAACGTCAATGGTTTGTTGTTCCCGTGCGGTGATTCGACGGCTCTCGCGGAGCGGATCATAACCTTCTTTGAAAATGATCTTGGTCCGACCTTTTCGCAGAACATTTTAAGATCGAATGAGAATCCAAATGATCGGTTCGCGGAGTTGATTGAGACTATGATCGAGCAATAAAGTTTGCGAACTTAAATTCCACTGCTTCTTCACCCACACGTGAACATGGAACCGTTCCAGGTCACTTCGTTCAACCATTGCGCCAAGCTTCTCCAAAGGCCTTCAAATGCGCGCTGGCTGCTTCACGTTTCGATTCGCTGCGGGACAACGATCGTTTCATCGACAAAACAAACTTCATCAACACAGCAAAAAGGACCGCAGAACCACGCCCCCGATGTTTAGCCAAAAATAGAATCTGGCTCCTGTAGAATTGCCGTAGCGCGTCATCCTTATTCAGGCTGCTGGAAGCGGCGCCGTGGTGAACAGCGGTCCCGTCACTGCAATAACATACCAACCATCCCAACTTCCTGAGCCTGAAGCACAGATCTTCATCTTCCGAATACATGAAGAACTGTTCATCAAACAGGCCGGCTTCCTCGATTGCCGTTCGTCGCAACAGCAAGCACGCGCCGCTTGTCCAATCCACTGTACAATCAGGACGTCCGATGTCAGCGTTGGGTAGACTTGTTCTTCGCAAAGCGGCTCCAACCTGAACACCACCGAGCTCAAGCACCTGGTTTAGTGGGGTAAGAAAGTTTCTGGTAATTGTTTCTTCAACGCCATCAGCGTTGATCAAGCGGCATCCGGCGGCTCCGCACCGGGCATTGTTTTCCAAACATTCGCACAATGCATCGAACGCCTGTGGTGTAAGCCGTGCATCGCTGTTGAGCAAAAGAATAAACGGAGAATCGGTAATCCTTATTGCCTGGTTGCACGCTGCGCCGAATCCAGCATTTGTCGGATTGCTTTTTACGATCGCCTGAGGAAAACCTCGGCGCACTGCCTCCCGGCTACCGTCCTGCGAGGCGTTGTCGACGACCACGACTTGCACGCTTCGGCTGTGGGCGCTCTCGAACACGGACGCCAGGCACTCGAGCAACAAGTCTCTTGTATTGTAGCTTACAACTACAACGTCGACTTGAGGGTCCATCTCGCTTAGAAGCTATTTGAGCGGCGCTCAGACTGTCAATCTTGCTTAACGGATGTTCGAAGGATATATGTGTTGTTGAGGTGGATACACCGGAGATCCGTGTTTTGGTTAGATTGCAGATTGGATGCAGATTCAGATTGCAGATTCAGAATTGCATATTTCAGATTGCATATTTCAGATGGACACATTGATCAGTAACCCGGTTGGTTTCCCTAAGATCTGCTAGTTGCCCAAACGGTCCGTGGCAAATGGTTTGTGGCTCAAATGGTCCGTGTGCCAAATGATTTGTGCCTCAAATGGTCCGTGCAAAACGTTTTGTGACTCAAAGGGTCCGTCTGCCAAATGATTTGTGGCTCAAATGGTCCGTGCCAAACGTTTTGTGACTCAAACGGTCCGTGGCAAATGGTTTGTGACTCAAACGGTCCGTGTGCCAAATGATTTGTGGCTCAATTGGTCAGTGCCAAGTGGTTTGTGGCTCAAACGGTCCGTGGCAAATGGTTTGTGACTCAAACGGTCCGTGGCAAATGGTTTGTGACTCAAACGGTCCGTGGCAAATGGTTTGTGACTCAAATGGCTGACTCAGATAACAAATCTACAATAGATCCGATCGTATCCGTAATCGTTCCCTGCTACAACTCCGAGCGTACAATTCGAACTTGCCTGCATTCTATACTGGCTCAACAAACCTCTGTTCCGTATGAAGTCATTGTCGTAGACAGTTCTGAAGATAAAACTCCCGAGATCGTCGCAGGCGAGTTCCCCTCTGTTCGGCTGATTCACCTCGAGCGGCGCACTTTCGCCGGCGCTGCGCGAAATATCGGAGCGAAAGCAAGCCAGGCGCCTTTCTGCCTGATGATCGATTCTGATTGTATTGCCCAGCCTGACCTGATTGAACGAATGATGATCCGTCATCGCGAAGCCGAATACGCCGCGGTAGGCGGCTCGCTACGCAACGGAACACCTCGAAGTTTGAGCGGGTGGACCGGCTATCTGCTCGAATTCAAGGAATTCATTCCGGCCGCCCCGATGCGACTGGAAAGTAGTATCCCCACGGCAAACGCAGCCTACCGGCGCGAGGCGCTGGAACGATATGGATTCTTCGATGAAGACATGTGGCTCGCTGAAGACATTCTCTTCAATTGGAAAATGCACAAGTCAGGCGAGCGCATTTTGTTTGATCCGGCAATCGAAGTTATTCATTTAAATCGGACCGGTTGGCGAACGGTTCTGTCTTATCAAGTCAGTCTCGGAAGGTGCTCGGCAGAAGCCAGGCGCAGGGGCGGTATGCCTGGGGACATTCTTCTTCGTTACCCGTTGTTAATTGTGCTTATGCCGATCGTTCGGGTGTTCAGGGCCGCAAGCTGGCTCGCGAAAACGGACTTGCGAACGTTGCTTATGTTTGTCGCGATCTCACCGATGTATTTTCTTGCGGCCTGCTTCTGGTCATTTGGTTTCGCCGATCGAAGGACACCCGCCAAGCCAGAGTAAACGCTAATGTCGATACACGGTCACATCGATACCGTAACGGCGAATTTTCATGAACAACGTTGTCGGCTTGACGCGCAATAACTGCGCCGCTTTATTTTGAAGTCCATGGCTGCGTTTGAGCGCAGCGCAAATCAGATCCACTTCAATTCTTCTTACTTCGTTGTCGAGATCGACCCCCGCCTCTGGAAAAGTTTCTTCCGGACCCGACATGTATCCGGGAAGCAGCGAAACATCGATTGACGGCGGATTCAGCTGCTTCACTAATTGATTTATGAGGACTTTTAGTTCGCTAACATTTCGAGGCCAATCGTATTCAGATAAGAGCTTCAGTGCCCTCGGCGTAATCCTGCTTATTTCCCTCTTCAGCTGAAGACACCGCTTTTTTATGAAGTACTCAGCTAGCGCACGAATGTCGTCAACTCGTTCGCGGAGCGGGGGGATCTGGACTTTCTCATAATCCAGACCGCGCGCCGTCGTCGACATTGTTGATTGACCGTTTCGTGTCGTCAGTCCAAGAACGATCCGAATAGGGCGTGCTCCATCCCCGAAGGCTTGTGACTCGACGAGACGAATGATGTCCTCCGTTAATGAACGAGAAATCTCTGATAGTCCATCGATGTACAGCGTGCCGCCCTCGACATATTCCAGGAGTGACTTCTCGCCGTGACCGTCAAACAAAATCGCGCGCGCCATTTCATCCGTCGTTGATCCGAGCGCCAGGGGCACAAACGGACCACGACTACGGGAGCTGGATCGATGTATAGACCTCGCGAGCAGACATTTGCCGGTGCCGCGCTCTCCTTCGATAATGATTGGCCTGTCATGTGAGGCATGGAGCAAGATCAGACCTCGGGCGGTATCTGCCCATCTGCTGACACCGATGTAGGGTTCCTCGGGGTTAACAGAAGAGAAATCGAGACTTGCCTGATTGTGGATTGGAGAGGCGGCTGGATATCCGTACCTTATTACTTGCATGATATTTCCCAACAACTTAAAAATCAGTCGACGTGGCGCTCGCCGCCTTCGGCACCACTTCCCCGCTGGCTACGCGGCGGGCCATAACTGCTGACAGTTTAGAATGAACCCTAATCGAACAAACGGATTTTGGGACAGATACCATCTGTAGCGTGACGAATGGGCCGTATTGGACTGCGAAAAAAGTTGGTTTTGTTGTTGAATTAAATACCTTTACAGGTACGTCAAGTGAGTCCGGGCTTAAATTTCACTTTTCGTTAACCGATTAGGACTTTTTTTCGTACAGCAGTAGACGAATTTTTCTAATACAGACTGTATTGTCCCTGGCCGCTCCATCAACTAGCGGCTATTCTCGTATTGACGTTTTTGGTTAACGGGCATCGGAGGAAAGAACATGTCTGAAGTGCCGCGTCAAATGACTATCAGGGAGGTCCTGCAGCTCAAACCGATGCGCCGTCTTTGGTTGGCGCAGGTCGTGAGCGTTTTCGGAGATTTTCTTGCGATATTTGCAGTCCTGAGCTACGTCTCCTTTAACCTGCACGCGAGCGCCAGCCAGGTAACGGGCATTAGCGTGTCTTTCATGATTCCATTCGCACTCATCGGCCCGTTAGCCGGTGTGTTTGTAGATCGGTGGAACGTTAAGCGCACGATGATCGCGAGCGATTTAATTCGCGCGGTGCTGGCGATCGGACTGGTATTTTCAACCACTCTGGCTCAGATCTATATCATCCTGTTCTTGCTCAGCGCCGTCTCAGCATTCTTCATGCCGGCGCAGACAGTGACCCTCCGCACGATTGTGCCCCGTGAGGGATTGTTGTCAGCAAATGCTCTCGTCCAGCAGGCGTTCCAAATAATGCGCATAATCAGCCCTGCGCTGGCAGGAGCAATGGCAGGATGGTTCGGTGCCGGTTCGTGTTATTGGCTCGACAGCGTTACATACATTTACTCCGCCACCATGATCTCCACGTTGGTGATCGCCCGTGAACCGGTGGCTCCATCAAAAGACAGTCATCCAATCAAATCGGTTCTGTCGGATTTGATGGTGGGGGTGAAGTTCATTTTCACGCACGCAACCATCTCATTCGTAATAATGGCGATGACGGCAGGGATGTTCGCTATCTCTTGCTTCGGGCCACTGATAGCGGTCTATGTCCGTGACGAATTGCAGGCAAATTCAGTGGTATTCGGCATCGTAAACTCTCTGATCGGAGTAGGTATGATCGGAGGCACGTTGTTAATGAACCGCTTTGCTCAAAAGTTATCGAAGACCCATCTGGCGCTCTGGGGGTTGTTGACAATGGGCGCGTTCGTGATTGTTTTGGCAGCGTTCAGGACCATTGCGGCAGCTTCGATCAGCATGCTGGGAGTCGGGGTTGGAGTGGTATTTGTCTTCGTGTCAGCTCAGACGTTGATGCAGGGACAAACTCCGATGGAATTGATCGGGCGAGTCAGCAGTAGCGTGATGTCGGTTCTATCGATTGCGCAATTAGTGGGTCTCGTTTTTTCAGGCTCGCTGGCGCAGACCCTTGGCATCAGGAACCTCTTTTATGCCAGCGCTGTTTTGCTGTTTTTGATTACGGTCTTCGGTTACTTCCGTTTACCGCAACCGCATCAACCGACGCTAGCTACTGAACCGGAAGGCAGCAGGCAGTAGGCGGAAGGCAGAAGGCACTAGGCGGAAAGCAGAAGGCAGCAGGCAGAAAGCAGAAGGCAGGAGGCAGAACGCGGAAGGCAGTAGGCGGAAAAGCAGAAGGCAGCAGGAGGAAGGCGGTAGGCGGAAGTAGCAGCTAAGCAGCAGTACGCGGAAGCCGCTGCCTTCTGCTTTTTCTGCCTGCTGCTTCCTGCCTGCCGCCTTCTGCGTTTTGCCTTCCGCCTACTGCCTTCTGCTTTCTGCCTTCTGCTCTCTGTTTTTCTCTACGCTGCCGATAATCCATCCTGCCCAGCTGTCCGTTTTGTACCGCCACTGCGCCCTTTGAAGGCTTTATTCGCGAGCCAGAGATATTCGTCTACACTTGAGTCAGTTCCGCACCAAAGAAGACGATCTGCGCCGAATAATAAATCCAGACCAGGATTACAACGAACGACCCTGCCACGCCATACGCACTCGCAAATGTGCTCCGCCCAAGGTATATGCCTAACCCAAGTTTTCCAAGCGTGAACAGCAGCGCCGTGATTAACGCTCCAATCCATACGTCATTCCAGCCAATCTCCACATCCGGAAGGATCTTGTACATCAAACCGAACAGGATAATTAAAAAGAGGAATGACAAGATGAAGTTTCCTACTTCGACGGCTATGGCAGGCGCCGTTACCCCCTCAAAGAGATTCTCGCCTAACGCCGATAGTAGAGTGCTAATGACCAGGGAAACCAATAAGAGAAAACCAAGTCCAAAAACCATGGCGAAAGAGAGAAATTGGTCCTTGATTACACCAACCAGGCCGCGGCCCCCCTTTGCGCTGGACGTCCAAACTGTATTGAGCCCATCCTGTAAAGCACTGAAGACTCCTGACGCACCAAACAGGAGTATGATCACTCCTACAATCGTTGATACCAATCCACTGGCAGGCCCGTTCGCACTCGCGATTATATCCTGAATAATTTGAGCTCGTTCGTAACCGAAGAAAGTTCGCATCTCAGCGACCAGTTGACCCGTCGCTGCCTCGCGGCCAAAAACGAAACCAGCTATTCCCAAAACTATTATCAGCAGCGGGGGGAGTGAAAGCGCAGCGTAGAACGAGAGAGCTGCGGCTAAACGAGAAGCATTATCTTCACTCCATTCGCCATAAGCAGCCGTTACAAGATATTTCAGACGACTCAGTGACATTGTTCACCCAGCTACCAACTCGACTCATTTAGATCACGCTCTTAGAGATTCACCTCCGGTTCGTAGAGCGCTGAGTCATCGTTGCGCAACGCATGGACCAAATCAGAGACGTATCACCCGACCACTTGGGATTTATGTGCGAGTCAACCAAAAATACTTCCAAAAGTCGGGGCGTGAGCGCATTCAGGACACTCTGCAACAAAATCCGACAGCTACAGCAAAGCTGCTTTCTCTCCTGTTGAATTTCATCTTTGCATGCTCTTTGCAGTCGTTAAATTTGGCTTTTCGCAGATTCATTGGTCAGCCCGAGGGCCCGCTTGAGGGTAATTTGGCGCTAAGTATTTCTGGCATTGCTGTTGCACGGGAAACTCTGCGTTCGCGTGCGGAGCGCACTCACAGGACTCATTTGACACAGGAGCAGGACAATGGAAAACAGAGATAAGGTGGGGGTTCTCGGTCCCGATGGCATCAGCTCAACGGGTTCCAGTTTACAGGACTCATCGACATTTGATGATGTGAAGCAGCGAGTAGCCGACAAACTTCATGCGGCCGCCCAGACAATACAATCGAAGGCAGCGGAGAACCAGCAAAGCCAACTTGCCGGTTACGCGAACACCGCGGCTGAATGGCTGGACGATACGTCGACATATATCCGAAATGCTGATTCACAGCGAATCAAATCAGATATCCAAACTAAAGTCAGACGAAATCCCGGCAAGAGTCTATTGATCGCCGGGGCCGCCGGACTTCTCCTCGGAGTGCTCATTAGGAGGTAGAAATGCAACCGCGCAGGGAGGTTAATGAAAGCGCGACAAGCTTATCCCGCGAATCTTTCGGAGAGTTGCTCGGGCAATTAGCCAACAACTCCAGCGCCCTGGTCCGCGACGAGATTCAGCTCGCGAAGCAGGAGATGAGCGAGAAATTCATCCGGCTTCGCTCTGCGATCATCGTGGTGACTGCAGGGGCGTTCATTGGTTACCTGGCGACGCTGGCACTGATCGCGGCCGCCGTTATTGGTTTAGCCACGTACGTCGGAGCAGGCTACGCTGCGCTAATTATCGGAGCCGCGCTGGCGATAATTGGCGGAATAACCGTGTTAATCGGCGTGTCACAGATCAAGCGGACGAGCCTCAAACCTGAACAAACCATGGAGACGCTCGAGGAGGATAAGGAATGGCTGAAAGACCTAATGTAGCAATCCAACAAAGAGTGCCGGATGAAGTGTCGGGTCGCAGCGCGGTGGCAATCCGCAATGACATCGCAGCCAAACGTGAATCTATATCGGAGACGGTAGACAAATTGGGTGAAAAAATTAGTCAAACATTCGACTGGCGTGAATACGTAGCGCAGTACCCCGCGATCGCACTCGGTCTTTCAGCCGGATGCGGTTTTTTGGTCGCCGGCATCTTTAAGCGAAATCCAACTCCAAAGGAACGAATTCTTGACGCAATTGCCGACTTAACCGAAGAAGCCAAAGATCGAGTGCAGGATGCCATGATGAGTATGGTACAGAAGAGGCTGCTTTCAACCAGTACTTTGAAAGCAACGATCACAGCAATGGCGACCAAAGCAGCAGTGGATTTCCTTAAACAAAAACTGTTGACCGCATCGGCGTCATCACCGCGACAACGCACGGGTTCAACGTCCCACGCCAAAACAGTTTATTAGCTGCGCCGGTGCCGCTTCCGGATTTTGTTCGTTGGCGTTTCATTGGGCGGTCACAGAACTGACTCAAAGTGCGGACCCGCCGAAAGCTGTTGTGTCCCACACCAGTCCTGTGCCCACCCGATCAAACGCCTCAGTTAGTGGGACATTTTTAAAAAACAGGAGAACAAGCAATGGAATCTAATCGGAATCTGAGTGAAGGAACCAGCACAAATAGACCAACGACAAAGAGCCAACCTTCAACGGGGTCGATGCCACACACCGCAAGCGCGCCGCAGAAGGCGAAAGAAATGGCCTCGGAAGTCGGAGCTCGTATGGAAGCTGCCGTCGACCAGACCAAAAGAGCGGTAAGCGATGCGTACGATAAGACCAGTGAAGCGCTTAGCAACACTTATAATCAAACGCTCGAATATGGTCGGGAAAACCCTGGCAAGCTGACGCTAATCGCTTTCGGGGCTGGTATTGGTATCGGTATTCTTCTCGCCTCCGGTCTCGCTGGCGGCCGCAGCCGAACCAATCGCATTGCAGAGCCTGTGGTGAATGCACTTTCACAGATAGCGATGGAGTTCTTTAGATAGCGTCTGATCTACGGAAGAATTCAGGAATACCAACCAGGGGCACGGACTGTGTGAAAAGACGTTTGTAGTTCGGCCTATAAGGCGGAAGTTGTAATTTTCGGGAAAATCAAGATACGAACTTCTGTCTGAAGGCCGAACTACTAACTCTCACACAATCTCGTGGGTGGGATTCAGGATTTTTCACACTGGCTCTGCCCTCAGGGTGACGGCTTGGAAAGCACGGTCGGAGAGCCAATTGCAAACCGATATCGATCAAAGGAATACCAAAGATGGGACGTCGCATTGATTACACGAAAGTCAATCCTGACGCTGCGAAGGCGATGTATGCACTCAAAAGCATTCATCAAAGCCTCATCGCTCGGACCGTCTCTGATAGGGTTAATTAAGGTAAGAGCATCGCAAATCAACTGTTGCGCCTTTTGCATTGATATGGACACAAGGTCTACGCTTGCATCAGCCAAATAGCTTGCGCGTCTAAAATCGCCTTATTTCAGGTTCGGAGATTAGACAGGCTACGCTACTCTTGTGCTCAGTCTTCTACCGGATAGCTAAGGGGCGCGATCTCGTCAATTGGCTTGCCCGTCCAATGCCATTCAGGAACCGCGTTCCACATCCGCTCACCTTCTTGCTGAACGTCTCGCAACATTGCGGCCTCGTCAAAGCGAACGGCCTTGCCATTCTCCAGCAGCATCTCGCCGTCGACAAAGATGGTCTCGACATCCGTACCGCTTCCACACTCGACCAGGGAAGCTATCGGGTCGTACACCGCGCCATAGTGTACCTGGAGCAGATTGATAACAATAATGTCAGCTTTGGCGCCAACAGCAAGCCGACCAATGTCGTTACGTCCAAGGTGAGTCGCTCCACCCAGTGTTGCCGCGTCGAACACGTCTCGCGGCTTTCCAACCGTGAAGCTCTCGTCTGCCATTCGGCTCATCATCGCTGCCCATCGCATCTCGTGGATAATGTCTTGCGGATAGGTGTCGGTTCCAATCGAGAGATTTATTCCGGCGTCTCGATAGCGGGGGAATGACTCGAAAGTAATGCCCATCTTCGCATACTTGAAAGGCGCGTGAACCACGGTGACGCCCGCATCAGCCAACAGCTTGAGATCGTCGCCGTAAGGGTAGTGACACCACGAATGCCTGTTGTGAAACACGCAATGGCCGAGGCCAGTCCTGGGTTTTAGGAACCCGATCGAATCCAGCAGCGAAATTGGCGTTTTGCCGTGCTGCTCCAGGATCCTATGAAACTCTCGCTGATTCATTGCGGCGTGAAGCTGGATCGGCACATCGAGGTCATCGGCTGCGTTGCGAGCGGCGCGCAGCAAATCCAACGAGCAGGTATCCATCTGGCCTGGAAAGATCATGGCTTTGATCCTTCCGCTGTGCGCGCCATCGTACTGTTTAACGTAATCTACGGCGCGCGCAAGGCCAGCCGTTCCGTTCTCCTCGTTCCACTCCCAGCGGACTCGGTCTCCGTCGAAGCGGTATTCTGACGATCTGAACCCAGGGCCGAGATACGCGCGCACCCCGAGGTCGCCGACTAGCCCGGTGAATAAGTCAGGACCGCCGGGCATGGTGCCAACATCGAGGATCGTTGTGGCACCCGCTCGCAGGGCTGACCACATGCCATACTTGCAGGCGAGCACCGGATCTGCAGTTTTTCCTGGTGGCATCGTGCCCAGCCTGGGCGCCGCGTAGCCAATGAAATTACTGCCAAAGTAGTCACGCTTACTGTCGATAATAAATACGGTTTGAGCGGCATTAACCGCCGCATGAAGATGACAGTTGATGAACCCGGGCGAGACAAGCTTCCCCCGCGCATCAATAGTCCGGTCGACCGATCCCTGGAAGTCGTGCCCGACGTAGACGATGAGATCATTCTCAAAGACAACAGAACCGTCAGGAATAAGCTTGTGGCCTCGGCGGTTGTACCCGACCACCCAGCCGCCCTTTATTAACGTGCGCATCGCGATATCTCCGCAACCTGATTGCATTCAGAGTTCAGCTGACTAGCGTTCAGCATTTCGTTTCTCTATCTGTGAAATCTGCGGACGAATTCGCCTCCCAAAGTACACAGATTGACCGGATAAAGAAACATTATCCGCAGATTACGCAGATTACACAGATTACAAAGGGAATGAAACTTTGAAACGCTGAACGTTAAACGCTGAATGCTGAAGATAACTAGATAATTTGTCGAAGATATTCGAAAATGCTAGACTCCGGTTCGTGGCTTCCTGTCTCGTTTCATATCTTGATACTGAAGGTTTGAGGCATACCGTCGAGCTCGAAGCAGAGAGTCTTTACGAAGCCGCAGTGTTAGCCATTCGCATCTTCCGGCAGCATAACTGCGAGCCTGGACAAGTAAGCACACTGGAGGTCGAAGTGCGCAGTTCGGTTATTCATACGATCACCCCCAAACGTATTTTCGAGTGGCTAAGCGGCGGAGCGAAGACGCCAAAAGAAGCAGTGATAAAAGAAAGGTTGAGAACCCTGCTCTAAGCCGAACTCTGCTCTGAGCCGCCGGCCTAACTGCGCGCACCCCCCGTAACTACGCTGAATGCATTTCCAACAGTGTCGCAAGAAAGTGCTCGCCTGTGCTACGCAACCTTCGACCCACTGCCGAACCGTACAACGTTAAAGACTCAGATTTGCAGTCTGCGACACCAACGCGGCTCATTTTGTAGCAGTGGTCGACTCCCGTGCAGTGGCCTCTGTTTTGCTCATTTCCACGAAGCGCGGAAATCGGGAAAAGAGAAGCTATGTCAGTGACAAACGTCTAGAAAAACGCACGCGAGTAACCAGTAATCATCAGCTCGATTTTTAAGAGGGTCGCCTGCGCACCACACAGGAGTAACAATGGTGGACATCATCACGGACCCATCTCGTTCATCTCGCCCAATTAGATCCTCATAAGTACATCGATGAACACTTTCGTTTTGCGGCCAATGGTCTGTTTCTCGCTGTACAGAAGCGACAGAAGAGCCTCTGTCCGGGGATAGAAAGGCTCTGGCATGCCAAAGAAAAAGGTTCGTACCTTGATCGTCATTGGAGGACGCGAAGACAAAGTCGGCGATAAATTGATCTTAAGCGAGGTTGCTCGCCGAATTGGGCGCGGAAGGCTTGTAATCGCCGCGGTTGCTTCCAAATATCCCGGGCCGCTGTTCGACGAATACGATCACGTCTTCAGAAGCCTGGGACTCAAACATGTTGCAAAACTCGAGATACATAACCGCTGCGAAGCGAACGATGAAACCAAAATCCGCGTGTTGGACGACGCCGCCGGCGTCTTTTTTACTGGTGGAGACCAGCTCAGGATAACGAGTCAGCTCGGAGACACACCTGTTCACCGAAGAATAAAGGATATTTACGAATCGCAGGGGTTGATAGCTGGAACGAGCGCCGGCGCCTCCGTGATGTGCGAAACAATGATCGTTAGTAGCGGAAACCCCCATTCTCATAAGGTCAGTGATTCGATCAAGCTGGCGCCCGGTTTTGGCCTCATAGGCGGAATGATCATTGACCAGCATTTCTCAGAGCGCAGCAGAATGGTGAGGCTGCTCGGTTCGATCGCCCAGAACCCCAAGAACCTCGGTCTCGGAATCGATGAGCAAACGGCGATCATTATCGAGGGAGACCGTACCTTCTATGTGCTTGGAAGCGGCGCGGTTTACGTGATAGACGGCGGGGGCATCAGTTTTTCGAATATTGCCGAGGAAGAAATCAACACGACAGTGTCGATGTACGATGTCAGGCTGCACGTCCTCAGTCAGGGAGACAAATTCGACCTGCCTAATCGAAGACCAGAAAAACTTAGCGTTCGCGCTGCGGCGGAGCTGCCAGAAGTTAAGGATATTGAATATAAGCATTACTGACGAACCAGAGGTTAAGGTCAATGAGGATTAATGAAATTCGCACAATGTCTGGACCAAATTTCTACAGCCACCACCCGGTGCTGCTGATGAAACTGGATCTTGAAGACCTCGCCGGTAAAGAGAGCTTCGAAATCCCGGGCCTGATAGATCGAATGATCGATCTGCTTCCTGGCCTGCATTCTCACTACTGCTCAAAAGGCAGATGCGGTGGTTTTGTGGAGAGACTGCGTGAAGGAACATTCTTCGGGCACATAGTCGAGCACGTAGCACTGGAGCTGACCGAATTGGCTGGTGTACCGGCAACCCATGGGAAAACTCGCGAGACTGAACAACCAGGCGTGTACAACGTAGCTATAGAGTACACGGCGGAGCAAGGCACTCGGTTTCTGTTGAGCACCGCCGTCGACCTCGTCGACCATCTGGTTAAAGGAACTCCTTTCCCCCTCGATAAGAGGCTTGACGAAGCTCGCTCCATTATTACCAGAACAGAACTGGGTCCAAGCACAAGGGCGATAGTCAATGCGGCAATATCGCGCGGCGTACCATGTAACAGAGTGGGAGATGGTAGTGTCGTTCAGCTAGGATATGGGAAATACAGAAAACTTATTGAGGCCGCAATCTCCAGCAATACCCCTTGCGTTGCGGTGGACATCGCGGCTAACAAAGAGTTGACGAAGCGGGTGTTGTACGGTGCCTCGATTCCTGTGCCGCTGGGCGAGATCGTAGAAGACGAAGACGCTGCCGTTCAGGCCCTCACAACCGTAAGCACACCGGTTGTAGTCAAACCACTGAACGGACGTCAGGGTAACGGCGTCTCACTAAATGTTAGAACGCCTGAAGAAATGCATCGCGCTTTTAAGATTGCCGGTCAGTTTTCGAGTCGAGTGCTCATTGAAGAGCGCTTCACCGGCAACGATTATCGGGTACTCGTGATAAATGGAAGAATGGTCGCCGCAAGTCTCCGCCAGCCCTGTAACGTCGTGGGTGATGGCGAACGCACCATCAGCGAGCTCATTGAGATCGAGAATCGAAACCCGCTCCGAGGCAAAGGCCACGAAAAGCCTCTCACGAGAATTGTGGTCGATTCCATCCTTATCTCATGTTTGGAAAAACAGGGAATGTCGCTCGAGACTCGTCCGCCAGCGGACGACCGGGTGTACGTGTTGGAAGGAGCAAACCTATCCAAAGGCGGCACGGCGCGAGATGTGACCGATCTCGTTCATCCGGAAATATCCGCAATGTGCGAGCGAGCTGCCCGGATAGTAGGCCTCGACATCTGCGGCATAGACTTGATCACCGACGATATTTCCCAACCACTGGGAAGAGGCGGAATAATAGAGATCAATGCATCTCCTGGTCTCAGGATGCACCTTCATCCTAGCGAGGGCGAGGCTCGCGACGTCGGAACAGCGATAGTAGATATGTTGTATCCGCCCGGCTCACCTTTTCGGGTGCCAATCATTTCAATCACCGGAACAAACGGTAAAACGACTGTCACGCGGATGATAGGTCATATAATTTCACAATCAGGGCTCTGTGTTGGAATGACGACGACCGACGGAATTTACATCGGCTCTCAACGAGTGGTCGAAGGCGACACAACGGGTCCGCATTCTGCAAGAACGGTGCTTGCCGATCCACTTGTAGATGTCGCCGTGCTTGAAACCGCAAGGGGTGGAATCGTAAGGCGCGGCTTGGGTTATGACTGGTCTGATATCGGAATAATTACAAACATTCAGTCGGACCACATTGGCCAGGACGGCATTAAGACAATAGACGATCTGGTTTATGCCAAGTCTCTCGTTGCAGAGCGAGTACGCGAAGGAGGGACGCTGATTCTCAATGCGGACGACGAGCGGTTGTCTAAGCTTATGCAAAATACTCGGGTGAATAAGCTGAGAAAGAACATCGTTTATTTCGCATCGTCACAAGGTCAGCGCCTGATCAGGGATCATCTCGCC
>Ga0126384_10000237_pt1 | contig 28705 bp, 18 predicted proteins | sample PanSoiMetPlot_36_FD_92543 | JGI IMG/M metagenome (GOLD analysis project Ga0126384, IMG submission 92543) | Tropical forest soil microbial communities from Panama - MetaG Plot_36 | ecosystem: Environmental > Terrestrial > Soil > Tropical forest > Bulk soil | place: Panama | collected 2016-02-17 | reverse complement strand
TCATTGAATCATTGAATCATTGAATCATTGAGTCATTGAGCCATTCGCCGAGTATTGTGTGGGCGCCAAATGATGCAATGATTCAATGTTTCAATGTGTTTCAATGATTCAATTCTTCAATGCTTCAATGATTCAATTCTTCAATGTTTCAATGATTCAATGACTCAATGATTCAATTCTTCAATGACTCAATGACTCAATTCTTCAATGGTCCTTGTGGAAAATTCAGGCCACTGGGTATACTTTTTCCTCTTTGTCGGAACTACCAGTCCTGCAAGGGCGGCGCACCCTGGACGTCGAGATAGATATTAGCTGCAAGCTTTCGGGAACTGAGACTTCTATTAGTGTCAAAGCGACGCCGAAAAACAGGGTGACTCGGTATTCAGCGGATACATGATCCAACGCTAAGTTATACACAGTAATTAAGCGCTATTATGCCGCAACGATACCGGACTGTGATCTATAAGAGGAGTATCGAGAAGGATGAGGAAGGCAGTAGTATTTTCAATAACCGCAGTCTTACTTTTTTCCTGGTTGTTCCTACCCGGTTTAACCGAGCGATTATTGGTCAGCGCACAGGATGACGCACCAGAGATCAAAAAGCTCCGACCCAATCTTATCACTGCAGGTACCCGAACATTCACTATACGCTTAGAGGGCCGTCGTTTCGCAGAAGGAGCCAATGTACTGTTCGACGGAGTGCCCCTGCCTTTACCTCGAATCGCTCGCAAGGGCAAAATCTTGCTCGCAGAAGTAGACGCCTCGCTCATCGCAAATCCAGGTACTCATTCTATACAGGCGCAGAATCCGGATGGCGCGAGCACCCAAACGCTTACACTAACTGTCAGCGCACAAAATCCCGAGTTACAGATCCTACTGGATGGGAACGCGGCACAAGAGGATTCGGGATTGATATTCCTACCAACGCTGCTGACGGATTCGTTCGGCAAAGGATCCACCGTTACAGTTTGGGGAAGAGAAACAACCGTGACGGAGGTGAGCGGAGGCGTTCAGATTGAAGTATCCAATGACTTTGTGAACGACCCGGCTGAGATTCCAATAACTCTGATCTCAAAAGACGGCAGTATCTCGAATACAGAACTTTTCTTTGTAGTCCCCGCTCCTGCGGAAATCACCGGCATTGATCCAGAGGTACTCCAGGTTGGCACGGACGACGTTCCTTTGATAGTTTCCGGTATTTTCAAACCCGGCGCAACCATAGTCGTGAATGATATGGTGCTCGCAACGACTGTTGGTAAGAACGAGCGTCTCGAGGCGACGATACCGGGCAACCTTCGGACCGCGCCCACACAATTGGTCATTCGCGTTGAGCAGGAGGGCATTCAATCGCGAGATACAATCCTGCCGGTCACTCCAACTTCGGATCCATTTATCTTCAATGTTGCGCCCATCAGAATTCGCGTAGGTGAGAAAAGGCCCTCGATTGAGGTTATCGGTGCAAACTTCGGCAAGGATGTTACCGCTTTCATAGATGGGCAGGAAGCAATTATTCGCGTGGCAACCAAGACCACTTTGACCGTCGCTCTGGACAGAGAACTAGCTGTCGGGACTCACACTGTTCAGGTAAAGGACCCGGACGGTAATGCTACGGAGACCATCGCATTCGAGGCCGTACCAGACGTAATGGTGGAGACATTTGTGGGCCTGGCAAGGGTTGGTCTTGATTCGGACTGTGTGCCCGGAGCAGTGGCGCATTTTTGGCGTCCCCGGAGACTCAGCCTCGGGCCGGACGGTCTGCTATACATAACCGATCAGCAGAATCACGCAATAAGGACAGCTGATATCAATTCAGGTCAAGTTTGCACGTTGGCAGGCACCGGCGAAGAAGGTTACAACGATTCAGGAAACACTGCCGGTAAGCCGCCGACGTTTTCGTTCCCAAATGGCATCGCTGTGGACAGCAGCGGAACGATATATGTCACCGAGAACGGCAATAGCGTTATTCGTCGGATTCGAAGATCCGGAGCCACAATAACCGTCGAGACGGTGGCGGGACTATTCCACGAGGTCACTGATAAGGACAAACAGGAGAAGCTCAACAGTACTCGCCAGGGCATCGCCAGCTATAGAGATGCAGGTCAGTTTGACTCTGCATTCAGGCTCCCGGACGAAATAGTAATTGCGCCCGACGGGACAATTTATGTCGCGGATGCCGGCAACAGCGCGATAAGGCGCATTACCCAACGCAACGGTCAAGCAGTAGTTGAAACAGTAGCAGGCAACGGAGTGCCCGGTTTTGCCGACGGAGAGGCGAATAAGGCTCGATTCAACACGCCGACCTCACTTGCGTTGTCCCTGGACGGCAACTTCCTTTTCGTTGCAGATACCAACAACAACCGAGTGCGAAAAATCGATCTCATCAATAACCGAGTTAGCACGTTTGCTGGAGGCGGAAAGGGCGACGTAGTAGACGGGCCGAAGGGCGAAGCGGTGCTCTCCCAGCCGATCGGGCTGGCCCTTGATTCGGATGGCGTTCTCTATGTAACCGAATTTGGAGCCAATGACATTCGTCGCATTGATCCTGCAGGAAACGTCACAAGTCTCGCCGGCCACGGAGGCCAGAAACTGCTCGATGGCCCAGGCCTCGAGGCGAGGTTCGCGCTTCCGCGCGGACTTGCCATCGACAGACAGACCGGAGTCCTGTACATCGCGGATTACGAGAATCTGGTTATACGAAAGATCGCGCTGCGCTAGTGCGCGCGACCTCAAATCGCACCAGGACGGATCCAATACGCAGGGTAGATTAGCTTCGGTGGCGGTAGGTGATACGGCCCTTGGTCAGGTCGTAAGGTGACAACTCGACAGTCACCTTATCACCTGCCAGCACCTTGATGAAGTTCTTCCTCATCTTACCGGAGAGATGTGCGAGGATTTCATGCCCGTCTCCGATTTGTACTTTGAAGGTGGCGTTGGGCAGAGACTCGATCACAGTTCCTTCCACAGGAATCATGTCTTCTTTCGGAATAGCAGCACCTCCTTGTTGTGCTTAGCGATTGATAATAAGTAGAACCTGCTAAGGATACCTCATCCTCTCGATTCAGTCTACGTTGGTATCTAAGACGTGCGGATCATCGCGGATCGCCTTCCGGAATTTCCAAAAAACAGCTCTAAACAATCCAGGACTGGGCCTATTCAGCTTCTTTCGACCTTTCCGCTGAGCATTCACTACAACAACTACGGGCATTCAAGAGGGCGTTTCGAACCCTAAAACTTGACAGTATCGCGCTCATATTTTATGCTGATGGTGTTGCAGATTCGGACTGATCTCGAGTAGGACTGAATGGCGGTTAAGTTTAAGGATTACTACGAAGTACTCGGTGTTAAGCGTGACGCCACCGACGACCAGATCCGACAAGCCTATCGAAAGCTTGCACGAAAATACCACCCTGACGTCAATCCCGGCGATCGGGTCGCAGAGGACAAATTCAAAGAACTTAACGAAGCTAACGAAGTCCTCTCCGATCCCGCGAAGCGCAAACGCTACGATCAGCTCGGTGCAAACTGGAAGAACGGAGCGGAGTTCACTCCACCGCCGGGCTGGGCGCGGACCAACGTCCAGTTCGACGATCTCGGCAACATCTTTGGCGGCGGTGGATTCAGCGATTTCTTTGAAACTCTTTTTGGCGGTATGAGATCCGAGCCGCAGACCGAGCAACGCAGGCGAAGTAGCCGTTCGAGAGCAAGTCGGGGGCAGGATGCCGAAGCAGAAATGGAAATCTCCCTCGAGGATGCGCACAACGGAGGCCGTCATCGGATAACTCTTCAAGGTACGCGTGCTTGCTCTGCTTGTGGTGGAAAAGGAACCACGTCTGGTGTCGTTTGCCCCGCCTGCAGGGGAGCAGGGCAGGTAATGAATCCCAGGACCATCGATGTGAATATCCCGCCCGCTGCTCGAGAGGGTTCGGTAATAAAAGTTAGCAAGCATGGACAGCCAGGAACGACCGAACCAGGGGACCTCTTTATTCGATTAAAGATCAAACCTCATCCGATCTTCACTGTTTCTGGCGACGATATTACCGCCGAGATTCCAATAGCTCCATGGGAAGCCGTACTAGGGGCGACAATTGAAGTGCCTACAATCGATGGAAAGGCGGAAATGAAGATACCGCCCGGAGCTCAGGGGGGACAAAGACTGCGATTGAGAGGGCAAGGTCTCAACAAAAGAGCTGGGGGACGCGGCGATCAATACGTAAAACTGAAGGTGGTCGTTCCGACGCACGCGACGGATCGAGAGAAGCAGCTCTTTCGTGATTTGAGCGAGACGACCAGGTTTAACCCAAGAGCGGGATGGGAGAAGTGATGCGTGATGCGTGATTAGGCTATGATTCTTGCGAGCGCTGGCAGATCGCATCACGAATCACGAATCACGCATCACGAATCACTCATTCATAGTTCGAAAAAGGTAGCAAAGGAAGATTCAAATGGATATCAATCGGTTTACCGAGAAGGCTCAGGAAGCGGTGCGGGCCGCTCAAACACTCGCGACCAGATACAGCAATCAGCAGATTGAAGTTGAACACCTTATGTATGCTCTTCTCGATCAGGCAGGCGGCCTTGTGCCCTCGATCCTGTCGCGAGCAGGGGTCAACGTAGATCCTTTGAAGATCGCGGTCGAGCGCGAGATCAACAAAATGCCAAAGGTTACGGGACCGTCAGGCCCAGTCGATCAGGTTTATATTACTGCCCGATTAAACAAAGTCTTTGTGGCCGCCGAGGATGAGGCGAAGAAACTAAAGGACGAATATGTAAGCGTTGAACATTTACTGCTGGCGATCATCGAGGATGGCGGCCCCGCGTCACGCGCGTTGAAAATGGCCGGGGGCACTCGCGATCGGATCGAGAAAGCTTTGATGGAAGTTCGAGGCCATCAACGCGTCACGTCTCAAAATCCGGAGGCAACCTATGAAGCTCTCGAACGTTATGGCCGGGACCTCACGAAGGCGGCTGGGGCGGGGAAACTGGACCCGGTGATCGGCCGCGACGACGAGATACGCCGTGTGATTCAGGTTCTATCCCGCAGGACAAAGAATAACCCGGTACTGATCGGCGAGCCCGGAGTCGGAAAAACAGCGATAGTCGAGGGTCTTGCGCAAAGAATCGTGCGTGGCGACGTTCCGGAAAGCCTTAAGGACAAGCGAATCGTAGCGTTGGATATGGGTGCGCTCGTAGCGGGCGCAAAATATCGCGGCGAGTTCGAAGAGCGATTGAAGGCGGTTCTGAAAGAGATTCAGGCTTCTGAAGGCGAGATCATCCTGTTCATCGATGAGATGCACACAATAGTCGGTGCGGGAGCGGCTGAAGGCGCAGTAGACGCGGCTAACCTTTTGAAGCCGATGCTGGCGCGCGGTGAATTGCATTGTATTGGCGCAACCACGCTGGACGAGTATCGCAAGCACATTGAAAAGGATGCTGCATTGGAACGACGCTTTCAGCCTGTTCTTGTCGATCAGCCGACTGTGGAAGATACCATCTCGATCTTGAGAGGACTAAAAGAGCGTTACGAAGTACATCATGGCGTTCGCATCAAAGATTCCGCGTTGGTTGCGGCTGCGGTGTTGTCGCATCGGTACATATCGGACCGGTTCCTGCCTGACAAAGCAATCGATCTCGTAGACGAAGCTGCAGCGAAGTTGCGGACCGAGATCGATTCGATGCCCGCGGAGCTCGATGAGATACTGCGCCGGGTTATGCAGCTGGAGATCGAGCGTGAGGCGTTGAAAAAAGAGACTGATCCATCATCACGACTGCGTCTCGAGAAGCTCGAAAAGGAGCTTGCCGACAATCGCGCGAATGCCGATCAGCTCAAGGCTCAATGGCAAGCCGAGAAAGAGGCGGTTCAGAAAATCCGATCCATTCGCGAAGAAATCGAACAGACCAAGGTTGCAATTGAGCAGGCGCAACGCGAATACGATCTTAATCGCGCAGCCGAACTGCAGTACGGAAAGTTGACGCAGCTCGAAAAGCAGCTGCGCGAGTATGAGGATGGACTCGATCGGCAGCAAAACCGCAGCCGCTTACTCAAGGAAGAAGTCGACGAGGAAGACATTGCCGAAGTGGTAAGCCGCTGGACCCACATACCGGTTTCAAAGCTATTGGAGGGAGAGCTTCAGAAGCTGCTTTCGCTTGAGGAACATCTGCACAAGCGTGTTGTTGGACAAGATGAAGCGGTCAAAGCGGTTGCAGACGCGGTAATCAGGGCCCGCTCCGGACTGAAGGACCCGAACAGACCGATAGGATCATTCATATTTCTTGGGCCGACCGGCGTCGGGAAAACCGAGCTCGCTCGCGCGCTTGCGGTATTCTTGTTCGACGATGAACACGCGATGATTCGCATAGACATGTCCGAGTACCAGGAGAAGCATGCGGTTGCTCGGTTAATCGGGGCGCCCCCGGGTTATGTGGGCTACGAGGAAGGTGGACAGCTAACTGAAACTGTGCGGCGGCGACCATACTCTGTGGTGCTGTTTGATGAGATAGAGAAAGCGCATCACGACGTTTTCAATGTTTTGTTACAGATTCTCGACGATGGGCGGCTCACGGATGGTCAGGGTCGTGTGGTTAATTTCAAAAACACGATCGTCATTATGACGAGCAATATTGGCAGTCACTTGATACTGGAATACCATGGCAAGCTGCACGGCGATCAATATGAGGACATGAAGGAAAGCGTATTGGACTCTTTGCGACACCATTTCAGACCCGAGTTTCTGAACAGGGTCGACGAGATCATTGTCTTCCATTCATTGACTGAACAGGACCTAAAGCAGATAGTCGACATTCAACTGGACCGCTTGCGCACAAGGCTTGCAGAAAGACGTATCACCCTGGAGCTTACGGACGAAGCAAAGTCACATCTTGCCCTGGCGGGCTACGACCCAGTGTACGGCGCCCGTCCATTGAAACGGTCGATTCAGCGTGAAATCGAGACGCCGCTCTCGAGGTTAATATTGAAAGGAGATGTGAAGGACAACTCAACTGTACGCGCTGGAGTTTCCGCCGGAACGATAAATTTTTCATTTGGGCCGCTCGCGGCAGAAGCAGAAGGAAAATATTAACCCGGCGATCGAATCGCTAATTTAAGTCTCCGGGGTGTTTGAATGATCGGCGGCAAAGATGCGAATCGGAGGTCGGCGAGCGGTGTGCTATCATTGCTTGCGACGTCGAATCTCAAAGAGATCGGCCGTTAAACGGGTGGAGTGGACAGCAAGGAACAAGGAGGACGGGTATGATTGCAGACGATGACATTAAGCAACTACGCCGTTACAGGCCCGATTCCGATTCATGCATCTTAAGTCTCTACTTGAACGTCGATCAATCAAATGCCTCTAACCTCAACCGCGGTTTCGAGACAAGCTTCGAAAGTATGTTTCGTCAGGTGTTTGATGGTCAAGACTCGAACGAGGCCAGCAAGCAGAGGTTCGAGGCGGAATGCCGCCGCATCCGCCAATTCCTGCGCGACTACATGCCAAAGGGAAAGTCTTTGGTAGTCTTCAGCGACTCGCAGCAGGGTTTTTGGTGGCAGCGAGATCTTCAGGTTGCTTTGCCGTCCGGATTACGCTGGTCGCAGAAACCCTGGGTTCGACCTTTGCTCGAGTTAGTTGAAAGTCACGACCGGATTGCAGTTGTCTTATTAGATAAACAAAGAGCGCGGATCTTTGCGAGCGACACCGGCGAGATAGAGCAGCAAATCGAGATTCTTTCCGACGTACCTAATCGACACTCTACTACCGGAAAGGATCATATAATGTCGCAAGGGCAGATGGAACGCGACCACGACAATCACGTTCAATCCCATGCGAAGCGCACCGCAGATGAACTGTCATCCCTGATCGACCGCCTCAAATTAGAAAGGGTTGTTATCGGCGGTCCAGTCGAAGCAACATCGGTATTCATTGGTTCATTACCGAAACGAATCCAGCAGATGGTGATAGGGACGATCTCCGCTCCGGTCGATGCAGGTACTTACCGCGTTATGAACGAAGTGCGGGATGTACAAGACAAAGCCGAGCAGGAAGATGAAGCAAAGATAGTCGACGCGATGATCACGGCAGCGATGAAGGGTGATAAAGCAGTCCTTGGGTTATCCGACACCCTCTTCGCGATTCAGGAGGGCAGAGTCTATCGACTGGTGGTGGCACGAGATTATCGGGCGGAAGGAAAGGAATGCGGCTCGTGTCACGTATTGATCGCCGACGGCTTAGACACCTGTTCATTCTGCGGCGGCAAGCTCGACGCTGCTCCGGATCTGATTAATCGCGCTTCGCATCGGGTACTGGATATGGGAGGCAAGATACAACTTGTCGCTGGCGAAGCTGCGGCAAAGCTCGCGAGTGCTCGCATTGGGGCGTTGTTGAGATTCTAACGATCGACCAGAAGGAATCAGATGGCATTAATTCCGACAGTAGTTGAGACCACCGGACGGGGCGAGCGTCACTTCGACATCTATTCCAGGCTCCTGAAGGAGCACATCATTTTCCTTGGAACCGATATCGATGAGGCGATCGCAAACATAGTCGTGGCAGAACTGCTTTATCTGGAGTCGGAAGATCCCGATCGTGAAATATCGATCTACATCAACAGTCCGGGGGGATCGATCACTGCAGGATTAGCAATTTATGACACGATGCAATTCATCAGGCCTGATGTAGTCACTATCTGCATGGGTCAGGCAGCGTCGATGGCGGCAATATTGCTTGCGGCCGGCGCGAAGGGTAAACGTTTTTCTCTTCCCAACTCGAGAATCTTGATTCATCAGCCGTCGGTCGAGGGCATCGCCGGTCAAGCTACTGACGTGAAGATTTACGCAGAAGAACTTTTGCGTACCAGGAATCAGCTTTCGAAACTTCTCGCTCAATTGACGGGACAGCCTTTTGACAAGACGGATCGCGACGTAGAACGCGACTTTATCCTGAGCCCAATCCAGGCCGTGGAATACGGACTTATCGATGGTGTTCTAGATTCCCGCGAACTTGAAGGGAAGCTTGTTGGGACGGCGGGCTTGCTGTAATCGGCAGCGGGTTGACGCAGGTTAGAATGAGACACTGTCCGAGAGAGGACCGCACATCTTAATAGCACCAGTGGAGCAACTCATGATGTCAAGAAGCAAGAGGGTGTTCATTGAGCGAATCAGCAGCGAGTACCACCGACCCAGTGGGCCGCTTTGGCAGCCCGCAGTCGACATTTACCGCTGCCCGGATGGTTGGAAAATAAAATTCGACCTCGCAGGGGTCAAGGCGGACGATATCCACATATTGGTCTCGGATGACAAGTTGATCGTGCGCGGAGTCCGCCGCGACACCGTCATCACCGAGGGATGGAGCTACCACCAGCTGGAAATAACCTATAGCCGTTTCGAGCGTGTACTGAAGCTTCCCTGCGATCTTTCGAATGCGGAAATTCAGAGCGAAAGCCGCGATGGGTGGTTCATTCTGCATCTAAGGTGTGTATGAGTGAAGAAGACCTGACCGGGCGCGACTATTTGAATGAAATGATGGCCGAGAGGTGATTAGGGGTATCAATAATGACAGAGACAGAGAATAAAACATTAGAGCTCCCGATTCTTCCGTTGAGGAATACAGTTATTTTTCCTTCGGGTATCACTCCGCTGACAGTGGGACGTCCACTGTCTCTCGCGGCGGCGGAAGCTGCTCTGACAACCGAGGAAAAACTGCTGGGTGTGGTTGCACAGCGCGAGGATAACGAGGCTGAGCCGACGCCAGAAAACCTGTACAAAGTCGGGACGGTTGTAGTCATAAATCGAATGATGCGCTCGCCCGGCGCTGAAGAAGTTTTGCATCTGATCGTGCAGGGACAGGAGCGCTATCGGATCATCGGCTTCACCGAACAGACACCCTATTTGAAGGCTCGGATTGAAATTCTGCCGGAACCGACGCGCGAGAAAACCCCTGAAGTCGAGGCGCTCCAACGTAATATACAGGTACTGGTTCAAAAGGCGCTCAGTCTTTTGCCGAATGTCCCCCCGGAAATCAGGAACATCATTGTGCAGGCCGACGACGCGGTCCGGCTGGCGTATTTCCTCGGTTCTGTGCTCGATCTAACTACACCACAGGAGCAGGCTCTGCTGGAAGCCGACACAGAGAGCGAGATTCTTCACCTGATGCATACCTATTTGACTCGGGAAGTTGAAGTGCTCGAGATCAGAAGCAAGATTGCAAACCAGGCTCAGGAGGAACTGGGCAAGGCGCAGCGAGATTACATCTTGCGCGAACAGATGAAGCAGATTCAGAAGGAGCTCGGCGAGGGTGAATCGGATCAGGCGGAGGCCCAGCTTTTACGCGAGAGAATCGAGAAGGCAGACTTACCAGATGAAGTTCGAGCTGACGCAGAACGCGAACTGAAGAGGCTCGAACGGCTGCCAGCCGCGGCACCCGACTATCACGTTATCAGAACCTATCTTGATTGGATCCTTGATCTGCCCTGGAAGAAGTCCACCGAAGAGGCTCTGGATCTAAATAAGGCCCAGGCGGTTCTCGACGAAGATCATTACGATCTGGAGGAAATCAAGCAGCGTATCCTCGAGCACCTGGCGGTAATAAAGCTTAACCCGAAGACGAAGGCTCCAATTCTTTGCTTTGTAGGCCCACCCGGCGTCGGCAAGACGAGCCTCGGGCAATCCATTGCCCGCGCAATGGACAGGAAGTTTGAACGTATGTCGCTTGGCGGGATGCGTGATGAGGCGGAGCTTCGCGGGCACCGTCGCACGTACATTGGCGCGATGCCCGGCCGAATCATTCAGGCGCTTCGTCGAGCAGGCGTTAACAATCCGGTGATGATGCTGGATGAGGTGGATAAGTTAGGAATGGATTTCCGGGGCGATCCGGCTTCCGCGCTGCTGGAGGTTCTCGATCCCGCTCAGAACTTCTCGTTCAGGGATCACTACCTGGATTTGCCGTTTGACCTCTCGAAGGTGTTTTTTATTGCAACCGCAAATACGCTTTCGCCGATACCTCCGGCGTTGCGGGACAGGATGGAGATCATTCGGCTTTCGGGATACACCGAAGAAGAAAAACTTCATATCGCAAAACGGTATCTTATTCCCCGTCAGATCAAGGAATCAGGGTTGACCGAAGAGCAGGTACATTTCACTGACGAAGCGATTCAGGCAATCATCAGCCGTTACACTCGGGAGGCCGGCGTGCGCCAGCTTGAGCGAAGCCTTGGAAGCGTCGCTCGCAAAATTGCGCTAAAGGTGGCTAAAGCAGAAGGAGATGTCTTCACGATAACGGCCGAGGAGCTGGAAGATTATCTAGGTCATGAAATGTTCTTCCACGAGATGGCTCGTCAACAGCTGCCGCCAGGAGTTGCGACCGGTCTGGCAGTGACTGATATGGGCGGCGAGGTTTTATTCGTGGAGGCAACTCTCCTGCCTGGCTCGAAAGGGCTCACTTTGACTGGTCAGCTTGGCGACGTGATGCAGGAGTCGGCGAAGGCCGCTCTCAGCTATTTATGGTCGCATACCGGCGAGCTTGGCTTTGATTGTGCAGAGAAGTTCGAAAACAGCGCAGTGCACATTCACGTACCTGCTGGAGCCACACCCAAAGATGGGCCGTCGGCTGGTGTCGCCATTGTGACGGCGCTTGCATCGTTGTGTTCGGGCAGACCGGTCCGCAGTGACACAGCAATGACCGGAGAAATCACCTTGAGCGGTCTCGTGCTTCCTGTTGGTGGGATTAAGGGAAAGGTGCTCGCGGCCCGGAGATCGGGAATGAAGCGAGTAGTCTTACCTAAGAAAAACGAACCGGACTTAAAGGATATCCCGGAGGAGGCGTTGCAAGACCTCGAAATACGGCTGGTGGAGCGTATCGATGAGCTTCTCCCTCAGACGCTGACGCCCGCGGGGGATGGACAGGAGGAGATGCCGATTCCGGAGCGAGAGTCAGTGACTGCCGGTAACGAGGTGCGCGTTGAAAGCGGCCAGGCTCGAGGGGAATTGAGCCATTGAATTATTGAGTCATTGAATCATTGAATCATTGAGTCATTGAATCATTGAATCATTGAATCATTGAGTCATTGAACAATTGAATCATTTCGTCATTGTCCCAGTAGATGCTTAAAGAGGCTCAATGATTCAATGACTCAATGATTCAATGATTCAATGATTCAATGACTCAATTCACTTATGTACACTGAGCTGTTCGAGACTATCTATCCAATTAACACCCCACGGAAAGAAAAAGGGGTACTAGTCACAGCGGTTGACCCTTTTGCCCTCGGCGAACAGCTGGGAATCGAGGCTGGTGACCGCATCATGAAGGTCAATCACCGGAACCTCCATGACTTCCTCGATTTTCAGTTTTACACCGGAAGTGAAGACCGAGTGCTCCTGGACGTAATCAAGAAATCAGGCAACCCGATTGCCCTTGAAGTTGAGATTGGTGAAGGAGAGATTTGGGGACTCGATTTTGAGTACTTTTCACCGCGCCAGTGTGCCAACGATTGTATATTCTGTTTTTGCAACCAGAACCCGAAAGGTTCCAGAGAGTCGCTGTTCTTCAAAGATGAAGATACCCGGTTGTCATTCCTTCATGGTAACTACACAACGATGTCGTCAATCTCCAAGATGGAGCTCGACCGCATAGTTGAGCAGCGACTATCACCGCAATACGTCTCCGTTCACGCGACCGATCCCGAAGTGCGAAGAAATCTCCTTGGCCGCAAGCGCCCCGATGACGTGCTTGGCAAGATGCGGTATCTTGCCGAAAAAGGGATCGAGCTTCATGCGCAGATCGTCCTTTGTCCAACGATCAATGACGGTGAGGTGCTGAGACGAACAATTGATGATTTGGCGCAGCTTCATCCTGCGCTTAGCTCGGTTGCAATTGTACCGGTCGTGTTCACCAAGCTTCATAACTATCGAGACAGGCTTACCGCCGTTACGAATGAGTTCTGCGAAACATTGGTCAAAAACCTTAAGCCTCTGCAGAGAGAATTCAGACGACGTCTCGGAACTACTTTTGTTTTTCTCGCCGACGAATTTTACCTTCGAGCTGGCTTACCATTACCGGGCCGCGCACACTACGGCGATTATCCTCAGATTGAAGACGGAGTTGGAATGGTGCGCCGATTTGTTCTCGAATCAAGAAAAACTTTGAAGCGGGATGTAATTTCACAGTTCGGTCTGAAACGGGGATCGCTGTATGGAACGGTAGCAACCGGAGAATTATTTTATCCAATTCTGTCTGGCCAGGTCACCGAACTGAACGAGAGATTCGGCACAAAGTTACGGACGATTGCTGTTCGCAATCAATTTTTTGGTCCGGAAGTTACTGTCGCGGGCCTGATATCCGGCGCGGACTTACTGGCGTCGCAAAGTTTGATCGAGGGGAGCTTCCTGGTGGTACCTGAGCAGGCTTGCCTGAAGTCGGGGAACGTATTTCTCGATGACCTGACTGTCGAGAAACTGGAAGCTGACCTCGGAATACCGGTTTCGCATGGAGGCCCCACCCTTGGAAGCTTGATTCGCCAGGCGAAGGAACTCGAGGCTCGGAGTGAGGTAGCGTAGAGTGTCCCGTCTGCAATGAATCGATTGACCTACATTCCAATTATTCCAACTGGGCTATGACTGACCCGCCGGTCGACTTAAAAAACCTCAAACGGTTTCAAAGCCCGCCTGGCCCGAAAATTTTTTCTATTGCTCCGCCGTCCAGAATTCAATTTCCAATTTTTCGTAAATACTTCCAGAATCTCGGAAGATTCAGAGGGGTTTGAAGGTGTGTAATTTCAACTAAGAGCTTCGTCGACTAGGATTTGACTTGATGACCCATTCGCGGTATTGCGATTGCTTATTCTACAGCTGCACATCCTTAGAATCTCTACCATTCTGTTCTGAACTTGGGGAGAGGTCGCCGCTCGGGCACAGTGGCGACCTCCAATTTTTTTTGGGGTCAATTCGGTCTCTTAAATCTATAGGACCTAGAGGACCAATTGGACCTGTTTGCTCCCAAACTCAGAAGACCGGTTGAGGATTGCGCTTTGGGTTTGAGGACTGGTTCAGGATTGCGCTTTAGGTTTGAGGTGGTTATCAAACCAATCTAGAACCGTGTTATACCAAAGCTCCGAGTTTTGGGGTTTCAGAATCCAATGCCCCTCGTCTGGGTAGACCAACAGCTTTGACTCGACGCCTTGTCGCTGCAACGCTGTAAATAACTGCAAGCCCTCTCCTACCGGAACTCTATAATCAAGCTCACCGTGAATTACCAGCAAAGGCGTCTTGAACTCCTTTACAAACATATGCGGCGACCACCGCGCATACATTTCAGGGTTGGTCCACGGAGTTCCTTTAAACTCCAATTCCGGAAACCATAGCTCCTCAGTTGCGCCATACATGCTGGTCAGATTGTAGACCCCGGCGTGCGACACCAGCGCGCTGAATTTCACCCTCGGGTCGGTGTTATGACCCTCAATCCAGTTGACCATGTAGCCGCCATAACTGCCGCCCGCCGCTCCAATGTGTTCTCGATCTACGAAGGGCATTGCTGCAACATAGGCAACGCCGTTCATTAGGTCTGTGTAAACCTTTCCTCCCCAGTCACCGGAAATCTCGTCAACAAATTTCTGACCATATCCCGTCGAGCCGCGTGGATTAGGTGCGAATACTACATAACCGGCGGCGGCAAACAGCTGCGGATTCCACCGATAGCTCCAGGAATCACTCCAGGCTCCCTGCGGTCCGCCATGAATAAGTACAATTAGTGGCCATTTCTTGGCTGCGGTAAAATTCCAAGGTTTCGTCAAGAATCCCGAGACCCGGGCGCCACCCGCACCTTCCCACGAAATTTCCTCCGCCGGCTTGAGATTGAAGTCGGAGATAAACGCAGCGTTGATTTTTGTGAGCTGAGTAATTGAAGCCCCGATCGAATTTGCTTTGTAAATGTCGACCGGACGCGCCAGCGTCTGCCTTGTAAAGACCAGCGTATTTCCATCGGCACTCAACTGGACATCGTCGTTAAATCCGTCATTGATCAGTTTTTTACCCGGCCCGCCCCCGATCGAGATCTCATAAATCGCCTGGCGACCCTGATCCTGCGCGGTCAAATAAATCCGTTGGCTATCGGGCGAAAATGTGAAGCCCTCGACGGACGAGTCGAACTGCTCGGTCAATGAGTGACTTTGACCAGTCTTGCGATCATAGAGCATTAATTGCCATCGATCCGCTTCGAAGCCTGCTCGGACTTGCGCACGATAACCGATGTAGCGACCATCAGGGGAATAAACGGGCGTCAGGTCATTCGCAGGATTGTCGCCGGTCAGCCTCCTGGAATCTCCTCCTGAAACTGACACGACAAAGATGTCGCCGTTTGTTGATCTTGCCTCATCCTTGTCGGTATTACGCGCATAAGCGAGCTCTTTCGAATCAGGCGAGAATGCATAGTCGACTTGTCCGCCAAGATTGAACGGCGGCGCATCATAGTTTCCGGGAGTCAGATCGCGAGCCTCGCCCCCTTCAGAAGAAACAACAAAGATGTGCGACCGTTTGCCGTCTTTCCAGGTGTTCCAATGCCGATACAATAGCTGATTTGCGATCTTTGCTTTTACTTTAGACGTCGCTAATTTTTCAGCCTCTTTCTTGTTGCATTCATCGTTGTTACATTCAGGGTAAATCTCCGAAGTGAATGCGATCCATTTGCCATCCGGAGACCAAACTGGCGAGTCCGCTCCGGTTGAGATGCTGCTGACCTTTTTTAGAACGCCCGCTTCGCTATTCGAGAAATCCATCGTCCAAATTTGAGATTCGCCGCCACGCGCTGACACAAAGGCCAATCGTCTTCCATCGGGCGACCACCTGGGCGAATGAGAAGAATCCTTTTCTGCAGTCAAAGCACGCGGTTCACCGCCATCTATTGAGATAACGTATATCTGAGTTATCCGTCGGTTGGCCGTCTTATCAGTGTCGGCGATAGTGAAAGCTATCCAGCGACCATTGGGTGAGAGCTGCGGATCGGCTACTCGCCGAACCTTAAGCAGATCATCGATGGAAAACGCCCTTGCCTGCTGGGTTTCCTTGGCCGGCGCCAAACTTAGACAAAACATCAGAATGGCGATTAGGGCAATGACGCGTCTCATTTAGACCTATCCTCCGGAGTTGCGTTTGATGATTACTCGATCTTGCTCAGTAGCAAACGTGATCTTTGTACAGTTGTAAAACAAGGTGAATAAATAACCTTATAAGCTACAGAACGCACACACTGAAGTCAATGCATGGTCGAACTCCACTCCGATCGAAAATAGGGATGTTTCGCGATCAGAAAACGTTGGGCGTATCAGAGAAGATTGATCCTAAGAAATCGAAAATACCACACCGGCAGGCAGAGACTGTGCGAAAAGTCCAAAATACCACCCACGGCACAGTGGGCGGTATTCATCAGTCTTCGGGATGCTAAAGCCGACATTTAAAAGGCTCTACTCAACCACCGAAAAATCAATTAGGTGCCTGGCCCGATCCACTCTATTAACCATCACCCGCAGGCGGTCACCCAGGCGATACTCGCGACGTGTCCGTTTACCAACCAACCGGTGCTTTCGCTCCTGGTATTCGTATTCATCCCCGGCGAGAGTCGAGATATGAACCAAGCCTTCCACGAACACCTCTGCGAGCTCTACGTAAAACCCATATTCCTTCACTCCAGTAATAATTCCATCAAACTCATCACCGACGCGATCGGCCATGAACTCTGCCTTCCGCCAATCCATTAACTCGCGTTCGGCATCTGCTGCAGCCCGCTCACGTTCGCTTGAATGGTCGCCGATCAACTCCAGCGCGGATCGGAGTTCAACCTCTCGTTCTTCAGTCAGCAGTGAACGCGATATCCGCTTAAGCGAGTGCCTGGCCCCAGGATCCATATTGTGCAAATCGTCTCGCTTTCTTCCCTGCTCGATCACTTCACGCAGAATACGATGAACAATCAGATCGGGATAGCGACGAATTGGAGAAGTAAAGTGTGTGTAAGTCTTCATCGCCAGGCCAAAGTGTCCTTCATTGTGCGGCGTATAACGAGCGCGTTGCATAGATCTCAACATCAGATACGAGAGCATCTGTTCTTCTGGACTCCCGCGAATTTCGCGTGCAAGCCGCTGAAATCCACGCTGCGGAACGGGGCCGTGCATTGAAAATTTATGCCCAAACGACGCTGCGATCTCCGCGAATTCCTCCACCTTCATCGGATTGGGCTCCTCGTGTATGCGATAGAGAAGCGGCACGAATAACTTGTCGAGGTGGCTTGCAACTGTTTCATTCGCGAGGAGCATGAATTCCTCAATAAGGCGATGAGCGATATTCCTTTCCGACCGAGCGATCCCGCCGATCTGACCTTCATCGTTGAACCATAGTTCAGCTTCGGGCAAATCAAAATCTATGGCGCCTCGTTCCTCTCTCTTTTTGATCAGAACTGTCGTAAGCTCGTGCATTTTGAGGAGCATGTCTTTGACGTGAGAGTAGGCTAGCGCAGTTTCGCCGTCGGGGTTCGCAATTATCTCGTGTACCGCGGTATACGTCATACGCTCGCGGCTATGTATCACCGAGGGAGTGAGCCGATAATCGATTATTCGTCCACTATGGCTGAGGTTGATAATCGCAGACGTCGTCAACCGGTCGACTCTTGGCTTGAGTGAACAAATGTCATTTGAAAGGCGCTCGGGCAACATCGGGATCGCACGCTCCGGAAAGTAAACCGAAGTTCCGCGTCTAAAGGCTTCTTCATCGAGATGCATACCCTGGCGCACATAAAAGCTCACATCCGCGATATGTACCCCAAGTCGAAGCCGTCCGTTCGGCAGCGCTTCGAGCGATACGGCATCATCAAAATCACGGGCGGTCTCGCCGTCAATCGTAATAGTCAGGCTGTTACGCAGATCCTCACGGCCTTTTAGCTGATTCTCGGAGATTTCATTGGGGATGGATTCGGCTTCGCTCAATGCCGCATCAGAGAAAGTATGGGGTAAGCGATGCTTTCTAATAATTATTTCAACATCGATACCAGGGTCTTCCGGCCGTCCGAGGATCTCGATGATCTTTCCCGAAGGAGGACGGCCGGCAACTGGTGGGGTAGTGATCTCCACATTGACTGCGTCACCATCTTTGGCTTGAAGCGAGCCCGATCGCGGTATGACGATGTTGTACAGGAATCTCTCGTCTATCGGTGATACAAAGCTTTCCGATTTGAGTTTTACAAAGGTTCCAACGACCGTCTCATTGACATGATGCAGCACCGCTTCGATGCGGCCTTCACGACCCCTCTCGCGGATACCGGTCACCCGAGCTATTACTATGTCGCCATTCAATCCTGGCCCCATTGCTCGAGCACTTATGAACAAATCTCCCCGTTCTCGTTCTTTAGGATCATCCGGAACTACAAAGGCGTGTCCGGAGCGCGTACCTCGTAAAGTGCCGATGAGCAATCCGAAAACGTGGCGGCGCCAATATCGCCCGCCCTTGGATGAAACGAGTCCAACACGTACGAATTCTTTTAAGAAACTCAACAGTTGAGAGGACTGGGATTCAGATAGTTTGAGAGCTTCGATGAGATTATCGGCAGTGACACTCCGCTCGCGTGATTTGGGGAGCGATTGCAGCACGCGTTGTGGCGATAGATCGGTGGTCACGATTCTTAGTTTGACACTAATTAAGACCGCTGGTTAGTATATTTTCGCTTCGATTGAATCACAAATAGCCAGGCATGCGGATGTGGCGGAATGGCAGACGCGCAGCGCTCAGGACGCTGTGGGAGCAATCCTGTGGAGGTTCAAGTCCTCTCATCCGCACCATTCTCAACGAACACTCTCAACCAGCCATCACGTTAATCAACGCCTTTGGTCTCAATGCTTTGGTATAATGTTCAGACTCATTACTGGATGAGTTCTGCGAAGACTGGTCCTTTATGCTTTCCATCCGGGCAAAACTTACGCTCTGGTATTTGAGCCTCGCAGCATTGGCATTACTTGTTTTTGCGACTGCGATTTACGTCTCTTTTTCGCGCGGCCTGCTGAACACCATTGATGCGTCACTGAACAACCATGCAGAACGCATCGCTCAAGCTGTCGGACATCCTTCGGCTACTGAAGAAGCGAGTCAACCCGGAGTGTTAATTCTGGTCCCACAGTTCGTCTCGGTGCTCAATAGAGATGGAAAGGTAACGGACCAAATACTGGATGCGGAGGGCCACGAGGTTCCAATAACCCAGCCTGCACTTGAACGCGTTGTAAAGGATTGGAAGCCCGAATACGACGAAGTTGCACTATCTGAATCGGAACACGCGCGTACAATTACCTGGCCGGCTCGAGATGAAGACGGCGAGTTGTTCTATGTTGTTGTAGGCCAATCTCTGAAGGACGTCGAGCGAGCCCAAAATCAATTGCTTCTCCTTTTGGCAGTGGCGAACCCTATCGCTCTTCTACTCGCGAGTCTCGGAGGTCTTTGGCTGGCAAATAAGGCGCTAAGGCCTGTTGACAGGCTGACTCGCGCAGCGGAGCGGATCGGTCGCGGCAATCTCAAAGAGAGAGTTGAAGAGCCCCGATCTCATGACGAGATTGGACGCCTGGCGGAAACCTTTAATCAAATGATCGGACGCCTGGAGAGCGCTTTCGAACGCGAGCGTCAGTTCACAGCTGATGCATCTCACGAGCTCAAGACGCCTCTGGCAGTTCTGCGAGGCGACATAGAAGTCGCACTTCGGCGGGAACGAACACCGGAAGAGTACAAGAGGGTTCTCCACTCGAGCCTTGAAGAGATCGCACGGCTAACCAAGCTGGTTGAGGACCTGTTGACCCTGGCGCGCTCTGATGCCAATGAAGCGGTACTCGAGCTCGAAGATGTGGAGCTGGATCGACTAGCATCGGAGGCACGGGCTTACATCGCTCCGCTCGCACATTCAGCGGGCGTCTCATTGAGCTATCAGCCACCCGACGCGCCTGTAATCGTTGAAGGGGATCACAAGCGATTGAAGCAGTTGTTGGTAAACCTTCTCGATAATGCGATCAAGTACACCTCCGACGGCGGCAGTGCAAAACTATCGCTCGCGGTAGAAAACTCCTCCGCGGTCATTGAGGTAGCGGACACTGGCCGCGGAATCCCCGCTAGTGCCCTGCCTCATATCTTCGATAGGTTTTATCGACAAACCGATCCTCGAGACTCTCGGGTAACCGGTTTTGGACTGGGCCTCGCGATATCAAAATGGATCGTCGATGCACATGGCGGATCGATAGAAGCTCAAAGCACCGCCGGCGCAGGCACAAACTTCATAATCCGCCTTCCGCTGGCCAAAAGAAACGGGACCGGGGCCTGACCCGATCTGCTCCTCCCAGTCAAAGCGAGTCGGAAATGCTTTCCGGAATATTTCTTAGCTTTCTTCGTATCTCGTTCGACACTCACCGTACGCGCATGCCAGAATTCCATAGAACCGAATGAGGCAGGTAAGACTTTTATCAGCGGGCAGATTGGTTGCGCTTGGTGTATTCCTAACCATAGGCGCGGCGCTTGTCGTTTATCTTGTTTTCCGAAACAAGCACGTTCAACAGGAACCCGGCAGGCCAAAGCTCCAGGGTAAAGTTGTTGCGGTGTTCAGCAACACCCACTACTCCCACGAGGTAAACGGGCAGGTACGATTTAACATAACCGCAGGAACTGATCGGACTTATCAGGATGGAACTCACGAACTCGAGCAGGTCAAACTCGAGTCCTACGGCTCCGCAGGCAATCGACACGATGTCGTCACCTGCGACCGCGCAAAAGTTAGTGATCCCTCCGACCTCGAAAAACTCGATGCTGAGTTCATTTCTAATGTTGTCGTGCAAACCTCTGAGGGACTCACTGTAAAAACAACCTACCTTCACTACGATCAAACTACAAACACTGTTGATACAAAAGAGTTGGTTGAATTTTCAGGACGCAACTATGAAGGTCGTGGAACGGGCGTAATCCTGGAAGCTGCGATTGAGCGCGCAAGTCTCCTTAAAGATGTCGACATAACAATCAAACCCGAAAGCGAATCGGCCAGTGACTTGAAAGCGCCGGAGAGCCGCGCTGCTTCATCGCAGGAGGAAACCCCGGAAGAGAGAGAGGCTCGCAAGGCTCGAAAATGGGCGCTTAAGCAACAGAGACGACGCGAGGCCGAGGCCCTCGCTCAGGCTAAAGCTTCCGGGTCAACAGAGGACAAATTGGCGCGTAAGAAGAAACGAAAGGAAACAGCAGAGAGCGCGGCTGGAGACACGCCTCAACTAGTCGCGGCAGGTCCAAGGGCACGGAAGTCGGAACCCGGAAAACCCGCTGTAAATAAACCAGTAAGGATTCAAAGCGAATCGGCGATACTGGACAAGAAGGAACATCAGATTGCGTTCAATGGCCACGCAACAGTTACGCAGGACGCCGATGAGATGCGGGCAGACAAAATGGTCTGTTACACCGATGCTTCAAATCACATCGAACGAATAGAGGCTCGCGGCGGTTCATATCTAAAACAGACTGATAAAGCGGAAATCAGTTCGCCGGATATGGACTTTTACTTCGGCGAGACGCATCAACTCTCGCGAGCAGTTGCGCTGGGCGGCGCATCGACACGGTCGTTGGGCGTCGATCCCGTTCGAGAGGCGAGCGCTGACACCATCGAAGCTACCTTTGTAGAGAGTGCTCAAGCTAGTTTGGTTGATACGATCAATGCGCAGGGCAATGCGTTGATGAAGATTCACGCGCCGACGGCTACGGCCAAAAACGCAAACCCGACCGTGCGCGAACTTAAGGCGGATAATGTTTCCATTCAATTCTTTTCTGACGGTCGGAATATCAAATCCGCTGAGGCCCACGGCAAGGCCGTACTGACTGTTACGCCAGTTCGCCCCGACCGTCGCGCAGACAAAAAGACCCTGCACGCGCCAAATATGGAGGCTTCTTTTTACGACACCGCCAACCGCATAAAATCCTTTTTCGCTAAGGAGAACGTAAGGGTTGAGATCGAGCCGACGGTACCGGATGCTCATCCTACACGCGTCACGACCAGCACCTCGGCAAGAGCAGACTTTTTGGAAGACACCCAGGACATCGATCGGGTCATCCAGGACGGCAACTTCAAATACAACGAAGGTGATCGGAATGGCACAGCAGATAAGGCCACATACGATGGACAAAAAGAGGTGCTTAATCTACGCGGAGGACGGCCGATGGTATGGGACGCCAAAGCGCGTACCCAGGCAGATGAGATCGATTATGATCGGCAACGGGACGAGACTCACGCACGCGGAGATGTCCGCACGACCTATTACAGCCGTGAGACAACGAACGATTCGACACCGTTCAAAAACACCAAATCGCCTGTGTTTATTACGGCCGAACGTGCCGACGCTCAAAATGAGGCAGGAATAGCGGTTTACACAATAAATGCTCGCGGCTGGCAGGATGACAACTTTATTAAGGCAAACAGAATAGAGCTCTATCAAGACGACAAACGAATGGTTGCGATCGGTAATGTCGAGAGCGCGCTTTATCAGGCCAAGCGCGAAACATCGCCGGGAACTAAGGAGGTGGTTCCAGGTTTTGCGACGGCGGAGAAGATGACCTACTCGGATCCCGAAAGGAAGATTCATTACGAAGGCAATGTGAAAGCGCGGCAGGGTACGGATCGGATCGAAGCAGCCTTTGTTGATGTTTTTCTGATGCAGGAGACCAATGAGGTCGATCATCTCACCGCTGAGGGGAGCGTGGTGCTGACCCAGCCAGGACGGCGCGGGGTGGGCGATAAGCTCGCGTATACGTCTGAAGACGGTCGAGCAATTTTGACGGGCAAATCCGCGCGAGTCGACGACGTTGAGAAGGGCTCTACAATGGGCTCTCAATTGACTTTCTATAGTCGCGATGATAGGATTGTCGTCGAAAATCAACAGGGTACGGGCCGTGTCCGATCGACGCATCGTTTGACTAAGAGCAAGCAGAATTGAAGCATCAAGATGATAGAAGAAGTGTCCGTGATCGAAAGCACGACCGGTGACGCCGAGCCGCAATCCAAGATTCCACTCCAACAAATCAGCGTATTGTCAGTCGAGAGCCTGCAAAAGTCTTACCGCAAGCGCAGAGTGGTCGACAACGTATCGCTTGACATACATCAGGCCGAGATTGTCGGTCTCCTGGGTCCCAACGGGGCCGGCAAAACCACGATTTTCTATATGATCGTGGGTCTCGAACGACCAGACTCAGGCAAGATCCTTCTTGATTCCAAAGACATTTCAAAACTGCCGATGTATTTGCGCGCGAGGGATGGAATAAGCTACTTGCCCCAGGAAGCATCGGTTTTCCGGAAACTTACGGTCGAAGAAAACATTCTTTTGGTGCTTGAGACTTTGCCGCTTACCAAAGCGGAACGGGAACATCGCCTTGAGTTATTGCTCAGCGAACTCGACATCGCTTATGTGCGTCACACTAAGGCGTACCAGCTATCCGGGGGCGAACGGCGGAGGACTGAAATTGCGCGGTGTCTGGTTATTGAACCCCGGTTTATTCTGCTGGATGAACCGTTTGCGGGAATTGATCCAATTGCGGTTATTGATATACAGCGGATTTTGCAGAGGCTGCGCGAGCGAGGCATCGGAGTACTGATTACCGACCATAATGTGCGAGAGACTCTGGCGATTACCGACAGAGCGTATATAATTAATGACGGCAAGATTTTTCGCGCGGGGACCCCTGAGGAACTCACTCGCGACGAAAATGTGAGACGCGTATATCTAGGGGAGAATTTTAGAATGTAGTCAGTTGTCATTGGGCATTTGTTTTTGGTCGTTTCTCATTTCTGAGTTCTGTTAACAAATGGCTATGACCAGATGACAAGAACAAATGACAATTGAAGAATGAACTATGTCGGTCAAGCCACACCTAAGTACGAGCCTTTCTCAACGCCTTGTTTTGACGCCGCAGATGCGCCAGCGGATCGAGTTGCTGGCAATGACCAAGCTCGAGCTTGCGGACATGGTCCAGACCGAACTTTCTGCAAATCCCGTCCTGGATGAAGTGGCACCCGGAGAAGGGGTTGATGATAATTCTCCGCTCGCAGATGAACTCGCAGCGGTCGACGCTACTACCGCAGATATCACCAGCCCCGGAGAGACAGCTACACCGCAGTCCGCGTCTGCGGATGGAACCGCTCCTGAAGCCCTTTCACCAAGCGAAGCAGTTACCACAAGTACTACCACCACTGAGGCCAGCCCAGCGGATGGCGAAGCGGAGCCGGAACGTGAGCGAGATCCGTTTGAAGAGGTCGATTTCGGATCGACCTTCGAAGAGTACCTTGATCCCGGTTACAAGACGCACGAATACGAAGCAAAGGATGAGGTCTCATTCGAGAACATGCTCACTCGTCGAGATTCGTTATACGAGCAACTCATCTGGCAGCTTCATCTGACTGAATGCTCTGACGAAGTGCGGGCGGCCGGCGAAGCAATCATCGGTAACCTCGACGAAAACACCGGCTTCCTCGATGCGACCGTCGAAGAGATCGCCGCGATGGGACCGTGGCCGGTTGAAACCGTTCAAGAGGCGGTCGCCATCGTGCAACGACTCGATCCGGTCGGATGCGCGGCTCGCGATGTCCGCGAATCGCTGTTGGTTCAACTCGATTACTACGGCTTCGGCGATCGGCTCGCGGTTCAAATGGTGCGAGATCATCTGGAGAGCCTACAGACCCACAAGCTTCCTGACCTGACGAAAACCCTCGGAGTTCCCCTCGAGCAGATTCTTGAGGAGATGGAGATAATCAAGAAACTCGATCCGAAGCCTGGCCGCAAGTACTCATCAGAGGAAGCGCAGCCGGTGGTTCCGGAGGTCACAATCGAGAAAGTCGGGGACGACTACATAATTCGCTTCGAAGACGATGGGCTGCCGCACCTCCGCATCAACAGGACCTACAGGCAAATGATGGAGTCGAAGGATTCCTCCAAAGAAACCCGCGACTATATCAAAGAGCGGTTCCGCTCAGCGGTCGATTTACTGAAGAATATCGAACACCGGCGCCAGACTATTTATCGAGTCTGTCACTCGATAGTCGATCGCCAGCGTGACTTTCTCGATCATGGCATCGAGCACTTGAGACCGATGATGTTGAAGGACATCGCCGAAGATATCGGAATGCACCTGAGTACAGTCTCGCGCGTTGTAAATCGCAAATACGTGAACACGCCGCAAGGTGTCTATGAACTACGCCGCTTCTTCACTGAGGGAATGCGTAGTGACACCGGTGAGGATGTGTCAACGCGAGTGCTCAAGTTGAAGATCAAGAAAATGATTGAAGCTGAAGACCCCCACCATCCGATTACCGACGACGAAGTGGCCAAGCGTTTGGCCAGGGACGGCGTGAAGATGAGCCGTCGCACCGTCGCAAAGTACCGCGACCAGATGCGCATCCCAGGCTCGAGAGAGCGCCGCGCCATCGTATAAGTTTATATATCCGATCGCGGTTCGGATTCTTAATGATCGCAAGCCATGCTTCCTCTTATCCTCAGTCCGACACCAGCGATCCAAAGCCAAGGGAGATTATAGATGGAATTCGAGTTCACTGGTCGTCACATCGACATAACCCCCGCAGTAGAGGCCCTGGTCCGCAAGGAGCTTGGCAAGCTTGATAAAGTGCTCGATTCTGCTCCGATGCGGGCACACGTGACGGTTTCCGCGGAAAAACATCGAAAGCGTACGGAAATAGTGGTCTATTGGCGCGATAGCGTCTTCACAGCGGTTGGTGAGAATTCCGATCTTTCGCAATCCGTAGCAGCGGCAGCAGTCAGGGTTCAAAAACAGGGTCTTCGGTTGAAAGAAAAATTCCACGCCAAAAAGCGAGGACGACAACCAACTAGAGCGGTGGCTCCAGTGCCGGGTGGAACTCTGGAAGCCGCCCCCAACGCTCCAAGAATAATTCTTCAGCGTCGGTATCGAGTTAAACCGATGACTCCCGAAGAAGCGGCAATACTTTTGGCAGACACCGATGACCAGTTCATCGTGTTCCGTGACGCCGAAACGAACAGGGTGGGCGTTCTTTATAGCCGCACCGATGGTAACTTCGGCTTGATAGAACCGTGAAAAGACAGAAGGCAGAAAGCAGAAAGCAGAAAAGCAGTCGGCAGTAGGCAGAAAAGCAGTCGGCAGTAGGCAGAAGGCAGTCGGCAGTCGGCAGTCGGCAGAAAGCAGTAGGCAGAAGGCGGGTAGGCAGCTGACAAAATTTTTAGGGCCGTATTACTGCTGACTGCCTGCCGCCTTCTGCCTACTGTCTTCTGCCGACTGCCTACTGTCTTCTGCCGACTGCCTACCGCCCACTGAGCTTCTATATGCCTGTTTCTGTTGTCATCATTACCGGCGTTTCGGGGTCGGGGATGTCTTCGGCGCTCAAGGACTTTGAGGACCTCGGATACTTCGCGATAGACAACCTGCCCGCCCAGCTTATCCCAACTTTCGTCAGGCTTTGTGACGATTCGCAGGAAATCGACAGGACAGCTTTCGTCGTTGACGTTCGCGCGCGGGAATTTCTCAACAGGTTTCCCCGAATGTACCAGGAACTGAAGGAAAGGGGAGCGAACATTACCGTGCTCTTTCTGGAAGCCGATGACGACGTTCTGCTGCGCAGGTATAGTGAAACCCGCCGACCACACCCTCTGCCCGATCAGACCGTGCGTGAGGCGATAAGACAGGAACGAGAACTGCTCTCCGAGATCCGCGAGCTTGCCGACCACGTCATCGATACGTCGGAACACACCGTGCACTCGCTGCGAGAGGTGATCCGGAACCAGTTCGCCGATAAGAGCGGGGCGCACGAGTTGAATGTAACCATCTCGTCTTTCGGGTTCAGGCACGGATCGCCGCGAGGTATGGATATGGTCTTCGACGTAAGGTTTCTGCCCAACCCGCACTTTCTGGCAGATCTCAGGCCGCTAACCGGACTCGATCCACGAGTCATAAAGTACTTGCAATCAGAAAGTGAGGTCGAAGATACTATCGCGCGATTCGTCGACCTGCTCGCATATCTATTGCCGCGGTTTCAGCGTGAAGGAAAGAGTTACCTGACAGTCGGCGTCGGATGTACGGGCGGGCGCCATCGCTCGGTTATGGTCGCCGAGGAGATCAGCAAAAAGCTGAAGGCACTTGGTTACGAGTCAAACGCAGTGCACCGGGATCTTGATAAGGACGAACACAGATACAAAGTCGATGGATGAGTTGTCATGATTGGCGCGGTAATAGTAACCCACGGACAACTGGCTAATGAGCTTGTCTCGTCCGCAGAAATGATTGTCGGCGAGATCACTCACATCACTGCGGTTTCAATAGGTTGGCACGATGACGTCGATGTGGCCCGCGAAGAGATCGAAAGAGCGATCCAGCGGGTAGATGCAGGCGACGGAGTGCTTCTCCTGACCGATATGTTTGGCGGAACACCCACTAATATTGCGGCGAGCTTTCTGGGTTGCGCGCCGGTGGAGGTAGTGACTGGTGTGAATCTGCCGATGGTTATCAAGCTGGCAACTCAGGAAGCTGATGAAACATTGCCCGACCTCGCGCGCCGTGTTCGAGATCAGGGTCAGCAACAGATTCATCTCGCGAGCGATATACTTACCCCTAAGAAAAAGTGACCGGCTGTTCAATTCTGGATCTGATTCTCGGACTTGCATTCCAGCAGTGCAACGTAAATATCTCCGATCAGAAAGGCCTGGTGTGAGACTGAAAAACTAGTTCATGGTCCATGCGCCGCAAATCCGAGATCACAATGCAGCGGTTGAATCCTTCCTGTCCGTTTCAGACCTTCGTGTTCATTTCCATACCGAAGACGGCGTGCTGGAAGCAGTGGGAGGCGTGAGTTTTGAAATAGGCAAGGCTGAAACGCTTGGTCTGGTTGGCGAAAGCGGCTGCGGGAAATCGGTCACCGCCTATTCGATTCTGAAGCTGCTGCCCGTCCCGCCGGCAGAATATGCCGGCGGCCAGATAAACTTTCGCGGCGAGAATCTTCTCGGCTATGACGATAAGGCTATGCGATCAATACGTGGCAACCTTATCTCCATGATTTTCCAGGAGCCGATGTCCTCGCTTAATCCGATAATGCCGATTGGAACTCAGATTACTGAAGCGATTCGCCAACACCGAAAGACATCCAGGAGAGAATCAAGACAGATTGCCATCGAAATGCTGCGGAGAGTTGGAATACCTTCAGCCGAGACGCGATTCAAGGAGTACCCACATCAGCTCTCGGGAGGAATGAAACAGAGGGCGATGATTGCAATGGCCCTGGTTTGCCGTCCGGCGCTGCTGATTGCCGATGAGCCTACGACGGCGCTTGATGTGACGATTCAAGCGCAGATCCTGGAGCTGCTCAATGAACTTCAAGGTGAACTGGAGATGTCCATTTTGCTGATCACTCATGATCTTGGAGTTGTTGCCGAAACGTGTGACCGAGTAGCGGTCATGTATGCAGGAAAGGTAGTCGAATCGGCTCCTGTAGAGACACTCTTTTCACAACCGAAACACCCGTACACACATGGATTGTTTCGCTCGCTCCCTACACTGGGAAAGCGAAAAGATCAGCTTGATGTGATTCCGGGAGCGGTCCCAAACCCCTTAGATTTTCCATCAGGGTGCAGGTTTCGCACCCGGTGCCCGTTGGCACAGGATATTTGCAAAGAAGAACCGGCGCTTCGCGAGATTGAGTCAAATCACATC
>Ga0126384_10000236_pt1 | contig 28758 bp, 24 predicted proteins | sample PanSoiMetPlot_36_FD_92543 | JGI IMG/M metagenome (GOLD analysis project Ga0126384, IMG submission 92543) | Tropical forest soil microbial communities from Panama - MetaG Plot_36 | ecosystem: Environmental > Terrestrial > Soil > Tropical forest > Bulk soil | place: Panama | collected 2016-02-17 | reverse complement strand
GTGCTCACGTATACGCTGGTACATCACCGGCTGAGTGTACGTCGGTTCATCACCCTCGTTGTGCCCCAGACGCCGGTAGCCGATCAGGTCGATGACCACGTCCTTCTGAAACTTCTGGCGGTAATCCAACGCGATCTGAAGCACGTTGTACGCGGCTTCAACATCGTCGCTGTTTACGTGGAAGATTGGCACCTGAATCATCTTCGCTATGTCGGTGCTGTAGGTGGATGAACGTCCTTCTTCGGGTGGAGTTGTAAAACCGAGCTGATTATTCGTGATTATGTGAACAGTGCCACCGGTTTTATATCCGGTTAACTGGGAAAGGTTGAGCGTCTCGGCCACAATACCTTCGCCGGCAAATGCCGCATCGCCGTGCAGTAATACCGCGAGTTTCGGCAAACGGTCGCCTTCCCGATCCTGTCTTGCGCGAACCATTCCCTCGACTACCGGATCTACAAATTCGAGATGACTAGGGTTCGGTACAACAGCTAGTGAAACTTCATGGCCCTCTGCGGTCTCGCGTACGCCGCTCGCGCCCTGGTGGTACTTAACGTCACCCTGATCGTGAGGGAAATTGGGATGTATCGAGCCTTCGAAACTGGTGAAGATACGTTCGCAGAACTTGCCGATCACGTTCGCGATCACATTAAGCCGGCCGCGATGCGCCATGCCGATCGTTATGTCATCTATTTTGCGGGACGGAGCACTTTCTATCAGCTGATCGAGAATCGCGATAACGGTCTCGTTGCCTTCAATCGAAAAACGCTTTTGACCCAGATACCTTGTCCCCAAAAAACGCTCGAATAATTCGGCGGATATTAATTTCCACAGAATCTGTTTCTTGACTTCAGTGGGAATCGGCGGCCGTTCCGCTTCGACCCGAGCGCGAATCCATTCCTTCTCTTCCGGACTCTGAATATTCCGATACTCGATACCAACTGAGCCGCAGTAGTATTCATGCAGAAGATCGACGATTTCACGGAGCTTCGCGTTCTCTTGTCCCCCGACTCCGGAGGTAATGAATTCGCGATCGAGATCCCAGATCGTGAGATCGTAAGTTTCGATGTCGAGCTCAGGGTGATATTGAACGCTCTTGTTGCCGAGCGGGTCGAGATTGGCGATCAGGTGGCCGCGCACCCGGTAAGCGTTGATCAACTCGAAGACCCGAGCCTGCTTCCGAACAACATCGCTGTGCCGTTCTTCACCCAGTATCGCCGGATTGATATCGATAGACCAGCGATACGGTCGATAACGGATGCCGAGATCCCGAAAGATCTGATCGTAAAATTCGTGTTGACCTCGCAGCAGCTGATCGATCAAGGCAAGAAAGGCGCCGGACTCTGCGCCCTGGACAATTCGATGATCGTAAGTGCTGGTGATGGTCATCGCCTTGCTGATACCGATTCTCGAGAGTCCTTCTGGCGACATCGCCTGGTATTCGGGCGGGTATTCGATAGCACCGGTCGCGATGATGACGCCTTGTCCTGACATGAGCCTCGGATTGGAAGCGGTGGTCCCGATCGTGCCGGGATTGGTTAAGCTGGTTGTCGTTCCCTGGAAATCCGATACCTGGAGCTTGCCGGCACGAGCCCGCCTGATGATGTCGTCGTACGCATCGATCAGCTGAGGGAAATTAAGCTTGTTGGCGCCTTTTATGTTTGGAACGAGCAGTGTGCGCGTGCCATCTTTTTTCGTAACGTCAACGGCCACTCCAAGATTCACATCCGCGTGACGAACGCGATAAGCAGAATCTTCAACTTCTGCGAACGAGTCATTGAGCTGTGGAAACCTATCGAGCGCCTTCAAAATGGCTCCGGCAATGATGTGCGTATATGAGACTTTGCGACCTGAACCAGCCAGATGCTGGTTTATGACTCGTCGGTTCTCGTCCAGGAGTTTGATGGGAATTTGCCGCTGAGACGTAGCAGTAGGAACCTGCAGGCTCGCTTCCATGTTTTCAGCGATGCGAAGCGCCGGCCCGCGGATCGGTATGCGTTCTATTCCCTCCTCCTCTTTAGTTTCAGGTTGGATTTGGGGCGCTGCTGGTGATGCCTTTGATATCGGCTCTTGTGCAGATTTTGTCGCCGGCGATACCTCACTCTCCAGACCCCACTGGTAAGCAGATTGTTTGATTCCTGTTTGTGTAGTTCCGGATTTCTCGCGGGAAGGCTCTGGTTGTGGCCCTGCGGGAGAAGAGGCCTGCGTGGACTGCACTCGACCCTGGACATCGGTTGCGACATTGCCGTTGGTTAGCAGTTCATCAAAGAATGATCGCCACTCCTGGTCTATTGAGCCCGGTGCGCGCTCAAATTGCTGAAGCAACTCGAGGACGTAATCGGCGTTTACTCCGAATTCGTCAGCGATCATTTGATCAATATCTGTTTGATTGAATTGCCTGGTTGACATAGTTAGCCTCATTCGTGAGTTTAATGAGAGGTGTTGTTGTAAACAACCAGCGTTCGAACTTGCGCGCGTCCTGAGTTGTTATCTTCTGCGCAATCTGCGTCAGGCATTTATCTGCGTCATTTGTGGATAATCCCGGCTCGAGAGCTCCAAAACCTGACTGAATGTCAGCAGATGACGCAAATTACGCAGAAATTGTCCGGGATTTGTATTGATAGAAAACGCCACGCGGCAAGCCGGTGGCGTTTTCTGAATCCGGCGTAGAGCCGAAGGATCGTTGCTGGAGTAGCCTATTTCTTCCGCTTCTGAACTTCTGCTAGCAAGCGCTCAGCGGCTGCGTTCTGGAACTCGAGATTCTGTGAGTTCATCTGGATTGCTTTCTTGAACTCTTCCTCGGCCTTGGGCCAGTCCTTCTTGCTTTTCGACTGCGAGTAAGAAACCGCCTGATTGAGATGGGGTAGGGCACCACCTGGTTCGAGCTTCGCTGCTCGGTCGATGTCTTTCAGCCCATCTCTCTCGCCCTTCAAAACCCGCGCTAACCCTAAGCCCGCAACCGGCACGACATTATTCGGTTCCAGCGCGCTCGCCTTGCGATATGCGTCTATCGCTTCGGGGTACTTCGTATTAGCGCTATACGCGTGGCCTAATGCTATGTACGCGCCGACCCACCGAGGCTCTTGCTGCGTCACCTTTGCCAGAACGTCCTCTGCGACGGCATTGTCGCCAGACGCTACGAGTACCAGTCCCAACTGGTAGCGTGCGGCAACAAGCGTATCATCGAGCTTCGCCGCATTTTCGAATTCTGATCGCGCTGCAGCAGGACCCGCTACGCTTCCGGTAGCGTCGCCCGGTCCGCCATCCGTCTTCGCTGAGCCTGCCGACTGCCAGTTGCGGAGCGCCAGCGCACCTCGAAGATAGGCTGCCTGCGCCTGTAACCGCTTATCGTCTTTGCTCAACGCAAGCGCGTTAGTAGCAACATCCTGCGTCTGGGTAATCTGCTCGCGAGTGACACCACGCCAATTAGTGACAGTTTGAGCGATCACAGGCGTTATTGTGTCGCCGAGCTTCGATGCCAACACGCTTTTTAGCGTACTGACCTCGGGTCGACCCGGGAAGTTTGTCGAGAGTTTCTCAAGCAGCTCAAAAGCATTCGGGCTTGCTGGTCCGATAAGCTTACCCGCGGTGACCAACCCGTTGAACTCTTTTACGTAGTCATCCAGCTTTGGTTCGAGCTTGAAAACCACGGTAGGTGATTCCGTGCCAGCTTCGAAACCTTTGGCGACGTTGTTGAAGCCGTCTTTCCGGACTTCAATGTTATAGTGACCCAGCGGAAGCTTATCTACCTGAAGTCTGCCTTCCTCGTTCGTCACTCCGCGTTCCTCGCCATTTACAAGCACAGTGCTCCCAGGGGGAGTTGTTAGCACCGTAAGCGTAACCGTGAACGGCTCGGCAGGCTTCACAGGTTGTTTCTTCGTAGTAGCGGGGGCCTTTTTGTTCTTGGGATCAGTAGGACGGCCTGTCGGATCCTGGGCAAGAACCGCCGACGTTATAGCAAACACCAGCAAGAGGGTAACCGCTGTCTTTTGGGCAAAAGATGTGAAAAAAGATCTGTTTGACAACATTGTCAGCACCTCGGTCGGCCATTATAGCGCAGCTTTCTGAAGCAACCAATACGTTATGTAATTCTGTCGCCCGGCCGTTTCGCATCCCCATCGCGAAAGCACCCATACTTATCAAGACGGATGAAATACGATATTTTTTTCAAGAATGTTCGCTGCAGCAGCAGCCTGTCAGACCTCAAAAACTTTTCAAACCGCAAACCGTTCGTAGTAGAATCGATCTGCCCTTGAGTAGCTCAACTTCGAGGAGGGCTAAAATGCCCGAAGTTAAAGTGTACACAACGGGTTGGAGCAACGACTGCAATCAGGCTAAACGGTTTCTGGACGACGAAGGCATATTTTATGAGGAAATTGACATCGAACACTCCGTCGAGGGCGCGCGGTTTGTTGAACATGCCAACGGCGGCAGGCGAATCGTGCCAACCTTCGACATCGACGGGACTGTCTTTAGCCTAAAACCGTTCGATTGGAAAAAGCTTCAATCCGAGCTCGAGCGGTTGGGTGTGGAAGAGGAGTGACTCTCCTCACACGCAGCACGCCAGAATTCTGATGTCGCAACTGAGCTTCCTCGAACAACTACTCCACGAACGCCGCGCGATTTCTGTCTCCGAGTTAACCGCTAAACTCAAAGCGGTTGTCGAACGCGAGTTCGTCGATGTGTATGTCGAAGGTGAGCTGTCAAACTTTCGTCGCCATACCTCAGGACACTGGTACTTCTCACTAAAAGATGACGCTGCATCGCTGCGTTGCGCGAGCTTCAGGATGCAGAATCGTATGATCCGGTTCATCCCCGAGGACGGCATGCACGTAATCGCCCGCGGGAAAGTCTCGATCTACGATACCCGTGGCGAATACCAGCTCATCGTCGAATCGATGGAGCCGTTTGGCGCCGGCGCTCTGCAGCTGGCCCTCGAACAGCTGAAAAAACGACTCGCCGCAGCCGGGATGTTTGCGAGCGAACGGAAGCGATCACTTCCGCTGCTCCCGGGCTGCATTGGGATCGTCACCTCGCCAACGGGCGCCGCAATACGGGACATACTTCGAGTACTCAAGCGACGAAACGAGGCGGTAAGCGTGTTAATTGCCCCGGTTCGCGTTCAAGGCGAGGGCGCAGCTTCTGATATAGCGCGAGGCCTCAGACTCATAAACTCGCGCACTGAGGTTGACGCGATAATCGTCGGCCGTGGAGGCGGCTCGACTGAAGACCTGTCGTGCTTCAACGAGGAAGTCGTCGCTCGAGCTATTTACAATTCACGCGTTCCGGTCATCTCTGCGGTAGGACACGAGAGCGACTTCACGATTGCCGATCTTGTTGCAGATCTGCGCGCTTCGACGCCCTCGGCCGCTGCGGAAATGGTGGCCAGCGTGCGTGACGACATGTGTTCCCGGATCAACGGGCTTACGGAGGACTTGAAAAAGGCTTTTCGATATCGTCTGCTTGCGCTACGCAGCATCCTCGCGGAACTCGAGTCGAGCCGGGCATTCCCGCAGGTCCAGTCGCGAATTCGTGGGCTGGCCCAGCGAGTGGATGATGCCAGCTATGCGATTGAATCCTCTCTTCGAGAAGCGCTGAAGACTCGGCGCGCTCGCCACGCTGCACTTGAGCTTCGCTTGAGTGAGGCGGATCTCCGTCGCCATCTGGTAGCGCAGCGCTCACGGCTCGGTGAACTTTATGGGCGTCTTCAAGGAACTGCGCGTCTTGTGCTCGATAAGGGCACCGAGCGAGTTTCTCTGGCCGCGGGTAAGCTCGATACGTTGTCCCCGCTTGGAGTACTTTCTCGTGGCTACGCGATTGCATTCGATTCTCAGGGACAAGTTATCAAGCGGTCGGCTGATGTAGCTTCCGGGGATCGTGTGCGAGTTCGCGTGTTTGAGGGTGAGCTCGATTGCACAAAGAACTGAGCAGAAAGGCGGAAGGAATAAGGGTCCAATTGGCCCTATAAACCAGGAAGGCGGAATGCATAAGCTCCGGATTGCTGTTATTGCGTTGGTTGTTTGGGCCACTGTCACAGGCTGCTCCACAAGCGCCGACCAGCCTGCATCAGCAAGTACCCGATCAGCTCAAGCGGCTCAGGCGCTGACGCGCCGGCCGATCTCAGACATTCCGGAAATTAAGAAAGTGATTGATTCCGCGATTGAGCAAACTCGGCAGACCATCCAGTACGATCCGACATATATCAAACTGAAATATCCGAATGGGGATGTTCCAATAGAACGCGGGGTCTGCGCCGACGTAATCGTCCGCGCATTTCGTAGCGCCGGAATAGATCTGCAAAAAGAAGTACACGAAGACATGTCACTGCACTTCGCGGCTTATCCATCCAGGTGGGGTGCGCGAAAGCCTGATTCAAACATCGATCACCGGCGCGTCCCCAATCTGATGACCTTGTTTGAGAGAAGGGCTAAATCGGTCCCGATTACCCGGAATCCCTCCGATTACATCCCCGGCGATGTCGTGGCCTGGGAACTAGACAACAATTTGCTACACATAGGCGTTGTAACCGACGTTGTTGCGAACGGAACTCCAAATTATCTAATAGTCCACAATATAGGCGCCGGGGCCAGAATCGAAGATGTGCTTATGGCCTGGAAAATAATCGGACACTACAGGATGTGGAAGTAAGAAATGACACCAGAGAAAAGTTTTGAGTCTTCGCTCGACGAGCTTGAGCAGATCGTTCGCCAGCTTGAAGGTGGTGATCTGCCACTCGATCGGTCTTTAGAACTGTTTGAACGTGGCGTGCGATTGTCCCGCGAATGCCAGAAGCGGCTCGATGAAGCTGAGCGGAAAGTGGAGATCCTGCTGCGGGGTAACGACGGCGCTTACAGACCTACGCCCTTTGAAGAGCCGGAAGAAGAATGACCTCGACCGAAACAATCACAAACTACCTGGCTCGTCGAGCATCAGAAGTTAATGAATGGCTGGATACACTCTTACCCTCATCGGATGCTCACCCGGAACGACTTCACAAGGCAATGCGTTACAGCGTAATGGCGGGCGGTAAGCGAATTCGCCCAGCGCTGCTGCTTACATCTGGCGAGGCAATGGGGGCAAAAACCCGAGAATTGATACCTGCGGCCTGCGCGATCGAAATGATCCACACCTACTCACTAATCCATGATGACCTGCCGGCGATGGACAACGACGATCTGAGACGCGGTCGCCCCACGTGTCACAGAGCGTTCGGTGAAGCCGTAGCGATACTCGCCGGCGATGCTCTCCTTACGCTCTCGTTCCAAGTGCTCGCTGAAGCCTCGCTCAACGCTGATCGCAGAGTAAGAATGATTCAGGAGTTTTCTGCGGCTGCTGGATCGAGACACGGAATGATAGGCGGACAGATGGCTGATATCGAGAATGAAGGCAAGGAGGTTTCCGCGAGCACTCTGGAGCAAATCCATCGGGAGAAGACGGGAACATTGATTGCTGCTTCTGCGGCGGTGGGCGGGATTATCGCTGGAGCGAATGACGACGAGATAGCAAAGCTTCGCACATACGGGCAACGCATTGGACTCGCATTTCAGATCGCCGATGACATTCTCGATGTCACTTCGACCAGCGAGCAGCTCGGTAAGACTCCGGGCAAGGATCAAGCCGCGAACAAGGCAACCTATCCCGCTATTCATGGAATCGATGCTTCTCACATTCGGGCGCAACAACTGGTGGATGAGGCCGTAGAAACAGTTTCAGCTCTAGGACGAGACACAAGCTTGCTCCAGGAAATAGCCCGTTTCATCATTGCAAGAAGCTCGTGAGGCCGCTATCTTTGTTAACGCAAGCTCAGGACTAGCAAAACTTTCAGGAGACCACGTTACACTATGAAGTTGCTTTCGCAAATAAATGATCCGGCAGATCTTAGACGACTTCCGCTGTCTAAGCTGCAACCGCTCGCAGACGAAATTCGAGAGTATATGATCGAAACGCTCTCGAAGATCGGCGGACACACCGGAGCGAGCCTTGGCCCCGTCGAATTGATCATCGCTTTGCACTACGCGTTGAATACGCCCAAAGACAAGCTGGTGATCGACATAGGCCACCAGGCATACGCGCACAAGATTCTCACGGGACGCCGTGATCAGTTCCCTACAGTTCGACAATACAACGGGCTCAGCGGTTTTTTGCGAAGAGAGGAGTCGGAATACGACGTCTTCAACGCAGCCCACGCGGGGACCTCAATCTCATCCGCATTGGGAATTGCCGCTGCGCGAGATTTGAACGGGGAAGACTTTAACGTGGTCGCCTTCATTGGGGATGCCGGGCTCACAGCCGGGATGGCCCTTGAAGGGATCAACCAGGTTGGACATCTCAAGAAACGGATGATCATCCTCCTCAACGACAACGAAATGTCCATCTCGCCAAACGTCGGAGCTCTCTCCGGTTACCTCAATAGAATTCGAGGCGCGCGCCCCTACAACGAGTTTAAACACGAGGTAGAGGAATGGTTGAAAGTTATCCCTGCATTCGGCGAACTGATGCTCTCCAGCGCCAAAGCAGTGAAGGATACTTTAGCTCGAGCCTTCATACCGGGGTCGTTGTGGGAGGAGCTTGGACTTAAGTATCTCGGTCCGATTAACGGCCACGATATCAACTCAATTCTCCAAACTCTGGAGGAGGCAAAGAACGAAGCGGGACCGGTGCTGATTCACGCTCTCACGGTGAAAGGCAAGGGATACGAACCGGCTGAACGCGACAAGGCCGCCTGGCACGGAACCTCCGCATTCGAGATCGCCACAGGCAAGTTCATCAAGGAACCGGCGACCGCACCGACATACACGGCGGTGTTCGCGCAGGCAGCCATCGATCTGATGAAGGAAGATGAACGCATCATCGCTCTCACAGCGGCGATGCCTGACGGCACCGGGCTCTCAAAAGTGATGAAGGAGTTTCCGACTCGTACCTTCGATACGGCGATCGCGGAGCAACACGCGGTGACCTTCGCGGCTGGGATGGCTACCGAAGGATTGAAGCCAATCGCCGCAATCTACTCGACATTCCTGCAGCGAGCCTACGACCAGATATTTCACGATGTGGTGCTGATGGGACTCGACGTAACCTTCGCGCTTGATCGGGCGGGGGTTGCGGGCGCAGATGGTCCAACTCATCATGGCTTGATGGACTTCGCTTATCTCAGACCAATGCCTGGGTTCGTGATCATGGCCCCGAAGGACGAGAACGAGCTTCGTCACATGCTGAAGACCGCAGTCGATTACAACGGTCCGGCATCGGTGCGCTATCCACGCGGCAACGGAGTTGGCGTGCCGATGGACGAAAAGATCGAGGCGCTCGAGATTGGTAAAGCCGAAATCCTTAGAGAGGGTTCGGAAGTGGCAATCCTGGGTATCGGGTCTGAAGTGAGCTACTGCGAAAAGGCTGCAGATCGACTGGCACTCGAAGGGATAAATATCACGGTGGTGAATGCTCGTTTTGTGAAGCCCTTGGATTCTGAGTTAATTCTTGCGCTGGCGCGGTCGCACGGTTCGATCGTGACGGTCGAAGACCATTACCTTGCAGGCGGGTTTGGCTCCGCAGTGATGGAGTTGCTTGAAGAGAATCACTTGAACGAGGTTCGAGTGCTGCGACTCGGTTTCCCGGACAAGATCATTGAGCATGCGAGCCAAAGCCTGCTGCTTGCGAAGTATGGCCTTGATGCTGATGGAATCTACGCGCGAGTGAGAGATTTTGTGGCAAGCAAGTTCAGCTTCGAACCGGTGTACTCGAGATAGGACGCTACGCGTTCAGCGTTCGACGTTCAGCGTTGCCGGTTTCTGTTTAATTTCTCCAGATCTGCGTCATCTGCGACGCTGAACGTTCAGCGTTTTATTGCTTTTCCTCGAAAATGTGTGTCGTGTGTTCGGTGACGCTTGGGGGAGGCGTGTCTGAGTGCTCGTAACCTCTTCCGGCAGTCTCTCGCTCCTCCACCGGTGCTGTAGTCTGCCTGATAAACGGTTGCGGCTCTGGTAACTGAGCAGCGGGTGTAAAGCGCGCCGTCAAAGTTGCCATCGACTCTCCGAAAAATGCCGCGTAGAAGATTTGCGCAAGGCCTTTCAACATCGGCAACAACGCAATCAGATAGACCATCCGCACAAGCGGCTCGAGCCCCTGGATGTGTCCGTTAGATGTCTCCTCCAATCGTCTGATCAAGCCGGATTCGATCGCGTTCTGGCTCAGATAGTAAAGGAGGACTCCGAGACCCGTGCCCCAGAAAAGGCTCACGAGACCATTCCTGAGATTGTGCTGCCACGAGTAGGACATGTACTCCTTCGGCCTTGGCAGGTTTTGACGTCTCGCTTCTTCACGCGCTTGCCTTCGGATTTCGCGTGCGGCTCGGTATCTGTCACGAACTTCCTGAGAGCGTGAGCCGTGCAAATCATGAACTCCCACTTTCAAGTTGGCGCCGCCCCAGCTGGTCTTAAAGCTCTGTGCAAATTCCTTCGCGTTCTTAGCCAGCTCCTCGACGTTGATCCCAAACGGACCCGGAGAGTCGCCGGTCCGCAGCGCGTCGTTGATTAATTGCAAATTGGTTCCGCAAGCCTTGCAGAAACGCTGCGCCTCAACAGATTCACTGCCGCACTTTGGACAGTACATTTCGCCTCCGAGGTGAAGAGTGAAGCTCTTTCTTTTATTTCGTTCGCAGTTTGCCTGCCACTCTCTTCCCTTGCCGGCAGAACAGCTGCGAACTCTTGATGCGATTATACGCCGTGCAATTTTCCATTAAAAGTTTGGCGGCGGCGATAACCGACCTTAGACTTATACGGCGTCCATAGCGGGATTGTTTAACCTTCGGGTAACCTTCGAATGGAAACCGACCCGATGGCCAAAGAGAGAATCGACAAAGTTCTGGTCGAGCGCGGGCTTGTGGAAAGCCGTACGCGCGCGCAAGCCCTGATCCTCGCGGGGCAAGTGCTGGTTCAGGAACAACGAATCGATAAGCCCGGCCAGCTGATCGACGCCTCTGCAGAGATTCGGATAAAGGGCGAATCTCTTCGATATGCGAGCCGCGGCGGATTAAAACTCGAAGCCGCGCTTCGCGAATTCAACATCGATCCAAACGGAAAAAACGCAATTGATGTAGGGTCATCAACCGGCGGATTCACCGACTGTTTGCTTCAACACGGCGCAGCGCGAGTTTGGGCCGTCGACGTTGGTCATAACCAGCTGGTGTGGCGCTTACGGCATGATCCTCGAGTTGTCGTGCTTGAAAACCTAAACGCGCGCAATCTTGATCCCGAAATGTTTCCGGTTCGCTTCGACATCGCCACCATCGATGTGTCGTTTATCTCTCTCAGCAAGGTCCTTCCGGCGTTGCGCCCCTGCATATCGAATTCAGCCGATTGTGTCGCATTGATCAAGCCACAGTTTGAAGTCGGAAAGGGCGAAGTTGGCCGTGGCGGGATTGTGACCGACCCTGCAAAGCACCGGCGTGTCTTGCACGAGATTAAGGATGTGGCATTCTCAATCGGGCTTTTTGCAGTGGGCCTCATTGAATCGCCGATTCTCGGGGCGGAAGGCAATAAAGAGTTCTTAATGCACATGAAACCGGCGGAGCAGGCTGACACTGGAACGATCGACGAAAAAATCGAGGCAGTCGTATAGGACCTAAACGGCCTATTGGACCTAATGGATCTATTGCGTTAGATTAACTCGCCTGACCATGCGTGCCACTTTCACCCACCTTATCGGTCCTCAAAAAGGACAACGTGTGCAGTTCGATGCCGAGAAAATTTCCATCGGGCGAGCTCCAAACAACATGCTTTGCCTGGGCGACGGCGCGCGCAGAGTCTCGTCACATCACGCCGAGATCACACAACACGACGATCAGTTCGTTTTGCGTGATTTGGGTTCGACCAACGGCACTATTATTAATGGCAGACGCATTATCGTCAGCGAATTGTCACACGACGATCTGATCGAATTCGGCGCCGGAGGTCCACTGGTCCGGTTCGGCATTGAGAATTCAGAACGCGAAGACCAAATCGATACCCTCATCAGCAACGATCTCCCACAGGTACCACGAACGACCGTTCTCGATTCCCGGCCTGCTGCAATCCATAACCACCATGCGGCTAATTTAAAGAAGAATGCCGCGCTTATCGCAGCGCTTGTAGGCGCGATGTTGCTGGGCGGAATTGGCGGCATAGTCGCCTCCTCTCGGCTTCGAACCTATGATCCGGAGTCTTTGAGTTATGCTGAAATCGCGGAACTAGCGATTCCTGCAGTGGTGCTCATCAGGACGGAGTTCGAACTGGTAGATGCGGCCGGCCACGTTGTGACCACAGAGGCACGCGTCGGAACCGGTTTCGTAATGTCTCAAAACGGGATCGTCATCACAAACCGGCACGTCATCTTCGACTGGGAGTACAACGCAACTCCGCCGGGTACGACCGGACGCATAACAAAGATTGATGTAATTCTTCCACATCACACGTTCGAAGACGCCGTATCAGCCGAAGTACAGAGGCTTGGACCGGATAAGTCAGTCGACGTTGCCGTCCTGAAAATCAGTCCGCCGAGTACCTCAGTAGTGCGCGTTAACCCCGAATTAAGCCACACAAATCCAGGCGACGAAGTCGTCGTAATCGGGTATCCTCTTGGGCTGGATCTATTGCACTGGACCAAAGACACAACGGCAGATCCTTCGCTTTCAACCGGTACCGTTAGCAGGGTGGGGCACGATTTTATTCAGCTGAACCTGCGAGCCTATCACGGCAACAGCGGCGGGCCCGTTCTCAACAAAAAAGGAGAGGTGATAGGCATTTTGACGGCGAATTTCAGCAACGCGCAGGACATCGCACTCTGCACTCCAATAAGCGCTGCTGTGGCGCTCGCTAGAGATGATTTAGGTCGCAAAGGCCGTGTTGTTGACAAGCTGTTGCGGATCGAATTCGCAGTGAAGTGAGTGCCCTCACGGTGGCCGGGGCAGGCTTGTAACACAAAAAGGTATTCAGCTATGTCAGATCAACCACAACGAAGCAGAGAACGAAAGACTTATGAGACATTTCACCCGCCGAAGCGACTGCTCCTGGGACCTGGTCCGAGTCCAGTCGAAGAGCGAGTGCTGGAAGCGATGTCAGCGCCGGTTTTGGGCCATCTCGATCCATTATTCCTCCAGTGTATGGACGATATTCAGGAGATGCTGCGGTATGTCTTCGAGACTAACAATAAAGTAACCGTTCCGATCTCGGCGACCGGCAGCGCGGGGATGGAAGCAGCGCTTGTCAACATCATCGAGCCCGGCGATCAAATAGTCGTCTGCATACATGGGGTCTTCGGCGAACGAATGCTTGACATTATTGAACGGGCAGGCGGGAAGCCGGTGATTGTCCGGGCGGAATGGGGTCAGGCAATCGAGCGTAGAAACATCGAGGCAGCGTTTGATTCTTCCAAGCCACGAGCATTGGCTATCGTGCACGCGGAAACATCGACCGGCGTGCTTCAGGATTTGAGCGGCTTAGCGGATCTCGCTCACAGCAAGAATGCCTTGCTCGTCGTCGACGCGGTTACATCACTTGGCGGGCATCCTGTCGGGGTTGATCGGAGCGGAATAGACGTCTGCTATTCTGGTACTCAAAAGTGTCTGGGCGCTCCGCCAGGCCTTGCGCCGATAACATTTTCCGAGCGCGCGCTTGAGCGTATCCGAGGGCGAAAATCAAAGGTTCAGAGCTGGTATCTCGACATGATAATGGTTGAGAAGTACTGGGGAAGCGATCGTACTTATCATCACACCGCCCCAATTTTGATGAACTACGCACTACGGGAAGCGCTGCGGATCGTATGCGATGAAGGACTCGAACCCAGGTGGCAGCGCCACGAATCAAACCACCGAGCACTTGTTGCGGGTATCGAAGCGATGGGTTTGCAGATGAATGTGGGTAAGCCGCATCGTTTGTGGAGCCTGAACGCGGTCCGGGTTCCTGAAGGAATAGACGATGCCCGCGTCCGAGCCCGGTTACTGAATGATTCGAACATCGAGATCGGAGGCGGGCTTGGACCATTAAAGGGCAAGATTTGGCGAATCGGTCTGATGGGCTCCGGGAGTTCGCGCGAAAACGTTCTTCTGGTGCTCGAAGCATTGCAAAAAGCGCTTAACGCTGAGGGGTTCAGCTGCGCTTCTGGAATTGAGGCCGCGGAAGCAGTGAGTTAAAAGTATGACAGAGCAAATCGAGCGTCAGGAAAAAGACGAGAACAGCGGACAAAATGCGGTTACGCTTCCCCCTACTCTTTTTCTAAGCCGAAAGTTGTTATTTAATCGCGAGGCAAGTTGGCTCGAGTTCAACCGTCGCGTTCTTGAAGAATCGCTTGACCAGTCGCAGCCGCTGCTCGAACGCATCAAGTTTCTATCCATTTTCTCCACCAATCTCGACGAGTTCTTCATGATTCGTGTTTCCGGTTTGAAGGAGCAGATCGAAGAAGGAGTCACCGACCTTTCCCTTGACGGCCTCACTCCCACTGCGCAACTCAAATTGATCAACGAGCGGTTGCGCCCGATGCTTGCGCAGCAGGTCACTTGTTTCAAAGAAGATCTGTTGCCGGCGCTCGCGGCCCATGGGATTGTAATAACGCCCTTTAGAGCTCTCTCGTCGCGCGAACGCAGAACTCTCAGCACATACTTCATGGAGAACGTATTTCCGGTGCTCACTCCTCAAGCAGTCGATCCGAGTCACCCGTTCCCATACATTTCGAATCTAAGCCTCAATCTGGGCGTAATGATTGAACCGATCGATCAGACCCCAACTATCGCCGTAGAAGCACCGCCCAGGTTCGCGCGCGTGAAGGTTCCGCCTCTTGTCCCACGATTGGTGCCGGTGGGCGGAGATAAATTGACAGAGTACATACTGCTGGAAGAACTGATTGCGGCGAACATCGATGCGCTTTTCCCGGGGATGAAGTCCAGCGAGCTGCATCCATTCAGAGTGACTCGCGATGCTGACATTGAGATCCGGGAAGACGAGGCGAACGACCTTCTGCACGCCATTGAAAGCGAACTACGAAAACGGCGATTCGGGACCGCGGTCCGGCTCGAGGTGGCCGCGTCGATGCCTGGAGAGATGGTGCGTTATTTGGCAAGCTCACTGCGGTTGAGTGCTGATGATGTCTATACGATCGACGGTCCGCTGAACATGCCTGACATGATGTCGCTCTACAAGCTCGAGCAACCCAAACTGAAAGACAAACCTCACACGCCATCGGTTGCGCCGGCGTTCAGGAATGAGGAGCCGATGTTCGACGTGATCAAACGTCACGATGTCCTTGTTCATCATCCCTATAACTCGTTCTCATCGGTGGTCGATTTCATCAAGACCGCTGCGAATGATCCGAAAGTGCTGGCAATCAAGATGACGCTGTACCGAACCGGGCCGGATTCGCCGGTGGTCAAGGCGCTCATTGATGCTGCCGAAAAGGGCAAGCAGGTTGCGGTTCTGGTTGAGTTGAAGGCGCGGTTTGATGAGGAAAGCAATATTGGATGGGCCAGAAGGCTGGAGCGTGTCGGGGTTCACGTCGTTTACGGGCTAATAGGTTTGAAGACTCATTGCAAGCTGGCACTAGTCGTTCGGCGCGAAGGCGATACTCTGACGCGCTACGTTCATATCGGCACCGGCAATTACAATCCGACGACAGCCAGAATTTACACCGACATCGGTCTATTCAGCGCTAATGAAAACTTTGGCGCGGACGCGACTGAGCTCTTTAATTACCTGACCGGCTATTCGAAGCAAACCGAATATCGTCGTTTGCTGGTTGCGCCGGTGACTCTTCGTGATCGTGTAATCGCGCTCATAGATCGTGAGGTCGAACATCACAAGAATGGCCGCCCGGCACGCATTATAGCCAAGATCAATAGTCTGACAGACACAAAGTATGTTCGCGCGCTCTACGAGGCGTCACAAGCGGGGGTGCCAATCGATCTGATTGTACGTGGCGTTTGTGCCCTGCGGCCCGGCGTGGCGGGACTCTCTGACACAATCAGCGTCGTTAGCATTGTGGGTCGATTCCTGGAACATAGTCGAATCTTCTATTTTCTAAACGGCGGCGAAGAAGATTTCTACATCGGCAGCGCTGACTGGATGCAAAGGAATCTCGATCGTCGGGTTGAGTTGCTGGCGCCAATAGAAGATCCGAAACTCCGTAGGCATTTGAAGGAAGAAGTGCTGGATGTTTGCCTCAGGGACAATGTAAAGGCTCGTCGCCTTCAGCCCGACGGGACTTATATCCGGGTGAGTAAGCCGGAGAATGAAGATCCAATAGATTCGCAGAAAATCTTCATCAATTATTACAGCACAGCTTAGACATTTATTGTTTAGTGTTCAGAGTTCACAGAATGCAGATCCGTTAATCTGGGTAATCTGTGGATTTCTCTGGGCCCTGAGCCGACACGTCTTCGATGCTAGAGGTGTAATATGGACAAGTCTCGAAGGGGCTTGCTTATTCTAGAGTCATTGGCTGCGATGTTGTTCATCGCAACGATCACACGCGCTGCGATTTTGCAGGACAAGAATCCGCTGATCGGCACGTGGATCGCCAATATCGAAAAATCAAAACGACATCCGAATCACCTTTTCAAGAGCGCAAGGCTCCGCTTCACGATCGCCGATAATGTCGTAACCATGACTTATTCGGGGGTGAATGCGTCCGGAGTCGAGGAGAATGGAACCACCGTCTTCAACGCCGACGGGAAGGAGCACCCTCTCGCAGCTCTTAAGGGAGCAGTAGAGGTCTCACGCTGGGTAAATGCTCAAAAGCTACAGACGGTGGTTACGCAAAACGGCAAGGTAATTGGAGAAAGCACATTCGAAGTCTCCGCCGATGGCAAGACGCTTACTGCCACAATAAAGGGCGTCGATGAAAGCGGAGCAAATTTCGAACAGATAATTGTTTGCGATCGCGAGTAAATTGAGGAAAGCATCTTGGACACTATGAAAAAACTAACTCGACGCGAGGTATTGAAAAGAGCAGGCATGGCCGGGGTGGCTACATTCGTTGCCCCGTTTATCAACCGCGGACGTTATCGATTGTTCGCTAATTCCCAAAAAGAATATTCGGCCCGAGCCGTAGAGCTGGTCACCCGAGCTACGGTCATCGATATGCTTAGCCCTTTCACCCTCGACTTCCCGAAGATGAACAAATGGTTTGCAAATCCCGAAACCTTCACCGAGGCGGATCTGCAGCCCTTCAAACAATCGGGCATCAACGTATTCCACATCGGAGTAGGAATGGGAGGTCCCGATTCATTTGTGGAGGTTCTCAAGTTCTTCGCAATCTGGAATGGCTTCATTGCCGATCATACCGATCAGCTGATGAGAATCGATAGCCCGGGTGACCTCGAGCGCGTCAAGCGGTCCGGCAAAATAGGTGTTCTGTTAGGACTACAGAATTCTGAGCAGTTCCGTACCCCGGCTGACGTAACAATGTTTCATGGGCTCGGCCAACGGGTCTCGCAGCTGACCTACAACTCGCGCAACTTGATCGGCAACGGTTCGACGGAAAGGCGGGACGAGGGCATAAGCGATTTTGGTGTCAGAATCATCGAACGAATGAACTCGGTCGGAATGGCCGTTGACGTCTCTCATTGCGGGGATCGGACCACTCTGGACGCATTTGAGATTTCCAAGAAACCTGTTCTTATCACGCATTCCAATTGTCGCGCGCTGGCGCCTGGGCATCCGCGATGCAAGACTGATGAGGCGATAAAGAAAGTGGGTGATGCCGGCAGCGTGATGGGAATCACCGGCGTGCGAATGTTTGTCAAAAATGACGAGCCGACGACCATCGAGAACGTTCTGGACCACTTTGATCACGTCTCAAAGCTCATCGGCCCTGATCACCTGGGAGTCGGGAGCGACATAGATCTTTACGGCTATGACAAGATGCCGCCTGACCAGAATCGCCAGCTGCGAGCCGGATACAAAGGCAGCTACGGGTTCAGAGAGAAGATTGATGTAGAGGGACTCGATCACCCGAAACGTATGTTTGATTTGACCGAAGGATTGATTCGCCGCAAGTACAGCGACAAAGACATCGAAGGCATACTGGGCGGGAACTTCAAAAGAGTCCTATCCCAGATTTGGGCGACGTAGCGTTTTTGCAATCTATGCGGTTCGAGGCATCTCCTTAGGAACACCCCCGAGGCTGTTGAATGAAATCAACAACTTACGGGGATGGGTTTCAAGGGCGCATTCGCCCGGCAAAACGGGCATGGTTACTTTGCGCGAATCAGTCTGTCGGTTTCTATGAAACAAATTCGCCAAAAGACGCAACGGGATACCGCAAAGGACCAAGCCCTTTCAAACCGATACGGAGAAATCTTATGAAGAGAAGAATAGCCCTTCAGCTAATCGTTAGTTTACTCATGGCACTGACCGTCGGTCAGTATGCTCATTCTCAGGAAGCGCCGTCGAAAGAACTCGACGATTATATCAATAAGGCCTTGAAGGACTGGGATGTTCCAGGTCTCGCGCTCGCCGTGGTGAAGAACGATCAGATCGTATTCGCCAAAGGTTATGGCGTGCGCAAGATAGGCGATCCTACTCCGGTTGACGAGAAAACTGTCTTCGCGATCGGCTCGTCATCAAAAGCTTTCACAGCTGCCTCCATCGCGATGCTGGTTGATGAGGGGAAAGTTAAGCTGGATGACCCCGCGACTAAGTATTTTCCAGGATTTCAGCTCTTCGATCCCTACGTCACCCGCGAGATAACTGTGCGGGATCTTCTCTGTCATCGCAGCGGACTGGAGCGTGGTGACTTTCTCTGGTACGGCACGAAATATGACCGGGACGAAATAGTACGACGGGTGCGATACCTGAAGCCCTCATGGAGTTTTCGCTCTAATTTCGGGTATCAGAACATAATGTACTTGACCGCTGGTCAAATCGTTGCGCGCGTATCCGGCAAAAGTTGGGATGATTTTATCAGGGATCGCTTCTTCAAACCGCTCGGGATGACTGCGAGCAGCACCAGCATCAATGCTCTTAAAGAAGCGTCCAACGTGGCAACTCCTCACGCCAAAATTGATAACAAAGTCGAAGTGATTCCGTGGCGCAACATCGACAACATCGCCCCGGCAGGTTCTATCAACTCGAATGTAGTCGATATGGCCCAGTGGCTAAGGCTTAACCTCGGCGAAGGTTCGTATAAGGGTCAGCGGCTGATCAGCTCCGGGGGAACAAAGGAACTGCACACCGCACAGACAATCATCCGTATGGATCCACCGTGGACCCTCTTCTACAGCGATGCGCATTTTCTCAACTACGGGCTGGGCTGGTTTCTGCACGATCACCGAGGACGCAAAGTAGTCGAGCACGGAGGCAACATCGATGGCATGAGCGCGCTGGTGAGCATGATTCCGGAAGAGAAGCTCGGACTGGTGATCTTGACTAACATGAACGGGACGCCAATGACTGCAGCTATTGCGAACCGCGTCTACGACGTGTTCCTGGGAGCTCAGCCGAAAGACTATAGCGCTGAATTGTTGAAGACATACAACGGTCTCCTTGAACAACAAAAACAAGCGGAAAAGAAGGCTGATGAGGCGCGCGTGAAAGGAACATCGCCGACGCTTGCGCTGGATCAATACGCAGGCACCTATAGCGACGAAATGTATGGAGACGCAAGAGTGTCCCTTCAAAACGGAAAACTGGTGCTCGCGACTCCCGGGTTTACCGGGGAACTCGCACACTGGAATTACGATACGTTTCAGGTTACCTGGCGAGAGCGTTCCCTTGGAAAGGCTTTGGTTACTTTCACGTTAAACGCGAGAGGAAAGGTTGACGAGCTGAAGCTGCCTGAGCTGCAGGCGAGTTTCAAGCGAGCCGCCGACAAGGCGGAGGCAGCCGCAGCCGTCAACGTCAGCGAAGCGGATTTGAAAAGGCTCGCCGGCAAATACGAGGCGAAGGTGCCGCCGATCGAGGTCAGCATTGAGTTGATCGGGGGTTCGCTCAAGGCCACGGTGCCAGGCCAACCGCTTTACACGCTAAGGCCGGTTTCGCCAACAAAGTTTAAGATTGAGGGTGCACCCGATGGGTTCTTCGTGAACTTCGAGTTGAGTGACGGTAAGGCGAAAAGCATGACGATCGAGCAGGGCCCTGGCCCAAGTCTTACTCTGACGCCGAAGCAATAACAACCGGTTGATTTTGATTGCTGGTTTGTGGTTTCTGCTTAGTGGCTGCGGTCGGGCTTCCGGAGTCTGTCGGGAGATTGTTTCCCATAATATCTGCGGACTTTGCGCCTCTGTGGTGGGTTTATCAAAATAAAGAGATTCAGCGCGAGTCGCAGAGTTGGCTGAGGGGGGCACGAACGCTTTCACAAAGAATTCTTATCGGCGGAAATTTGTAGATGAGTTTGGAGTTGAATTGTGAACAGAAAGCTTTCCCGTCTCGCGATCGTTCTAGGGCTCGTAGCATATTGCTCGATAGCAGCGGCCCCTATTGGGCTCGCACAAAACATCAAAATAACCAGCCCACGCCTGGCGGCACTGAAAAAAGACATCGATAGCGGCAATCGCGCGGCACTCGAGACCTTTTGGCAGGAGGTCACAAAGCAAGGTACGCCTCTGGTTGAACCAATCACCGGAGATGACCGCTATGTGTTCTTAACCTTCCTTTGGCGCGCAAAAGAAGAGACCAAAAATGTTGTAGTGGTTGGGGGGGTCGCTGGGTATCAATTTACCGAAAATCAGATGACTCAGTTGCCTGATACCGATCTGTGGTACCGGACCTACCGTGTGCGCAACGACGCCAGATTCGGTTACAACCTTGCTCCTAACGACTCGCTGATCCTTATCAAAGACATCAATATTGAAGATCAGAAGGCAGTATTGCAGCGCATGTCAACCTTCAAGACAGATCCTCTCAATCCAAAGACATACCCCGGTGTCCCACCTGTTTCGCTTGTCGAGTTATCCGGAGCGCTCCCTCAACCATGGATAACTCGATCACCTGAAACCCCTGCCGGGAAGCTCGAAGAAAAGAAACTGAAGAGCACGATCCTCGACAACGAACGGAAAGCATGGGTGTACACGCCACCGGGTTACAACACCAGCGGGTCGCCGTACGCGTTGATGGTAATCTTTGACGGCTTCGCTTATACGCTGCTTGTTCCGACTCCAATCATTCTCGACAATCTTCTGGCAAAGGGGCTCATGCAGCCCATTGTTGCGGTGGTACTCGACAACCCTACGCCGACCAGCCGGAATTACGAAATGCCCTGCAATCCGAAATTTGCTGCTTTCCTTGCAAATGAGGTCGTGCCGTGGATGCGAGAGAATTATCACGTAACGAAAGAGAGCAGCCAGACGGTGGTTGCCGGATCGAGCTATGGTGGTCTTGCAGCAACTTATGCGGGCTTCAGTCATCCTGAAGTTTTCGGGAACGTGATATCGCAGTCGGGCTCGTTCTGGTGGAAGCCGAAGGGCGAGAGCGAACACGAATGGTTGACGCGACAGTTTGCCGCAAGTCCCGCCTTGCCGCTGCGATTCTACTTGGATGTTGGACTGCTCGAGCGAGGTCCGACGCCCGACGACGGTCCCGATCAGGTGGTCGTGAACCGCCATATGCGCGATGTGCTTCAAGCGAAGGGTTATCAAGTCCAGTACCGCGAGTTCAACGGCGGACATGAATACCTTAACTGGAGAGGTACGTTTGCTGATGCTCTGCTTGCTTTGTTTGGAAAATCTACTACACCAACCACAACCAAACCGAAGTAGACACCTACGCTAGTGTCATTGAGCTGCAGTTTCCTCGCACATGCCTAAGAGAAACGACCAGGAAAAGATTCGCCGCCAGACCATTCGAACTTTCATCTGCATCGAAATCCCCGATTCAATAAAATCACGCATCGCAAAATTGCAGGACACTTTGCGGAAAATTGATGCGCAAATCAGTTGGACCAAGCCCTCTAATATTCATCTGACGTTGAAGTTCCTGGGCGGAGTTTCGGCGTCGCGTCTCGATCGAATCAAGAAAGCAGTGGAGAGAGCAGCAGAAGGAATCAAACCGTTTGATATCGAAGTAAGCGGAAGCGGCTGCTTTCCGTCGCCGCGGAGCCCCCGGGTTTTATGGGTTGGCATCGGGAGTGTGCCGGAGGAGCTTCAACACCTTTATGCGAATCTTGAAGACGAGCTGGCCGCGATCGGATTTGAACGCGAGAAGCGGAAGTTTTCGCCTCACCTCACAATAGGACGCGTACGCACACCACAGAACGCAAGCAGCGTAGCAGAATCACTTGTAACCAGCGGCTTTGAGCCCGAGCAATTCCGGACGACCGAAATAATCGTCATGCGCAGCGACCTGAAGCCTACCGGTTCGATCTATACGCCTCAAGCAATTGTTCGGTTGTAGAGTATTGAGATTTGTGAAGTTCGGATTCCCACCTTATTGAGACCGTCTGAAAAATCCGTAATCCACCGACGTCAGAGACTGTGCGAAGAGTCCAAGTCCCACCCAGGGCAACTGGTAGAGGTAACCCAGTTTACAGGTAACTCAGTTTACAAACTCTTCGACTCGTTGCGATACTAAGTGTAAGAGCCCGGAAACAAATATGGCCAGAGTCGAAATCGTCGCAGCGGTGATAACTATCAGCGACTCCGCCTCGCGGGGCGAGCGAGAGGATCGGTCGGGCCCGGCCCTCGTCACCGAGCTAGAAAAGTTGGGAGCTCGCGTTGCCGCGACAGAAATCATTTCAGATGACCGTGCATTGATCTCTTCAAAACTCCGTGATTATGCGGATCGAGACGATATTAATTTGATCCTGACCACCGGGGGAACCGGGTTCGCCCCTCGTGACAACACGCCCGAAGCAACACGCGAGGTCATCGAAAAGGAAGCGCCCGGTTTGGCTGAGTTGATGAGACTGAAGAGCCTGGACCAAACGCCACTCGCGCCGTTATCCCGAAGCGTATGCGGCATCAGAGGTCGGACTCTGATCATAAACCTTCCAGGGAGCACGCGTGGCGCTGTCGAGAACTTTACAGCTATACGTAGCACCCTTCCCCACGGGATAGACCTTCTATCTGACCGACCAGAGAGAATCAGCAATGACGGTGGATAAGCTTATTCACGCCACCGCGGCGAACAACCAGCTTCGGTGCATGGCGGCGGTGACAACTAACCTAGTCGGAGAGGCCTGCCGGCGTCATCGCACCTCTCCAACTGCTTCGGCAGCTTTGGGAAGAACCCTGACCGGCGGCTTACTCCTGGGCAGTGGTGTAAAGGATCTCGAGAAGCTAACGGTCCATTTCGACTGCGACGGGCCAATCGGGAACATCGTCGCTCAAGCGGATCCGCTGGGCAATGTGCGTGGGTATGTCTCAAATCCTGATGCTGATGCAATGTCGATGAATGCAAACGGAAAGCTGGATGTGCGCGCGGTGGTTGGCGGAGGCAAGCTTTACGTTACCCGCGACGCTGGATTCGAAATCGGCTTAATGAAGGAACCATATCGGGGCATGGTACCGATACTCTCCGGCGAGATAGGCGAAGACATCGCCTATTACCTGTCTAAATCAGAACAGATAAAGTCAGCCGTTAGTCTTGGCGTACTGATGACCGTAGATGGAAGAGACAATTCTGGTAATGGAAACAGGATTCGTGCGGAAACAGACACTGCTGAGTTTTCGCTGGACAGTTTGCGTGTGTCTGCGGCCGGCGGGTACATCGTGCAAATGATGCCCAGTGCTGATGAGGCGCTCGCGTCACTTCTCGAACAGAACATCGCTCGAGCACCTTATGCCACCGATATGGTGCGGATCGGATTTTCCCCGTTCAAAATGCTCAAGACGGTGTTGGGCAATATCGACGTCTCGGTCCTGGAAGAAACCGAACCTCGCTTTTATTGTCAATGCTCCAGAGAGCGTGCTCTATTAATCATCTCGGCGCTTGGACGCGATGAAATTGCGGATATGCTCGAGAAAAACAATGGCGCCGAGTTGATATGTCATTTCTGCAACGAGGCGTACCAAATCTCCGCGGCCGAGCTTATCGCCCTCATTGGCGAATAGTATGATAAGTGACGAGTGATATGTGACGAGTGATCCGTAAGCAGTGATGTGTGATCCATGACTCGAAAAGCGATCATTCGTCACGTTTTACTCGTCGCCCAATCGCTTCAAATCGCCATCCGCTGCACGTACCCTTTCACTCATACGCACGCATCACTTGTCACTCATTACTCCTCCGTTCCTAGTTTGTTCTTGCTTTCTTCGTGTGTTTTGCTTCTTCGCGATTCGTGAGCTTTGAGAATCTGCTTTCCTCCCCGTCCTTCGTTTCCTCCTGGTAAAGAAACGCAAGTTGCTCCCTTTCAAATTTTTCGAAGAATTGCTCCCAGGTTATTGGTTCGAGGGTGTCCTCGCCGGAATAACCAGGAAAATCTATCCTGAGAATTCCAGGGTCATTCCCTCGACTGGTCCCTTTGACTGCTGCTGGTCTTCCGCCACGCTCCTTGACCCACGTCTTAATCTTGTTGTGATCGGTTGTTTGCTTCGTTTCCGACATAAACATACCCCCTTGGATTAGCCTTTCGCCCACTTTAGTAGAGTTGCTCTCAGCCTTGTGCTACCGACGCTCGCTAGCGGATGTGGAGCCTTACGTGCGCTGGCGGCCCTCCAATAGGCCGGCATTACAAACCACAGCCCGAAGAACAGAAACAGCATTGCTGCTCCACTAATCAACGCCAGTTCCTCCGACTCAGTGACTACCCAAACCACGACGAAGAAGTCGGAACAAATAGCAATGCGAGCGGAGCCATCGCAGCAAGCAATGTCTTCCTTGCAAAGCGGTGGAAGTGTTCGGTCTCCTCGCCGCGCTCGACGATTCGGTGATACGCTGCCGGCGTCATCAGCAGAATTATGCTCACCGCAGTCAGACACAGGCTGATCAGGTGCACATATTTAAGCAAATTGGGAAGCTTCTCAAACCCGTCCATCTAGAATGTAATAAGTTGAAATCCCAACAGTGCCTGCGCTCCCGGCAGCACAACCCACGCCTCTGTCAGCACAAGTTTGATCTTATCTTTGAGTTTTGTCCCAACGGATTCCCCGCTCATTGCTTGCTGCAGAGTTTGTAGCCAATTTCAATCATTCCTCTTGCCGCCCTTCTGCCTGTATGCGTGGATTGGTTGCGTCCACAACGTCGTGCGTCAGCGTTTATTGTTTGAATTGAATGCACCGTGCTGTCTGTTTTTCGTCAGACTAGCTGTCGATGCCGTCGAAAAGAACAGATGCGCAAACGCAATGCCACACATCTTCGATACAGGAATAATCCTTGCTCTGTCGTTGATAGATTTCTCGAGAATTTGAGAGGTGACGAAAATGATCAGGAAACTCAAGTCTGGGCAATTCAGACTGTATTCGCAGAAGAAAGACCCGAAGACTGGAAAACGAAGAAATCTTGGAACGTTCAATACCCGGTCAGCAGCCGAAAAACATGAACGAGCGGTTCAATATTTCAAGCGGCACGGATGACCAGAGTCGGCACGCTGCATTAAAGCTACTGGTACATCCTGGGGAGTGGAGCAAAGGGATCCTTAGCAAGCTTAGCGAGCCGGTGAAATATTGTCTTGATGTTGTACCTCCGTGGGTCCATTTCGCTTGATAGTTCGCTCCACCTTAATGGCGTAGACACCGTTGCCTCTGGAACCGCACGCAGGACGTATGGAGGGACAACGTGATGACCTCGTACATTCTGCATGATGTCAAGATACACTCGTCCTCGTCTCTTGGTTTTTGATCTTTCGATCGTTGTGATGTCAGGCAACAACTCGACAATTCGCTCGGCAAATTCTCGAGCCCATTCTCTCGCTTCATCATAGTTGCCGCGCTCCTTCCACGGCGCAAGGACATGCAATCCGCTTTTGCCAGATGTTTTCACGAAAGAATCAAGAGACTGCCGTTTTAGCTCTTGATGAAGCGTTTTCGCCGCGCTCACAACATTCTCAAATGGAGCCTTACCCGGATCGAGATCGAATAATACAAAATCGGGCCGATCCAGACTTTCTACACTAGACAACCACGGGTGGAACGTGAGCGTACCTTGATTCACCAAGTACAGAAGTGTTTTTTCATCGTTCACCAGTGTGTACTCAACCGGCTCCCCGTCTTCGCTTTCAATCATTATTCGCGGAATCCACGACGGGTAATAGGACGGGGTATTCTTTTGCCAGAAATGTGGGCCGTTCTTTTGCAGACCATCCGGCAGGCGCTCCAGGGTTATCGGGCGATTTCGCAGATGCGGGATGAGACGCTCTGCCAGCCGTTCATAAAAGCGCAGTACCTCGCGTTTAGTAATTCCTAGCTCCGGGAAAAGAACCTTCTCTTCATTGGTGAATTCAACGTCGTGTACAGCCTTTGATGCGGCGAGCTTCCTGGTCGATCTGGCAGGTTTGCTGGAATGACGCCGCTTGACCTTTGTCTCTCGCTTTCTCGAATTTGACTTAGGTCGTGCCGCATTGTCCTTCATCTTGATCAGCAGCCAATCGGACTTCTTCGCGCTGGCTTTCAAACGCACCAGCGCGAATTTGCCGCTTAATTTACTGCCACGTAGCAGAATTTCCACGTGTCCGTCTCGAATCGCCTCGGTTAAAGTCCGACGTTGAGGTTTTTTCTCCAGAAGATTCTCGTAAGTACCCTTATCCCAGATTTTAACGAAGCCAGCGCCGTACTCCCCCTTAGGAATCTGACCGCTGAACTTTGCGTAGGCTAGTGGATGATCTTCGACTTGAACCGCCAGCCGTCGAACCGCCGGATCTGTGGACGGCTTTTTTGGTACTGCCCAGCTCTTAAGCACCCCATCCGCTTCCAAACGAAAATCATAATGAAGTCGCGATGCGTGATGTTCCTGTACAACGAATATAGGATTGCGATCCGATTTAGCGATTCGAGCGCGAGGCTCAGGGGTTACCTCGAAATGACGCTTTTGTTTGTACTCAACTAGCGCTGGATTCTTCATGGAATCTACTCAACTGTGATCGTTCGCACATTTTCGGCAAACACAAACGGCCGCGCCCGGACAAGCTCAACGCTTCGATCCGGGCACGGGTTAAGAGTTATATGTCAAACTTTCTATTTCCGGGTAATGCCTCGTTCGGAACCTCAGACCACAGTTCGACGGCCCGACAGAAGCTGGAAGATCAGAACTATCACGGCTACGACCAATAACAAATGGATGAGTCCTCCGCCCACCCCACCGATCAGGCCTAATAGCCACAACACCAATAGAATCACCAAGATTGTCCAAAGCATTTCTTCTTTCCTCCTGTTATCCGAAGGGTGTAGCGTCCGTTAAGCTCCTACCTTCGTGATCGTCTGACTCATGAAATATTCAATGTCGCGATGGCTAACCTCACGTATAACAACGTGCAACCACCATTCCACGATGGATAAGGCGCAGAACCGTACAATTCCCACACTGCGAGAACTAGCTGCGCACTTACAGCACGACATATGCGTATTGCAATCGAACATCAACCGGTTTTGAGTACTACACGACTCGGGGTTTGCGTGTCGAAGATGTGTCGAAGATATTTGAGCAGGAAAGCTCGCGATCGGCGGCGTAATGGTTAGTAGAGTTCTCTGAGGTGGCGGCCAATTCGCCTTTGAAGGTTGCGATAAATCACATCAATGGGTTGGGTCGCATCGATAACTTCGAATCCATATTCATCAATCATTGAGTCAAATACTGATAGCATCCGGGACTGATATTCTGCGAAGCTGTCATATAGATCATTTCCAAGATGCATGTCCATTCCCGATTCCCAATAATCGAACCCAGCGGGACTGCTCAAAACTCTTGGTATCAGACCGCCTACGTTGGAGCGCAGGTAGAAGACCGCGTCGGGTTTAAGCGCTAAACCGTAGCAAGCTTTTATGAAGCTGCGATCAAGGCCTCTGACGATTGCACGGGCAATCAGCGAATAAATATAACGATCGGTCAACACAATGAAGCCTGCGCGAAGGGCAGGAATCATTTCATTTTCAAGGCGATCTGCAAAGTCGGTCGCGTAAAACAACGTCAGCGAGATCGGACCAAGTGTTATACCTGCTTTTGCCTGCTTTATTCCCTTTCCTGCAAGCGCAGACCTGGTCATGCCCGTGTCCAGGACCGCATGCCCATTGGACTCCAGCCACGGCTTTAGCATCGAGACTTGTGTAGATCGACCGACTCCATCGGGTCCTTCGATAACTATGAGCCTTCCGCGAAGCTCAGATAGCTCAACACCAGGAATCCCTTCCCCATAAAACTCGAATCTGTGATTGTTATTTCGACTCTCCAAGCTTGTTTATTCTTCCTCCAGGTCGAAATTCATCGTCGGTCTGGTTGGCAAGGGTCGCTTGGGAACATCGACCAGTTCGCGCTCGACGATTGCACGCACTTCGTTTTGTTGCTCTTCGATCGATCGTGTTGCATCGATAACTCGCAATCCGAACTCGTCGATCATTTCTTCGTATTTGCGGCTGATCATCCCCTGGAAGAGCTCGAAACTCTCTTCCAGATCATCGCTCAATCCAATATCCATGCCGGCCTCATAGTACTTAAGTCCGGCGCGGGCGCTTAGAATTCGCTTCAGCGAAACATCGAGCGGGACGCGAAAGTAGAATGCGATCGTTGGCTTGACGGCGAAGCGGTACAGTTCGCGTACCCATCGCGGGCTGACACCTCGCGCAGTGTCCCGGCCAAAAGCAGTGTAGATGTAGCGATCAGCCAGTACGATAGCACCGGCCTTTAGAGGCGGAATGATGTGGCGCTCAATCCGGTC
>Ga0126384_10000235_pt1 | contig 28839 bp, 22 predicted proteins | sample PanSoiMetPlot_36_FD_92543 | JGI IMG/M metagenome (GOLD analysis project Ga0126384, IMG submission 92543) | Tropical forest soil microbial communities from Panama - MetaG Plot_36 | ecosystem: Environmental > Terrestrial > Soil > Tropical forest > Bulk soil | place: Panama | collected 2016-02-17 | reverse complement strand
GTCAATACTGCTGTGGAACAGAAAGAGTCAGCTCCTATCACCCTCGTCATCAACTGGACGGCGGATCTGAAGAACTAGCGTGAGCAAACTACCGTTCGTCAACACCGGAGAGGTAACTTGAAGTGGTAGCCCTGTAGGGAGTTGAGAGAGCCTCGCTGCTGGCGTGGCATTCTCACTCTTCGAGTTTCGGAGTTCAAGCACGTAGCTTTCTCGAGTAGCGAGCAGAAGATGGACTCCAAACGCAGAGTTGAAGCGATGACTCTTGCTACCGGCACGCGACTTGGCCCGTACGAGATTCTCGCTCCGCTTGGCGCTGGCGGGATGGGTGAAGTTTACCGTGCCCGTGATACTCGCCTGGATCGAATCGTCGCGATCAAGGTCTTGCCGGAGCCTCTTTCATCAAACACCGAATTGCGTCAACGATTCGAGCGTGAGGCTCGCGCTGTATCGAGTTTGAATCATCCTCATATTTGCGCTCTGTACGATGTCGGTAACCAGGATGGCGTTGAGTTCCTGGTAATGGAATTCATCGAAGGCTCGTCGCTGTCTCAGCGTCTTCAGAACGATGCGCTGCCGACCGAGCAAGTTCTGCGCTACGCAATACAGATCGCCGACGCGCTCGACAAGGCTCATCGCGGAGGGATCGTTCATCGCGATCTCAAGCCCGGCAACATTATGATCACAAAATCGGGCGCCAAGTTGCTGGATTTTGGTCTCGCAAAGTTGCACGACCGTGATTCGAAGAACTCTTCAAGCTTGACTTCGCTGCCGACGGAGCTGGGAGCCTCATCGTTTGGAGTTCCAGTCGTGAGGGGTTTCCGGACCTCTATCAAAAGGCAGCCAGCGGCGCCGGAGAGGACACCGTCTTGCTCAAGTCAGATCGCGCAAAGTTTCCCTGCGACTGGTCGCGGGATGGTCGCTTCATCATTTACCGCCAGGCCGACCCGAAAACAAAATTTGACGTCTGGGTATTACCTGTTGCCGGCACCGACGGGAAACTATCTAGTGAGATGAAGCCATTCCCGGTTCTCCAGACGCAAGCCAGCGAAACCGCGGCGACGCTCTCATCCAACGGCCGGTGGCTAGCATACGCCTCGGATGAAACAGGCCGAGATGAGGTTTACGTGCAGAGCTTTCCGACTGGTGGTGGCAAAAAGCAAGTTTCCTTCGGGGGAGCCCATAGTCCGCGCTGGCGCCGGGATGGAAAGGAGCTGTTCTACTACTCGTCAGACGGTAAACTGATGGCGGTCCCAGTCGAAAGTGGTGAGAGCTTTGCGGCGGGCGCAGCTGTCGCGCTCTTCGAGTTTCGCGCGGGTAGTAGTGGGGTGGCAATAGTTCCATATGCAGTGACAGCCGATGGGCAACGGTTTCTGCTCAATGCAATTGTGGAGAACGACACGGCTGGGTCCCTCACAGTGGTGTTGAACTTGACTGCCGAGCTGAAGCGATGACACTCACACCAACCACCCGACTCGGTCCCTATGAGATTATATCACCGCTGGGCGCGGGCGGAATGGGAGAAGTCTATAGTGCGCGTGATACTCGATTGGATCGAACCGTCGCCATCAAAGTCCTTCCGGATCATCTTTCATCGAACGATGAGTTGCGCCAGCGTTTCGAGCGTGAGGCTCGTGCTGTATCGAGCTTGAATCATCCACATATTTGCGCTCTCTACGATGTTGGCCATCAAGATGGCATTGACTACCTGGTAATGGAATTCATCGAAGGCTCATCGCTGTCTCAACGTCTTGAGAGCGGGGCACTGCCGACGGAACAAGCCCTACGCTACGCAATACAAATCGCTGACGCGCTCGACAAGGCTCATCGCGGAGGAATCGTTCACCGCGATCTCAAGCCCGGCAACATCATGATCACCAAGGCGGGCGCCAAGTTGCTGGATTTCGGGCTCGCCAAGCTGCACGACCGCGATTCGAAGATCGCTTCAAGCTTGACCTCGCTGCCAACGGAGCGCCACGCGATAACCGGCCAAGGCGCGATACTCGGAACATTTCAATACATGGCTCCCGAGCAACTCGAAGGAGGTGATGCCGACGCTCGCTCAGACATCTTTGCCTTCGGTGCGGTGGTCTATGAGATGGCTACAGGCAAGAAAGCCTTCACTGGAAAGAGTCAGGCCAGTTTGATTACTGCGATAATGTCCTCCGATCCGGCGCCAATATCAACTATTCAGCCGATGGCGCCTCCCGCACTTGATCGGGTCGTAAAGACTTGCCTGGCAAAAGACCCCGACGATCGATGGCAAACTGCCCACGATGTAATGCTGCAGCTTCAGTGGATTGCTGAAGGCGGATCGCATGAGGATGCACTTGCGGGTAAAGCTCGAGTGATCGGCAATCCCTGGGTGGCGTGGACGCTGGCGGCGGCGCTGTTGATTGCAATACTCGGATTCGCGTGGGCATACTTAATGCGCCATCCAGCAGCGAACGCGCACGTCGTCAAGACTTCCATCCTGCCCCCCGAAAAGTCGAGCTTTGGTCACCTTGCTCTTTCGCCCGATGGAAAATGGCTCGCTTTCACTGCTGCGACTGGGGGTAAAGTCCAACTCTGGGTGCGCGCGCTCGATTCACTGGAAGCGAAAGCGCTCGCCGGCACAGCAGGCGCAACGTATCCCTTCTGGTCACCCGACAGCCGATGGATCGGTTTTTTCGCCGATGGCAGGCTAAAGAAGATCGAGGCATCCGGCGGGCTGGCGCAAACGTTGTGCGACGCTCCGAATGTTGTGGGCGGCACCTGGAGTCGAGACGGCGTGATTCTCTTTGCGCGCGGGGGACCGGGCGCGATAGAGCGAATCGCGGCGACGGGCGGCGAATCGGTGCGGATTGCCGTACCCGACAGGGCACGCCTGGAAACGAATCTTCTCTATCCGGTCTTCCTGCCAGATGGTCGCCACTTCCTCTACTGCATCAGAAGCGGGCAGAAGGACATTCGTGGGGTTTATCTCGGCTCGCTCGACGGCGGAGTGAAGCAGCGACTGCTCGGCGATGCGACTTCCGCCAGGTACGTGGCGGCTCCCCGCGCGGGCGATGACGCCGGCTGGGTACTCTTCGGGCGAGATGACGCCTTGTTCTGCCAGCCTTTTGATGCCCAGCGCTTGCAGTTCACTGGTGAACCATTTCCGATCTCAGAACACGTTGGGCATGATCCCAAGAACACCGACTACGTGAACTTTTCCGTCTCGGACAATGGCGTGCTGGTCTTTGATCCGAGCGTCAATCGGCAGCGGCGTCAATACGTCTGGGTGGATCGTGGCGGCAAGCCAGCAGGCTCATTGGATGTAGTCGGGAGTGCCAGTGGCCCATGGCTCTCCCCTGATGATAAGCGCTTTGTCGCGGATCGGATTGATCCTCAGACTAATACACCCGATCTCTGGCTGTATGATGTAATCGGTAAGAATGTTGCACGCTTTACATTCGATCCGGCCAACGACATATCGCCAGTCTGGTCGCCTGATGGAGACCTCATTGTCTGGAGTTCCAATCGGGAGGGGAATGCGAATCTATACCAAAAAGCAGCCAGCGGCACCGGAGAGGACACCCTGTTGCTTAAGTCGGATTACTCGAAGTTTCCCTCCGACTGGTCGCGCGACGGGCGCTTTATCATTTATCACGAAACCAGCGGTTCGAAGACGAGAATTGACGTCTGGGCATTACCAGTTGCCGGAGCGGGCGGGAAGCCATCCGGTGAGACGAAGCCCTTCCCAGTGCTCCAGACGGAAGCCAGTGAAACCGCGGCGACGCTTTCGCCCGACGGGCGTTGGCTGGCGTATGCCTCGGATGAATCAGGTCGTAATGAGGTCTATGTCCAGAGTTTTCCGAGTGGCGGTGGCAAAAGGCAGCTTTCCACTGGTGGCGGCCAACATCCACGCTGGCGTCGGGATGGTAAGGAGCTATTCTACTATTCGTCTGAGGGCAAACTGACGGCGGTCCCCGTCGAGAGTGGCGTGAGCTTTGCTGCGAGCGCAGCTGTGGCACTGTTCGAGTTTCGCTCCGGGAGCAGTGGCTCGGCAGCAGTCCCCTATGCAGCGACCGCCGACGGGCAACGGTTTCTGCTCAATGCAATTGTGGAGAACGAGACAGCCGCGCCCTTCACCATGGTCTTGAACTTGACTGCCGAGCTGAAGCGATGACACTCACATTAGGCACGCGACTCGGTCCCTACGAGATCCTCTCACCGTTGGGCGCGGGCGGAATGGGCGAAGTTTACCGCGGGCGTGATACTCGCCTGGATCGAACCGTCGCGATCAAGGTCCTGCCTGATCATCTTTCATCGAACGACGAATTGCGCCAGCGATTCGAACGTGAGGCTCGAGCTGTATCGAGCTTGAATCATCCTCATATTTGCGCTCTCTACGATGTTGGCCATCAAGACGGGATTGACTACCTGGTAATGGAGTTCATCGAAGGCTCCTCGTTGTCCGATCGTCTTAAGAACGGTGCGCTGCCAATGGAGCAGCTCTTCCGATACGCGATTCAGATTGCTGACGCGTTGTACAACGCTCATCGCGCGGGAATTGTCCATCGCGATTTAAAGCCCGGCAACATCATGATCACCAAGTCGGGCGCCAAGCTCCTGGACTTTGGACTTGCCAAGCTGCATGGCGGTAATTCGAAGGTTGTTTCCAGCTTGACCTCGCTTCCAACTGAACGCCACGCCATAACCAGCCAGGGCTCAATACTAGGCACGTTTCAATATATGTCCCCTGAGCAGCTTGAAGGTCGTGACGTCGACACTCGAACAGACATCTTCGCCTTCGGAGCGGTGGTTTATGAGATGGCTACGGGAAAGAAGGCCTTCTGTGGTGAGAGTCAAGCAAGCTTGATCACTGCGATCATGTCCAGGGATCCGGTGCCTATATCAACCATCCAGCCGATGACGCCTCCCGCGCTTGATCAGGTCGTAAAGACCTGTTTGGCAAAAGATCCTGACGATCGATGGCAAACTGCTCACGACGTGAAGCTCCAGCTCGGGTGGATTGCTGAAGGCGGATCGCAGGCCAGAGCGCCTGCGCCACATGTTGGCGGTAGGAATCGAGAGAGGTTTTGGTGGATCGGATTAACTGCGCTTCTACTTCTTGGGCTCATCGTGGCGCTGCCTTTGGTCATCGCACAGCTGCGACACGCCCCAGCAGATACGCGCGTTCTGAAGTTAACTGTGAACATGCCAGAAAAAGTCGGTGCGAGTTCTGCAGGGGGACCCAATCTGGCGCTTTCACCTGATGGTCGTCACCTGGCGTTTCTCGCTAATTTCGAGGGCAAGGATCTTCTCTGGTTACGCTCTCTTGATTCGACTTCAGCGCAAGCGCTTGCCGGCACCGAGGGCGCCTCTACGTCCAGTCCCTTCTGGTCTCCCGACAGTCGATTCATAGGATTCTTCGCCGGCGGCAAGCTCAAGAAGATCAGTGTTTCTGGTGGGCCGCCACAGACGATATGCGATGCTGCGGAAGGTCGCGGCGGCGCGTGGAACCGCGATGGGATAATAATTTTTACCCCAGGAGCGACCGGCGCACTTTATCAAGTACCGGCCGCCGGCGGCGAACCTGCTCCTGTTTCGATACTCGACCAATCGCGCTCCGAGATCTCGCATCGATGGCCTCAGTTCTTACCCGATGGTCGACACTTCATCTATCTCGCTCGCAGCAACCGGCCCGAATTGCGAGGGATTTATGTTGGATCTCTCGACTCCAAAGAGACAAAGCAATTGATGGCCACAACGTCGAGCGGGGTATATGCACCGCCGGGTCTTCTTCTTTTCTCGCGGAATGAGGCCCTTTTTGCCCAGTCATTCGATACCGATAAGCTGCAACTCAACGGCGAGCCATTTCCCATCGCCGAACAAGTGGCCTACAACGCAGGGCTTGGCAAGTCTGCGTTTTCCGTTTCCGAAAACGGGATTCTGGCCTATCGCGGCGGTAGCCACCAGATTGGCCGTCTGTTATGGATCGACCGCGCAGGAAAGCAGATTGGACAATTAGGAGCCCCCGATCTTTATTTCACCATTGGCCTCTCGCCTGACGAAAAACGAGTGGCGGTTGACCGCGTTGACTCTGACACCGGAGCCACCGATATCTGGATGTTCGATCTTGCGCGTGGCATCCCCTCACGGTTCACAACCGATCCTGCGCCCGATTGGTATCCCCTCTGGTCACCGGACGGAAGCCGCATCGTGTTCACGTCAAATCGCGAAGCCAATCGGGGGAATCTTTACCAAAAATACGTGAACGGCTTGGGGACTGAGGAAGAGCTGCTGAAGTCAGATGAAAGAAAGGTTCCTGACGACTGGTCTTCGGATGGAAAGTTCATCGTATATGAATCGCTTAATTCCAAAACAAAGCTTGATCTTTGGTTATTGCCTATGACCGGAGATCGCCAGCCAGTTCCATTTCTGCAAACGGAATTTAACGAACAGCAAGCCCAGTTCTCGCCTAATGGAAAATGGATCGCATACACGTCAGACGAGTCTGGAGCACCGGAAGTTTACGTACAGACTTTTCCAGCCTCTGGCGGCAAATTTCGGATTTCGACAGGCGGTGGCTGCCAGCCTCAGTGGAGGCGTGACGGCAACGAGCTTTTTTACATTGCTCCCGATAGGAAACTCATGGCAGTCGACGTGAAGACAGGAGCGGCATTCGAGGCTGGCGTTCCCAAACCGCTCTTCGGGACGCAAATTTTCCTTATGACCAACTTTAGGAATCATTACGTGGTCAGTCGGGATGGACAGCGATTCCTAATCAACTCGAGGCTTGAAGAAACCAGCGGGCCGATCACTGTAGTTTTGAACTGGACTGCAGAGTTGAAGCAATGACTCTTTCTCCGGGCACACGGCTTGGGCCTTATGAGATCAACTCGCCGCTCGGAGCGGGCGGGATGGGAGAGGTCTACCGAGCGCGCGATACTCGTCTCGGTCGTGATGTCGCCATCAAAGTTCTGCCCTCGTTATTCGCAGACGATGAACAGCGCCTGCTTCGCTTCGAGCAGGAAGCCTGCGCCGCGGGCGCGTTGAACCATCCAAATATTCTTGCCATTTATGATGTCGGCAAACAGGATGGCTCACCTTACGTGGTCTCTGAACTTTTGGAAGGTGAGACGCTGCGTGAGCGAATGGCCGGCTCGGCACTGCCGCCACGAAAGGCCATTGACTACGCCTTGCAAGTCGCCCGTGGTCTCGCAGCCGCCCACGAAAAAGGCATAGTGCACCGCGACCTGAAACCGGAGAACATCTTTATCAACTGCGATGGACGGGTGAAGATCCTGGATTTCGGACTGGCCAAACTGATTGAGCCGAAAGTTGCACATGCTCAGACCGAGATCCCGACAAGACGCGTTAACACCAGTCACGGAGTAGTAATGGGCACGGTGGGCTACATGTCTCCGGAACAGGTGAGCGAACGCGAGGTGGATCATCGATCGGATATTTTTTCTTTCGGCGCGATTCTTTATGAAATGCTTGCCGGCCGTCGAGCCTTTCCCGGCGGATCGGCAGCCGAAGCATCGAGCGCGATTCTGCGAGAAGATCCACCGGCGCTTTCAGAGATTAAGGGCAACATCACTCCGGCTCTTGAGCGAGTCGTCCGACATTGTCTTGAGAAACGGCCGGGCGAGAGATTTCAGTCTGGTCACGATCTCGCGTTCGCACTCGAAGCGCTCACCGAACCGTCAGGATCGGCTTCCGCGCGGCATACGGCTCTGGCGCCAGCAGTGAGACGCGAGTGGCTATGGATAGCGGTTATCGGTGCGCTTTCGCTAACGACAATCGCGCTTGGAATTCTCGCTTTCAGGCGTCCGAAAGAGCAACGAGCCCATCCAATCCGATTTCTTATTTCCCAGACCAGCACGAAAGCCCCAGCTGAAACGGGCGTGATTTCGACTTCAGAAGGGGGAGTGATTTCCCCAGACGGTCGTCATCTGGTTATCAATGTCTGGGATTCCTCAGGAGTATCTGAGCTTTGGTTGCGCTCTCTCGATTCACTGGACGCACGGCCGCTCCCAGGAACAGGGAGCGCCGGATCAATAAGCTGCTTTTGGTCCCCGGACAGCAGATTTATCGGTTTTTTCTCCGACGGAAAGCTCAAAAAGATTGAGGCAACAGGCGGACCTCCGCAGACAATATGCGATGCGCTGCTTGGAGTCGGCGGCGCATGGAATCGCGATGGTGTGATCCTCTTTTCACCCGAAAACTCAACGGGCTTGTACCGGATCTCAGCGACCGGGGGCAGTTCGGTCCCAGTCACCTCGCTTGACCAGTCCCGCAACGAAACCTCTCATCGTTGGCCAGTATTCCTCCCGGATGGCAACCACTTCCTGTACCTCGCTCAAAGCTCGCAAGTCGAAAATACAGCTATCTATGTTGGCTCACTGGATTCGAAAGAGACCAAGCGACTGCTGAATTCGAACGTTAGCGCGGCGTTCGCGCCGCCAGGATATTTACTTTTCTTGAGGGGACGGACGCTCATGGCGCAAGCGTTCGACGTTAACACGCTGAATTTTTCGGGTGAGGCGGTCCCGCTGGTGGAAGAGTTGAACCGCATGATTCCAACTGCACACGCCAGTTTCTCCGTCTCTGAAAATGTCCTCGCATACGCGAGTTTCACTGAGCTGAATGGTCGGCTCGAATGGTTCGATCGCACTGGTAAATCATTAGGTGTGATCACTCCATTGGGTCGCTACATCAATGTCGCGCTCTCGCACGATGATAAAAGGATCGCCGCAGCGCGGGTGGATTCTCAAACAGGGACGCGCGATATCTGGCTCATTGATCTTGCGCGCGGCACCCCTTTGCGTTTCACTTTCGACCCGGTCGATGAATGGCTGGGGGTCTGGTCTCCAGATGATGAACGCATCGTGTTCACTTCGGACCAGGACGGTCCGGGTAACTTGTACCAAAAGCCTTCCAGCGGGGCCGCCAATGAGGAACAGATCCTGAAGACGAACGAGCGCAAGTGGACCACCGACTGGTCGCCGGACGGGCGATTCATCCTTTATACAAGTATCTATCCCAAGACAGGATTTGATCTTTGGGTATTGCCAATGGAAGGCGACCGCAAACCGGTCCCGTATTTACAGACAACGTTCAACGAAGATTATGCCAAGTTCTCTCCCAACGGCCGATTCGTCGCTTACAGTTCCGACGAGTCGGGCCGCAACGAGGTGTACGTCCAGACATTCCCTGCATCCGGCAGAAAATGGCAGATCTCTGTTGGGGGTGGGGCACAACCCTATTGGCGGCGCGACGGCAAGGAACTCTTCTACATCTCCCCAGACCGCAAGTTGATAGCGGTGGACGTCAAATCTGACACAACGACGCTTGAGGTTGGTAGTTCGAAAACGCTGTTTCAGACCCGCCTTCCGGGATACCCTGGACCCAGAAATTGTTACGATGTGTCAGCTGATGGACAGCGCTTTCTGACGAATAATCTGCTTGGCGATATCAGCGCGAATCCGATTACAGTCGTTGTCAATTGGACAGCGGCCTTGCAGCGATAGGTATTTTCTAATCTCTGCATGATACCCGAGCCAGATTGCTTCGTATAGTCAATCGCTATTTAGCCCGTTCAAAGGTGAGGATGCTCCTCGTCACTCCCTTCTCAGGCCAGTTCGGCATCACTCGCCACGGCGTGAGGACTTGAAGACGATCGCCATCTACCTTGAAAGAACGGGTCTGTTCCGTGCCCACCCATTCAGGATTCCAGGCAACCTCAACCTTCGTAATCCACATGTCTGCTTCTATGCGGTACGTACCTGTGTACGCCAACATGCTGTTCAGCAGTTCAGCACGCTCTTCGACGGTTTTCGCAGGCTTCCGTCCCTCGCCGGTAATGACAAACATCGCTCGCCCCTGGGTTGTGAAGATTGCATATCCCCTGGGGTTTCTCCCCATGAGAGGCTCTTTACGGCCCGTCGCTTGAACCTCAACTTCATAGGAGACCAGTTTCCAAACTCCGTGAAGATGTGAGCGATCATCAGCGAAACTCGATTGCACCCCAAGCACGAAGAAAACCAAAACAGCGGACAATTTAAATTTGAACATGTTTAGGCGACCTCCATCGCCGGCTCGAGAGCCGATCTGACGAAGCTGGACCAGCAATCAGTCGCATCACCACCAGGGCCAAAGCAGTCAGTCCCGCCCAGCAAACGCCATCTACAAGGATGGTCGCGATTCCAGGCGAGAGTGTGATGAACCCCATCGCTTTGTCGGCGATCAAGTAATCACGAAGCGTGCCGAGCACCGTCACTGCGACGAGGAACACCATAAGCCCACGTCGCGCAAACCGTCGCATCACGCGCCAGCCAACGAGCGAGTACCCCGCCCACATCAGAACGATCACAGGGTACATCAGCCTCGGTCCGTAAGACCTTTCGACGGATGAGTAGTGCCATAGTCCCACGGAATGGGCCAGTACTTCCACGCCAACTCCGACTATCGCAACCGCCAATCCCCCGGCCAACGCTCCAAGGAACCGGCGGCCGCTTGCACGAGTGAAGTAGGTGACCAGAACCATTCCGGCGAGGTAGACGCAAGTAGCTAGTAGAAGTAGTTGCGACGTCACGCATCCCTCGTTCGCCTAACGACCCAAAGATCATCCTGTCTGACGACGATAATCAATGATGTTCACTTACGGCGAACTGCCCCGTTCTCAACAAACGGCTTTCTCTCAAAGCCGCGGGAAGTCAACAAGCCACAACTCTGACTTGCCGGGATTGAATCGTACATACACGATTTCGTTTTTTGGGTGAAACATCATAGAACAAACCAATGGGGTGAAACTGCAGTACACCGATCAGTCTTTCGTTCACACCCTCGGCTGAGATCGACCACAGCTCTTTTCCAGATCCCGATTTGCTATCACGCAAAAAATAGATTTGCGAGCCATCACTTGACCATCGTGGAATGCGACCTCGCGTTATCTGCCGGCAAGATCTGGTTTCAACTGCACAGACCGAAATCGTTCTTTGCGCCGGAGCGCTTCCGGTAGTGAGATCAGTCCCAAGAATCATCTTCCCATCTTTTGACCACTGCGGATCACGGAACAGGCTTTTGAAGATCGTCTCCTTTCCGGTTTCAATCTCTCGAATCATTGTCGTTGGGGGACCATCTTTCTCTTGCCTGACGTATGCAATCAATTTGCCTTGCGGATCCACCTGCGCGGCATTGTGTGATCCCCAGGTCCAGCCTTCAGCAATCTCGGAACTCTGGCCTCCGCTCGCGGAGATCTTTCGGAATGAATAGGAGGGATAAATTTGATAGTAGTACAACGACAAACCATCCGGTGACCACCGGGGATGAATATTTCGCTCCTTTCCACGCGTAACCTGTATGGGACTTCCGCCAGTTGTATCGATAGAGCGAATTTGGATGCCGCCGTCATTCTCGTTTAGAAAGAATGAAATCTTATCGCCTTTGGGTGAGAAAGATGGGTCGGTCAAGTCGTATCTGGCTTCCACCAATTCCGTCGTTTGGTTTGTGACCGGATTCCAGAGCGTCAGAACAAAGTTATTGCGGGTGTTCGTGTAAATGAGCTCAGTATCGTCGCGAGAAAGCTCGGGATCAGTATCTTCGCCTGGGCTCACAAGCACCGGTTCCGGTTTACCGCCTGCAGCGGCAACTTTCCACAACGTCCGGCTGCCGCCACGCAGTGATGAGAAAACGACTGAACGGCCGTCAGACGTCCACACCGGAGTACCGCCAAAATGATCATCGAACGTTAACTGCCTCGGCTGACCCCCAGCCGATGGTATCACCCAAATATCGCCAATGGGCCCTTTGGTACACTGGAAGTAGGCTATCAGAGAACCGTCGGGTGAAAACGCCGGCATGCGGTCAGCTAGCAAAATGTCGGGGATTACCACACCTTCTACTTTGTGCTGCTCGGATCCATCGGCCTTAGCGGTCCAGATCTCGTCATCCCTTTCATAAACTAAGCTGCTGCCATCCCAGGACCAGTTGGGATTTCGGCCGTCTTCAATCAATTTGTTTGGTTTGCCGCCGAGTGTAGGCACAAACCATATGCTTCCTCCGCTGGAAAAGATGATTTGATCATTTCTGGGTGACCACCGTGGACGCCGCGCGGCGAACTCTCCGGTTGTGATCTGAATCGGGTCTCCCTGGGCCAGATTCTTGACCCATACTTGTGGCAATCCGCCGGCGTCGCTGATAAAGGCAACCATGCTGTGGTCGGGAGAGAAACTCGCTTCGCGATGCGATCCTGGAAACGATGAGATCAACCGTTGCTGCGGCTGCGAGTTTCGCGTCGATCGCCACGGTTGCCACCAAGCTAAGACTGCTAACCCGATAAACAGCGCGACTGCGATCCACGTGATTGGGTGAATACGCCTTGAAGTAGTTGAAGCCGGTATGCCGCTACGAGAGCTTGCAGACATAGCTTTAAGAGTTGAAACCAGCTCGTCGGATGACTGGAAACGTTGATTTGGATCCTTTTCCAGGCATCGTTTGATCAGCTCGTTCCATTCACTAGTTAGCTTGCCACCAGTTCCGACCAGACTCGGAGCTTCATCCTTCAAGATCGCGGCCATTGTTTCGGCCATGGACGGACGCGTAAAGGCCCCCTTTCCGGTCAACGACTCATAAAGCACGCATCCGAATGAGAAGATATCGCTGCGGGCATCTAACGCTTCGCCTCTAACCTGTTCGGGAGACATGTAGGGAACAGTTCCTAGTACCATTCCAGGCTCCGAAAGGAGGCTTTCAGTCTCCGCTTCGGTTTCGAGCTAAGATTTCTGGCGAATTAACCTTGCCAGACCGAAATCCATCACCTTCGCCTGACCGCGCGTCGTCAGCATTATGTTTTGCGGCTTAATGTCGCGATGGACTATTCCGTGTGAGTGGGCTTCGGCGAGAGCGTCGGCGATCTGAATTGCGATATCGAGCGCGATGCTGGGTTCGAGCGGATCGCGAGAAATGCGGCGAGCCAGAGTCTCGCCCTCGACGTATTGCATCACGATGAAGCTGCGGGCAGCTTCTTCTGAGACTTCGTAGACCGAGCAGATGTTCGGATGTTCGAGCCTGGCGGCCGCCTTTGCTTCTCTAACCAGGCGCTTCTTTGCCTGCTCATCTTCCGTTGATTGTGGGGGCAGGAACTTGATCGCCACTCTGCGGTCGAGAGTCGTGTCCTGGGCGAGATATACCTCGCCCATTCCACCAGCACCGATTTTCTCGATGATTTGATAACGAGCGAGCGAGATCACTGAGCCGCCTCACTGAGTGAGATTCAAAAGCAGTACGGCCCTGCTACTTAATCTTGAGGACTCTATGGGTGGGCATTCGCCATGTCAATCTGGTCTCCAAACTGCCGGCGTATATCACGCATCTGTCACTCAGCACTGTGACACATCTCGTTTCGGGCTTTCACCGGTTATGCAACTACAGCTTCCACAATTGAGTGTTGCGAGAGCGTCGGGATAACCCTTTCCAAACGGAGTCCCGCGCTTGCGAGCAGCGCCTCGTATTCTGAAGGAGTTCGTTCTTGCCCTCCCGTCACAGCAAGCATGATGATGTCGAGTACCTTGCTGAAGTGAGGGCCGGGAGATTCCGAGACCAAGGCCTCGATAATCAGTACCCGCGCGTGTGCAGGAGCAGCGCGGCGAACCGAAGCCAGAATCTTTGCCGCGTCCTGATCGTTCCAGTCGTGAATCACTTCCATCAATAGATAGGCATCCGCCGCAGGCAGCGCATCAGCAAAGAAATCACCGGACTGCAGGCGCACTCGCTCAGATTCGTGGCCAGATGCATCGGCGATGACGTGTGGCAGATCGAAGACAATGCCCGATGCAGTAGGCGTACGTTCCAGAATTCCTCGCAGAAGATGGCCCCGCCCACCACCGATATCGGCAATCAGTCCGAAGGAGCTGAAATCGTATGCCGCAATTACAGCCGGAATGATGCCGCTGGACTTTTCGGTCATTGCCTGGTTGAACAGGCTGGATTCCTCGGGATGTCCTGCGAAGTAAGCTACAAGCGCTGCCCAATCCAACACCGGTTTGCCGGTTTTCGCAGCGTGAGCAAGTTCGGTGAAGCTATTCCATAGCACGGGCATGCCCATCATCCGAGCGAGTGAGCGCATCGACTGTGGATGATCAGTACGCAGCAGCTCTGAAGCCTGTGAGTGCCGGTAGCCATCCCCTTCGTGCGCAAACACGTCGTGAGCCGCCAGCAGGCGTAACATTCGATTGAGCGCATCGGCATTGAGTCCGGTCTGCGCAGAGAGCTCAGCCGCAGTCATCGGGCGGTTTCCCAAAGCATCTGCAACTCCGAATTCAGCGACGACTTGCAAACAACGCGCAGCTGCGTGTGACGTGATGAGACTCCAAAGAGCTTGTTCCGGTGGCAAATTGTGCATGGTAAGGCTCCCGTTCTTGCCTTTCTTTTGTACGGTGATCGATTACCTCGCTATCGTGCAAGCGCTGGATCCGATCGTACGCCATCGCGAGGACGAGAAACCTTACCACATTTACTCGGTTCCACATGTATGTCGACAGTGACCCCTTCACAACGGGGCAATCTCGGCTACCTCTGTACACTGCTGCGAGTCTCTCATTCCAAGCGTCGACCTGTTTCTGCAGAGCATCGTGTCGTCACACTGCCAGCTGGGTCCGTGATCTCAACAGAATTGGTAGAGGTGAACAGGTCGGGGTTTGACGAATCCAGTTCAATGTCTCGTGTCACCTTTTGGGTCCCGGCAAAGGAGCCGTCCGCATTGAAAATGAAAGATAAAATTGTATTGGAAAAACGTCGCCCCCCTTCGTGCTCCCAAGCGCCATGGCCCGTGCTCGCGCGTGCAGGGTTACTCGCCGGGTTTGCAAACATTGCCCCTCCGGCGATGAACGTGTTCAGGCCTGAAAAGTTTATCGGAGGTGTGAGCGGCATTCCTGTTTGACAATTTAGAACTGTTCCCTGGACGAGCCAAGTACCTTCCAGCTTCTTGGACTTCCCTTGCCCTGACGCAGCGATCTGCGCCGCTAACATAAGTACCACGACGGCCAGTAGGGCGCGCGGCACTACTCTCAATGACATCTTGTTCATCGTTATCTCCTTTCGGTTTGTATCAGAGAGTTGAGGCATATGAAGGTCGGCTCACCTGCTTTTTCAATCAAGTGAATTCGCCCTGTCTCCCCACGTCTGTTTATGGCTTCCTCGCTCAATCCGGCCGCATAGGCGTCATTCATATCGATCAGAGTCACCTGTTTCGAGCAGCTTGCGCACCAGCTGCGGCTAAGCGCGGCGTGTCGTTTTATGAGCAACACCTCATAGCTCTCGACCGTTATCTTTATCTTCCGATCTGTCACTCTGCCTCCGAGTCCTTGGTCAATCATTGGCCTTCAGGTATACTCGCCGCCGGCATCATTTCCTGGTCGACTTGCGGCTTAAAGACGGGCCCATAATCCACTAATAGGGTTCTTAAAGTCCTTTGGACCCGATATTTGTTTTCTTTGATTTCTGAGAAGACTCCATGAACGCGCCCGATATGTGCTTCTATCAGTTCGGCTCCTTTTGCCTTGATGCTGAAAAACGCGTCCTGCTGCACGACAGGGAGGTTGTGCCGCTCACTCCGAAGGCCTTTGATACGCTGCTCGTTTTAATCAGGCATCAAGGCGAGGTCCTCGAAAAGGATCGGTTAATAGAAATGCTCTGGCCGGACAGTTTTGTAGAGGAAGGCAACCTAACCTACAACATCTCTGCCATCAGAAAGGCCTTGGGCGAAAGCCCGAATGAGCGCAAATACGTAATCACAATACCAGGCAAAGGTTACAAATTTGCCGCAGATGTAGAGTGTAAGAGTGGAGCGCAGTCAGATGTGGTACTCGCAAGGTACACAAAATCCACGCTGGTAGTTCAGGAATATGAACAGAGCCAACGACTCGAAACCGGCCAGAAGGGTTTGCTTTCCCCGAATGTATTTTCCATCGGTAAACGAAAAGCAATCATCATCGGTCTCGTCCTTGGCGTCTTTGTGCTGGGTGCGATAGCGCTGTATTTCGTTTCTCGGAGTGTGACAACAAGCAATGCAATCCGCTCAATTGCCATCATACCATTCGTTAACACCAGCAATGATCCGAATGCCGAATACTTGAGCGACGGAATAGCGGAGAGTCTGATAAACAGCCTTTCGCAGCTGTCCGAAGTGAAGGTGATAGCGCGCACTACCATCTTTCGATACAAGGGCAAGCAGGTCGATGCGAAGGCAATCGGGCGGGAGTTGTCTGTTGACGCAATCGTCACCGGGAAAGTTACACAGCAGGCCGATAATTTAATCGTCCAGGTAGACCTGCTGCGCACATCAGATGGGTCGCAGCTCTGGGGTTCCAGATATATTCGCAAGCCCACAGACGTCTTTGCCCTTGAGGGACAGATTGCCGAAGAGATATCCGAGAATCTTCAATTCAAGCTGACCGGCGAGGAAAAACGAGCACTCTCAAGGCGATCTACCGAAAACTTCCGTGCATATCAAGATTATTTGCTAGGGTGGAGCTACCTCCACCGCCGAACCAGGTCGGACTTTTTCTCGGCTATCGATTATTTTGAAAAGGCTATAGCAGAGGAGCCAAGTTACGCGCTTGCATACACCGCTTTGACTGAGGTGTACACAAGTCTTGTAATCAGGGGGTTCATTGCGCCCGATGAAGGTCGGCGCAAAGCCGAGGAGGCAGCAAGAAGATCTCTTTCCCTAGACCCGAATCTGGCCGAAGCTCATGCCGCGATCGGCGAAACGCGGATACATTTCGCGCCGTTCGACTTCCATACTGGTGACAATGAACTGCGGCGTGCTATTGAACTCAGCCCCAGCCTGGCAATTGCTTATCAGTACCTGGGAGCTTCTCTACTGGAACAGGGCCGACTCGGTGGAGCCATCGCTGTATTCCAGCAAGCTCGCGAGCTTGATCCTCTATCGCCAATTATCGCGCGCATGCTGGCTTACAGTTATCATCTTAGAAGAGACTACGCCGCGTCTCTTGAGCTCCTTCGACAGTCATATGAGCTCGGCCAGCCTTTCATCATTTGGGGGGAAGCTGAGATTTACATCCAAAATGGAGAGCTAACTGAGGGACTTGCAGAGCTGGACAAAGCACAACGCCAGAGAACAGATGACCCTCTTTTAACCTCCAGCCAGGGAATGTTGTATGCCGCACAAGGGCGGCGTGCAGAAGCGCTCGGTATCATTAACAAGCTCGAGCAGATGGCGGATCCAGGCATGAGTCGAGCGAGTTGGATTTCACGAATCTATGCAACGATGAACGATAAGGAACTGGCGCTCGAATGGTTGCGGCGAGGCTTTGAGGCTGGAGCAATCCCGCACTTCTTCAAGGATTCTCCAGTCTGGGACCCGATCCGAAGTGAGCAGCGATTCCAGGACTTACTGCGGCGGATGGCCATCCCGACATAATAGCTTGAGCACTATCACCGAAGCGGCTCGAATTCATCCAAGAGGAAACCAATCGTTCAGCAGTCGGCAGCCAAACAGGCGGACACCAGGTATGGTTGTTATTTGGCTTTTCACTGCGCTGGACATGAACAAGTATTATTGGCGGTGTTCCTATCGAATATCGTGAAAGTTATTCCTGACGAGAAGACTTGGATTGATGCAGAACCCCTGTTCACACTTCCATCATTCTTAGCGAACACTCTACGATCGGTCGCATAATGCTGTAAGGTCAGAGTACTCCCCTGTTTGATTAAAGTCCCGGTGCCGGTCAGAATGAAACCAGAGCAATTGGTGAACTGGTAATCGCCTGTTCTTGAATTGATCTTAAGCAAGTTGCCGTTGCTGTCATCCTGCAAGCAAAAATCGAAGGCGCAATCTTTTGGGGGAAATGCCGAAACGCTCGGCAGCGTACTTGAACCTACCACGAAAGGAGAGCCTGGCACGGCAGTTACAGCGCCGATGCTTGCGATGCTGAAAACACCCAGTGTTCCAAACGCACTATTAACATAAAGCAAAGATCCGGATTGATTGATGGATAACTGTTGACCACTTCCGACACCAGGAAACGGAGATCCGGTTATCGGCGATAGACTGCCGTTTGCTGCGACATTCAGCGCAGCGATTAGACCGCCCTGACTGCTGACAAATAAGAACTGCCCGTTCGGACTTAGAACCGCGGCGAGAGAGTTGAAGCCCCCTGCAAAAATGAAAGGCGAGCCTGGAATTGGCGTTAATGCTCCATTGGCACTGATATTGAAAACACTCACGTTTGTACTGAAGCCGGATGCCGGTGCAAATAGAAGCGTGCTCGCGCAGTTAATCTCGATCCCTGTAACACCAGACCCAAAAGGGAATGACCCTCCTGAAAAAGGCGAGCCCGGGACCGGTGTGAGCGCCCCGCTCGCCGCAATGTTAAATGCTTCTATTAAATTAGTGTCCTCTGTAACGTACAAGAATTTGCCGTTTGGGGACACTTTACTACCATTGGGCTTGTTGCTGGCAGGGAAAGGAGCGCCCGCTATTGGGGTAAGAGCGCCATTGGCAGCGATGCTAAATACAGTAATGCTGGATGAATTCCCGTTTGCTGCTATCAGGAACTGACCGCTCGGAGTGCAATCTAAGGACATTCCGTATCCACTTGCTATACCGCCTGTAGCGAATGGAGAACCGGGAATAATTGTCAGAAACCCTGTAAAAGGGTTGATGTCAAAGCCTGTGACGTTATTGCTGCCATCATTGGCCACATACAAGCGATTTGCCACCATACAAACCGCGCTTCGATTTGCAGCGAAAAGCCCTACGTTGTTACCTGTCCCGCCCGTAATGAAGGGCGATCCGGCGATTGGGGATAGAGCACCATTAGAAGCTACGGAGAATGCCGCAACGGTGTTGAGGGGAGTGTTAGTGTTGACGTAGACGAAATTACTCTGCGCATAGGTGTCACTGGTAAATAGGATGAAGACGAATAGGCTAATCAGAAGACTCCTCGTTATTAATTTCATTTTCATCTCCTTTGCCGCAACAGCTTCCCCGGTTTTATTAGCTCTACTCGGCAGCTCTACCCTGCGATGCCTGCTTTAACTCTTGGTAATACGACTCACGAATAGGTTCTTTGCGCAGTTAGAGCAAGTTTCACTTAAGTCTGTTTATGTAATGAACTGTATTTCTTGAGAGACCGGGATGCGTTCTGGTTGTATACGAAATCTTCTGGTGAGTCAAACATCAATGGAGCTGTCACTGCCAACAATGCGGCGCCGCCCTGTTCGCGAACGTAGCGAATAGCTACCTCCCGCGACGGCAAGCGAGCGCCTGACACCTATTGCTCCGAGCGTATCGAGAATGCGCTGCTTCGTCGCCTGCTCTACAGCAGGGGAGGCTCGCGGTCACGCGTCGCAACCATATATCGTGCCAATGTTCTCGTGATGTCGACGCTCGCAGGCTTGCCTTCCTGAGCAAACGCTAGCGTCGGATCGACAGGTCCCGATCGTAAAGGAGCCGCAGCCACCAGACTGCCGATACCTTGTAACATTCGACGTCGCTGCATCATGCCGCCTTCGCAGAGCGTTTTCGCCCGGCTTCTTCATCTGCGCCCGTTACCTATTTATCACTGATCGAGAGCTGTTGCGTTCCATGTTTCAGTCATCCTTTCGTGCAGGCAGCGCATAATTAAGACATTCGTGGCGTAAACAATCTTCCGTCCGCCAATTGTCAAGGCCGTCTCTGTTCGGAAGCTACGGCTTGCCCATCGTCGGTCCCTCGACATTGACCATGCGCGGGATTCGCTCATCAACCGGCGGGAGCGGCTTGCGCAGCTTATGAGATCCCTGCTGATACCAGTAAGCCACGGTCGAAAAGTTATCCGAGCGGTGGTTGGCGTGGCCGTGCTCGATGGTCATCTTAAAGTACTTCTGGAACGGGATCGGCGAGTCGGTGTGGAAGCGGTAGACCATCCACTTCGCGCCTCGATTGTCTCCCCCGTTTACCGGGTTGCCGTAGTTCTTGTAGGCGAATGTCGGATAGGTCGAGCCGAACGGCGAGATCCCGCAATTGCCGTAGCACCACGCGCCCAGGTAGTAATCCTCCGAACCCGTCCCGTTTATGTAGGGCTTCGCCTTGTCGTCAACGAAGATCATCTCGTCCCCTTCTCCCCACCAGTCGCCCTGGTTCTGAAGGATGTTGTGCGTCACCCCGACGTAATGGCCGCGCCCTTCGACTTCGACAATCACGTAGTTCTTCTCTCCATCCAGATTCGGATGGTCATTCACTTTCTTGTCCGAGTTCTGCTTCCAATCCGCCGTCCAGCCGGGCGCGGGCGTCGCCTGCCTGTACTCGGCGTAAAAGTACGCGACGTCCTCCGGCAGGCTACGATGCTTCTGCCAGTCAAGATTGTAATAGAAAGCCGAGATCGCCTGGCTGCCTTCGTTGGTGATCGTGATGCGCGCTCGTTGGCGAAAGGGCATCGGGAAGAAACAGTTGAGCGCCTTCTGCGAACCGACCGAGAGCGGACCGGACTCATACATAAAGTACTCACCCAGGCCCAACCCGAAGAAGTCGCCGATGGGCGATTCAACCGCCGGCAACGGATCGCCGTCCCAATAGATCCGCAGCACTATCTTCTTCAGGTGGTAGCGCTCGGGCGTGGCGATGGTGAACCACATGTGCGTGATGACGCCTGGACCCACGACGTCGCCGATAGTGCGCGTCTCGCCAGGCTTGATGGGGTTCTTCCAGTTGCCGTCGTCGTTGCCTCCCGTGCGATCGTAGGAAGAGATGCGCTCCTGGGTGTAAGTCTTAAGGAAAGGCAATTGGGAAAGTTCGTCCTTGCCCTGGGCGCGGACGATCGGCCCGGCAAGGGCGATGAGGCACGCAATAGACCAGAAGCGAGTGACCACCTTTTGCATTTAGTCCTCCATTGGAGCGTTGATGCGCTTTCAAGGCCGCCAAGTTATTATCGGCGTCCGTTAGGCGCGTAACGCCATCCCTTTCGTCTCCGGTCCTGCAAACGGGGTGACTATCAGCCCGACGATATAGATTAGCGACATCGCCGCGGCAGCAGCCCCAATTCCGCCGAAGGAAGAAGCCAGCCAACCAGCCAAGAGCGGGCCGAGTGCCGCGACGGTTCGCGAACCGTCAAAAACAATCGATATTGCGGAGCCTCGTACGCGTGTTGGAAAGAGCTCGGGGAGATAGATTGTCATCCAGGAGAACTGACCACCTATAAAAAAGCCGTTCGCGGCGGCGGTCGTCAGCATTGCATACCAGTCGTTGACCCGCAAAAAGAAGCACCACGAGAGTCCTAGCGCGCCCAGGTAATACAGCCAAATGCTGGGTTTCCGACCTAAGGTGTCGGCGAGCAATCCGAAAGCGAGGTAACCAGCGATCGACCCAACGTTAAACATCAGCGCAGCTACTGAAGCCCAGCGCTGAGGCTCCTGTCCCGCAGTCGTGGCCAATTGTGCAGCATGCTGTGGAATCCATGTCGAGACGGACCACCAGCCAACGACGGTGCTAAGCGACATGAGCAAGAGGAATCCTACTCGGCGCCGCATCTCAGGCTCCGAGAATATTCGAGCGATGGTGAACTGGGCCAGTTGCCGGTCTTTCTCCGATCCGATACCCGTTTCGATACGCTTCCGCGCCTCACGCCTGTTTTTGTTGGCAGTGGTCCACAGGACAGGGTCGTGGACCACTCGACGAACATACAGCAATAAGAAAGCTGGAGCTATGCCGATGACGAACATGTACCGCCAACTTGAAGGTCCAAGCGGATTAACCAGCAGCCAGATAGCCGATGCCAGAAAATTGCCCACACCGTAAGCTGCATGAAGCGCGCCTCCAGCGCGACCACGAGATGAAGGCCGCCAGAATTCGGAGACGATGGCGCAGCCCGGTCCCCATTCCGCGCCCAAGCCGAGCCCCGTAAGAAACCGGAAGGCCAGAAGGGACCAGTAGTTCGGCGAGAGCGCTGTGAATCCTGTGAAGACCGCGTACCATAGGATCGAGAACATGAGCATGCGGCGGCGACCGATATAGTCGGTAAGCACACCTGCTATGATTCCTCCTACCGCCCATCCCAGCAGAGTCATTGAGAGCAGGCCAGCCATATATACCGGCGCGGTCGCCAGCCTTTCCGGGGCCAGAAGCTGACGCACCGCGATATCCATGACCAGGATGAGTGCGTACGTCTCGTATCCGTCGAACATCCAGCCCAACCACGCTGCGGCAAGCGCCCTTCGAGCCGAGCGTTCGATCGAATCCGACACTCGCGGTTCTTGCCGGAGTTTCGTTGCCATCAAGGGCGGCTTCACCTCCGAGTCTGTTTCTTTAACATGTATTCGTTCCGTTTATTCGTTTTAAACCGCGCGGCCTGACGCCCTCAGTTGACCGGGCACGAAGAGTTGGATTTAACTCAGCCATTGCAAACCATCTGAAACTAGCTGGGCGCTTGGTTGAAGCGATTGTAGGCCCCTTAGTACTCGGCAAAAATCCGCCTGATTTCCATCGTATCGCGCGTCTTCGTGAGTGCTAGCATCAGTAGTATGCGGGCTTTCTGCGGGTTGAGCGTATCTGCGGGGATCATTCCCAGCGCGTCGTGATCTACTCGTGCGATGACACGCCCATTCCCCACTCGACTGGAACGAACGAACACGGGTCGGGATTCTGTGGGAAGTGACATCACCGACTTCACTTCAGCCTTTTCAGCATTTGAGAGAATGCCGGCCCCACCCGCTGCAAAGACAATGCCCTTGGCCCCGCTACCGACAACGGCACGAATGACCGCCGGATCCGACTCGATATACGAATAGACGATTTCAACTTTAGGTAACGCCTTCAAGCCTCTGACATCAAATTCGGAACTGACCGTGTGCCGCTTGGTTGACATGCGATAGAAGCGCACTTCGTCTTCATCAACATAGCCAAGCAAGCCAAGCTCAGGAGCACGGAACGTTTCGACGCGGTACGTACTCGTCTTTGTCGCGTCTCTCGCTCCGTTAATCTCGTCGTTCAGGACGATCAATGCACCTTTGCCGATGGCTGCTGGAGAGATAGCAGTGCGTACCGCATTTAAGAGATTGAGCGGACCATCTGCGCTGATTGCGGTCGCCGGCCGCATCGCTCCGACCAGAACGACCGGACGATCATACTTGACGGTCAGATTGAGAAAATACGCGGTTTCTTCAAGCGTATTGGTCCCATGCGTCACCACGATGCCGGCTACTTTCTGATCGTCGGCAAAGATTTTGTTGATTCGGTTCGCGAGAGTGAGCCAATTGCCGACCGTTATATCCGAGCTGCTTACGTTCGCGATCTGCTCCACCTTGACGTTTGCGACTTGTTTGATTTGTGGTACAGCATTGACGAGTTCTTCCCCAAGAAGGGAGCCGGTATTGTAGTTGGATAAGTCGGTTGCCGAAGCTCCTTTACCGGCAATCGTGCCACCGGTAGAGAGTATCCAAACCGAAGGCAATTCTTTGGCGCGCGCTCCCTGCCCAGCACAAGGCATGTTATTTACGGCAAGTACGACTATCGCCACCGTAATGGCCGCCAAGTTGAGCTTCCGCACTCCAAGTTGTTTGCGAGTCATTTGCAATTCCTTACCCCAGGGGAAGACCTCTGCGGCCATCGCTGATCAGACTGCCTGACGAAAAGGTTGAACGGACCGGCGCAAGCATCGGGCGACCCTGCCAACCCCGGCAGCGCCGACTCTGCTGCAGCCGCTTGGCCCGGCTGTCTACACATTAAACAGCGTCATTCGGCAATACTACTTCATCAGACTGCTTAACTGACCTCTTTGTCTTACAGAGAGAATAAAGGAGAAGTCCGAAATCTCCAGCGATTGCCGCTGTCATTGCTTCAAGCTTCGTGGTGTTCGAGAGCAACCATAAGCATAAGCCCACCGATGCCGTTGCCATCAAGAGGCCCGATGGCGATGTGAACTTCGGCGGTCCCATAGATTGACTCGGTCCAACCGCATTGTTAGACGTCGTCGATGCGTGGAATCATGTGACACATCGCAAAACATCGACTCGCGCGGTGCTACTGCGGGAAATATTGTATTCGGACGACGCGTCGCGCGAAGTCTTATGTCGTTAGGTTGCGTTTTCACCAACAACTCGCAAAAATTCCGTAATCAAGGGGTGCGGACGCTGACTCGTTGAGCGTGCTTGGGGAACAAACAATGTCCCAATAAAAAAAGGATGATTGGTTAGTTCGATAACCCGGTCCTCCCCTTCATCGTTCGATCCGGTAATTCTCAAGTCTTTGCTTTTGAGAGGCGACACCCTTTCCGGGTTTACGCCGAAATTACAGTAGTATTGTTCTGTCGCCGAAACTGCACCGTAAATTCGGGCAACTCTGGAGTCTGGCACAAATGTCAGGGGCAGTTCGCGTCCTTCCAACGAACACGCCAATTGAGAGATAAGCAATTGCGACGATTACGGGTCATATTCCGCGTGTTGCGCATCTTTGAAACCCAAAACATTGCGGGCGTATTCTATAACCATATGCTGAAACCCGCCGCATGTCCCGAGACAAGGTATGTTGTTTTCACGGGCGTAACGAATTGCCCACAGCGTATTATTCATATTCTTATACGGACTGCCGGGCACAACCCAAATTGCGGAGAATCGTTTAAATAGTCCCTTATCAATATCCGCGGTAGAGACCCAACTGCCTTCGATTTCAGATTCTAAGAAAGCGCGAGAATGCTCGATAGATGTTTCGGTGTCAATGTGCGGCTGAAATGTCGGCGTGTATTCTCCAAGTAAAGCGACTCGTTTGTTCATACTCGAATCCGATTATACGGTTTTACTGCGAAGCAACCCTGTCATGCGCGGCTATCGGCACATTAAACAACTTTGTCCGGTGATACTACTATATCAGGCTGCTCATCCGACCTTTTCATCTTACCGAGAAAATAAAGGAGCAATCCGAAAGTTCCAGCAATTGCCGCTGTCATTACTTCACGCAGTGTGCTGTTCGACAGCAACCACAAACATAATGCGACCGACGCCGTTGCGACCAACAAGCCCGATGGCGACTTGAACGCTGGCTGTCCAACAATGCGGTTGTTTCGTAGCATCGGCAGCGCTGCACAAGTAACGCCGTACGTAACCACATTTATCAGGACACTTATTTTCACCAACTGGATGAAGTTACCTGACAGCGCGAACCCAAGCGCCACACCCGCCATAACCAGGATAGAAATATAAGGAGTTTGGAAGCGCCAGTGTATAGCGGCAAGACTCCGCGGCATCTGTCTATGCTCGGCCATCGCGAAGAGAACACGAGGTCCGTGCAGGAATTTGCCATTGAGGTTGCCAGTGATCGAAACTACTGCCCCAGCAGCAATGAGGTAGCCCCCGAATTCTCCCAAAAACTTGTTGCTCGCGTCCGCAAGTGGCCTTGAAGAGGTTGCTAATTCTGGAAGGGTGCCGATACAGACTATCTGAATCAATACGTAGAGCATCGTTACAATAATCAGCACGGCGAACAGCGTAAAGGTATGGCACGCTGCGGATCGCTCACCTCCCCTGCGGGGATCGGCACTGATTCGAAACCGGTGAAGGTGTACAACAGCAGCAATACTGACTGAGAAAAAGCGCCATAGCTCGGCGGAGCCGCGACTGAAAAGTTCTGCGGGTTGATGAAGAAGACGCCGACCGTTATGAAAAGCAGTAGCGGTACAAGCTTGCCCGTCGCAAAGATGTTGTTGACTATCGCAGTTTGGCGCACGCCGACCAGATTTATCGCTGTAAGCAAGAGCACAACAATAATGATGACGAGCTTGCGCCACGTTCCAGTTGGAATCCAGACGGAGCCTAGATAGTCAACGAGCAAGTTGGCGTTAGCGGCAAAGGTTATTACAAAAGATAAACATCGTAGCCACCCCAATTCAAACCCGACTACGTCGCCAAAAGCCTCCCGTGCGTACAGGTAGGGGCCGCCGGTGACCGTGAAACGGCTACTCACCTCGGCAAAACAAAGTACGATAAGCAAAACAGCTGCGGCACAAATGACGTATGCCAGCAGAGCTGCGGGCCCGGAAAGGCTATAGACCTTTGCGGGCAGCCCGAAAATGCCCGCACCTACAATTGAGTTAATCCCAAATGCAACGAGGTCCCACCTCCCAATCCCCCGCACAAGGCTGGGCGGCGCGAGTCTTGACGCGGTAGCCATGACTTCTCTAGTCGGACTCACATTGACTTCAATTCCTTAAGCGTGGCCCAGAATCGCTCGCCGTTCGGTTGTTGAACCCAGTACTGAGTGAGCTGATTGGCATGCGAGCACCGGGCATCGACAACAGTGCCTTCGCCTATACCGCCATGCACTCGCGCTCCAATTTTCAATGCAAAACAGTCCGACGGGCTGGACTCCGTAGGGGTACCCGGTTGAAGGAGAGATGTCAGCAAGAAGATGCCCTTGTCGGTAAGCTCATAAACTGGGTCGACTAAGTTGCTTGAAAATGGTCCAATGCCATGCACCTGTATGATCGCTTCTGTCTTCGACCATCCGAAGTGCGCCATATTCTTTGGTACAAACGCAAAGCCTCCGACTCCCAGTTGCTCCAGTGCCGAACGATTGAAACGGCTTCCCATTCCAAGCGACATAACTCCTTGTACTACCGCGATGTTCTCGTCGATGGGATGTGTGTGCGGCAGAATGATGTAGTTAGCATCGTTGTGAATACGAATCACAAAGGACACTCCTGGACTGGCCGGATCGCCCCAGACTTTCTCAACCCACTGCCCTGATGGAATCTTGTGAAGGGGAACAACTCCGTGACGCGAATGCTGTGCCCTCGCATCAATACCAGCAAAGGAGAACGCCAGGAGCGATGCGAGGACCAAGATTCGAGATGAGAAAATGGAGGGGTTCTTACCTGGTTTCATCTCACTTCTCCTTTCAGCTATCTCTGCTTTCGATTTCTTTAGCGTTGGTCACCCCTAACGGCGGGCGTCAGCGGGTCAATGCAGTGCCTGGTCTAAGCCGAAATTCAAGCACTCGTACCTTGTCATTTTCCAGCAGGACCTAGTAATACTGTGGAGATGTTTTCACGTCGTCTTGCATTGTTGTTATCCGGAATGAGGTAGCGAATGCCAGCGCCGTCAACAGAGAGCCAACAACGAAGCCTGTAAACAGATGGGGAATTCGCTTCATATTGCCTAATTCCTGATCACGCTGCGGAAGAAACCGCCACTACCGGTGCAGGCTTCGCGTAGTGTTGGCCAATAACTGCCGTCGCAGTCATGTCGGCCGTCACATTAGCTGTTGTTCTGAACATATCCGGAAGTGTGTCAACCGCGAGTAGCATACCGATCGCTTCAACTGGAAGCCCTACAGCGAGGAAGGTAACCGGGAGTGTCACCAGCAGTGGTACTCCACCGGGCAACCCGACACTGCTCATGCTGACAAAGACGGAAGTCGCTACCAGCGTGACGACTTGCGTTGCGCTGAGCTCAATGTTGTAAAGCCTGGCGATAAACAGAGCTCCGCATGTTTGTGCCATCGGATTGCAGATGCGGAATACCGAAACGGCGAGCGGGAGGACGAGGCTCGTGATCTGGGGCGGGAGTTCGAGCCGCCGCTCTGCCCCTTCGATCATGGCCGGCAAGGAAGCGAGTGAAGATTGCGTGCTAAGCGCAACCGCCTGCGCGGGCGCGCTTGCCCGCATGAAGCGCCGCAACGGAACGCGCGCCCAGAATGCCGCCACCGGATACAGCGCTAGCGTGACGGTGACCGCTAATGCCGAAACCAGGACCACATAGTACGCCAGCGCGCCGACCACTTTCATGCCCGCTCGCATCGTGAGAGGAAGCACAAGCGCGAAAACACCAACAGGGGCGAGCCAAAGTACCCATCTGACGATTACCAGCATCGCTTCAGAAACGCCACGAAAGAATGATACGAGAGGCAGGCTCGTTTCGGGCGCGAGGCGCCTGATGGCAAATCCGAAAAACAGCGCAAAGACTATGAGCGGGAGCACCTCGTCCTCGGCTGCCGCTTTAATCGGGTTGACGGGAATGAGGCCGACGAGCCTTTGTGTAACGGTGGGGACTTTCGTCGCCGACTCGACTGCAGCGGCGTCAATGCTGGATCGCAGCGTCTCTGATGTCGAGAGGTCTACTGTGAGCTGGTTAAGCAGTGGCGGCGTGACCAGCGCTGTAAAGGAGGCGGCAACAAAAAGCATCAGGATGAAGAACAGGATTGCCTTAACTCCCATCCGGCCGACGGAGCCCGCGTCAGCGGCTGAAGCGACCCCCACAATGAGCAGCGAAAAGACGAGCGGGATGACAGTCATCCGCAGCGCATTAACCCAAATGGATGCCACAGGCTCGATGATGAAAACGAGTCTTTGAAGAAAGGCGTTGTGTGTTGCGGTGATGGCCGCGCCAATCAACGCTCCTGAGGATAGTCCGATGAGTGAGCGGGTGGTCAAAGACATAAGCCCAATCTCAACGAGGATCGTATAAATCCATCAAAACGGTATCGTCGTTTCGGCCACGAACGACGCAGCGGCACCCCGCGCCCCCGCCAACGAGAAATAACTCAAAGGGGATGAATAGTCACTAGGCAGGTTCCTAGGTTTGAACGTGTTTGAATTCTATCTTGAGGTTACGACGTGGAGACCAGGCAAGCAAAAGCTTGAACTCTGAACTGCCGAATCGTAGCGCAAACTGGACTTATTTTAGTTTTTCGTATTCTTTCCTGGCCTCAATCAGAATCGGAACATCCTGGTCGGCGTCTTTCCACACCGCGAAGAGATCCTGATAAGCCTTCCGCGCCTTTGCCACATCACTTGTAAGCGCAGCAGCGCGCGCCAAGCCGAGATGCGCCAGCGGGTACAGCGGTGAAGTAGCGACTACACCTCGATGATCGATAATCTT
>Ga0126384_10000234_pt1 | contig 28892 bp, 27 predicted proteins | sample PanSoiMetPlot_36_FD_92543 | JGI IMG/M metagenome (GOLD analysis project Ga0126384, IMG submission 92543) | Tropical forest soil microbial communities from Panama - MetaG Plot_36 | ecosystem: Environmental > Terrestrial > Soil > Tropical forest > Bulk soil | place: Panama | collected 2016-02-17 | reverse complement strand
GTCAGTTCGATGCCGCTGCTGGCGAAAGCACCGACGATTGACGGTGCAATCACCTTGGCATTCGGTCCCATCAGGAACACCGACACTCCGAGTTCGCGGACCGAGGCCATGAAGATCAGCAGCCAGGCCGCGATCACGCCCGGCTTGAGCAGCGGCAGGCTGATGGTGCGCAGCTGATAGAGCCAGCCGGCGCCGCAGACGCGGGCACATTCTTCGAGGCTCTTGTCGACCTGCAGCACGACACCCGCCAAGGTCCTGACACCGATCGGCAGCATCACCGTAAAATAGGCGAGCGCCAGCAGCCACAAGGTGCCGTAGATCGGGATTGGCATATTGAGCCAGGCCCACAGCAGGGCCAGCCCGAACACCAGGCGCGGCACCGCCTGCGGAAACATGACCAGGTACTCGACCGCGCCGCGGCCGACCATCTCGGAGCGATAGATGATCCAAACCAAGAGCGCCATGACGAGCACGCCCACGGTGGCCACGCCGAGGCCCAACAGCAGGCTATTGGCGAGCGCGGTACGCACCGGGCCTAAGGCCAGCGCCATCTCGTAGTTGGCGAGCGTGAATTGCGCCTGGCTCAAGAGCGCCGTGGCGAAGCGCTCGAGCGAGGTGAGCAATAGGGCAGCGAGCGGCAAGGCCACGGCCAACACGATGTAAAGTGCGCACACCGCAAACAGCGGCCAGGCTAGCCGACCCATGTCCATGGTGCGCGGCCGGAATGCCTTGCCGGTGATGGTTGCGAAGCTGCCACGCGCCACCATCCAGCGATAACCGCTGAGCATGGCGAACATCACCACGAACAGCGCCAATCCCATGGCCGATGCCCGACCGTAGGCCGGCGGGTAGCTCAAGGTGGAATCCCAAATCGCCGTGGTGATGACGTAAACGCGCGCCGGGATGCCGATCACCAGCGCTGCCGCGAACGAGCCCAGCATCTCGGCGAACACGAACAAGGTGGCACCCAGCACGCCCGGCATCACCAGCGGCAAGGTCACCGTCAGCGCCGTCCGCAGCTTGGACGCACCGATCACGCGCGCCGATTCTTCGAGCGCGGGGTCCATCGACTTCATCGCCGCCGAGATCATGACGAAGGCGACGGTGCCTTCGAACAGGGCCATGATCCAGGCAATTCCGAACATGGAATAAATATTAAAGAGATCGCCCTCACCACCTGCCCAGCGCCACATCTGATTGAAGAAGCCGCTCTTGGGGCTAGCCAGTACCGCCCACGCCAGCGCACCGACCAGCGGCGTCATATAGTAGGGTAGCTGCATCAGCCGCTCGAGCCGGTCGCGGCCGGGCACATTGGTCCGCGTCAGGATCCAGGCCAGGGTGAAGCCGATCACCACCGCCATCATGGTTGCCGTCACCGCGATCACCACGGTGTTGACGATGACCTGGAGATCCTCCTCGAGCATGGCGGCATAGTTGGCCAAGCCGTACTGTTGCGGTGGAAATGCCATCGGGTCGCCGGTGTTGAGCGATTCCTCCAGCAGAAACACCACCGGCAGCAGCACCAGAAAGGCGACCACCAGCAGCACCGGCAAGGTGATCGCTCCCTGCCAGTGATTGCCGGACCGCAACCAGCCTTTGACCGGCGCCGTCAAGGTCGTTCTCAGCGCCGCGCGCCGACGATACGATCCCATTCCTTGGCGAATTCCGGCCGGCTCTTCTCGAACTCATGCCAGTCCGCCGGCACCAGCAGCTTCATGTCCTTGAGTGCCACGCCGCCGGCGGGTGCGGGAACATCGGCGCGCGGTGAGTGCAGCAGCAGGGCCTCGCTCAGCGCCTGTTGGCCAATCGGCGACAGGAACCAGTCCATGAACAGTTCGGCGGCGTTGGGGTGCGGTCCGTCGGCGACGATGCCGTAGGTTTCCGATACGGCGGGAACCCCGGTTTCCGGGAACACAAAGGCCAACGGCGCCCCCTTGGCCTTGAACTCGATATAGCCCGAGTACTGCGCCCCCATGATGATCTTGTCTTGGCCATCGACCAGGCGGCCGTACTGTTGAACGTAGGAATCGAAAGCGCGAGGTTTGATGGCCGCAAACTTCTTGAAGTAGTCATCGCCCAGGATCGGCTTCAACATGTGGTAGACGCCGTGCTGGAGGCCGGAGTTGGAGACCTTGACGTTGACGGCGTCGGTCCATTTCGGATCCAACAGGTCCTGCCAGGTCTTCGGTGCCTCCGCCGCCGACACATTATTGGGATTGTAGGCGATGCCGCCCATGATGATCGATCCCCAGGTCCAGTAACCCTCCGGCTGGCTCTTATATTCCGGCTTGAAGGCGGCCATCTCCGGCGAGACGTATTGCCGGAAGCCTCCCCGCTTCTGGAAGTCGAGGATCATGCCCATGTCGGAGAGCTGGATCACGTCGACGAGGTATGACTTGGCTTGCCGCTCCGACAGCACCTTGGCGTAGAGCGCGCCGGCCTGCAGGCGGACGTAGCTGGTCTTGATCTTGGGGAAGGCCTTGTTGAAGGCGGCGAGCAGCTTGACTTGACCCGCCTCGGGATCGGTCGAATAGAGCGTGAAGGCTCCTTCCGCCTCGGCCTTGTCGACGTCGGCACAGGTCTTGAAGCCTTGCATCGGGCGGGGATTGTCGCACAGCTTGCCCTGGGCCTGGCACCAGCTTGGCAAGGCGATCAGCAGCAGGGCTGCAGCGGCAGTTGTGGTAAACCTCATAGCGTCCTCCGCCCTTGTTCTTGTCTGGCTAGCTACCGTTTGGGGAATATGTGGCCGGCGTCGGCGCCCAGTCTTACACAGTGGCCGGCGGCGGGGTAGTGGCGGCCGCGCAAAATCTGGCGGTGCAGCGGGCAAGGCGCCGGCCGGTTGCCGTCACGATCCCTGCGCCGCGTCGGGCTCCATCAACTCGATCCGGTTGCCGAACGGGTCGTCGACAAACACCCGCCGGTAGCCGGTCACCGGCTCGTCCTCGCGCGCGGGATGGCCGGCGGCGGCCAAGGCGCTGACGAGCCGCGCCAGGTCCTTAACGATGAAGGCGGGATGCGCCTTTCGCGCCGGCCGAAACTGTGCGTCCACGCCCAGGTGCACCTTGACCGAGCCGCGTTCGAACCAGCAGCCGCCGCGCTTCAGGAGGTTGGCCGGCTTCGGCCGCTCGGCAATGCCGAGCAGTCCGTCGTAGAAGGCCCGCGCCTCGGCTTCGCCGCCCGCGGGCATCGCCAGCTGGATATGATCGAGCGAGGTGACGGACATGCTGCCCCCGTTCCGGTGTGGACCGCAAACATCCACAATGAACGGCCGCGGGGCAAGGCCCTCAAACGGCGGCGAGGCCGGTCGTCTCGAAGCCGCCGGTCCATTCCGGCGGTATCTCCAACTGGCAGTGCACGCCATCGGCAGCAAACTTCAAATCGACGCTGCCGCCAAGCTCGTAGGGCAGCAGCTCACGGATGACGCTGGTGCCATAACCGGTTTGGTTGTGCTGGGCGACCAACGGTCCCCCAATCTCCCGCCACTCGATGATGAGGCGGCGACCGTGCTCGGCACCGTTCATGCGCCAGCGCCAGCGCACGCTGACCCGCCCGCTGCGGTTGGACAACGCACCATACTTGGCGGCATTGGTGACGAGCTCGTGCAGCACCATGGCCATGATCTGGGCGGCTTCCGCGCCGAGCATCGCCTCCGGCCCTGCAATGTCGGTGTTGTCGGGCGTGGCAAACGGCGCCAGTTCGCGTTGCACCAGCTCGAGCAAGGGAATGCCGCGCCAGCGGCCTTGGCTCAACAATTCATGCGTCGAGGACATTGACCTGATACGACCCTCGAGCGCGGCTGCGAAGTCCACGGCCAGGTGCCGGCCGTCCAGGGTGCGCGAAATGATGGCGCTGACGGTGGCGAGCACGTTCTTGACGCGGTGATCGAGCTCGGCCACCAGCACACGTTGTTGCTCTTCGGCGCGCTTGCGCTCGGTAATATCGATGTTGACGCCGACCACCCGCTGCGGCCGACCATGGTGGTCGTAGGAGGTAAAGCTGCGTGCCTCGATCCAGCGCGTCTCGCCGCCGCCGAGGACCACGCGGTATTCGGTATTGGCTTCGCGCCGCCGCTGCCGCCAGACCCAGTCGCGCTGCGCGTCGAGCCGCGACAGGTCCTCGGGGTGAACGCCGGTGCGCCAGTGGCTGCGCGCGATTTGCGTGGTGCCTTCGGCCAGACCATGGATCGCCACGTAGCCCTGCGAGACCTGGATCAGCTCGGTCAGGGTGTCATAGGCAAAGCTGCCGACCCGGGCGGCCTTGCCGGCCAGCGCCAGCTGCAGGTCGCGCTCGGCGAGCGCCAGCTCGGCCCGTCTGCGCTCGCTGATATCGACCGTCATGTTGACAACGCCGACAACGGCACCCTTGGCATCGCGCAATGGCGTCGGATTGGGCATGATGGCGATCCGCGCTCCGTCGCGGCGCTCCATGATTGCTTCGCAGTCCCTGACCGCGCGACCTTCGGTCAGGGCGATCATCGTCGGGCACTCCTGTCGCCGCATCGGTGTGCCGTCGGCGTGGTAGAAGCGGGCAAAATCGCACCACTGGTCTACGCCAAGCTGGGGGCTAACACCCCACAGATCGATGGCGCCCTGGTTGCAGTAGGTGAGGCGGCCGACGGCGTCGGTGACGTAGATGGCCGCCGGCAAGGCGCCCAGCAATTCGCGCAACTGCTGCTCGTTTCGCTGCAACGTCTCTTCGGCCAGCTTGCACTCGGTAATGTCCCGCGCCAGGCCCTTGATGCGCAACAAGTGTCCGGCCGTGTTGAACTCGGCGGTTGCCGTCTCCTCCAACCAAACCTGTTGGTTGTCGGGCCGCCTGAAGCGGAAGCGCACGGCGTAGGACGGATTTTGCGGGCAGACCTTACGCAGGCACGCCGTGAGGCTGGCGCGATCGTCGGCGTGCACTTGGGCCAGGAACTGGGTTGCCGACAAACCATCTTGCGGTTGGAAGCCCAGAATTTCCTGGGCGTTGGCGCTGCGCTGCGAGGTTTTCGAGTGGGGCTCCCATTCGAATGCCATCACCTGGCCGGCGGTCAGCGCCTCGCGCAATCGCGCTTCGCTTTGTTTCAGGGCCGCCTGGTAGTGACGCTGCTCGGCAAACACGGCGGCCAGGACCAAGGTGCCCAGTTCGATGGCCAGCAGTGCGCCTTGTGCGGCGAGCACGCGGCTGGCGAGGGGGATGCTGGTATCGCCCAGGCGGCCGATACCGAACGTGATCGTCCAAACGATGGTCAGGGCCACAATGGCAATGGCGCCAGCCGCAAACACCGGTCGGCAGCGGGCAGTCGGCCACAGCAGCAACGGGACCAGCAGCGCCGGCGGCAAAATCGTCACCCAATACTGCGTCGGGGCTGCAAAGCCGATCGCGGCCGCCGCCGCCAGCGCCACCAGCGAGGCGAGGCCCTCGATCAATTCGGCGCGCGTCGGCGGCTGGCGCCGGCTTTCGATGAGGCCAATGACCAAGGGAGCGACGGTGACGATGCCCAAGCCATCGGACACGAACCAGTTGGACCAGGTGGTCAGGATCGGGGCCGCAGAGCTGTGGAACAGCACGAACCCAAGCGTGCCGCCGATCCCCGAGATGCCGGCGGCCACGGCTGCCGCGCCGAACAGGGCGAGCACGCGGCGCATGGTATCGAGGTTGAGGGGCTGGCTCGCATAGTGATGCAGCAGTCCGGCCGCCAGCAGGGCTTCGGCGGCATTACACAGGGCAAAGGTGAGGGTGGCGGGGAGATTGCGGTCGCCAAGCAGGTTGGCGGCAATGGTTGCGGCCATGGTGGCCAAGACCACCGGTCGGCGCGCGACGGGTCCAAGGGCGATCAGCGCCCCGCTGGCGATGCCGGCAGAGGGCCAAAACACGGCGACGCCGTCGGGTGCGGTCAACAGCGCGAGGCTGAAGCGCGCGGCCACAAAATAGGCGATGCCGATGACGAGGCCGATTGCCAGCGGCCCCTCCACCGCAAGCTTTGAGTGGCGCGGCCAAAACCAGCCGGACCGCGCGCTATGCCGCAGGCTTGGCATTCGCGTCATTCCCTCGGGCATCGGCTCATGCGGACCGCATTATGGGCGGCCCCGGCGAGTGGCAGTGCCGCAATTGCCCCCTGCAGCCGTAGGCGCTGCGACCGCAAGGCGGGCATCGGCAGTTCTACCGATATTGCCCCGCTGCAAACCTGAAACTGGCAAGATCGGTTAATTTGCATGGGGCTGCGGCGGGCCGCCCGCCCGAACCCGTGGCCGGCGGCGCAGGCGCGGCTGGTCCTGGCCCAGGTTAGGCTTTGAGGGCGGCCGCGGCGGGCCCCTCACGCACGGTGGCTGCCGCGGCAAAGCTTAGATGTCGATCAGGACGTAGCGCTCCTCGACCGTGACCGGGAAGGTCTCGGCGACGTAGGGTCCCTTGGCCAGGGTTTCGCCGGCTTCGACCGCCACGGCATAGGCGCGCGCCCGGACCCGCAGCGGGTCGCAAAACGATTGACCGGTGCGCATGTCGAATTCCCAGCCATGCCAGGCGCAGCGGAGCATTTCGCCGACGCGAGAGCGTTGGAAGCGGCCGGGCTCGTCGGATTTAAGGTGGGCAACGCAGGCAGCCTTGGCCAGCGGCGCGCCCTCGTGCGGGCAGCGGTTACGCAGCGCAAAGAATTCGCCGTTGACGTGAAACACCACGATCTCCCGACCGGCGACCGTGACCACCTTGTTGCCGCCCGGCGCGATCTCGCTGGTGGTTGCAACGACGTGGCGCACCATCGCTTCACCCCAGCGCGTAGACTGCGCGCGCGTTGCCATTGAAGATCTTGCGCCGCTCGGCGTCGGTCAGCGGGATTTTGAACGCAGAGTGAGCGTCATCGTAGTCCCAATGCGGATAGTCGGAGGAAAACAGCAGCCGGTCGACGCCGATCCATTCGATCACCGCGCGCAGGTCGCCGGCATGCTCCGGTTCCTCGATCGGCTGCGTGGTAAACCAGAAGCGCTCACGCACGGTCTCCGATGGCGGCCGCCGCACGTGCGGAACCTCATCCCTGAAGCGCTGCCAGTGCTTGTCCATCCGCCAGCTGATGGCGGGTACCCAGCCGAAGCCGCCCTCGATGAAGACAAACTTCAAACGCGGGAAGCGTTCGGGGACGCCCTCGATGATCAGGCTCGTGAGCTGGGCCGCCATCGAGTGCGCGTTGGAGTGGTGCTCCTCGTTGTAATAGGAGGGCCAGCCGCCACCGGTTGGGGCGTGGCCGCCGTAGCCGCCAACGTGGATGCCGAGCGGCAGGTTGGCGGCCTGGGCGGCGGCGTAGAGCGGCCAATAGCGACGCCGCCCGAGCGGCTCATTGGCGCGCGGCGAAATGTTGACCTGGACGTAGTTGCCGGTTGCGGCGCAGCGCTCGATCTCCGCCACCGCCGCTTCGACATGATCCTGGCTGACCAGGATCGACGGCTTGAGCCGCGGCTCGGGTCTAGACCAGCATTCGAGCTGCCAATCGTTGATGGCACGCTGCAGCGCACTGCCGAATTCCTGGTTCTGCTGCGAGACCACCAGCAGGTCGAGCACCTGCAGCATCCCGAACTCGATGTTGATGGGGTCGAGGTGCTGCTGGCGCATGAAGGCAAGGTTGGAGCCTGGCGGGCCGCCGCTCGGTGGCCAGGCGTCGCGGCGCGCGAGCAAGGGCGAGGAGCGCGGGTAGGGCGTGGTCGAGGTGAAGGGCGTGCGCAGGTGGCCGCCATAGGTCTCAAGATGGTGCTGCCAGCGCTTGGCCAGGAACGGGTAGAGATCGGCGCGCGCATGAAGGCTCGGATGGATGTCGCAGTCGATAACCTTGAGCTTGTCCTGCGCCGTGACGGCGGCAGCGCCCTGCGCATCGGCACGTTCGAGCACATCGGCCATGGCTGTGGATCCTTTCAGGCTGGCGCCTCTAAACGCGCAAACGTCTCCAACGGATTGTCGCGACACATGCGGGTGACCAGGCTTGCCGGAAACCCCTGCGGAATGGCGCAATCGCCGTCGAATTGCCAGTGCGGATAGTCGCTGGCATAGAGCAGCATGCGCTCGGATCCGATTTGCTCGATCAGCCGCTCGACGTCGGCTTGGGCGGGCGGTGCATCGAACGGCTGGGTCGTGAGGCGCACGTGATCGCGCATGATGTCCGCCGGCGGACGATCGACCCAGGGCACTTCGACCCGCACGCCCTTCCAGGTCTTGTTGGCGCGCCACATGAACGCCGGCAGCCAACTAACGCCCGATTCCATCATCACCACCTTGAGGCCGGGAAATTTGCCGAACACGCCCTCCAGGATCAGGCTCAGGAGCTGCGCCTGATGCGCCTGGGCCTCGGCGATATAGTATTCCAGGCGATAGGATGGCCAACCGATCGAGCTCGGCGCCGTGCGGTATTGGCTGCCCGAATGGACGGCGATCGGCAACCGATGCCGCTCGGCGGCGGCGTAAACCGGCCAGAAGTGGCGGCGGCCAAGCAGGGTTTCGCCCTGCACCAAAACCAACACCGCCACAAAGCGCCGGTCGCCGGCCAAGCGTTCGATTTCCTCGACCGCGAGATCGGGAGCCTGCATCGGTACCACGATCGAGGCCCGCAGCCGCGGCTCGCGTGCCAGCCATTCGGCCGCGATCCAATCATTGATGGCCCGGCAGAAGGCGGCGGCCAGATAAGGGTCGAACGCTGCCTGCGCGCCGTAGAGGACGTTGCAGATGGCGTAGGAGGCGCCTAGTCCGTCGAGCGCTTGTGCTTTGAGCAATGCGAAGTTGCTGCCGGGCTTGCCGCGCTCGGGCCGCCAGTCGGGGCGGCACGACAACGGCATGGTCGTGGGATAACTGGTGAGATCGAGGCCATCGATGCCCCGGCTCGTGACCTGCTCTTGCCAATGCGCATCGAGATAGGGAAGGAGCGTGGCCCGCGTGCCCTCAAGACCAGGATGAATGTCGCAGTCGATGCGCATGGCTCGCGGCTCGCGATCAAGGGCTTGAAGTTTCCTCAAATGCGCCGGGCCTGGCAACGGCATTGTCGCCGCCAGCAACGCGCTTGGCGCGCGCCCCGGTGGGCAAGGCTGCTGGTCGACGGGTGCGGGGGGGCGCGCGCCGGGCTGCACGGCGTTGGGTGTGGCGCGCTGGCGCTGGCGCGAAAGCTTCATCGATTTGCCGTTGATTTTGACTGCCGCGTGTCGGCGGATCATCCCACGGCAGGCACGCCAAGGGCTCGCGGCCGCTGCGTGTAGCGTGCGCTCGGCCCGAAACGGCGCTCGCCCTCCATGAAGCCCGCCCTCCATGAAATTGACAGCTGGTCGATGCCCTGGTATATTGTATGCCAGAAGATTTGGGGGGGAGCCGTTGGGAGGAAGCGCATGCAGTGTCCCGTTTGCTCTAGACCCGCCGAAAATCTGACCCCGGACACGCTCGATGGCGTGGTGGTCGGCTGCCAAAGCTGCGGCAGTTACATGATCCCGGGCGTGGCATTCTATGACTTCGTCGGCCTCGATATGACCAAGCGGGTCGCGGCCTTGGAACGAGCAAAGCTGGGCTCGCAGGGCGGCTGGCCACAGGTCAGCGCTGGATCCTTGCGGCTCCGGTAAGGTCCCCCCGGCGGCGGCCCCACCTCGCCTACCCAGGGCGCGGTCGGCGCGCTGGCCACCAATCGCAAAATCGCCTGCGATCAAGGCCGTGGCTGCGGCTAGGTGCAGGAGGCTTTTTCGGTGCCTGTCAGATCGGCACCTCGCCCGGCGGCTTGCGGAAGAAGTGCAACGCCTCCTCAACCGACATGGTGCTGCTCGGGACCACCTCACCCGGACCCAAGGTGAAGACCTTGATGTAGGCGTAACCGTGCTGCGTCGCGCCGCCATGACCCGGGAGAAGCAGGAAGTGAGTGCCACCCGCGCGCTGGGTGGCTTCGGCCGCCTTTACGAGGGTGCACGTGTCGACCGAGGCGCAATCGGCAAGGGGGCTTTTCGGCACCGCGATCCGGACGATGCCACCGCCGACCTGTTCAGAGGCGGGCGGACCAGGCGGGGGCAGAAGATTGGTCGGCATTGAGCAGCCGGCAGCCAGAAGACAAAGCATTGCCAGTCCGCTTCGCACCGGTGTTGGCTCCGGCCAATCGCAAGCACTTGCCTCAAGGAAGATCCGATTCGGTCAGCAACCGCAAGCTTGGGAGCACCAAGGAAGCTGATTGAGCGCAGCTGGCGTCCGCCCTTGCCGTCAGCGTCCACGGAATTTTTTAAAGACAACCGGCGCTGGTCGCGCTCGCCGTTCTGGCCTGGGCCGTGAGCCATCCGCACCACCAGGCGGTCCCCTGGTGCGCGCGGGCGGTCAATCCAAAGGCTTATAGAAGCGCTCATCATAGAGAGCGCCGCTCGCCGGCCCTAGTTTCTGGCGAAAACCGCGCGTATGCGCTGCCATGCTGTGCGCCTCTGCGGCGGCCAGATCGCGCCACAGCTCGATCACCGTGAAGTGGTTCTGGCGATTGGTTTGTACGACCGCCTCAAAGCGCAAGTTACCAGCATCTTTGCGGCTGTCGTCGGCCAGCGCTTTGGTGATGGCCGTGCCGTTCTCTCGTTGTGGAGGAATGACATCGACGTGGGTGACCGCGGCGACCGCCGACCGGCTGGGTTTGGCGGCGAGTTCGGCAACCGACAAGGGAAAATGCACGCGCTCATCGAGTGGGGCATTCTCGATGGCTTTGATCTTATCACGGAACTGCGTGGTGGCGGCCGCCTTGCTGTGGGCATCGAGCGCCGCCTGGTCGTTCCAAGCCTCGAGCAGAACGAACTGGTGCGTTTGGCCGGCGCGCTGCAGTGCTTCGGCACGCAGGCAACCGGGCTCCCGCCGGGTAGCGTCGCGAAACTTGCGCAGCAGGCTACGCGCTTGCGACTTTGCGGTCGGCATCACTTCCAGGTAGGTGACGACGTAGCGTGGGCCGTCGGGGACCGGGGGTGGCGCTGGCGGCGTCTGAGCGTGAGCCGAAGCAGTGATCGCGCAAAACGCCAGCGCGATCGCGATCTCGAGCAGTGCCCCCGTGCGCATGCTGTCCCCACGAGCCCCTTGATGATGGGGCGATGAAAGCTCATCGCTCGGCGAGCGTCAATGGTTCGCCCTCGCCCCCGGTTAGGGCGAGGGCGAAGGGACGCCATTGAGCGCACCGACCACACCGTCAGCCCCTCGGTGCGGATTGCCGGGGAAATGGGGTCACCGTTGTCGCATGGGTGGGCCGGAGCAGGTCGCCCAACGCGAAGCGCTTTCGAGGTTTAGGGCGTTCGCACCCCGTGCGCGCTGGTTGGCGCTGGTTGCCGTTGGTGCTGCCGCTGCTGCTGGCGTTCCGTACCGGCCCTCGTTCATGGCTGGCCGTTGCAGCGGCCAAGATTGGATACGTCGAACGCATCGACGTGCTGCCCGACGGTGGCACGATCATGGCGGCCCGGAGCCGCGCGCGGAGAGCGAGCCCCGTCGGTGCTGTCTCGATCGCCCTTGGCGCAGCTCGCTAGCGTGCGTATTTATGCTGGAAACGCCTCACTTGCAGTGAGATTGCGGTGTGCCGGGCCGACCGCCCACCGCCATTTGATGGGAGCTGTCCATGACCCCTATGGCCAATGCTGTGCGTAGCCTCGCCCCCGCCCTCGCCGCAACGGCGTTGCTGCTGGCAATGCTGGTGCTGCCGGTATTTGATGTGCCGCGGTCGGCGGCGGCGACGGGAAAGAGCGTTCCTGCGCCGCTGCTGGATGAGCCGGCGGCGCAGGCCGCCTCGGCGACCATTGTCCTTGCCGGAGGTTGCTTTTGGGGGGTGCAGGGTGTGTACCAGCACGTCCAAGGCGTGATGAGTGCCGTCTCGGGGTATGCGGGGGGACAGAAGGACACCGCCAGCTATGAGGAGGTGTCGAGCGGTGCCACCGGACATGCCGAAGCCGTGCGGATAACCTACGATCCACGACGCATCAGCAGCGGCCGCCTGCTGCAGATCTTCTTCGCCGTGGTGCATGATCCAACCCAGCGCAACCGGCAGGGTCCCGACATCGGCACCCAGTACCGCTCCGCCATCTTTACCGCCGACCCGGAGCAAGCCCGGATTGCCCGGGCTTACATTGCCCAGCTCGATGCCGCCGGCGTGTTTGGCGCCGCGGTCGCCACAACCGTCGAGCCCGGTCACGCGTTCTATCCCGCGGAGGCCTACCACCAGGACTTCATGGCGAAGCACCCGCACCACCCCTATATCGTGTTTCACGATCGGGCGAAGGTTAGCGATCTGCAGCAGCAGTTCCCGGACCTCTACCGGGCCGACCCGGTGCTGGTTTCCTCCTCAGGATCAACGCAGTAGCCGGCGGCCCGAACCGAGCAACATTCCCTACTTTCGTGGCCGCCGGTGTGCGTGCCGGTTGTGCGCCCGGCGGCTGGCCGGGGGTGCGGTTTGCCGGCGTGCGCGGCCCGCCTGATAGCCGATCAGTTCTGGCGACCCGGCAAGGAAAAGCGCGACGCGCTAGTTCCCATCGCAACGAAATTGGGGGAACGTGGTCCCCCGGTTGCGGAGGGAGCAGGAAGCCTCGATGGCGAACAACAAGTTGGCGCGCCACCAAGCCAAGCGCGACCTCGCAAAAGCGAGCGAGCCCAGCGGCAAGCAGGCGGTGGCGCCGGCCCAGTACCCGCGCTTTGTCATCCAGATGCACGCGGCCCGGCGACTTCACTTCAACCTGCGCCTTGAGGTTGCGGGCGTGTTCAAGTCCTGGGCGGTCACCACCGGGCCGTCGCTCGATCCCAAGACGCGGCGCCTTGCCGTCGAAACCGAGGACCACCCGCTCGATTATGGCGACTTCGAAGGCACGATCCCAAAGAGCGCCTACGGCGGTGGCACGGTCATGCTGTGGGATCGCGGCTTCTGGGCGCCCGATGCCGACGCCGTCGAGGCGCTGCACCAGGGCGAGCTCCGCTTCACACTGGCCGGCGAAAAGCTGAAGGGCGGCTGGGTGCTGGTCCGGCTGAGGCACGATCGCGAGCCGGGCAAGGGCACCAACTGGCTGCTGATTAAGCGCCAGGACGGCTTCGAGCGCGACGCCGACCCGGACGGCATCCTTGCTCGGGATCGCTCGGTTGCATCCGGTCGGAGCCTGGCCGAGATCGCCGCCGGCGCCGAACCAGGTCCCAAGCCCTTCATGCGCGGCAAGGGCGCTGCACTGAGGGCCAATGCGGTCTGGCATCCGAGCCGGATGGCCACCGCGCCGGCGACCGAGCGAACCCGGTTGCCGGTGCCGCGGCAAGCCGTGCCGGATGCGTTTGCCAAGGTCGCCGGGGCGATGCCCAAATTCATTGCGCCGCAACTGTGCGGCCGCGTCGGTCGCCCGCCCTCGGGCCAGGATTGGGTGCACGAGATCAAGCTCGACGGCTACCGCATCCAGCTGCGGGTCGAGGCCGGCGCAGCGGCAATGCGCACGCGCAAGGGCCTCGATTGGACGGGCAAATTTGCCACCATCGCCGCGGCTGGATGTTGCCTCGGTGAGTGCATCGTCGACGGCGAGGTGGTGGCGCTCGATCAGCGCGGCATGCCGAGCTTTCCCCTGCTGCAGGCGGCGCTGGCCGAGGGGCGCTCGCAGGACCTCACCTATTTTGCGTTCGATCTGTTGTTCTGCGAGGGCACGGACCTCCGCTCCTTGCCCCTGCGCCAGCGCAAGCAGCGGCTCGAGCGCATGCTGGTTGAGCGCGGCGCCGATCCCCATCAGATCAAATATCTTGAGCATTTCTCGGAGGATGGCGCCGCGATGCTGAAGTCGGCCCGCGATCTCAAGCTCGAGGGCGTCGTCTCCAAGCGTGCAAGCGCCGCCTACGTTTCCAGGCGCAGCGAGAGCTGGAACAAGGCCAAATGCCGGGAAGGCCAGGAAGTGGTGATCGGCGGCTGGAGCGGCAGCGCAAGCAAGCTGCGCGCGCTGATCATCGGCGTCTATCGCGGCGATCATCTGGTTTATAGCGGGCGGGTTGGCACTGGCTTTAACCAGCACACGGCCGCCGACCTCCTCACCAAGCTCAGAGCGCTCAAATCGGAGCGAAGTCCGTTTGGCGGCAGGGGCGCGCCGCGGCGCCAGGCGGACTGGGCTTGGGTCAAGCCGGAGCTGGTCGCCGAGATCGAGATCGCCGGCTGGTCCGGCGATGGCAATATCCGGGAAGGCGCGTTCAAAGGCCTGCGCGAAGATAAGCCAGCGCGCGAGGTGGGCGCGGAGCCTGCGGCGAGCCACCCCGACGACGCGCCGGCTCCCGCAACCCCGCGCGGCGATCGCGTCAAGGCGGGTCGCGAGGTCGTCATGGGCGTCGTCATCACCAAACCCGACAAACCGCTTTGGCCGGCGCCGGAGAACTACACCAAGCTCGATCTGGCGCGGTATCTGGAAGGGATCGGGGACTGGATGCTCGCGCATCTTAAGGGTCGGCCCTGCTCCATCATTCGTGCCCCCGAAGGCATCGATGCTGAGCACTTTTTCCAGCGGCACGAAATGAAGGGGATGTCGAGCCTGTTGTCGGCCGTGCGGCTTGAAGACGAAGGCAACCCCTATATCCAGATCGATCGCCGCGAGGGGCTGATTGCCGCTGCGCAGATTGCGGGCATCGAATACCACCCGTTGAACAACAAGCCCGGGCAGCCGACGGTGCCGGGACGCTTGGTGTTCGATCTTGACCCGGCGCCCGATGTGACCTTCGCCAGCGTCATCACCGCGGCGCGGGAATTGCGGGAGCGGCTAGAGGCCCTGGGGTTGGTCACGTTCTGCAAAACCACGGGTGGCAAGGGTTTGCACCTGGTGACCCCGGTGACGGTAGGGGACAAAGACGGGCTTGGCTGGGATCAAGCCAGGGTCTTTGCCCAGGCGGTGTGTGCCGCGATGGCCGCCGACAGTCCCGAGCGCTACCTCACCAATATGTCGAAGAAGCTGCGCGCGGGGCGCATCCTACTCGACTACTTGCGCAACGACTGGAAGGCGACGGCGGCGGCGCCGATGTCACCGCGGATGCGGCCGGGGGCACCGGTGTCGATGCCGCTCACCTGGAGCGAGGTGCGGGCAGGGCTCGACCCGCAGCGCTTCACGATTGCCACCGCGCCCGCGCTGCTCGCCAAGGGCAAGCCGTGGGCCGACTACGACGAAGCCAACAGGCCGCTCAAGGCGGCGATCCGCAAGCTTGTCGGCCGCCACTAGTGGCGTTGTCGGGTTCGCTCATTGCGGATGGCGGCATTGGCTCAGCAAGACATTCGAACTTGAAACCTGCATCCGCAACAATGCCTGTGGTTGATCAGCAGCCGCTGCCGAAGCGGCAGGCCGTTGCGGACGGGTTACGCGTTTGAGGCCGTTCAGGGTCATGACTTCCACGGCTAGCGACCCGCCAGTCTCTCGGCGAGCCCGCAGAGCCCGCATTCAATACGGCATCGTGAAGCGATAGCGGTCACAGGGGCGATCGAACGCGCCAGCGCAGCGCCTCTAGACCCCGGCGCCCGTCCGAAGCCGGATGACGATGGCGTAGGCGATCAGTGGGACGGCACCCAAGGCTACTGCCGGCGCTCGGTGATCGGCAGCTGAACGATTTCGGGGTGCAGCGAGGCGGCGGACAGGGTGAGGCGGGCGAGCGTGATCGGCAGCCGAAAGCGGCGCGGACCGGCGCTTCCGGGATTGAGATAGATGATGCCGTCGCGGGTTTCGATGGCGGGCTTATGCGAATGCCCATAGACCACGACGGCGAGATCGGCTTTACGCGGATCGACGGCAAGCCGGGAGAGATCGTGCAGGACGTAGATGTTGTGTTCGGCGGCGGCAACCACCGCCGTTTCGGGCAGGCGCGCCGCCCACGACCCGCGATCGATGTTGCCGCGGACGGCAACGACGGGCGCAAGCTCGCGCAAGCGGTCGAGCACGGCGGGCTCGCCGACGTCGCCGGCGTGGATGATCATGGCGGCGTGGCTCAGCGCATCGACGGCCTCGGGCCGCAACAGACCGTGGGTATCGGAAATGATGCCGACCAGCATGCGCCCTCGCTAGCCTGCCTGCTTCGCCGCCAGCGCCGCCAAGCGCTCCGCCAGCTTGTTGAGTTGCCAGTCACGGGCGAGCGCGGCGGCGTTGGCCCAGCTGGGCTTCTGCCGGCGCAAGGCTGGCAGCGGCGCCGCCTTGTCCATGGTGGCGATGGCGCGGTAGAGCCGCAGCGCGTCGGCTTGCGCCGCAAACCGACCGTCGGCAAGCACCTGCTCAAGGTTGCCAAACTTGCGCAACAGGCCGGCCGCGCCGACCGGCCCGACGCCCGCTGCTCCGGGAATGCCGTCGGCGCTGTCGCCGCGCAGTGCTATGAAGTCTGGCACCTGCTTGGGTTCGACGCCATAGCGCTGGCGGACCTCGGCCGGTCCGATGCGCGCCATCTCACCGGCACGGATCGGCTGCAGGATGGTGGTGCGCTCTGATGCCAGCTGGTAGGCGTCGCGGTCGCCGCTGGCCACGACCGCGGTGCCGCCCAGCTTTTCCTCTCGGGCGGCGGCTGCGGCCAGAAAATCATCGGCTTCATAGCCGGCGGCCTTGGCGGCCGCGAACCCGCAGGCGCGCACGAACTCGGGGAGCACCTCGAGCTGGTCGATCAATTCGGCATCGAATTGGCGTCCGGCCTGATAGCTCGCCAGCGCCACGTGGCGGTAGGTATCTGCCGCCAGCGTGTCCCAGCCGACCAGCACCGCGCGCGGCTGCTCGGTGTCGTAGAGCCGCAGCAGGAAGTTGGCAAACCCGAGGATCGCTCCGGCGCCCTTGTTGCCGCGCCGCCGGATCGATTTCGGCAAAGCATGATAGGCGCGGTGGGCAAAGGAATCCCAATCAATGACCAGCAGCGGGCGCCTCATGCTTCACCCCGCCATGGCTGTGGGCGAGCCCGAATGCGCCGGCTTTTCCACTGGCGGCACCCGCCACCGGTTGGCGAGCGTGCCGCGGTTGCCGCACGCATGCTGCTGCTCGGCACGTTGGCCGCTCGCCGCCGCGTCCGCCGGCGCCGACCACCACCGGTAGCGACGTCGAGGGAGCTTGGTGTAACGTTCAACATCGAGCCTTTCTTACCCGTCCTCACCGTCGGCGCCGAACTTTCTCCACTTCGCGCGTCACCTGCTGTGGCCGTTTGTCTTGCCGTAACCCAAGAAAAACCGGATGGCGCATTTCGCCGGCCTGCGTCCATTCGCTGAATTTGACTTCGGCGACCAGCTCCGGCTTCACCCAGGTCGTGCCCGCCGTATCCTTCAGCCGGGCGCCGATCGGTGAGGCGGTGGTGCGGCGGCGGCGGAGCTCGGCGTAGAGCTCACTCAGGCTTGCCTGCGTAAAGCCGGTCCCGACCCGACCCACGTAGCGCCAGCCTTGGCCGTCTCGAACCGCAAGCAGCAGGGCACCAAAGAAGGCGCGTGCTCCGCGCGGCGCGGTGAAGCCGACAATCACGACCTCCTGGCGGCGGGCGGTTTTGATCTTGAGCCAATCGGCGGAGCGTACGCCCGAGAGGTATGGGCTTTGGCTGCGCTTGGCCACGATGCCCTCAAGGCCCTTCGCTTCGGCTGCGTGGAACAAGCTCGTCCCATGCGTGCGGCGATGGCTGCTGAATGACAGCAGCGGATGCTTGGGCAACAGCTGGCGCAAGCGCTGCTTGCGTTCAGTCAGCGGCAAGCTGCGTAGATCGGCGCCGCCGGCAAACATCAGGTCGAACACGCAATAGCGCAGGCTGGCCTCGGCCCGCAGCGCGTTCTGCAACAGCTGAAAATGCGAAATGCCGTGCCGATCGAGCGCCACCAGCTCGCCGTCGAGCACCGTGCCGTCTTTGAGCCCGACCAGGGCGTCGGCCACCGGACGGTAGCTGTCAGAGATGATCTTGCCATTGCGTGAATAGAGCGTGACCCGACCAGCATCGATGGCAGCAATCATGCGAAAGCCGTCCCATTTGGTCTCAAACACCCAATCGGGATCATCGAACGGCGCATCGATCAAGGTCGCCAGCATCGGCTGGAGGCGCTTGGGAAGCTTGCTGGCACGGGTCATGGCTGTGGGCCGGAACGGACGACTTTGCAAACAACGCCCGCCCCTGCTGAAGGTTCGCGGTGGCGCCTTGCGGGATCGGTGTCGATGGCGCCGCAGCTCGGCGGCCGCGCCGCCGCCAAACGCCAAAGCCGGCGCGCAACGGTGCCATGGCCTGTGCGGTGCCATCCGACCTTTGCCCACTGTTGTGGCATCGAGCGCCCATCGGGTCAGAAGGCAAACTCCAGGATGTAGAGGCCGCCGATATGACGATCGACGGCATAGACGATTTGCCGCTCATCGACGAAGACATCGTTGAGTTGGATGGCGCCGGTCGGCGCCGCGCGCGGCGCCTCCGGCACAAAGGCGGCAATTTCCTGAGGTCGGTAGGGATCGGCAATGTCGTAGGCCCGCAGCCCGCCGTTGAAAAACGTGCCGATGATGATGCGGTCGGAGTGCCATGCGGTGGGGCGTGGCACGTTCTCGTGAATGTTGTGGGCGCCGAACCGGCCACCGCGACCGGCGTAGTCCTCGACGTTGGCGACGGGACAGGTGGATATGGGGATCGGATTGGTCTCCTCGCGAGCGTCAAGAAGCCAGATCAGCTTCGGCCAATCGCCGGCGCCGTCAACCACCGACTCGTCAGTCACTACCAGCAACTCCCGCTCGAACAGCGGCAGCACCGTATGGGTGAAGCCTGAGAACGGCGGCGAGTTGTCCCAACGGCAAACCGGTTTGGGGTTCGCCCGGTCGGAGATGTCGAGAATGAACATGCCGCCGTCGATGTAGCCCAGATAGCAGCGGTCCGGGCGCTGCGGATAGACGTTGGTATTGTGGGCCCGGAAACCCATGTCGTAGCGGGGCGATTGGTGGCGGCGGGGTGGTGCCTCGGCATCTCCGACCCGCGTCCCCGGCAGCCACCAGCGGCTGACCTCCACCGGCTTTGCCGGGTTGCTGACGTCGAACGCGCGATAGAACTGATCATCGAGCGGATTGCTCGGCGTGAAATCGGGCGCCCCGGCCGCCATGTGCACCGTCTTGCCGTCGCAGAACCACAATTGATGCACGCCGCGCGACCCTGGCCCCGAGGCATCGACGAAGGCAATCGAGCGGGGCCTTTCCGGCACCGAGATATCGAACAGCTCGAACCCCGCCGGCCGCTCGCCGTGGCGTTGGGTCTGATAGGCAACGGCCATAATGTCGCCCACGGTTTCCAAGGAATTGGAGCGCATGTGCTGCTCCGGCAGCTCCGTCTGCACCACGATCTTCGGCGCCCGCGGGTCGGAAACGTCGACGCCGGTGAAATTCTTGGGGGCGCTCTCGTGCGCCAGCCATAGAATGCGGCGGCCATCGCCGGCGATCTGGATCGACATCCCCTCGCCCATGCCACCGAAGCCAGCGAGCTCGTGATGGGCAATCAGCTTGAAGTTGTGAATGATCGGCTGCTGCGCAGGCTTGGCGATGGCGCCCATGATCTCTCATCTCCTTGTGGTCGGGCCGCAACGGCGGTAGCGAATGTTCTCGCTCGTCAGGCGCGCGCCTGGTCCATGAATTCACGGCGCAAGGCTTTGCTCCAGTCGGGGAGCGCGGCGATTTTCTTCTCCTTCAGCAACACCTCGGCGTGGCGCTGAAGATAAGGCACCAGGTCGGCGGGGAAGTCGGGATTGACGTCGACGGTAGCGAGCGCCTTGCGGAAGGTCGGTTGCGACATGGCGTAACCCTTGCTGGCATAAAAGCCGTAGATGGTATCGGCGACCTTGTCGGGGCTGTTGGCAAAATCGCGCGCGACCTCGAGCCAGGCCTTGAGATAGGCGACGATGCCGTCGGCGCTTTTGGCGGCAAACTCCGGCGTGGCGGCCATGAACACCGGCATCTTGTCGACCTCCCAGTAGTCCATGATGGTGGTGGCGAGCCCATCGGCCTCGGCAATGGCATTGTAGGGCTCGACATTGACCATGGCATCGACGGTCTTGGCGGCAAGCGCCGCCACCATGTTGTTCACATCCATGCGCACTTCCTGGTAGTCGCCTTTTTTCAGGCCGGCCGCCGGCGCGATCTGATCGACGAAGATATTGCCGACCGACGAGCCGGTCTGATTGGCCACCTTGAGGCCCTTCAACTGTTCGACCCTGGTCAATCCCAGCTCCTGGCGCGCCATGATCCGAGCGGTGCGCCCGACCTGCTCGATGACGGCGATGCCGACGAGGCCGCCCTTGTCGTGCCCGAGGATGAAGGAGGGCCCGGCATAGGTGCCAAGATCGACCTGGCGCGCCACCATTTGTTGCATGGTGAGGTTGCCCGAGGGCACGCCGAATTCCTCACATTTCAGCCCGCGCTTCTCCAGCGCACCGGAGCGCAACAGATAGTAGGTCGGCATGCCCCACAAATTGGTCTGATAGCCTTGACGGATGGCCGCCGTCTGCGCGGCGGCCCGGCGCGGACGCGGCAGACCCAGGGCCAGCGCGCTGGCGCCGACCGTAAGGCAGTGGCGCCGCGTGATAGTTTGCCGTGTCGTCATCCTCTCCTCCCCTCATTGGTTGCACGTCTTGACATGGCGCAGTCGGGTCTCACCAAGGGGGCAATGACCGACTGGCGAACCGCGCCGTCACGGTTCCGGTGGGCGGGTCAGGTGCCCCAACAGCTCCTTCTGGCAGGCCAGGAATTCGACGCTCAGGGGATCACGCGGCCGCGGCAAGCTGATCGACAGCTGGCATTTGACGGTGCCGGGGTGCGGGCTCATCACCACCACCCGATCGGCGAGATAGACGGCTTCGGCGACATTGTGGGTCACATACACCACCGTCTTGCGACTGCGGTGCCAGACTTCGGCCAGCAGCCGCTGCATATCATCACGGGTCAGGGCATCGAGGGCGGCGAACGGCTCATCCATCAGCAGCACGGCTGGATCGTAGGCGAGGGCGCGGGCGATGGCGACCCGCTGCTGCATCCCGCCGGAGAGGTGGTGCGGGTAGGCTTTAGCGAATTTTTCCAGCTTGACGAGGCGCAGCTGCTCGAGCGCGATCCGTTCACGCTCGGGCCGGCGCAGACCGCGCATCTCCAAGCCGAAGGCGACGTTGCTCAGCGCCGTGCGCCAGGGAAACAGCTGCGCGAAATCCTGAAACACGATGCCGCGGTCGATATCGCGCCCGGTCACGGGTTTGCCGCCAATGCGCAGCTCGCCGGCGGTGGGCAGCAGGAAGCCGGCAATAATGTTGAGCAGGGTCGACTTGCCGCAGCCGCTGGGACCGACCAGGCAGACGAACTCGGATTGTTCGACGTTAAAGCTGGCGCCGGCCACGCCGGCGACGCGCCCCGACGGCGTGTCGTAGGTGAGGGAGACGTCGCGGAGCTCGATGTGGGGCATAGCCGGGCCTCATGGCTCCTGTGCACGGACCATGCCCCAGCGCAGCACCGTGGCGCGCTCCAGCGAACCGAACACCAGGCGCTCGAAGGCAAAGCCAATGAGGCCGATCACGGCCAGCGCGGCAAGCATGATGTCGGCCCGCAGGAACTCCTTGGCATCGAAGATGACCCAGCCGAGACCCCAGTCGGAGGCGGCGAGCATCTCGGCGCCGACCACGGCGATCCAGGCGCGCAAGAACGCCTGCCGCAAACCAATGATCAGGAACGGCAGCGAGCCAGGCAGGATCACCTTCCAGAACAAGGTGTGCTCGCCCGCGCCCATGGCGCTGCCGGCGCGCAGCCAGATCGGATTGACCGCGCGTACCCCCGACCAGGCGTTGAGCAGCATTGGAAACAGCGCCGCGTAGGTGACGATGGCGACGGCGGCGGCATTGCCGAGGCCGAACCAGAGGATGAAAACCGGCACCCACGCCAATGAAGGAATCGGCATCAAGGCACCGGCAAGCGGCAACACGAAGTTCTCGACCGGACGGTAGCGGCCCATCAGAACGCCGAGCGGCAGGCCAATGCCGATGCCGATCGCAAGGCCCAGCAACACCCTGGAGAGCGTGCTCAGAGCGTGGGCCGGCAAGCTTCCGTCGATGATGCCGTCGGCCATGGCCCTGGCCACGGTCGGCAGTGTCGGCAGCAGCGCGGCCGGAAAGGTGCCGCTGCGCGCGACCCCTTCGTAGAGCGCGCCGATCACGATGAGGGCGGCGGCGACCCGCCAGCGCGAGCGGGGACGGTCGGCCGATGTGCTCACGTCATCATTCCCCAGCGCACGACGGTGAACTCCTCAAGCCGCTTGAACACCAGTTTCTCCAGGGCAAGACCGATGCCGCCGATGACGGCAACGCCCGCCAACATGACATCGGTGTTGAGGAACTCGCGCGCCCCAAAAATCATCCAGCCCAGGCCCCAAGGGACCGCGGCCAGCATTTCCACGGCCACCAGGATGCGCCACGCCTGCGCCAGGCCGAGGCGCACGCCGCTCAGGATGTAGGGCAGTGCCGCCGGCAGGATCACCTTGTGGAACAGCCGACGGTTGTCGGCGCCCATGGCGAGCGCTGAGCGCAGCCAGACGGGCTTCACCGCCTTCACGCCCATCCAGGTGTTGAGAATGATGGGGAAGCTCGACACAAACCCGACCAACACCACGGTCGAGGCGCTGCCGAGACCGAACCACAGCAAAAACAGTGGTGCATAGGCGATGCCGGGGATCGGGGCGGCCATGCTGACAAGCGGCAGGGCCAAGTCTTCGGCCAGGCGCCACCGCCCCATGGCGATCCCGATCAGGAGACCGATGCCGGCCGCCAGCAGGAAACCGCACAACAGTCGCACGAGGGTCTCGGCGGCGTGCAGAGGAAGCGCGCCCGATGCCGTCAGGCGCACCATGGTCGCGGCAATGGTTGCCAGCGATGGAAACAGGCGCGGGGGAAACATCTCAAGGCGCGCCGCCAGTTCCCACAGGCCACCGACAACGATGAACGGCAGCGCCGTGCTCGCGACCGCGCGCCAGGCTGAGGCCGTTGGTGCCTTGCGCGGCAATGCCGCTGCCGGGACAACACGCTGCATCGCAGATCAGACCTTATCATCCACGCCCCGGCACGCGTGAACCTTCCCCGCACCAGGCAGAATAACGGCCGGCTCGGCGGGCGCCAAGCACGGCCAGCAGCTGTTGCAGCAGGTAAAGGGGTTGGCCCGGCCCGCCAACATGACGAGCGGCCAAGCAGCAGCGGCCAAGCAGCCGGCGGCGCACGCGGGCCTAGCCGGCATGTCGCCGGTAGCGCCATCGGCCCCCTCGCACCCTTGGGCCACGACGCCGCGCCCTCCCCGGCTGCCGGGTTGCCACCCGGGCGCCGGTCGCGGGTGCCCGAACCTTACGGCCGCACCTGGAAGTTAAAGCTGCCCTTGACCTTGTGGGTGTCGGCCGAGACCGCTTGCCAGTTCACCTTATAGCTGCCGGCCTCGAGCGGTTGCGCAAACTTGACGATCAATATCGTCGCCTGGCCTGGCTCGGAGGCGGGCTCCGACGGCACCGGCTTGCCGCCCTTTGCCTCGACGGTGACCTTGGAAAAGCGGGGCTCCAGAGCCTCATCGAACTCGAGGCGGACCTCGCTTGGCCCGGCTGCGACGGTGGCGCCGGCGGCGGGCGATGATTTCTTCAAGTGCGCATGCGCCAGGGCCGTGCCGGGGGCAAAGCCCACGACGCAGGCGGCGAGGGCAGCAGCGGCGATACGTTTATCCATGGGGAAACCTCTTAGGCTCGCGCGCAGATGCCGGCGCGGCGCCCGGCATCTGCGAGCCCATCGCTCGAGCCTCTATTTCGTCGTCGCCTTGACGCACTTGTGCGCGTCGTTGAGCTCATAGCCCTTCTTGCACTTTGGATGCGGGGCATCGCCATGGGCGAGCACCGGCGTCGCCATTGCAACGGCAAAGCTTGCGGCAAGCAGTGCCAGAAAGATCTTCGACATGTTGTTTACTCCTTTACGCGTTGAGCAACTCAAAAGCTGACAGACAGTCCCGTCACGACCCGGACGTCCGGCTCCGACTGGATGCCGTTGAGGGTGTTGAGGATCGGCAGGCCCACGGACACGAAGCTCGACCAGTTATCTTTCGAGAACCGCAGCCCCGGTGTCAGGTAGAGGGTGTTGCCGCCGGAGTTGGGATCCTTGACGCCGCTTTCGACCTCTTTGGCGTGCCACTCGCCGTTGAGCTCGAGCACCAGGTCCAGCGCCGGCCCGCTCGGTGCTTCCTCATGGGCGTGGCTGTGTTGGTGGGCGCCCGGGCCGCCGTGGTACATTGGCTCGGGCAAAGCCGCCCCCAGCTTCATGGGCGTCCCGGCCGTTGCGCCGCCCAGTAGGCGATAGGAAATCGCGGCATTGTAGAGGACGCGATCGCCAAGGTCGGTGTCCTGGATGCCGGTAGTGACCAGCATGTAGAGGGCATTGGCGTCGAACGACCATGCCCCGAAGCGCTGCGTATAGGCGAGGCCGAACAAGCCGTCCCACGAACCAGAACCTGGTTGAAATTCGGCATCGAACGGCTCGCCTTGATTGGTCACGCGGTCGGTGACACCGGTTGGCGCCTTGACGCCGAGCAGCACCGCCGCCTCCGTCCGGGACGTGCGATTGTTATAAAACCGGTACTGTCCGAGAAAGGTCATGTCGCCGATGCCGGAGTTGTCGCCACGATTGAAAATCTCCGGTGGCTCGGCGGGGTCCTCGATCTCGGCCTCGCGGATGCCGGTGCGCCGGATCCAGGGTAACCGCACCGACACCGTCAGATCGTTGGTAACGCCATAGGCGTAGGTGAGCGCCACGCTCTCGATGGTCTTGATGCTGTGGTCATGGCTGCCAGACAGCTGAGCACCCGCCACCAGGGCGGCATCGCTGAGGCCCCCGAAATTGATGAACTCATAGACCGCCCCGAAGGCACTTTGGCCTTGGTCGAGGGTGGTTGCCGAGATGGTGTTGATGGGGCCGGCGCCACCCGTTCCCGAAACCGCGGTTGGGTGGTGAGCGAAGGCAGGATGCGCGATGAACAGTACACCCCCGACGGTCGCCAAGGCGAGCCTGATCGGCATGAGGGTTCTCCGTGGGAAAAGCCGCAACTGCGTGTGACCGGTTGCCGACCACACGACGACGCAACAGAAACGAGGAGGAAAGGACGCTGGGGTCAGACGCCCGCAATCAACGGCGGCCCACGGGGCGCATGCGCCGGCCAGTCCGCAAATGGTGTCGGCACCGTCGAGCGCGCCGCGGCCAGCCGATGGCGTGCCAGCGGGCGTGCGTCAAAGAGACGGGGTGGGGCGGCGGTAACCGCGGCCAGTTTCGCGGTCGCGCCGCCGGCGACGGCGCACCAGGGACAGGACGGGTGGTCCTTGCTGGGTTGCGGATTGCCCGTGGTGTCATCGACGACGATGGTGCCGTGGGCGGTACAGATGACGACCTCAAACTGGGTCGCCGCATCGGCCCAAAGGTGACCGAGGCTGAGGGCACGCGCGAGCGGATAGGCTGCCACCGTGAGCGAGATCACGAGTAGCAACAGCGTCCGCAGTCCCGCATGCAACTGTCGCATAGCTTTCAATGGTACATTTCGTGGCCGAAGGCAATTGCAGGTGCATCACATTCGGGGCGCAATTGCCAAAATCGACCGCCAACGGACCGCCGCTTGGGGTTCGCTGATGCCAGCGCCGAGTGGAGCACCTAGTGGAGCGGCTCCCAAGTCAGCGTGACCCAGAGCAAGCCGCAGGCGGCGAGGACAGCGACGGCCGTACACAACGCGGCGATCACGTCGGGCACGTGCCGGGTATTTTTCGGTTCGCTTCCGTGGGGCATGCGCCTTCCCCCGCCCTGCAACAACGTTGTAGGCGCCACAGAGATGGGAGGAATAGGGACGTTGGGCGGGGCTTTCGGAGGGACCAAGGTACATCGGAGAATGGCGACCTTGCCTGATGTCGCCGGGGTGGGTTGCGATCGGGCGCAGACGCCTCATCACGATGAGATCACGACAAAGTGTGCCAAAGTCGGTGCGCGACGGCCCCATCGGGTTGGTGGCGGGGAGCGCCAGTTCAGGAGGAGGAAACGGGGGTGGGGCTCCCGATGGCCAGGGGCTCGGGATGCCGGCGTTCCCCGCATGCTATGGACGCCACCCGCGTCGGCAACGCCTGCGCAGATGCCGCCGGGCTGACGTTGCCGCGGCCCCCATTGGAAAGTTGTGATAGGAGCAACCGGGCTAGCGGTCGCCGGGGCTTTGAGCACGGATATTGTCGTCGGCGGCCCGTGGCGGTGAGCGGTCACCGGCTCGCGCCGGCGACGCGCCACCTCGGCCGGCCCGACAAGGGCCGGCTGCGAATGGTCTGGCCTAGAGCAAGCGCCAGCTCGCTCGCCTACTGCAAGCTGCCCGCCACCTTGGCGATGCCGGCCATCGCACAGGCCTCGTCCTTTTCGCCGCCGGGGGCGCCGGAAACGCCAACCGCACCAATGACTTCGTTGCCGACCTTGATCGGAACGCCACCGCCGACGGCAACCACATTGGGAATTTGCTTCAGGTAGGCACTCTCGGGCTTGTCGGTCAGGGTTTTGAACTCTTGCGAAGTTTGGCCGCGGGTGCGGGCGGTGTAGGCCTTGAGGCGCCCAAACTCCATGGTGTGCGGGTTGGTGCCGTCGCCGCGGAGAGACGCTGCGACGTTGCCGGCCTTGTCGACGATGACGATCGAGACTTTGTAGCCATCCTTGGTGCATTGTTCGAGCGTGCCCTCGATGATCATCAGCGCCATCTTCATCGACACGTTCTTTTCGGTCTGCGGGGCTTGTGCACTGGCGGACGCGGCAAAAGCCGGAATAAACAAGGCGGTCATCAAGAACTTACTTGCAAATGACATGTTTTCCTCCTGCTCGTGAAGGCATCCTTCTAGCAGCCCCGCTCACCAACCGCAGCGCCATGATTGTCAATGGCGCCGGCGCCGTGCACCGGGGCGCCGCGGCCGTGATCGGCACCTGGCAAAGGCCTTCCCGAGGCCACTGGCTCCGGTCAAGGCCAAACCAGACGCCCGCACGCTGAGCCCTTCGCGTCATGGGCTGCGCCGCCGATCCGAACGGGCAGCGGGTGCGCGAGACGCCGGCCGGCGCTGAGGCAAGCCAACCTCGCCTCAATGCGAGCTGCGCGCCCCAGAAGCCATCGGCGCTACCACGGCAGGGCGGCTTGGGTGCGCGCGCGTCGATGCTATATGTCTGGGCATGAGGCTTGCCGCCCCGATGGGAGTTGACGACATGTCGCAATACTACAAGGCGCAGCACCTTGCCGACTTCGGCAAGATCGCCGATCTGAAGCCCGAGCTCGGCAACAAGTTCTTCGACTATTATGCGGCGGTGTTTGCCGATGGTGCGCTGACTGCCCGGGAGAAGAGTTTGATCGCCCTGGCGGTGGCTCACGCCGTCCAGTGCCCCTATTGCATCGACGCCTACACGCGCGACTGTCAGGAAAAAGGCGCCGATGTCGAACAGATGACCGAGGCGCTCCACGTCGCGGTCGCCATCCGGGGTGGGGCCTCGCTCGTGCACGGCATGCAGATGCGGGAGCAGGTACAGAAACTGGGGATGTAACCAGCATGGAGCCTCTCGGCAAAGTCACTGAAGACCTCGCCAATGATCACCGCACGCCGCGGGCGGCAACCAGCCTGCGTCGACGCCGCGCAGCGCTGGCGTCGACGGCCGAGCAATTGCGCGTTCTGGGTGCGGTCGCGATCGAACGCCAGGGTGCGGCGGTCGAGTTTGCGACCCTGACCCAAGACCGGCTGCGGCCGGCGGCGCTCGAGATCTTCCAGGTCAACGTTGGCAAATTGTGCAACATGACCTGCCGCCATTGTCATGTCGATGCTGGACCCGATCGGACCGATGCCGTCATGTCGGATGCCATCGTCGATCAGGTCATCGCCGCCATCGCGCGCTCTCGCGCGCACACCGTCGACATCACCGGCGGCGCGCCGGAGCTGCACCCGCGCTTTCGCGACCTGGTGGCAGCCGCGCGTGCCGCCGGCAAACACGTCATGGATCGCTGCAATCTGACGGTGTTGCTGCTGCCGCGCAACAAGGGGCTGATCGAATGGCTGGCACAGCGCCAGGTCGAGGTGGTCGCCTCTCTGCCCCACTACCGGCGGCCCAACACCGATGCCCAGCGCGGGCAAGGTGTGTTCGACCGTTCGATCGAAGCGATGCGGCTGCTCAATGCCGAGGGCTATGGACGCGGCAACCCCGAGCGCTGTCTGACCCTGGTCTCGAACCCGGCCGGCGCCTTTCTCGCAGCCGCGCAAGCCACCGCCGAGCGCGAGTGGCGCCAGTCGCTCGAGCGCAACTATGGCGTCACCTTCGATCGCCTGTTCATGCTCAACAACATGCCGATTGCGCGGTTCCTCGAATGGCTGCAGCAGAGCGGCAACCTCGAGGCCTACATGCAAAAGCTGGTGCAGGCCTTCAATCCGGCGGCGATCGCGGGGCTCATGTGTCGCAACACGCTGTCCGTCGGCTGGGATGGACGCCTCTACGACTGCGACTTCAATCAGATGCTTGACCTCGAGATCGCGTTGCCGGAGGGGCCGCACATTTCGCAATTCGATGAGGCGAGCTGGCAGGCGCGCGACATCGTCACGGCGCGCCATTGCTTTGGTTGCACCGCCGGTGCGGGCAGCTCGTGCGGCGGCCAAACCGCGTGACCTCAGGAGCAGGCTTGGGGTCGTCGGCCGCGCCTTTGCTGCGCTTGCAGCGCCGTATCATGGCTGGCAAGCGCAGCGGGCAAAGCGAGGCGGCGATCGGGATCGCGTCGTGCGGCCGGCGCCGCCCCGCATTCCGATCGGGCGCGCGCCCCACGCGGGATGCCGAGCTCCCTCCACGGCAGCAGGGCTCGGTGCCGGCACTCAGCTCATGGCATCGACGGCATAGCTGGCAACTTCGACCAGGTTACCGTCGGGATCCTCGCAATAGATCGAGGTCATCGGTCCAAGCGCACCGCTACGCGGGGTCG